>Ga0335083_10001332_pt1 | contig 34107 bp, 29 predicted proteins | sample Lox_Sample_42_FD_206716 | JGI IMG/M metagenome (GOLD analysis project Ga0335083, IMG submission 206716) | Soil microbial communities from Loxahatchee National Wildlife Refuge, Florida, United States - Lox_Sample_4.2 | ecosystem: Environmental > Terrestrial > Soil > Wetlands | place: USA...
CCATGTTCTCGAACTTGTCCTTGAGCTCGATCTCCTTGGCGACGGACACGCCGTCCTTGGTGATCGTCGGCGCGCCGAAGCTCTTCTCGAGCACGGCATTGCGGCCCTTGGGACCCAGCGTCGCCTTGACGGCATTGGCCAGGATGTTGACGCCGCGGAACATCTTCACGCGGGCGTCGTCACCGAAACGTACGTCTTTTGCAGCCATGATTATTTGCCCTCGATGACGGCCATGACGTCTTCTTCACGCATGACCAGGAGTTCTTCGCCGTCGACCTTCACTTCCTGTCCGCCGTACTTGCCGAACAGGACCTTGTCGCCGATCTTCACGTCCAGCGCGCGCACCGATCCGTCTTCCAGGATCTTGCCCTTGCCGACCGCGACCACCTTGCCCTGCACGGGCTTCTCGGCCGCGGTGTCGGGGATGATGATGCCGCCAGCGGATGTACGTTCTTCCTCGAGCCGCTTCACCAGGATGCGGTCGTGGAGGGGGCGAATCTTCATGTTTGCCACTCCTTTACAGAGTTGATATGGGGTTGTTTCCGAAAACCGGTTGTTGCCGGAGGCGCTGTTAGCACTCTCGCCTGTCGGCTGCTAACGGGCGGGTATCATAGCGTCGGAACCTGAGGTTTCAAGACCAGTCGACGTCTTTGAGGGGTGCTGGTTTGTACAATCCGCCCGTTTCAGGCCCTGCCTCGGAGTCGCCCATGCGCCGCTCGGTCCCCCGCGCCCTGTTTGTCATATTGCTGGGAATTGGCCTGCTACCCGCTGTAGCGGGGGCCGCCGACGCTGGCGGGGCGCTGCAGGGCCTGCCCGCCGCGGCGAGCGGCGACCAGTTCCTGCCGCCGGATGAGGCGTTCAAGGTCGGGGCCACCGCCGCGGGCCCGGACATGGTCGAGATGATCTTCCAGGTCCATCCCGGCTACTACCTGTACCGCGGGCGGCTGAAGTTCGCGTTGCCGGATGGCCAGGGCGCCACGCTCGGCACCGCGCAGCTGCCCGACGGGGAGAAGAAAGAGGACGAGTACTTCGGCAAGCAGGAGGTCTACCACCACGACTTCTCCGCGCGGCTGCCGGTGGCACGCACGGGGAAGGGCGCCCTGAAGCTGAACGTGCAGGCCACCTGGCAGGGCTGCGCCGAGGCAGGCCTGTGCTATCCGCCGATCACGAAGACTTTCGCGGTGGACATGCCCGCCGCCGCGGCGACCGGCGGCGCCACGGCTTCCGCCGCCGGCGACACCGGGTATGTCTCGAAGCAGGACTGGTTCGCCAGCCATATCCGCGGCGGCAATGTGTTCATCATGGTGGGGCTGTTCTTCGTGGCGGGCCTGGGACTGGCCTTCACGCCCTGCGTGCTGCCGATGGTCCCGATCGTGGCCGGGCTGATTGCCGGCCAGGGCGCCTCGATCACGCGCGGCCGGTCATTCCTGCTGTCGCTGGCGTATGTGCTGGGCATGGCCGGCACCTACACGGCGGCCGGTGTGGCGGTGGCGGCCGCTGGCCAGCAGGCCCAGACATTGTTCCAGCAGCCATGGATCATCCTGCTGTTTGCGGCGTTGTTTGTTGCAATGGCGATATCAATGTTTGGCTTCTTCACGGTGCAGATGCCGGCGGCCATCCAGACGCGGCTGGCCACGATCTCCAACCAGCAGCGCGCCGGCAGCTATGCCGGGGTGGTGGTGATGGGCGCGCTGTCGGCGCTGATCGTCACCACCTGCGTGGGTCCGGCGCTGGTGGCGGCGCTGTCGGTGATCGGCCAATCCGGGCAGATGGTGCGCGGTGGCGTCGCGCTGTTCTCGATGGCCATCGGCATGGGCATGCCGCTGCTGGTGGTGGGTGCATCGGCCGGCGAGCTGCTGCCGCGGGCCGGCGCCTGGATGGATACCGTCAAGCAGGTGTTCGGCGCGCTGATGCTGGCGGTGGCGGTGTGGATGGTGTCGCGCGTCGTGCCGGCGCGGGTGGCCATGTGGTTGTGGGCGGTGCCGCTGGTGGCGCTGTCCATCGTGCTGGCCCGCGCGCATTTCCGTACCGCCGGCGCGCGCCTGGCGAGCCGCGCGCTGGCCGCGGTGGCCGTGCTGGCGGCGCTGCTGGTGGGCTATGGCGCGGCGCGCGGCGCCACCGATCCGCTGCATCCGCTGCGGCGCGCCGAGGCCCGGGTTGACCTGCCCTTCCAGCGCATCAAGTCGCTGGCGGATCTCAATGCCCAGGTGGCCGCCGCGAATGCGGCCGGCAAGACGGCGATGCTCGATTTCTACGCGGACTGGTGTGTCTCCTGCAAGGAGATGGAGCACTACACCTTCCCGACACCGGCGGTGCGGGCCGCGCTGGCCAACACCGTGTGGCTGCAGGCCGATGTCACCGCCAACGATGCGACGGATCAGGCACTGCTGCAGCATTTTGGTATCTTCGGACCGCCGACCATCGCCTTCTATGGCACGGACGGCAGGGAACGACAGCCGTATCGCGTTGTCGGTTACATGAAGGCCGAGGAGTTCGCGCCGCTGGTGCAGAAGGCGCTGGCGCCGCAACCGCAGTGATTCCGGGGGCAATTTGCGCAAGGGTCTGGTCATCGTCGTGGTCGTCGCCATCGCGGCAGCGCTGGGCGTGCTGGCACAGCGCCGGCTGGGCACCACCACCGCCCACGCCGCTGCTCCGCTAGCGGTCGCCGCGGCCAGGGCCGCGCCGGCCGCAGCCGCCAGCGCGGCTCCGGGCGCCGCTGAAGAACCGAAAGCCGCCGACCCGGTCATTCCCGACACGCTGCCGCAGTTCCAGCTCGCCGACCGCGACGGCCGCAAGCGCTCGCTGGGCGAGTGGAAGGGCCACCCGCTGATGGTGAACTACTGGGCCAGCTGGTGCGGCCCCTGCCGGCGCGAGATCCCGCTGCTCAACCAGCTGCGCAGCGAGCACAAGGCGCAGAAGCTGGAGATCGTCGGCATCGCGGTGGATTTCCGCGACGACGTGCTGCAGTACGTGAAGGACAACCCCATTTCCTATCCGCTGCTGATCGGCGAGGAAGATGGCCTCGCGGCCGTCCACGCCATGGGTGTGCAGCAGGAGGCCTTTCCGTTCACCGTGTTTGCCGACAGCCGGCAGCGCATCCTGGCGCTCAAGTTCGGTGAGCTGCACAAGGACGAGGCCGAGCTCATCCTCGATCACCTGGCGCAGGTGGATGCCGGCACGCTGGCGCTGCCGGCGGCCCGCCAGCAGATCACCGAAGGCCTGAAGGATCTGGCCACCAAACGGGCCGCGAGCGCACCAGCCAAGAGCGGCTGACCGTCCCGTTTTCGGGAAATCCCGGCAAAGTCGGCGACTTTGCTGTTAAATACGCGGCTTCCAACACCACCAGAAACCCCCATGGCGCGGCTGCTGCTGCTCAATGGCCCCAACCTGAACCTGCTGGGCACGCGCGAGCCCGGCCTTTATGGCGCCGAGACCCTCGAGGCCATCGTGCGTCGTTGCGCCTCGCTGGCCGCGGAGCTGGGGCACGAGCTGCTGGCGCGCCAGAGCAATGCCGAGCACGAGCTGGTGGACGAGGTGCAGGCCGCCCCCGGCAAGGGCGTGGAGTTCATGATCCTGAACCCCGGCGCCTTCACCCACAGCAGCATCGCGCTGCGCGATGCCATCCTCGGCGTCGGGCTGGCGTTCATCGAGGTTCACCTCTCCAACGTGCACGCGCGGGAACAGTTCCGCCGGCATTCCTTCTTCTCCGACATCGCCGTGGGCCAGATCGTGGGCCTGGGCGCGCTCGGCTACGAACTGGCACTGCGCGCGGCCGCCGCCCGCCTGGCGCCACGCTGACAAGCATTCTCCCCGGGAGACCCGCATGGATATTCGCAAGGTAAAGAAACTGATCGAGCTGCTGGAGGAATCCGGCATCTCGGAAATCGAGATCAAGGAAGGCGAGGAGGCGGTGCGCATCAGCCGCGCGCCCACCGGCACCATGGTGCCGCAGTTCATCAGCGCGCCGATCGCCGCACCGGCGCCGCCGCCGGCGGCTGCCGCGCCGGCCGCCTCCCCCAATCCACCGGGAGCGCCGATGCGGCGCAAGGACGACCGGAACATCCTGCCCTCGCCGATGGTGGGCACCTTCTATGCCGCCGCCTCACCCACCGCCCCGCCCTTCGTGCAGGTCGGCGACGAGGTGAAGGAAGGCCAGGTGCTGTGCATCATCGAAGCCATGAAGATGATGAACCAGATCGAGAGCGACCGCACCGGCCGGATCACCGCCGTCATGGTCAAGAACGGCGACCCGGTGGAATTCGGCCAGCCGTTGTTCGCGATCGAGTGAGCCCGCCCGGGTAACGCCCCAATGCTGGACAAAGTCGTCATTGCCAACCGCGGCGAGATTGCGCTGCGCATCCTGCGCGCCTGCCGCGAGCTGGACATCAAGACCGTGGCGGTGCATTCCACCGCCGACAACAATCTCAAGCACGTGCTGCTGGCCGATGAGACCGTGTGCATCGGTCCGCCGCCCTCGCCGCTTTCCTACCTCAACATGCCGGCCATCATCAGCGCCGCCGAGGTGACCGATTCGGTGGCCATCCACCCCGGCTACGGCTTCCTGTCGGAGAATGCCGACTTCGCCGAGCGCGTGGAGAAGAGCGGCTTCACCTTCATCGGGCCGAAGGCCGAGACCATCCGCATGATGGGTGACAAGGTGTCGGCCATCAACGTGATGAAGAAGGCCGGCGTGCCCTGCGTGCCCGGCTCGGGCGGCCCGCTGGGCACGGACGCCGACGAGAACCTGCGCATTGCGCGCGACATCGGCTACCCGGTGATCATCAAGGCCTCTGGCGGCGGCGGCGGCCGCGGCATGCGCGTGGTGCACTCCGAGGCCGCGCTGCTGAACTCCATCAACGTGACGCAGCAGGAGGCACAGGCGGCGTTCGGCAATCCGCAGGTCTACATGGAGAAGTTCCTCGAGAAGCCGCGTCACATCGAATTCCAGGTGATCGCCGACAGCTTCGGCAACGTGGTGCACCTGGGCGAGCGCGACTGCTCGATGCAGCGCCGCCACCAGAAGGTGATCGAGGAGGCGCCGGCGCCGGGCCTCGACCCGAAGGTACGCGCGAGGATGGGCGAGCGCGTGGTGGAGGCCTGCCGCGCGGTGGGTTACCGCAGCGCCGGCACGCTCGAGTTCCTGTACCAGGACAACGAGTTCTACTTCATCGAGATGAACACCCGCATCCAGGTGGAGCATCCGGTGACCGAGATGATCACCGGCATCGACCTGGTGAAGACGCAGCTGCTGGTGGCCTCGGGCGAGAAGCTGCCGTTCACGCAGCACGATGTGCGCTTCACCGGCCACGCCATCGAGTGCCGCATCAACGCCGAGGATGCGCGCACCTTCATGCCCTCGCCCGGGCGCATCAACCGCTGGCATCCACCCGGCGGCCCCGGCATCCGCGTGGACAGTCACGTGTACTCCGGCTACACCGTGCCGCCGAACTACGATTCAATGATCGGCAAGCTGATCGCGCACGGGGATTCGCGCGCCACGGCGATCGCGCGCATGAAGAACGCGCTGGCCGAGCTGGTGGTCGATGGCATCCGCACCAACACGGCCCTGCACCAGGAGATCCTGAGCCACACGGCATTCCAGGAGGGCGGGCTGGACATCCATTACCTGGAGCGGCGGCTCGGACTGAAATAGGCGCCACCATGTCCGGCTACCTCTCACTCAGCGTGGAACTGCAGGGACTGGACCCGGACAGCGCGGAGGCGGCCTGCTTCGCGGCCGGCGCCCTGTCGGTGACGCTGACTGATGCGGTGGATGACGCCATCCTCGAACCCGCGCCCGGCGAGGTACGCCTGTGGCCGCAGACCGTGTTGCAGGCGCTCTTTCCCGCCGCCGCGGCCGGACCGCAGGCCATCATCGCGCTGGCCGGCGCGCTCGACCTGCCGCCCAGCCGCATCCACGCGCAGCACGTGGCCGAGCGCGTATGGGAACGCGAGTGGCTGAAGGATTTCCACGCGATGCGCTTCGGCCGGCGACTGTGGATCGTGCCCAGCCACGAGCCGTTGCCACAGGATCCGCAGGCGGTGGCGGTGCGCCTGGATCCGGGCCTGGCCTTCGGCACGGGCACGCATCCTTCCACCGCGCTGTGCCTGACCTGGCTGGACGCGCATCTGGCGCCCGGCAGCACGGTGATCGATTACGGCTGCGGCTCGGGCGTGCTGGCGCTGGCGGCGGCGCAGCTGGGCGCGCGTGCGGTGCACGCCTTCGACATCGATCCGCAGGCGCTGCTGGCCACGCGCGACAACGCCGCGGCGAACGGCCTCGGCGCGCGCATCCATGTGCACGCGGACGCCGGCACGCTGCCGCCGCAGGCCGACGTGGTGCTGGCCAATATCCTCGCCGGCACGCTGGTGGAACTGGCGCCGCGGCTGTGCGGCGGCCTGGCGCCGGGCGGCCAGCTGGTGCTCGCGGGAATCCTGCGGCAGCAGGTGCACGAAGTGCGCGCCGGCTTTGCGCCCTGGCTCGACCTGGATGTATTCGCCGAACGCGAGGGCTGGAGCGCGCTGTCCGGCCGCCGGCCGGTGGGCTGAGCATGTTCACCACCTGCCCCGGCTGCCGCATGAACCTGGCCGTCACCGCCGCGGACCTGCGCATCGGCCAGGGCTATGTGCGCTGCGGACGCTGCGAGCGCGTGTTCAACGCGCTGATGTCGCTGGCGGAAGACCTCGAACCGGAGGAGCAGTCCGGCCTGTCGGCGCACGGCACCGCCTCGTTTCCGGCGCTGGAATTCCCGGAGCTGGAAGACGAACAGCAGGAAGAAGACGAAGAACAACCGGTGCACGCGGGCGAGCAGGCCGTCGAGGCCCCGGCAGCAGCAGATGAGCTCGACGTGCTGGACTCGGCGGAGACCGGCACGGTCGAGACCATCGTGCTGGAGGGCGACACCTACCTGCAGACCGAGGAACACCTCGACGAGGAGGAAGTGCGCCAGCGGATGCGGGATTTCACCGCCGTGGCCGAGCCGCCTCCACCCCCCGCCGCACCCGCGCCACTGCTCGATGCCGATGCCGCCGTCGGCAATCCGCCGCGCACGCACTGGGGATGGGGCCTCGCCGCGGTGCTGCTGGCACTGCTGCTGGCCGGGCAGCTGGTGCACCACTACCGCCAGGGGCTGGTGGCGAACCGCTGGCTGGAGAAACCCCTGCAGGGGCTGTACGCGCCCTTCGGCGTGAAGCTGGAGCCCGCGTGGGACCTCGCCGCCTATGACCTGCGGCAGCTCGGCGGGGAGGCACTGGCCGCGGATTCCGGCACCATCGTGCTGCGTGCCTCGGTGCAGAACCGCGCACCGCACGCGCAACCCCCGCCGCTGATCCGCGTACAGCTGCAGGATCGCTACGGCAACGCGCTGTCCACCACCGCGGTGGCGCCGGATGACTACCTCAAGGGCACGACGCCGGCGCGCATGGCACCGGACCAGCGGCTGGACGCCGAGCTGCGGCTGCAGGACCCCAACCGTCAGGCGGTGAGCTTCGAGCTGGACGCCTGCCTGCCGGCCGCCGACGGCCTGCACTGCGCGCACGATTCATGAGCTTTACCATCGGCCGCTGGCAGATTCCGGGGCGCGCGGTGCTGGCCCCCATGGCGGGCGTCACCGACCGGCCGTTCCGCATCCTGTGCCGACGCCTCGGCGCGGGCCTTGCCGCCTCGGAGATGATCAGCGCCGACCAGCGCCTGTGGCACACGGTGAAGTCGCGCCGGCGCATGGACCACGAGGGCGAGCCCGAGCCGCGCGTGGTGCAGCTCGCCGGCAACGATCCGCAGCAGCTCGCCGCGGCGGCGCGCGCCAACGTCGACCTCGGCGCGCAGATCATCGACATCAACCTCGGGTGTCCGGCGAAGAAGGTGTACGGCAAGTTGTGCGGCTCGGCGCTGCTCGGCGACCCGCCGCTGGTGGGTCGGCTGATCGCCGCGGTGGCCGCCGCGGTGGATGTTCCGGTCACTGTCAAGATACGCACCGGCATCGATCGGCAGCACATCAATGCGCAGCAGATATCACGCATCGCAACAGAGGCGGGTGCGAGCGCCATCGCCATTCACGGCCGCACGCGCATGGATTTCTACGAAGGCGCCGCCGAGTACGTGACCATGCGCGAAGTCGCGCAACACGCGCGCGTGCCGGTGATGGCGAACGGAGATATTGACAGCGCGGAAAAAGCGGCGGAAGTGCTGGATTTCACGCATGCGGCCGCGGTGATGATCGGCCGCGGCGCGCATGGTTCGCCATGGATCTTCCGTGATGTCAATGCATTTCTGGCCACCGGAAAAATTCCACCGGCACTCTTGCGCACCGAGATCAGAGACATCATTCTTGAACACGTCACGGCGCTGTACGCATTCCATGGTGAAGCGGCCGGCGCACGGATAGCGCGCAAGCATCTCGGCTGGTATTGCAGTCAACACGGCGACACGGCGGGGTTCCGCCCGCGACTGATGGCGGCGGAAACCTCGGTTGAACAGTACGCGGTGGCCGCGGCATGCTTCGGGCGCTGGGCGGAAGGGCACGACCAAAAAGAGAACAACAGGTCCGGACGGGAGCAGTTGGATGCGCACGAGTCGTACGAACCGCGGCACCGCGAGACCGAAGCTTGCCTATAGCCCCGTTGCCCGCAGCCCGAGAATCTCCCTGCACGGCGAGCTGCCGCTGCGCGAGCACGCCGAGCGCGCGCTCACCGATTATTTCGCCAGCCTCAACGGCCACCACCCCGCGCGGCTCTACGAGCTGGTGATGCGCGAGGTGGAGGAGCCGCTGTTCCGCACCGTGCTCGAGCACGCCGGCGGCAACCAGAGCCGCGCCGCCATCATCCTCGGCATCACGCGCGCCACGCTGCGCAAGAAGCTGCGCGAATTCGGGTTGTCGGCGTAAGCTTGGCGCCTTGCCGGGCGCGGCCCGGCCCGCTCGTACAAGGCTGCAGAAGAACGACATGGATCTGCCGATCCGCCGCGCCCTGCTTTCCGTCTCCGACAAGTCCGGCTTGCTGGAACTGGCGCGCCAGCTCGCCGCGCGCGGCGTGGCGCTGCTGTCCACCGGCGGCACGGCGCGGACGCTGGCCGATGCGGGCATCGCCGTGCGCGAGGTGGCCGATTTCACCGGTTTTCCGGAGATCATGGCCGGGCGCGTCAAGACGCTGCACCCGAAGATCCACGGCGGGCTGCTCGGCCGGCGCGGCACCGACGATGCGGTGATGGCGCAGGAGGGCATCCTGCCCATCGACCTGCTGGTGGTGAACCTCTATCCCTTCGCGGCGACCGTCGCCAGGCCCGGCGTCAGCTACGACGAGGCCATCGAGAACATCGACGTCGGCGGCCCGGCCATGCTGCGTGGCGCGGCCAAGAACCACGCCGATGTCACCGTGGTGGTGGATCCGGCCGACTATCCGGGCCTGCTGGCCGAGCTCGACGCGGGTGGCGGCGCCACGCGCTTCGAATTCCGCGCGCGGCTGGCCACCAAGGCCTTCGCGCACACCGCCACCTACGATGCGCTGGTGGCCGACTACCTGGCGCGTGCGCATCCGAATCCCGCCGATCCCTTCCCGGTGAACCTCGGGCTGGGCCTGACGCGCATCGCGGTGCTGCGCTATGGCGAGAACCCGCACCAGCGGGCCGCCTTCTATCGCGATCCGGATACACCGCCGGACAGCATCGCCGGGGCGCGCTTCGCGCAGGGCAAGGAGCTGTCGTTCAACAACATCGCCGACGCGGACACGGCGCTGGAGTGCGTGCGCCAGTTCGAGGATGCCGCCTGCGTGATCGTCAAGCACGCCAACCCGTGCGGCGTGGCGGTGGCCGGTGACCTCGGCACGGCTTACGCGCGCGCCTACCGCACCGATCCGACTTCGGCCTTCGGCGGCATCATCGCCGTGAACCAGCCGCTCGACGGGCACCTCGCGCAGCTCATCCTCGGCCAGCAGTTCGTCGAGGTGGTGGTGGCGCCGGAGCTGCTGCCCGGCGCGGCCATCCAGTTCGCCGCCAAGCCCAATGTGCGCGTGCTGCTCACCGGGCCGCTGCAGCGGGAGCCGCGTCCGGCGCGCGAGCTGCGCAGCGTGGGCGGCGGCGTGCTGGCGCAGGAGCGCGACGCCGGCCGCATCGCGGTGGATGACCTGAAGTGCGTGACCAAGCGCCAGCCCACGCCGCAGGAGCGGCGCGACCTGCTGTTCGCGTGGCGGGTGTGCAAGTTCGTGAAATCCAATGCCATCGTGTTCGCACGCGAGCAGGCCACGGTGGGCGTCGGCGCCGGGCAGATGAGCCGCGTGTACTCGAGCCGCATCGGCGCGCTCAAGGCCGAGGATGCCGGGCTCACAGTGCGCGGCGCGGTCATGGCCTCGGATGCATACTTCCCCTTCCGCGACGGGGTGAACGTGGCCGCGCAGCAGGGCGTGACCGCGGTGATCCAGCCCGGCGGCTCGGTGCGCGACGCCGAGGTGATCGGCGCGGCCAACGAGGCCGGCCTTGCCATGCTGTTCACCGGGATGCGGCACTTCCGCCATTGAGGGCCGCAATGAGCTCGGGTTACAAGGTGCTGGTCATCGGCGGCGGCGGTCGCGAGCACGCACTGGCGTGGAAATGCGCACAGTCGCCGCGCGTCACCGAGGTGCTGGTGGCGCCGGGCAACGCCGGCACCGCGCGCGAGCCGCGCGTGCGCAATGTGCCGATCGCGGTGGAACAGCTCGAGCAGCTCGCCGCACTGGCGGCTGCCGAGAACGTGGCGCTGACCATCGTCGGACCCGAGGTACCGCTGGTGGCCGGCATCGTGGACCTGTTCGCGGCGCGCGGCCTGCCCTGCTTCGGGCCGTCGCAGGCGGCCGCGCGGCTGGAGGGCTCGAAGGCCTTCAGCAAGGCCTTCCTCGCGCGCCACGGCATTCCCACCGCCGGCTACCGGCGCTTCACGCGTGCCGATTTCGACGCCACCTGGCTGGCGGCGCAGGCTCCGCCCATCGTGGTCAAGGCCAGCGGCCTTGCGGCCGGCAAGGGCGTGGTCATCGCACAGTCGGGAGCGGAGGCGGTGGCCGCCGCGCAGTCCATGCTCGCGGGTCGCTTCGGCGACTCCGGCAGCGAGATCGTCATCGAGGAGTTCCTGCACGGCGAGGAAGCCAGCTTCATCGTGATGTGCGACGGCCGCCACGTGCTGCCAATGGCCTCCAGCCAGGACCACAAGCGCCTGGGCGATGGCGATGCCGGGCCCAACACCGGCGGCATGGGGGCCTATTCGCCGGCGCCGGTGGTCACGCCCGAAGTGCATGCGCGCATCATGCGCGAGGTGATTGAGCCCACCGTGCGCGGGCTTGCCGCCGAGGGCATGCCGTTCACCGGCTTTCTGTATGCGGGGCTGATGATCGATGCCGCCGGTGCAGCGAAAGTCATCGAGTACAACGTGCGTTTCGGCGATCCCGAAACGCAGCCGGTGCTGGCGCGGCTGCGCTCGGACCTGACCGTGCTGTGCGAGGCGGCGCTGGCCGGCCGGCTCGACACCGTCGCCGCCGAATGGGATCCACGCGCCGCGCTGGGCGTGGTGATCGCCGCGCATGGTTACCCGGAGCAAGTGCGCAAGGGCGACGTGATCCATGGGCTGGAACAGGCGGCCGGCCTGCCGGGCAAGTTGTTCCATGCCGGCACGGCGCAGCGCGCCGGCCAGGTGGTCACCAGCGGCGGCCGGGTGTTCTGCGCGGTCGGCCTGGGCACGGACGTGGCGGCCGCGCAGCGCCAGGCCTATGCGCTGGTGGACGCGGTGCGTTTCGACGGCGCGCAGGCACGGCGCGACATCGGCTTCCGCGCCATCGAGCGGGAGCGCCGGCGCTGAGCATCTCGCAGCGCGTGCCGCACATCACCCCGGCGCGCGTGGCCTTGCTGCGCCGCCTGTTCGGGTGCCTGCAGTGGATTTCCCCGCGCCTGGCTGCCGCGCGTTCCCTGCAACTGTTCCTGCGCACCTACCGGCGGCCGCTGCGGCCCGAGGACGCCGCACTGCTGGCCCGGGCGCGGCGCCAGCGTATCGCCATGCGCCACGGCTCCGCGGTGGTTTACGAGTGGGCCGCGGCGGGTCCGACCGTCATCATCCTGCATGGCTGGGGATCCAGAGCGGCGCGCTTCACGCTGCTGGCGCAGGCGCTGCATGCCCGCGGCTGGCGCGTGCTCGCCATCGATGCACCAGGCCACGGCAGCGCCAGCGGCCGCAGCTCCAGCCTGGTGCAGTTCATGGACTGCCTCGACGCGGTGATCCATCGTTGCGGGCCACCGCAGGCGCTGATCGGGCACTCCCTTGGCGCGCTGGCCATCGCCTGCCGCTTTGGCGCGGCGCCGCCGGAGTGGGCCACGGCGGTACGAACCGTGGTGCTGGTCGGCATGCCGGAGAGCGCGGAATTCCTGCTGCGCAAATTCATCCAGTTGCTGGCGCTGTCGCCGGCCACCGAACGGCGTCTGCGGGCGCGCTTCCAGGCCCGCTTCGGCCAGACGCCGCAGGACTTCGCCAGCCTGCCTGGCGCCGCCCGCATCGGAGCACGCCTGCTGATCATGCACGATCGCAGTGACGACATTGTCCCCTGCGAGCACAGCGCGCAGTTGCTGGCGCAGCTGCCGGCCGCACAATTCGTCATCACCGAAGGCCTGGGTCACAGCGCGCTGACGCGCGATGCAGGTACCATTGCCCGCATCGTGGAATTCCTCGCATGGATGTGAGCATCCGCCGCGCTGCTCTCGGCGCGCCCGCCGACGCAGCCGCCGTGGTGCGGCTCATCGACGCCTACGCGCGCGATCCGCGCGGGGGTGGCGCGCCGTTGCCTGCCGAAGTGCGCGAGCGCCTGGCGCCGGGGCTGGCCGCGCACCCCGGCGCTCATGTCTGGCTCGCGTTCGAGGGTGAGGCAGCGGTGGGAATCTGCGTGGCCTTCGTTGGCTACTCCACCTTCCATGCGCGTCCGCTGCTCAACATCCATGACCTCGCCGTGCTGCCGGAACAGCGCGGCCGCGGCATTGGCCGCGCGCTGCTGGCGGCGGCGGAGGAATTCGCCCGCGCGAGCAGCTGCTGCCGGCTGACGCTGGAGGTCCTCGAGGACAACTGGCCCGCGCGCCACCTGTATGAACACTGCGGCTTCGACGACGTACGCTACGGCAACTCCGGTCCGACGAAATTCCTGGCCAAGCCGCTGGTCGTCGCGCCGTCCTGAACACACGGAAGTATCCACCATGGCCTCACTGTTCTTCTGGCGCAGAAAAGACAAGGCGGAGCCGGCTGCACCACATGAGGCGAGCGTCGCGGCCGTGGCTCTGCCTGCCGAACCCACGGCGCCGGCCCTGCCGGCATTGCCCGTGCAGCGCATGGTGTATGCACTGGCATTGAACGACCCGCGCGCTGCGGACCCCACCGCGACGCCGGATGCCTCGCAGACGCAGCTGCTGCTGTCGGCCAGCCAGACCGTGGCGCAGGTGGGCACGCAGCCGCACTACACCCCGCAGCGGCCATCGCTGCTGCCGCAGCTCATGGAAGCGGTGAATGACGAGGATGCCTCACTGCGCGCGCTGGCGCGCATCGTCGGGCAGGATCCGCGGCTCACCGGCGAGATGCTGCGCACCGCGAACAGCCCGCTGTACCGCGTAAGCGCGGCGCCGGTGGAAAGCATCGAGCGCGCCGCCGCGCTGCTCGGCACGCGTGGCATCCGCATGCTGATCTCCGGCGTGCTGCTGCAGCCGCTGGCGCGGGCCGGCGGGCGCACCGGCCGCTTCGGCGACATCGCCTGGGAGCATGCGCAGTACAGCGCCTCGGCCGCGGATGCGTGGGCATCACGCCACCAGGATGCCGATCCGTTCGCCGCCCAGATGCTGGCGCTGCTGCATGGACTGGGCGTGGTCACGGTGTACCGCGTGCTCGCCGACCTGTACGCCGCGCAGCCCGGCCTGCCGCGCGATGCCGCGGCCATGGCCAGCGCGCTCGATACCAGCGCCACCATGGCCGCCGGCCGCATCGCCAGCAACTGGGGATTGTCGGAGCGCACGCGCGAGGCACTCGAAGCACAATCGGCCGCCGCGCCGGCCGGCGAGCCCACTGCGCTGGCGCGCGCATTGCAGTTCGGCCTGCACACCGGCGCGCTGACGCTGCTGTGCCGGCACGGCCAGCTCAGCGAAGAAACCGCGATGCAGCAGATGGCCCCTGCCGGATTCAGCGGCGCCGCAAGCGAACGCATCTGGGAACGCCTGATGCGCGCCTATGTTCGCCCATAGCGAGAACGCAGCCATAAACAGCTATCAGCTGCAAATAGTCCGATTGTCCCCTGCGCGACGCTAGCGCTACGATCGCCCGCCCGGCAAGGATGCCGGCCTGCCAGAACCACGGAGGGGAACATGGTGCGCACGCGCTCTGTATTTTCGACGTTGTCCCGCGCCGCAGGCGTGGCCTTGCTTGGCGCGGCGAGCGCCGCTTTCACGCAAGCCGAGAGCGCGGCGGCTGCGCCGCCCGACACGACCGGCACATCACAGCCCGGCGACCAGTCGCAGCAGACCGAGCTCAGCGAAGTGGTGGTGACGGGTTTCCGCCAGAGCCTCACGCAGTCCACCGAGGCCAAGCGCAACGAGACCGGCTTCACCGATTCGATCTTCGCCGAAGACATCGGCAAGTTCCCCGACACCAACATCGCCGAATCGCTGACGCGCATTCCGGGCATCCAGCTGTCGCGCGACGTCAACGGCGAGGGCCTGAACATCGGTATCCGCGGCCTGCCCAACAGCTTCACCAAGACCATCATCAATGGCGTGCAGGTGGCCACGGCCTCGATCGGCCTGGATGCCACCAACCAGAATCGCGAAGTGGACCTGAACCTGTTCCCGACCGAGTTCTTCGACCGGCTGACCGTGTACAAGTCGCCCAAGGCCAGCCTGCCCGAAGGCGGCGCCGCCGGCGTGGTGGACATGCGCAATGTGCGTCCCTTCGACAATCCCGGCACGCATCTCACCTACTCGCTGCAGGGCACGCGCAACAGCATCGCCGACAAGCTCAGCCCGCAGGGCAGCCTGATCGGCAGCTGGACCAGCCAGGACAGCACACTCGGGGCGCTGCTGGGACTGTCCGTGGACCAGGGCAAGCTCGGCGTGCACGGTTTCGAGACCATCGGCTGGACCAATCCGGGCCTGAGCGAGGTGCAGTGCGGCAGCGGCACCTCGAACACCAACCGGCCGGCCAGCTGCAACACCGGCGGCGGCGGCGGCTGGCTGATTCCCGATACGGTGCCGAACAATTCCAGTACCACCGGCGCCGGCCTGACCCCCGGCCAGACCATCGATGCGGCCTGGCTGACCGCGCACAACCCGGGGCTGAACATCAGCCAGATCAGTGAAGCATTGATGCCGCGGCTCGGCCGGCCGGTGAACATGTCCGGCGACCGCGACCGTGACTCGGTGCTCGGCTCGTTCGAATGGCGGCCGAGCGATGCCATGCACTTTGCCCTCGACACCCTGTATTCGAAGGCGCACCGTACCGACGACCGCATCGACATGGACCTGGTCGGCCGCAACTTCGGCGCCACCGGCATGATCCCGACCGACATGCAGCTCGATGCGAACAACGTGGTCACCAGCGGCACCTTCGCCAATGCGCAGTTCTTCCTCGAAGCCCGCCCCTACCGCGAACACGTGGAGTACTGGCACGCCGACCCGTCCGCCACCTTCCTGCTGGGCGGCAGCGGCAACATGCGCCTGGACGTGCAGGGCTACAAGAGCAAGAGCTGGATGCGCCGCGAATCGCCCACCATCCTGGTCAACTCGCCCTTCACCACCATCGACTACACCAATGACGGCAGCATTCCCGCCTGGGGCACCGACATCAACCTCAACGACCCGAACCTGGGCTGGACCTGGGCCGGCGGCCGCGTCAACGTGCAGAACGAGCGCCGCCTGACACGCACCTCGGGCGGTCACGCCGATTTCACGCTGGGTGACGACAAGAACAACCTCAAGGTCGGTGCGGCCTACGACAGGAACTCCCGCACCATCCAGGGGTTCGACAACAGCGCCGCGTGGCAGACCTACGTACTGTCGCAGATCAGCGATGCACAGCTGCCGAATTATCTGAGCCCGGGTCCCTATGGGTTCATCACCGCCGACTTCGACTCTTTCATGGCCGACACCAACTACGCGCAGTATCGCGACACCGCGCCGGAATCGGCCGGTCCCAATACCGGCGCATCGACCGGCGGTTTCAGCGAGAAGACCAGGGGGGCATACGTGGAGACCAATGACGTCTTCAACGTGTGGGAGCGCGACCTGCGCGTCAATGCGGGCGTGCGTTACGCCAGCACCGACCAGCAGATCATGGGCCCGGTCACGCTGGGTGGCGTGCGCCGCTGGCAGACGCTGGATGGGAACTATGACCGCTTCCTGCCCGCCGCCAGCCTGGCCTGGGACGTGGCGCATGACGTGGTGCTGCGCCTGTCGGGTTCGCGCACCATGACCCGGCCGAACCCCAGCTCGATGCTGCCCAACACCACCTTCACCGACACCTCGGCGCAGGTGGCGAGCCAGGGCAATCCGGACCTGAAACCGTACCTCTCCACCAACATCGATCTCGGCGGCGAGTGGTACACCGGCGAGGAAGGCTTCGTCGGCCTGACGCTGTTCCAGAAGCACGTCAAGGGCTATACCTACCAGGGCACCAATACCATCCCGTTCTCGCAGCTCGGCATCTCCTACGACAACGACCTGACCGCGCAGCAGCGCAGCGCCATCGACGCGCGTGGCGGCCCGGACCAGGCGCTGGTGTCGGTGAACCAGCAGGTCAATGCCGCCGGACTGCTGAAGATCCGCGGCTGGGAGGCGATCTGGGTGCAGCCGCTGACAGTGGTGCTGCGCGGCCTGGGCATCATGGCCAACTACACCGACATCAAGCTCACCCCCAGCGGCTCTGATGCGGCCAAACTGGGCAGCAACGTGTTCGGCATCGCTCCGAAGCTGTGGAACGCCACTGTGTACTGGGAGGACTACGGCGTGTCGACGCGCGTGTCGTACAACTGGACGGACGGCTTCGCCTCCACCGGCCCGAACCAGCAGAACCTGCCACCGGCGCAGATCTACGGCGTCAAGCGCGGCCAGCTCGACCTGTCCGCCAGTTACACGATGAAAAGCCTGCCCGGCAACCTGCAGTTCACGCTGGACGTCCTCAACATCACCGACGAGGCGCGGCGTTCCAACTTCTGGTATCCGGACATGGTGAACGACTACTACGATCCGGGCCGCACCATCATGCTGGGTGTGCGCGGCAGGTTCTGATCCGGCGACTGCCTAGAGGCTGGCGCGCACGAAGAACTGCGGACCCTGGTAGCGCAGCTTCAGGTAGCCACGGAAGAAATCCTGGTCGATGCTGTCGATCCGGTAGAGCGTACCGGCATAGCCCAACCCCAGCGCGAGGTTGGGCCATGCACGAAACTGCACGTCGGCATTCCAGGCCAGCGAATGGCCGTTGACGTCGTTGGCGCTGAAAGTCAGGAAATGCGCCGTGGCATTGGCGCTGAAGCGGCGGGTGATGAGCCAGGTCAGCTCGCCGCCGAGCGTGGGATACGGACCGGCCGAATCCAGATGTTCGCGCTTGAACACCGCCGGTGCCGCCAGCGAGCCCTCGATCTGCGCCAGATGCACACCCAGCCCCACGCCGATCTCCAGCCGCGACTGCTGCACGACCGAATAGGTGTACCCCAGGTTGAGCTGCCGCAGATCCATGCTGGACTGGATCGGTCCGTCGGCCGGCTGGAAGGTGTTGTTGCCGAAGCGCAGGGCCTGAACCAGCGTGACTTCGCCGCTGCGCTTCAGCTGGTAGAACTGGGCCTCGATGCGGTGCCGCGGCGTCATGCGGAACATCAGGTCGATCCAGCCCTGGTTGCGCCTGTCCTGCAGCCCGATGGTGTCCTCGCCGCTGAAAGTGGTACCGGGATTGCCGGTGGAGTCGTCGTAGCGCACCGTGGTCGAGACCGATGGCCGGAAATACACCAAGCGGATCGCGAAGCGGTCGGTGATCGGGCTGGGATTGTCTACAACGGGAGGCTGCAGCAAGGGCCGCTGCGCCGGCGCCGGCGCATCCGCGGCGATGCCCTGCGCGGCCCGGCAGCACATGAAGAGGGACAGCAGGCCACGGACAGTTCGCATGCGGCGATGATGGCCACGAAGGCCTGCGGTCGCAATGTCCATGCCCTGCGACTGTGACGGAATGCCTGCCCGGGCGGTCCTGACGGCGATCGGCGACAGGGGCGCATACCCGCGCGCGGCGGGCATTGCGGGTTCACGCCCGGGCTTGCGCGAGGACCGGACGACGGGACACCCACCACTGCCGCAGCTGTTCCACATAGAGATAGACGACCGGAGTCGTGTAGAGCGTGAGCACCTGGCTCACCAGCAGCCCGCCGACGATGGAGACGCCGAGCGGTCGCCGCATTTCCGTGCCGTCGCCCGAGGCCAGGGCGAGGGGCAAGGCGCCCGCGATCGCCGCACAGGTCGTCATCATGATGGGACGGAACCGCAGCAGGCAGGCACGGGTGATGGCGGTCCGTGCATCCAGATCGTGCTCGCGTTGGGCGCGAATCGCGAAGTCGATCATCATGATGGCGTTCTTCTTCACGATGCCCACCAGCAGCAGGATGCCGATGAAGGCAATGAGGGAGAATTCCATGTTCGTCGCGAGCAACGCGAGCAGCGCCCCGACTCCCGCGGACGGCAGCGTGGAAATGATCGTCAACGGGTGAAAGTAGCTCTCGTACAGCACGCCAAGCACGATATAGACGGCCACCAGCGCGGCCAGCAGCAGCAGCGGCTCGTTGTTGAGCGAGCTCTGGAAGGTGCGCGCCGTGCCGTAGAACGCGCCGCGGATGCTGGCCGGCATGCCGATGCGGTTGGTGGTGCGATCGATCGCGGCGACCGCGGTGCTGAGCGACACACCCACCGGGAGGTTGAAGGCGATCGAACTCGAGACGGAAGTGCCCGTGTGATTGACGCTCGCCGGCGTGGTGCTGGTGAGGAAACGGCTGAATGCCGACAGCGGCACCATGCCCTCGCGGCTGGAGCTCACCGCCGCTCCCGTCGATGTGTTGCCCCGGCCGGCATTGGCGAGCGCATTGGCCGCCTGGTTGCGCGCCGCGTCGTTTGCAACCGTGCTGGCAGCCGCGCCCTTGCCCTTGACCTGGGTCGTGCCCGCGACCGCCTGGGTAGCCTGCGTGCCGGAGACGGGACCGCCCGCGGTGCTGACATAGATTTCGTTGAGCGTCTGCGGGTCTTGCCGGAATTCCGGGGCCACTTCCATGATGACGTGGTACTGCTGCGGGCTGTAGGGGTTGAAGATCGTCGAGACCTGCGCCTGGGTGAAGGCGTCCCCCAGCACGCTGTCGATCTGGCTGGCGGTGAGCCCCAGGCGTGAAGCCGAATCGCGATCAATGACCAGGTCCGTCTCGAGCCCACCGGGCTGCAGGTCGGAATCGACGTCGGTCACTTCCGGCACGTCCTGCAGCGCACTGCGCAGCCTGTCGTTCCAGGTGCGCAGCTGCGCGAGATCATCGCCCAGCAGCGAGTATTGATACTGCGAGTTGGCGGAGCGCCCGCCGGTGCGGATGTCCTGTTGCGACTGCATGAAGGTATTGACGCCATTCACCCTGACCGTCTGGCGCCGCAGGCGCGCGATGACCTCGTCGGCGGAGACCTTGCGCTGCGCGAGCGGTTTCAGCGCGATGGTCAGGTTGGCATTGGGGCCGTTGCCGCCGCCTCCACCACCCCCGCCACCGCCACTGATGAAACCCACGACGCTGGCGACCGCGGGATCCTGCCTGATGATGTCCACGACGCGCGTGAGCTTCTCCTTCATCAGCTGGAAGGACGCGGACGCATCACCGCGCATTCCACCCTGCAGTTGCCCCGTGTCCTGCTGCGGAAACAGGCCCTTCGGAATGATGACGTACAGGTAGACATTGAGCGACACCGTGCCCAGCAGGATCAGGACCACCAGACGCCGGTGGCCGAGCGACCACTCCAGCGTATGGGCATAGGCCGCGCGCAGCGACGCGAATGCACGCTCGAGGCGCGCTCCGAGCCGGGAGGGCGCGCGCCGGTGATCGCGGCCCAGCAGCCGCGCGCACATCATCGGCGTGGTGGTCAGCGAAATGGCCAGTGATATCAGGATGGCTACCGCGAGGGTCACGGTGAATTCCCGGAACAGCCGACCGACGATGCCGCCGAGCAGCTGCAGCGGCACGAACACGGCCACCAGCGACAGGCTCATCGACAACACCGTGAACCCGACCTCGCGCGCGCCGCGGATGGCGGCCTGCATGCGGTCCATGCCGGCCTCGATGTGGCGCGTGATGTTTTCCATCACGACGATGGCATCGTCGACGACGAAGCCGGTGGCGACGGTCAGCGACATCAGCGACAGGTTGTCCAGCGTGTAGCCGAGCAGGTACATGGCACCGAAGGTGCCGATCAGTGACACCGGCACCGCCACCGCCGGGATCAGGACGGCGCGCGGACCGCGCAGGAACAGGTACACGATCAGGATCACCAGCGCCACGGCGGTCACCAAGGTGCGCGTGGCCTGGCGCAGCGAACCGCGGATGGTGACCGAGCGGTCGTTGGTGACCACCAGGTCGATGCGCGGGTCGATCATTTCGCGCAGCGCGGGCAGCGCGGCCTTCACGCTGTCCACGACCTGGATGAGGTTCGCGCCGGGCTGCTGGAAGATCTGCACGGCCACGGCGGGCTGGCCGTTGTAGAGGCCGAAGGTGCGCACGTTCTCGGTGGCGCCATCCTGCATGTCGGCCACCGTGGCCACGTCCGACAGCCGCACGGTGGAGCCGTTGCGATCCGCGATGACGAGGTTGCGGTACTGCTCCGCCGTACGGGCGTTGTCGTTGGTATAGATCTGGTAGTGCAGCGCCCCGGGTTCGATGGCGCCCTTGGGGGCGTTGGCGTTGGCATTGGAGATCGCGGCCCGTATGTCCTGCAGGCCGATGCCGTACTTGAACAGCGTGTGTGGATTGAGCTCGATGCGCACCGCCGGCAGCGCACTGCCATTGACGTTGACCGCCCCGACGCCCGGCAGCTGCGCCAGCTTCTGCGAAATCACGGCATCCGCCGCGTCGTAGATCTGGCCCTGCGTGAGGGTGGCGGAGGTCAGCGCCAGCGACAGCACCGACTGGCTGGCGGTGTTCTGCTTGCGGTAGCTGGGGTTGCGCCGCAGGCTGGACGGCAGGTCGGCATGCGCGGCCACGATGGCCGCCTGCACGTCGCGCGCGGCACCGTTGATGTCCCGGTCGATGCCGAAGGTCAGCTGGATATTGGTCGAGCCGACGCTGCTGCTGGAAGTCATGTCGTCGACATCGGCGATGGCGCCGAGGTGCCGTTCCAGCGGCGTCGCCACGCTGCTGGCCATGATCTCCGGGCTGGCGCCCGGCAGCTGCGCCTGCACGGAAATGGCCGGCGAATCCACCATCGGCAGCGACGCCACGGGCAATTCGGTGAGCGCGGCGATGCCGGCCAGCGCCACGCCGATGGTCAGCAGGGTGGTGGCGACGGGACGGGAGATGAACGGAGCGGAGGGATTCATGACGCCCCGGCGCCGGCCTCCGGCAAGGCGACGTCGCGCGCGCGACGGGCGCGCAGACGCTGCGCCACGCGGTCGAATGCCAGGTAGATGACCGGCGTGGTGAACAGCGTCAGCACCTGGCTGACCAGCAGGCCGCCGACGATGCTGATGCCCAGCGGATGGCGCAGTTCGGAGCCGGTGCCAGTGCCAACCATCAGCGGCACGGCACCGAAGATCGCCGCCACCGTGGTCATCAGGATCGGCCGGAAGCGCAGCAGGCAGGCCTGGAAGATCGCCGCGCGCGGCGCCATGCCCTGGTTGCGCTCGGCGTCGATCGCGAAGTCGATCATGAGGATGGCGTTCTTCTTCACGATGCCGATCAGCAGCACGATGCCGATCAGCGAGATGATGTTCAGTTCGCCACCCGACAGGATCAGGGCCAGCAGTGCCCCGATGCCCGCGGAAGGAAGCGTGGAGAGAATGGTCACCGGGTGGATGAAGCTCTCGTAGAGCACTCCCAGCACGATGTACATGACGGCGATGGCCGCCAGCAGCAGCAGCAGCTCGTTGGCGAGATTGTCCTGGAAGGCCAGCGCCGCGCCCTCGAAGCCGGTCTCGATGCCGGCGGGCATCCGCAGCGCCGCCTCGGCCGCCTTGATCGCCTTGACGGCACCGCCCAGCGAGGCCCCCGGCGTGAGGTTGAACGACACGGTGGTGGCGGGAAACTGGTCGCGGTGATTGATCAGCAGCGGCCGGGAATCCTCGCTCACCGTGGCGATGGCGGACAGTGGCACCTGTCCGCCGCCGGCCGAAGGCAGGTAGATGGAGGCCAGCGACTGCAGCGACCCCTGCTGCGCGGGATTCGCCTCGAGGATCACCCGGTACTGGTTCGCCTGCGTGAAGATCGTGGACACGATGCGCTGGCCGAAGGCGTCGTACAGGGCATTGTCGACGGTGCCGACGCTGATGCCGAAGCGTGCCGCGCTGTCGCGATCGATCTCGATGTAGGCCGCCAGGCCGTGGTCCTCCTGGTTGCTGGCCACATCGGTGATTTCCGGTACCGCGGACAGCGCGTCGACCAGCCGCGGCGTCCAGGTGGAAAGCAGCGTGTTGTCCGCCGCCTGCAGCGTGAACTGGTATTGCGTGCGGCTGACCGTGCTGTCCAGCGTGAGATCCTGCAGCGGCTGCAGGTAGAGCGTGATGCCCGGAATGCCGGTGGTTGCGGATTCCAGGCGGCGGGCGATCGCCGCCGCCGTCTGGTCGCGCTGGCCACGCGCGCGCAGGTTGATCAGGAAACGCCCGCTGTTCAGCGTGACGTTATTGCCGTCCACGCCGATGAACGAGGACAGGCTCTGCACATCGGGATCGCGCAGCAGCACATCGGCCAGCGCCTGCTGCCGCTCGGCCATGGCGCCGTAGGAAATGGTCTGCGTGGCTTCGGAGGTACCCTCCAGCAGTCCGGTATCCTGCGCGGGGAAGAACCCTTTCGGCACGACCACGTACAGCACCGCGGTGACCGCCAGCGTGCCCACGGCGACCAGCAGCGTCAGGCGCTGATGTCCGAGCACCCAGTCGAGCCGCCTGCCGTACCAGGCCACCAGGGGGGTGAACCAGTCCGTGCGCGATCTTTCCGTGCCGGCCGCGGGCCGCTGTTTCAGCAGCCGCGCGCACAGCATGGGCACCAGCGTCAGCGACACCGCCGCCGAGATGAGGATGGTGACCGCCAGCGTCACCGCGAATTCGCGGAACAGCCTGCCGACCACGTCGCGCATGAACAGCAGCGGGATCAGCACCGCCACCAGCGAGACGGTCAGCGAGATGATGGTGAAGCCGATCTGTCCGGCGCCTTTCAGCGCGGCCTGCAGCGGCGGCTCGCCCTCCTCGATGTAGCGCGAGATGTTCTCGATCATCACGATGGCGTCGTCGACCACGAAGCCGGTGGCGACCGTGAGGGCCATCAGCGAGAGGTTGTTGAGGCTGAAGCCCGCCAGGTACATCACCGCGAAGGTGCCGACCAGCGACAGCGGTGCCGACAGGCTCGGGATGATGGTCGCCGGCACATTGCGCAGGAAGGCGAAGATGACCAGCACCACCAGCACCACCGCCAGGCCCAGTTCGAATTCGACGTCGGTGACGGAGGCGCGGATGGTGGTGGTGCGATCGGTGAGCAGCTTCACGTCGACGCCGGCGGGCAGCGAGGCCTGCAGGGTCGGCAGCAGCGCCTTGATGCCATCCACCACCGCGATCACGTTGGCCCCCGGCTGGCGCTGCACGTTGATCAGCAGGGCCGGCGACCGATTCATCCACGCGGCCAGCCGGGTGTTCTCGGCGCTGTCGTCGAGTTCGGCCACGTCGGACAGCCGCACCGGCGCGCCGTCGCGATAGGCCACCACGATCTGCCGGTATTCGGCGGCAGTCTTCAGCTGGTCGTTGGCGTTGATCGTGTAGGCGAGCGTCGGACCGTCGAACGTGCCCTTGGGCCCGTTCTGGTTGGCCACATTGATGGTGGTGCGCAGGTCGTCGATGTTGAGGCCGTAGGCAGCCAGCGCCTGCGGATTGGCGCGTACGCGCACCGCCGGGCGCTGGCCGCCGCTGATGCTGACAACCCCGACGCCGGGCAGCTGCGAGATCTTCTGCGCCAGGCGGATATCGGCCAGGTCCTCCACCTGCGTCAGCGGCAGCACGTTGGAGGTGACCCCCAGCGTGAGCACCGGCGCATCGGCCGGATTGAACTTGGCATAGATCGGCGGGGCCGGCAGGTCCTGCGGTATCTGCGTCTGCGCCGCGCTGATCGCGGCCTGCACTTCCTGTTCGGCGATGTCCAGCGACAACGACAGGTTGAAGCGCAGCGTGATCACCGAGGCCCCTGCCGAGCTGGTCGACGAGATGTGGTCCAGACCCGACATCTGGCCGAACTGCTTCTCCAGCGGCGCGGTGATGGCCGAGGCGATGACCTCGGGGCTGGCGCCGGGATAGAAGGTCTGCACCTGGATGGTCGGGTAGGCGACATCGGGCAGCGCGGACAATGGCAGCTGTCGCAGGGCGAGCACGCCCGCCAGCAGGATCGCGATCATCAGCAGCGAGGTCGCGACCGGTCGCAGGATGAAGATGCGCGACGGGTTCATTGCCCCTGCGCGCCGGCCCCGTTGCCGCCGGCCGCCGCGGCTCCGGTGCCACGCCGCTTGCCGCCGCCCTTGCCGGAGCGGTTGCCGCCAGGCTTGCCGGCGGTTCCCGCGCCCGGTGCACCCGCGGGTGCGGACCCGGCCCGCAATTGCACCTTGGCACCGTCGCGCAACCGGTCGCCGCCTTCGGTCACCACGACGTCGCCAGCCGCGAGTCCACTGGCCACCGCGACACGTTCGCCGTCCGTGGCGCCGAGCGTCACGCCCCGGACCGAGACGGTGCTGTCGGCACTGTTGACGAGGTAGACGAAGCTGCCGGCCACGCCGTTGATCGAACCACGCTGGATGGCGGCAGCCGGCACCACGATCTGGTCATGCAGCGTGGTCACCAGCAGCTGGATGTTCACGAACTGGTTCGGAAACAGCAGTTCGTCCTTGTTGTCGAACAGCGCCCGCAGCTTCACCGTGCCGGTGGCCGTGTCCACCTCGTTGTCGACGGTACTCATCGTGCCCGTGGCCAGCAGTGTCTTGTCGCTGCGGTCATAGGCCTGCACCTGCAGGGCGCCCTGGTGCAGCTGTCGCATGAGCACCGGCAGGTTGTCCTCGGGTATCGGAAAGATGGCACTGACGGGTTGCAGCTGCGTGATGACGACGATGCCGCTGGCGTCGCCCGGGGTCACGTAATTGCCGAGGTCCACCTGCCGCAGGCCCGCGCGGCCGTCGATGGGCGAGACGATGTGCGTGTACTGCAGGTTGAGCTTCGCGGTGGCGACCTGCGCCGTGTCGGTGGCGACGGTGCCGACCAGCTGCTCGACCTGCGACTTCTGGGTGTCCAGGGTCTGTGCCGGGATGGAGCCCTGCGCCACCAGGTCGATGTACCGTTTCACGTCCAGCCGCGCGTTGTTGAGCATGGCCTGGTCACGGGCCAGCACACCCTCGGCCTGCGCCAGCGTGTTCTGGTACGGCCGCGGGTCGATTTGTGCGAGGAAATCGCCCTTGTGGAGCATCTGGCCCTCACGGAAACCGATCTGCTGCAACTGGCCGCTGATCTGCGTCCGGATGGTCACCGTCGCCAGCGGCGTGATCGTGCCGAGCGCCGCGAGCTTCACCGGGATATCCGCCGGTGCCGCCGTGGCGGTGGCGACCGCCATGGGCGCGCCGAGGCCGAAGCGCCCCTGTGGTGCGCTCTGCGGCTTCTGGCGTGCGAACCACAGGAATGTCCCCAAGGCCGCAAGGATCACCAGTGACGCGATTGCCACTCGCCAGCGCAGTTTCTTGTTCATCAGGCGTTGGTTCCCGGGGGAAATGACAGATCCGGCGGCGGTCGCGCCCCGGTCGTTCCTGAACTGGACGGCCCGTGCATTCTGGCTGCGCGGGGCAATGTTGTCCAAAGCGTGCGGCAGCCGGCGCCGCATCGCGAACGCGATGGCATCTATGCGTTAAGCGAACGGCCGTTTGGTCCGCCGGCTCTCCATGAACCGGCGGACGGGCGGGTTCAGCGCTTCATCGCCTCGAAGAACTCGCTGTTGGTCTTGGTGTCCTTCATCTTGTCGAGCAGGAACTCGATCGCGGCCAGTTCATCCATCGGATGCAGCAGCTTGCGCAGGATCCACATCTTGGCGAGCTCGGTCTGGTCGGTGATCAGCTCTTCCTTGCGGGTGCCCGAGCGGTTGATGTTCACGGCCGGGAACACGCGCTTCTCGGCGATGCGGCGGTCCAGGTGGATCTCGCTGTTGCCGGTGCCCTTGAACTCCTCGAAGATCACGTCGTCCATCTTCGAGCCGGTGTCGACCAGCGCGGTGGCGAGGATGGTCAGCGAGCCGCCCTCCTCGATGTTGCGCGCGGCGCCGAAGAAGCGCTTCGGGCGCTGCAGCGCGTTGGCATCCACGCCGCCGGTGAGCACCTTGCCGGAGCTGGGCACCACGGTGTTGTAGGCGCGCGCCAGGCGGGTGATGGAATCCAGCAGGATCACCACGTCCTTCTTGTGCTCGACCAGGCGCTTGGCCTTCTCGATCACCATCTCGGCCACCTGCACATGCCGCGCGGCGGGCTCGTCGAAGGTGGAGGAGACCACCTCGCCCTTCACGGTGCGCTGCATCTCGGTGACCTCTTCCGGCCGCTCGTCAATGAGCAGCACGATCAGGTAGACCTCGGGATGGTTGGCGGTGATGGAGGTGGCGATGTTCTGCAGCAGCATGGTCTTGCCGGCCTTGGGCGGCGAGACGATCAGGCCGCGCTGGCCCTTGCCGATGGGCGAGACCAGGTCGATGGTGCGCGCGGTGAGATCCTCGGTGCTGCCGTTGCCACGCTGCAGCTTCAGGCGCTGCGTCGGGTGCAGCGGCGTGAGGTTCTCGAACAGCACCTTGTTGCGGGCGCTTTCGGGCGAATCGAAATTGATCTCGCCGACCTTCAGCAGCGCGAAGTAGCGCTCGCCATCCTTGGGGGGGCGGATCAGCCCGGAGATGGAATCGCCGGTGCGCAGGTTGAAGCGGCGCACCTGGTTCGGGCTGATGTAGATGTCGTCGGGACCGGCCAGGTACGAGGAATCCGCCGAGCGCAGGAAGCCGAAGCCATCCTGCAGGATCTCGATCACGCCCTCGCCGTACACGGCCTCGCCATTGCGGCCGTATTCCTTGAGGATCGAGAAGATGATGTCCTGCTTGCGCGAGCGGGCGAGGCTTTCCAGCCCCATCGACTCGGCCACCTTCACCAGCTGGTTGATGGGCTTGGCGCGCAGCTCGTTGAGGCTCATCGAGCGCCGCGCCAGTTCCAGGTCGGCCTTGCTGACGATCTCGCCGTCGGCCGACGGATCGAATGGCTCCGGATCGTAGATCTCGTCGTGGCGGCCGACGTTGCCGTTCACGTTGCCATTGCCGCCGCCGCCGCCGCGGTTGCCGTCGCGATGGCGCTTGCCGCGCTGCCGGTTCTGTCCTCCCGGCCCCCCCAGATAACCCCTCACGGGTGGGTTTCCCGGGTGGCGGCGGGTTGCGACAGGTTGGTATCCAGGAATGCGCTGAGCTGCGACTTGGACAGTGCGCCGACCTTCTGCGCTTGCACGGTGCCGTTCTTGAACAGGATCAGCGTGGGAATGCCGCGGATGCCGTAGCGCGGCGGCACCTGGGGATTCTCGTCGATGTTGATCTTGGCGATCTTCAGACGGCCCTTGTACTCGTTGGCCGCCTCATCGAGGATCGGCGCGATCATCTTGCACGGACCGCACCATTCGGCCCAGAAATCGAGCAGCACCGGCTCGGCGGATTTGAGGACGTCGCTTTCGAACGTGGCGTCCGACGTCTGGACGATAAGGGGATTGCTCACGGGCTAATGGCCTCCAACTGGATTGACCTCATGCGGTGCCGGATCGGATCGGGTTCTGCGGATTCTTGGGAAGTTTCTTGGGGTGGCGCGTGGGGCGCTTCGTGGCCGGGAGAGGAATCCCGCACCACGGATACGGTCAAAGGTTTAGACTACGTGTTTAAGGATTGGTTCCAGGGGCGCGCAGAATCGCGCCGCGTATGGAGTGCTTTTGTAGCCGGTCCTTGCCTGTTTTGCAAGCGTCCGCGGCCGGTGCCGCGACGTGGACCGGACCTACGAAACCGAGATGCTCAAGAAGTACTGGAAGATGTTGTTTGGCGGCGCAAAGCGCGTCGCGGAAGCCCCTGCTGAACCCGCGCCCCCCGCCGTGGAGGCGGCAGCGCCCGTGGCCCCGCCGGCCCCCGCCTTCGCTGGCCGCACACAGGTCGCGCCCGACGGCCCGCCCTACAGCAGCTTCGATCTGGCCCCCGCGGTGATGCGCGGCATCCAGGATGCAGGCTTCGAGCGCTGCACGCCGATCCAGGCACAGACGCTGCCTTTCGCGCTGGCCGGCCGCGACGTGGCCGGCCAGGCACAGACCGGCACCGGCAAGACGGCGGCGTTCCTGGTCTCCATGTTCCAGACGCTGCTGACGCATGTGCCGCGGGAAGCCAGGCCCGGCGCGGCCATCCGCGGCATCGTGATCGCACCCACGCGCGAACTCGCGGTGCAGATCCATCGCGACGCGGAGCTGCTGGGCAGGCACACGGGCCTGAAGCTCGCCTGCGTGTTCGGCGGCGTGGACTACGACAAGCAGCGCCGCCAGTTCGAGCACGGCGCCGACATCCTCATCGGCACCCCCGGCCGCATCATCGATTATTACAAGCAGCATGTGTTCGACCTGAGGTACGTGCAGGTGTGCGTGCTGGACGAAGCCGACCGCATGTTCGACCTGGGGTTCATCGCCGACATCCGCTACATGCTGCGCAAGATGCCGCCGCCGGACCAGCGCCAGTCGATGCTGTTCTCCGCGACGCTGTCGCAGCGCGTGCTGGAGCTGGCCTACGAGCACATGAACAACCCCGAGCAGATCGCCATCGAGCCGGACCGCATCACGGCCGACAAGGTGCGCCAGCTCATCTACTTCCCCGCGATGGAGGAGAAGATCCCGCTGCTGATCGGGCTGCTGCGCGGCTTCAAGGCCGAACGCACCATGGTGTTCGTCAACACGCGCCGCCAGGCGGACCGGCTCGAGGAAGTGCTGCGCGCCAACCACATCAACGCGCAGGCGCTGTCGGGCGACGTGCCGCAGAACAAGCGCCTGAAGTACATGAAGGATTTCCACAGCGGCGCGCTGGCGGTGCTGATCGCCACCGACGTGGCCTCGCGCGGCCTGCACATCCCCGACGTCAGCCATGTCTTCAACTACGACCTGCCGCAGGATCGCGCCGACTACGTGCACCGCATCGGCCGCACCGCGCGTGCCGGCGCGGAGGGCGATGCCATCAGCTTCGCCTGCGAGGATTACGCGATCTGCCTGCCGGACATCGAGGATTACATCGGGCACCAGATCCCGCGCGGCTCGGTGACGCAGGACATGCTGGCGAAGGACGTGGTGTTCCCCAAGCACAAGCCGCGCGAGGACATGCCGATGCGCCGTGGCGCAGGCGGCGGCAGTCGCGGTCCGGGCGGACGGCCAGGCGGCGGTGGCGGCCCGCGCCGCGGTCCGCCGCGCGGCGGCCGGCGCTGACCGGCACCGGCCTCAGTCGATCACCGCCACCGCCGGCACGTGCGCGAAATCCGGCGGCGGCAGGCGCGCCGGGCGGCTGGAATCCGGATGCGTGATCGCGATCACCGTGGCGATGCCGGCCGCGCGCGCCGCCTCCAGCACCTTCGGGTTGTCGTCGATGAAGGCGCTGCGGCCCGGATCGAAGGGTTCGGCCCGGCGCAGCCGCAGCCAGAACTCGGCATGTTCCTTCGGTGCGCCGAACTGATGCGAGCTGTACATGGCATCGAGCAGCGGCCGGATCGCCACCTTCTCGTCCTTGATGCGCAGCGTCTCCGGATGTGAATTGGTGGCCAGCACCAGGCGGCGGCCGGCGGCGCGCTGGCGACGCAGGAAATCCTGCGCGCCCGGCAGCCACGCGATGCGCGAATCGTGTGCCGACTTGATCCGCGACAGGTCCAGCCCCAGTACCTGCGACCAGTAATCCAGGCTGTACCAGTTCAGCGTGCCCTCGGCCGAGCGCAGCCGCGGGCCGATCTCCTTCTCGAGCGCCTCCTGCGCCGACATGCCGCGCGTGCGCCCGTAGTAGGCCGGCACCACCTCGTGCCAGAAATGCGTGTCGAACGACAGGTCCAGCAGCGTGCCATCGAGATCGAGCAGCAGCGTATCGATGCAATCCGGCAGGCGCAGGCGTTGATTCGGCACCTGCGTATGATAGCGGCGGGATGGAAGCGCTCGTCGACCTGCACACGCACAGCCGGCACTCGGACGGCGCGCTCGCCCCTGCGCAACTGGTGGTGCTGGCCGCGCAGCGTGGCGTCGGCATGCTGGCGCTCACCGACCACGACACCACCGCCGGGCTCGCCGAGGCACACGTGGCGGCGCGTGCCGCCGGCCTGTGCCTCGTGGACGGCGTGGAGATCACCGCCGGCTGGCGGGGCCAGGAGATCCACATCGTCGGCCTGGGCATCGACCCGGAATCCAGCGCGCTGCAGCGGCACCTGGAGGGCCTGGTGGCACTGCGCCGCGCGCGCATCGCGGCCATCGGCCTGAAGCTCGCGCGCCATCCGAAGCTGCGCGACATTGGCCAGGAGCTGGCGGCGCAGGTGCTGGCCGGCGATGCCGTGCCCACGCGCGCACATCTGGCGCTGGCGCTGGTGGCAGCCGGCGCGGCCCGCACCCGGCAGGACGCCTTCGACCGCTGGCTGGGCCGTGGCACGGCCGGGCATGTGCCGCAGGAGTGGCCGGCCATCGAGGCCGGCATCGCCGCCATCCGCGCGGCCGGCGGACAGGCGGTGCTCGCGCATGCACAGCGCTACAAGCTGTCGGCCGGCGCACTCGGCAACCTGTGCGGCGAGTTCCGCGAGCTGGGTGGCGCGGCGCTGGAGGTCAGCCTGCCGGCGCTGTCGCCGAACGACCAGCACCGCCTTGGCGGCCTCGCGCGCGCCCACGGCCTCGCCGGCTCGGCGGGCTCGGACTTCCACGAACCGGGCCTGCCGTGGCGCCCGCTGGGCCGCTTCGCTAAGCTACCGCCGGGAATCGAGCCGCTGCATGCGCGCCTGCCCGGGAAACCGCATGTCGGATGACAGGGAAGACAACGTCGACCACGAGCTGTTCCGCAACATCGAGAAGTTGCGCCAGCTGCGCATCGAGCATCGCGACCTGGACCAGATCATTGCGCGGCTCGAGCTCGACATCCACGTGGACGAAGTGCAGGTGCGGCGCCTGAAGAAGCGCAAGCTGCTGCTGCGCGACCAGATCACGCGGCTGGAAAGCCAGTCGATTCCCGACCTCAACGCCTGAGCACCGCAGCCTCACGCACCGTCGGGTTCAGTGACCTGGTACCCGGCGGCACGCAGCCGCGCCACCAGCCCATCCGGTTCGAATACATCCTCCGGCAGCACCAGGGCCAGCGTCGAGCGATTGCCGCGCAATGCCTTCTGCAGCGTGCCGTAGGCGGCGTTGCGGATGTCGCGGATCGCCCGCCGGGTGGGCGTGAGCTGCTCGAACAGCGCCCCGCAGGACGCGGCCTGCGGCTGCTGCCGCCCCGCCGCCCAGTCCGCGCGCAGCGCGGCGATGTCGCCCACCGACCAGGCATTGGCGCGGTCGATGGCGGCGCGCATCTCGCGTTGCAAGGCCAGCATCTGCGCGCGCGCGCAATCGGTGTCGGCCTGCGGCGCGATGCGCGCCAGGTTCGACGCCAGCGTGCGCTGCCGCGGGCGCACTTCCCGGCCCAGCGAGTGCAGTGCCACGCCGTGCTCGCGCGCCGCGCGGGCGATCTGCTCGTGCACCTGGCCGTCGGAATCCAGGTGCAGGCGCTGCAGCGCCTCCTTGCGCAGCTGCAGGAAGGCATAGAACGGACGGAACACCTCCAGGCGCACGTCGTTGCCGGCATAGCTGCGGTTGAATGCGCTGAACTCGGCGTACAGGTCGGCGGGCAGTATGTCGCGCAGCCAGTGGTGTCCGGGGTTCAACAGCGCCGCATACACCGCGGCGGTGGCCTTGCCGCCACTGTCGAGGTCGATGTCCAGCGATGGCTCGGTGTACACGGCCTGCGACTGCGCCAGCACCTGTTCGACCTCGCGGGAGCGCCACGCGACCTGCCGCGGCAATGGCGAGAGGACCGGCAGCATCCACAGCGTGTGATCGCGCCAGGTGACCTTCCACAGCGCCGGGCCCGGCCGTTCGCCGGTGACCAGCAGGGTCGCCAGTTCCTGCTCGGGCGGCAGGGCCGCCGCGTCCGGCGGGCTCTGCGTGCTGCCGCCGGTGGGCAGCAGCAGCCCCGCGGCAATCCATGCCAATGCGACACGCCTCATCATCGGTGCAGTATGCTCGCAGGCCGGTTGTTCCGCGTGCAAGGCCTCCGTGGCGCTCTCCGAAAGGGAAATCCGCAACCGCGAGCGGGTGCTCGCGCTGTATCGCGACGTGCTCGATCCGCACGACCGCACGCGGCTGCGCGAATACCTGGTGGAGGACTACATCCAGCACAGCCCCGCGGCCATCGACGGGCTCGCCGGCATCGGTGATTTCCTCGATTGGCTGAAGAGCGCACATCCCGGCCACCGCAACCATATCCAGCGCATCTTCGCGCAGGAGGATCACGTCATCGTGCACCTGCGCGTGACGGTGCCGGGCGATGCGGACCTGGCGGTGGTGGATATCTTCCGCCTGGACGACGCCGGCATGATCGCCGAGCACTGGGACATCGTGCAGCGCGTGCCGGATAACCCGAAGAACACCCATGGCATGTTCTGAGCCCGACATGACCGGCATCGCCCCGGAGGAGGTCGAGATCAGCTTCGTGCGCTCCTCCGGCCCCGGCGGACAGAACGTCAACAAGGTGGCCACCGCCGCGCAGCTGCGTTTCCATGTCGGACGCAGCCTGCGGCTCGACGCCGCGGCCAAGCACCGCCTGCGCCAGCTCGCCGGCCATCGCCTCACCGATGCCGATGAAATCCTGATCATCGCGCGCAACCACCGCACGCAGGAGGGCAACCGGCGCGACGCGCTCGAACGGCTGGCCGCGCTGCTCGAGGCCGCGCGCCGCGTGCCGGTGCCGCGGCGCGCCACCCGGCCCACGCGCGCGTCGAAGGAGCGGCGGCTGTCCTCCAAAGCGCGGGCCGGCAGCAACAAGCGGCTGCGCGGCCGCGTGCGCGGCGATGACTGATCCGGCCGCGCCATACGACCTGCTGATCATCGGTGGTGGCGTCAATGGCGCGGGCATCGCGCGCGATGCGGCCGGAAGGGGCCTGGCGGTATGCCTGGTGGAGCAGGACGACCTGGCCGCGCATACCTCCTCGGCCAGCACCAAGCTCATCCATGGCGGGCTGCGCTACCTGGAGCAGGGCGAACTGCGGCTGGTGCGCGAGGCGCTGGCCGAACGCGAGCGGCTGCTGGCCATCGCCCCGCACATCGTGCGCCCGCTGCGCTTCGTGCTGCCCTACATCGACGGGCTGCGGCCACGCTGGCTGCTGCGCCTGGGCCTGTTCGTGTACGACCACGCCGGCGGCCGCGAAAGACTCGCCGCCTCCAGCAGCACGCGCCTGGCGGGCACGCCGCTCGGCGCGCCGCTGCGCGCCGACATCACCGACGGCTTCGAGTACTCGGACTGTGCGGTCGATGACAGCCGCCTGGTGGTGCTGAACGCACTGGATGCGGCCGAGCGCGGCGCCACGGTGCTGACGCGCACGCGCGTGGTGGGGATCCAGGCGCAACCCTCCGGCTGGCACGTCAGCATCGAGGCGCGGGATACGGGAGTGCGCACCGTGCTGCGGGCCCGCGCGCTGGTGAATGCCAGCGGCGCCTGGGTCAACGACCTGCTGCGGCTCGCCGACATCCCGCCACGCCAGCATCTGCGCCTGGTCAAGGGCAGTCACCTGGTGCTGCGCCGGCAATACGAGGGCGAACAGGCCTACCTGCT
>Ga0335083_10001333_pt1 | contig 34078 bp, 30 predicted proteins | sample Lox_Sample_42_FD_206716 | JGI IMG/M metagenome (GOLD analysis project Ga0335083, IMG submission 206716) | Soil microbial communities from Loxahatchee National Wildlife Refuge, Florida, United States - Lox_Sample_4.2 | ecosystem: Environmental > Terrestrial > Soil > Wetlands | place: USA...
TGGCGTGGCAATTTGCGGTCATGGGCTTTTTTCCGGAGGGATGAGAGCAGGAAAAGTTCTTCAAAGTCCCGCGCGTCACGGGTCAATGCCGCCAGCAACAGCCAGAATGCCGGGTCGCCTTCACGCAATAACGTCTTTAATTTATTAAGGTCCATTGACTAATCCCATGTCCGCGATGATAGCGGATTTTATTATCAATAAATGGGTGAGAGGTCAATGAACTCCGCCAAAAGAGCCCCCCGCCCCCCCTTCCGTAGGCTTCCGAAGCCACGAGAAATCCCGTGAAACAGGGCAAGCATGGTTATACCTTTCGGAACGCGGGTGATTTTAACCACAAAAGACACCAATGACACGAAATTGGGTTCGTTTCGCAATTTTGCCCTTCTCAACCTAAATCAAGGGATGATTCCAATTTTCGGCCATAATCGGTTTGTTTTTGGTTTGGTTTCCGGGTTAATCCACCGGCCAGGATTAATTGACCTGACCGCCGTCCTGCCGCCATAGAATCCTTTTTTCTCAAAACCCCCTTGAATAGCCTTGCCATGGTTTGCAATAGCTTGCATTGCCTTAAAAGCTTTTACCTAATTTCGCGCCACGTGAAACGTGGTAAAAATTAACGCGAAAAGCTTTTTACAGAAGCAGACGGCCGCGACGCAGCGCGGCCCTACCATGTCTCACAACTACGTATGTCAAAGAACGCAATGGCCATTTTAGCATGAGTCGTCCATGGCCGGAACCGAAACTTGACTCCTCGTTGTTCACGGCCACGCGTGGCCGCTCTTGAAAGCATCTGGACTGATCTTTTAATGAAAGTAGGAACCCAACCTGCCTGAAGCATTTTGGCCTTGCCTCGAATGGGGTGGCCGAAGTTTTGGCTACTTATTCTCTTTAGGCCTTAGCGCTTTCCATAGCCAGCCGAGCGGATCATAGAAGTCATCCACCACGCGTTCCTTGAGCGGGATGATGGCGTTGTCCGTGATGGTGATATGTTCCGGGCAAACTTTGGTGCAGCACTTGGTGATGTTGCAGTAGCCGATGCCGTGCGCTTTGCGTAATTCCGGGATGCGGTCTTCGGTGTCCAGAGGATGCATTTCGAGCGCGGCGGTATAGACCAAAAAGCGCGGGCCGATGAAGTCGTCGTGCTTGTGGTGGTCGCGCAAAACGTGGCAAACGTCCTGGCACAAAAAGCATTCGATGCACTTGCGAAATTCCTGGACGCGGTCAATGTCTTCCTGCGCCATGCGCCAGGTGCCGTCCGGCGCGTCCGGCTTGCGCGGCTTGAACGGTTTGATTTTCTTCTTCACCGCGAAATTCCAGGAAACGTCCGTGGCCAAATCGCGGATGCTGGGGAAGGCGCGCATCGGCTCAATCGTGACGGGCTTGTCGAGCGGGATCTGGTCCATGCGCGTCATGCACATCAATTTGGGGACCCCGTTGACTTCCGCCGAGCATGAGCCGCACTTGCCGGCCTTGCAATTCCAGCGGCACGCCAGGTCGTTCGCCTGGGTGGCCTGGATTTTATGGACGACGTCCAGCACGACCATGCCCTCGGAAACTTCCGTGGTATAATCCACGAGCTTCCCGCCGTTGGCGTCCCCTCTCCAAATTCTGAACGTGACGGTTTTCATTTCATCTCCTCGATGACTTGTTTCAGTTCCGCCGGCAGGTCGGGAATGGTTTCGCGCCGCACGGACATGGAGCCATCGGCGTTCTTTTTGGTGATGACATTCACTTTGCCAAAGCCCGCGTCTTTGTTCGGGAAATCGTCGCGGAAATGGCCGCCACGGCTTTCCTTGCGCTCAATCGCCGATCGCGTAATTGCTTCGGAAACCGTCATCAGATTTTTTAAGTCCAGCGCCGTATGCCAGCCGGGATTATATTCGCGATGGCCGTGCACGGCCACTTTGGCCGCGCGGTCGCTCAATTTGGCAATGCCATCCAGGGCGCGCGTCATTTCCTCTTCGCGCCGCACGATGCCTACGAGGCTTTGCATCATGTCCTGCAAATCGTACTGGACCTGGTAGGGCCCTTCAGCGTTGCCCGAAGTCGTGCCGCGATCGAACGGCTCCAGGGCAGTTTTCTCAGCCGCTTCCACGTCGGCCATGTTGATATTCACCGCGCCTTTTTCTTTGGCGAATTTGGCCGCAAATTCCCCGGCGCGTTTGCCAAACACCAGCAGGTCGGAAAGGGAATTTCCGCCGAGGCGGTTTGCGCCGTGCAATCCGGCCGCTGCTTCGCCCGCGGCAAAGAGGCCGGGCACCGTGGACATCTGCGATTCGCCGTTCACGCGAATGCCGCCCATGATGTAATGCGTTGTGGGGCCGATTTCCATCGGTTCTTTGGTAATGTCCAAATTGGCAAGTTGCATGAACTGGTGGTACATGCTGGGCAGCTTGCGCTTGATATGCTCAGGCGCGTTGGAAATTTTTTCTTTAATCCAGGCGATGTCCAGGAACACACCGCCGTGCGGGCTGCCGCGGCCGGCTTTGACTTCGCGCATGATGCAGCGCGCCACGTGGTCGCGCGTCAGCAATTCAGGCGGTCGGCGCGCATTTTTATCGCCCTGCGTATAACGCCAGCCTTCTTCCGGGTTATCCGCCGTCTGGTTTTTGTAATTGTCCGGAATGTCATCGAACATGAAGCGTTTGCCTTCCTTGTTCTTGAGCACGCCGCCTTCGCCGCGCACGCCTTCCGTGACTAAAATACCCATCACGCTCGGCGGCCAAACCATGCCGGTGGGGTGAAATTGCACGAACTCCATGTCCATCAATTCCGCGCCCGCATGATAGGCTAGCGATTGGCCGTCGCCGGTATATTCCCAGGAATTGCTGGTAATTTTATAAGCGCGCCCGACTCCGCCGGTGGCAATCACGATGGCTTTGGCCTTGAAAATCTTGAAGCGCCCACGCTCGCGATCATAACCAAAAGCGCCCGCCACCCGGTCACCGTCCTTGAGCAGCGTGACGATGGTGTGCTCCATGAAAATATCGATGCCGTGGTGGACGCCGTGGTCCTGCAGCGTGCGAATCATTTCCAGGCCGGTGCGATCGCCGACGTGCGCGAGCCGCGGATAGCGGTGCCCGCCGAAATTGCGCTGTAAAATTTTTCCATCTTTGGTGCGGTCAAACACCGCGCCCCAGGCTTCCAGTTCTTTGACGCGATCCGGCGCTTCCTTGGCGTGAAGTTCGGCCATGCGCCAGTTATTGACGTATTGGCCGCCGCGCATGGTATCGGAGAAATGCACGCGCCAGTTGTCGCGGTCATCCACATTCCCCATCGCCGCCGCCATGCCGCCCTCGGCCATTACCGTATGCGCTTTGCCCAACAGCGATTTGCAGACGAGACCGACTTTGACGCCGGCAGCCGACGCTTCGATGGCGGCGCGCAAACCAGCGCCGCCCGCGCCAATCACAAGGACATCAAACTCAAATGTTTGATAATCAGGCATGAAAAATCATCTTTCCTAAAAAATTCTCCAGTCGTGCCAGATTCCCATGGCACATAACCGAACGTAAACATCCGTAAATCCAACGCCGAACAGGCTAATCCACGCCCACATCATATGGCGTTTGTTCAGGCAACTCACACAGGCGTAGCTCTTGGCGCAAGCAGGGGCCTTGGAAGGCGCGTCTAAAAATCCGCCGATCAAATGACGAAGCGAATGGCAGCCGAGTGTGTATGATGCCAGGAAAAAGACATTTAAGATGAGCACGATGGAACCCACTCCCAGGCCGAAATGTTTCACGCCATTGGCATCGGCAAACCACAATCCCATCCACGCATCATAGGCCAGGATGAAAATAAAGATCACCGCGATATACATGAAGTAACGGTGGATGTTTTGGATAATCAGCGGAAAATAGCGTTCCCCGAGATATTTTTTGCGTGGTTCGCCCACCGCGCAGTTGATGGGGTCCGCCCAGAATGCTTTATAATACGCGCCGCGATAGTAGTAACAGGTAAAACGAAAACCACCCGGCGCCCATAAAATCAACAGGGCAGGGGAGAAAAAGATCCACGACGGCCACCATGCCGGTTTCGGCCCAAAAAGCGCGTGGGGAGAAGTTCCAAAAATTTCCGGCGAGAAAAACGGCGATAAATAATCGGCTCCGTTTCCGCCGTACCAGTAAGTAGGACTGCCATTGGCCAAGTAAGGATGAAACGCAGCCCAAGTGGAATAAACGATAAATGCAGCGAAACCCAGAAAGACCAGTAACGGCTGTACCCACCATGCATCCGGACGGGAGGTTTCTCCGAACCGGCGCTGTTGCGGGAGGGCATTGGCATTCGCCATAGTGCATTAAATTTAATAATAGATGTGCCGCTGAGTCAATAAGAGAAAGTGAAGTATAAGTACGGTTTGGGGCGGAAATAATTTGGCTTATCTTGCGCCTTTTTTTGTTTCCTAAATAGTAACAATTCGTGTTTTGGGGCGATTTTTATCACGCTTTGGTTGAATGGATTACGCTCCACTCATTCAAGCCCCGTTCGCTCGTGGCCGAGGGGAAACAACCCAGCAGTTCCAGCGCCTCGCCCACCAGGTAAAGCGAGCCGGTAATGACGGTGAGATTCCCGATGGGTGCTTTTTCGACCGCTTCTGCCAATGAACCATACGCGGAAATCTCCGCGCGCGGATTGAATGTCCGGCAGATGTCCGCGAGCTTTTCCGGGTTGGCAGTGCGGTTGCTCGAAACGGCCACGGTGATAATCGTGTCCGCGAGGGGCGCCAGCATTTCGCAAATCGGCCGCCAATCCTTGTCCTCAAGAATTCCCAGCACCAGCGTTTTTTTTACGGAAGCAAAACTGTTCCCGATGGCTTCGCGTAGCGCTGTTACTCCCGCTACATTATGCGCGCCATCCAGGAGAAATTTTCTTCCTCCGCGTTCAACCAGTTGCAGTCGCCCCGGCCATTGGACGTTTTTGAGGCCGGCCATCATTTGCGATTTTGAAACGGGAATTTGCTTTTGCAGAATGTCTACCGTGGCCAGTGCCAGTGCGGCGTTGCGTTTCTGATGTTCACCCGCCAGGGACACGGCGCCGGCCATTTCCGGTGGAAGATTCACTTCCGCCACAATCGTGAGAGGCGCATTGCGTTCCGCTGCAATTTTTTTTATGACCGCGAGCGCTTCGGGTTCGTCCGTGGCGGTTGTCACCGGGATGCCCGGCTTGATAATGCCCGCTTTTTCAAACGCAATTTTCCCCGGCGTATCACCGAGCCATTGTTGATGGTCAAGCGCGATGTTCGTAATGACGCTGGCCAATGGGGTGACGATGTTTGTCGCATCCAGCCTTCCGCCCAGGCCGGTTTCCCAAATCACCAGCTCACATTTCTTTTCAGCGAAAAAATCCAGCGCCATGATGGTGATTACTTCAAAGAACGTCGGGTGTTGTTCCTTGGGAAATTGCGCCAGCAGCGGCTGGAGTTTTTCCACAAGCCGCACGACCTCATTTTCGGAAATCAATTGCCGTCCCACCTGGATGCGTTCGCGAAATGACACCAGGTGCGGCGACGTGAATAGTCCCGTGCGCAGGCCAGTTGTGCGATAAATGCTTTCCAGCATCGCACACGTGGAGCCCTTGCCGTTTGTGCCTGCTACGTGGATGAAGCGCAGTTTGTCTTGTGGATTGCCTGCCAGTGCCGCCAGCTTGAGCGTGTTTTCCAGACCGAACTTCGCGCCGAACAGGCGCAAGCCGTAAAGAAACTGGATGGCCTCGGGATAGGTCATAGCCACCCCGTCAGCTTTTCGACCCTTCAACTTCCGTCCCATAACCCGCCCTTACAAACTCCCTAACCGCCGATATCTCGTCCTGCCCGTAAATCGTGTGGCCCTTGGGAAATTGCTGCCAGTCTACCTTTAGTTTTGCGAGCTTCAGTTTGTTCGCCTGTTCCCGCACCGGATCAAACGGAATCACCGGGTCAAACGGGCCGTGGGTAATCAAAAGCCGTTGTTCGCGCGATACTGGGGAAAGCTCGGCCAATAATTTATCTATCTCAAAAACCCAGCCACTGATGTCCACCAGGCCCGCGAGGCGATGGGGATAGCGCAAGCCAACGTCCATGGTCATCAGGCCGCCCTGCGAGAAACCGCCCAGCGTAGTTTGTTCGGAGGGAAATCCGCGTCCTCGCAAATCATCGAGCAGGTCAAAAAGCAATTTCCGGCTGCGCAGAACGCCGGGACCAATATTGTCCGGGTAATCAAACCATGACCAGCCGTCGAAATATTTGTCCGGCGCGTTGACGAGCAGGAAATTTAGCCATGGCAGATTTAGCGCTTCCTGCATCCAGCGATATCCTTCGATGCTGTCGCCCAGGCCGTGCAACATTACCATCAGGCGTTTGGAATTGCGGTCGCTCGCGGGGATAAATTCGCTATGAAGCATAGTTATTCTGCGCCGCCCTGCGATTTGAGCATGTCCACTTGCTTGTCCAGCCATTGTGTCAGCTCATCACGTTGCTCGTCCGTCAAGCGGGCGTCTTTGTGGATCAGTGTGTATTTTTTCAGCGGCATGTCCTTTTGATCAATATCTTCGCTCATCGTTTCCAGTTTTTTCCAGGCGCGCTTCGGGTTGTCCGACGGCCATTCGGACAGGTTTAACTGCGACCGGCCTACGTTCACGTCCTGGGCAATTTTCCACGACATCGGCGCGATGTCGCTATACCACGGCCAGCGCGTTTCATCCGAATGACAATCGTAGCAGGCGGAGCGGAACATTGCAGCGATTTTCGGCGGCGGGTTCATGCGCGCGAGGAAATCATTTTTCACCGGGGGATTGGTGTGCGGCGGATTGGTGAACTGCAGCGCGGCGAACAGCGCGGCCACACCGATAAAAATCCATTTCAGGTTCTTTTTCAGGAAATTCATATATTAGATAGACTCGGATTTTTTGACGGTTATTCCCGATAATTCCAAGCTAAAAATAAGAGCGGCGAATGGCAGCTTGGGTTCCCTCATTGTTGAAGTTCAAGCTTTAGCTTGTCATCCACCAACTTCTGGAACGTAGCGGCGCCTCGGTAGAGCGCCGCAAATTCAATTTGAAATCCCCATTTGCTCTATCTGTCTCATCTAAAAACTGACTTGCCCTCATCCAGAAAGTAAGTGAGCTTTTAACATTCTCAATAGATACGGGCACTATGAACATGGCTCTCGTAAATTTCTTCGAGCGACATGGTGTGAAGATGGAATGGCGCTGTAGGCCTGCACTTCTTGCGTGGCTCCTAACGCCATTCTTAATCTTGGGGATCATAATCCTTGCACTTCTTCTGGCCAACCCGCAAAGCAACCGATGGGTTTTCATTTTTCAAGCGACGTTTGCTCATCGTGGCGGATCGACTCCATGGGGTGGTGATGGGCCTGACCCAGCCCCGAATTATAGCGGGGTCTGGCACAGATGGCATAGGAACGGCAGATTGTCTTTTGAAGAACATTATAAAAATGGCAAGTTGGACGGCTCAATCAAAGCTTGGACCACTTCGGGGATTCTGTGGCTTGATACCAATTACAAGGACGGCCAGTACGATGGAAAAAACCTCGTATATTATAATTCCGGTCAGTTATGTCGGCAGGAGGAATATTCCAAAGGCTTGCCGATAGGCCATTCGGTTCATTTTCGTGAAAATGGAACGAAATGGGAAGAGGCATCGTTCAGCAGCCCGGGAGTGCTTGATGGCGACCAAATCTACTGGCACCAGGACGGAACTATGACGCGGAGGGTCTGGCGTGAAGATAAACCATGGGAAGGCGTCTTCATATTGGAAAAAGGAACCAACTGGTTCCGGGAGAAATATGAATCAGGGATTTTAGTCGCTAGCACAAATTTATGGTCGTGGAATTCTCAAATGCTAATGCTTCCCGTAGGACGATCAAGCGAGCCGGTCGAAAAGTGATTTGCTATTAAGCATAGGCGGCCAACCGTCTTGCAAGTAGTAACCACTCAATCCATCCCCAGAATCTCAAAGATTGAGCTTGGCTTTCCCCCTGCGTTCCAGTTGTTTAGTGCCCGCATGAACGCCAGGACAATTTATTCTGTGTGGGGACGGGCTTTCGTTTCGTCCGCCATCCTGGCGGCGTGCTTTTTCCCGGGCAATGTCCTCCCGCAGGCTTTGGACAATTCGGGTTCCTCCTCCGCCGGTTCGTCCGCTTCCACGGTGGCGCCGTCCGATCCCGCGGAAAGTTCCGTGGTCAAAGTTTTTTCCACGGTGCGCCATCCTGATCCCTATAAGCCATGGGCGAAAATGACGCCCTCGGAAATCAGCGGGAGCGGCGTGGTCATCAAGGGCCATCGAATTTTGACGAACTCGCACGTGGTGCTTTATGCCAGCCAGGTGCAGGTGCAGGCGAGTGACTCGGGCAACCTGGTTTCCGCCACGGTGGAAGCGATTGCGCCCAGCATCGATTTGGCGGTGTTGAAACTCGATGACGATTCGTTTTTCAACACGCATCCGCCGCTGGAATGGGCCACGGGCGTGCCGCAGGTCATGGACCCGGTGACGATTTACGGTTATCCGCTGGGCGGCGATAATCTTTCCATCACCAGGGGCATCATTTCGCGGGTTGAATTTGCCGGTTATAATTACCCGGTGGGCGGGTTGCGCGTGCAGATTGATGCGGCGGTCAACCCGGGAAACAGCGGCGGCCCGGCGCTGGTAAACGGCAGGATGATTGGCATCGCCTTCAGCCGGCTGGGCGGCACGGCCGAAAACATCGGCTATATCATTCCGTGCGAAGAAATTCGTTTGTTCCTGGAGAAAACGGCAGGCGGGCATGAGTACAGCAAGCCGATGATGTTTGACGAATGCGAAACGCTTTCGAGCGCGGCATTGCGTGGGTATCTGAATCTTGACAGTTCGGTCCAGGGCGTGGTGGTGATCAAACCGGCGGAGACGAATGCCGATTATCCGTTAAAAAAATGGGACCTCATTACGCATATGGGAGACACGCCGGTGGATGACGAAGGCATGGTGCACTTGAGCGATGATTTGCGGGTTTATTTCAAATACATGGTCCAGAAAGACGGAGCGAATGGCACGGTGCCAGTGACCATTTTGCGGGGCGGAAAAGAAATGAAAGTAAGCGTGCCGCTGACCTCCAACCGTCCCATGCTGATGCCGTTTATCAACGGCGGTTACCCGTCTTATTTTGTGTACGGCCCCATCGTGTTTTCGCAGGCCACGGACGAATTCGTCAGCGGCTTTAGCACGACGCGCGTGGGCATCGCGATGATCACGCTCTCTGCGCTGGCAGGCAATCCGCTCATCACCCGCATGGGAGATGAGCCGGCATTCGATGGCGAGGAACTGGTAGTGGTGGCCTCGCCGCTTTTTCCCGACCGGTTGTCGCGCGGGTATGCCAATCCGTTTGGAGAAGTTGTTGAAAGCGTCAATGGGATCCATATCAAAAACCTGAAGCATCTCGTGCAGGTGTTGCGTGATTCAAAGGACAAATACGTCAGCTTCGAGTTTTACGGGCGCAACACGCAAATCATGGTTTTCCCGCGTGAAGAAATGATGGCTGATACGGATTCAATTTTGATGGACAATGACATCCGCAGCCAGGGCACTCCGGATGTCATGGCGGTATGGAATGCCGGTACCGCCAAATAAGCCCAACCTTTTTGCATCCTTTTTATTTTTAAATTATGGCCACACTGAAACCTTTTGCCGCGTTGCGGCCGAAAACTGAACTGGCTTCGCACATTTGCGAACTGCCGTACGACGTGATGTCTTCGGAAGAAGCGCGTGAAATCGCCTCCGGAAATCCTTTGAGCTTTCTGCATGTCAGCAAGCCGGAAATTGATTTGCCGGCGGGCACGGACATTTATTCGCCGGAAGTTTATGCCAGGGGCAAAGAAAATTTCCAGAAGCTCATTTCGCAGGGCGCACTCAAACAGGACGATAAACCGAATTTTTATTTGTATCGCCAAATTATGGGCAGCCATGCGCAGACCGGCCTGGTGGCGGCGGCGAGTTGCGAGGAGTACTTGCGCGGCATCATCAAGAAGCATGAACTGACGCGGCCGGACAAAGAAGATGACCGCGTGCGCCATATCGAGACGCTTGATTCCCAAACGGGGCCGGTGTTTTTGACGTACAAGGCCGTGGCTGAGATGGATGATTATGTGAAAATCAAAACGTCCACGCCGCCAGCGATTGATTTCACGGCCAAAGACGGCGTGCGCCATTCGTCATGGACCATTTCGGACGCCAACGAAATTTCCCAGATTGAAAAGCTGTTCGCGCGCATCCCGGCGCTGTATATCGCCGACGGGCACCATCGCAGCGCGGCAGCGGGCCGCGTTTTCCAATCGCGCAAAGGGGCAGGCCAAAGCGGCAGTTTTCTTACCGTCATCTTTCCGCACAACCAGATGCAGATATTGCCGTACAACCGCGTGTTGAAAGATTTGAATGGCCAGTCGCCGGAGCAATTGCTGCAAAAAATCGGGGCGCGTTACCCGCTTTCTGAAAACGGAAAGGCGAAACCGGCTAAGAAACACGAGATCGGTTTCTATTTTCAAAAGAAATGGCGGACTTTTTCCCTGCAACCAAAGGCGTTGCACAGTGATGCGGTGGAAAATCTCGATGTCACGCTGCTGCAAAAGAATATCCTCGCGCCGGTGTTCGGCATTGATGACCCGCGGACGAGCAAGCGCATCGCCTTTGTCGGGGGCATTCGCGGGACGGCGGAACTGGAAAAACTGGTGGATAGCGGCGAATTTGCCTGCGCGTTCTCGATGTTCCCCACGAGCATCGAAGATTTGATGGCGATCGCCGATGCGGGCGGGATCATGCCGCCCAAGAGCACGTGGTTTGAGCCCAAACTGCGTGACGCCATGTTTTGCCACATGATTTAAGCCATAGCTGGCATTTTCCATTCGACACATCGCTTTAGGCATTCAACATTGGTGCGTGGCCGACAGACTCCATCGCAGTTTGCGCGCGATTTTTATCGGAATCGCGGTCAACGCCATTTTGGGAGCAGTGAAATTCCTCGCGGGCATCTTCGGCCATTCGCATGCGCTCATTGCGGACGCCACGGAATCCTTCGCGGACATTTTTAATTCGCTGATTATGTGGCGCGGAATTGCAGTAGCCGCCGCGCCGGCGGATGAGGAGCATCCTTACGGCCATACCAAGGCCGAGCCGCTCGCGTCTGCTTTTGGCGCCATCATGCTGCTCGTGGCTGCCATTTGGATTACCGTCAAAGGGGGGATAAATATTTACGAATGGGCGCATGGCATTCCCCGGGAGCAGCCGCAAAAGTTTACGCTTATCGCCCTGGCGATCGTCGTTTTGGTGAAGGAAGGGCTCTTCCGCTTCGTGATCAGCGAAGGCACTGACACCGACAATTCCGCCGTCAAAACAGACGCATGGCATCATCGTTCCGACGCCATTACGTCGCTCGGCGCGGCGATTGGCATTACGATCGCGCTCGTCGTCGGTCCGAAATATGTGGTTGCGGATGATATCGCGGCTATTTTCGCGGCGGTCATTGTGGGCTGGAGCGGCTGGCTTCTGTTGCGCCCGGCGTTGAGCGAGCTTATGGACCGGTCGGCTGACCCGGAGGTGATCGAGCAGATTCGCGAGATTGCGTCCGGCGTGGAAGGTGTTGCGAACGTCGAGAAATGTTTTGCGCGCAAAGCCGGGTATCTGTTGTTTGTGGAAATGCACGTGGAAGTGGACCCGCAAATGACCGTCCAGCGTTCGCATGAGATTGCGCATGCCGTGAAGGACAAAATCCGCGAGATGTTGCCTGCGGTGAGCGATGTCCTCGTGCATATCGAACCGCTCGGGATTCCCGCGCACTCGTCCCAAAACCGTCCAAAATAGCGCTGGACAATCCCCGGCGCCCGGCGCGTTATCTAGGGAGGTAAATAACCCGTAACTTTGGGCGTGGATTTTGGTTAATAAGAGGCAAAAATAAAAAGAAACCTTTCGACAGCATTGTTGTCTTATTAGTTATGAGGAAAAATCCTGGGTTCACATTGATTGAACTCCTCGTCGTTATCGCCATCATTGCCATCCTGGCGGCGATTTTGATGCCGGTCTTGAGCCATGCCCGGCAAAAGGCCCAGGGGACGCAGTGCTTGAACAATGGCCACCAGATGATGGTGGCGGTGACGATTTACGGCAGCGAGAACCATGACTTTCTTCCGCCCAACCCCGACGATGGCAATACCCAGCCCGGCTATAACTGGTGTTCCGGTTCCGCCGGCATCGGCCAATCGCAGGAATTTGATCCGGATGTTATCTCGGACCCGAGCCTGTCCCTCCTGATTGGGTATTTGGGAGGAAACGTAAAATTATTTCGTTGTCCGGCGGACCTCCGGCAGGGTCTCTATGACGGCACGAACACCGCAATGATGGGCAGGATTGTTCCTTCCGCGCGCACATTTTCCATGAGCCAATCCGTGGGCACCATTGACGAGTGCTACGATGAAATGGAGCGAGGCCAGTCTGCCGCGGGCGACCATTGTGGGGTGCCGAACCTGCCGGTCAACGGCCCGTGGTTAAATGGGCAGCAAAAAAACAACCTGCGCAACAATCCCTGGGCCACGTACGGTAAATTTTCATCGATGGTCAGCCCTGGCCCTTCGATGCTTTGGGTGCTGGTGGACGAAAATCCCGAGGGTCTCAATGACGCGGCCTTTGCCTTTGAAATGGACCAGCCCACCTGGCTCGATGCCCCGGCATCTTATCACAATGGCGCTTGCGGTTTCGCCTTTGCCGACTGCCATTCGGAAATCCACAAATGGCAGGCGCCGCCCGAGCCCGAGTCCGACGCCGACCCGGCTGATTGGGGCTGGGTGGCGCAGCGGACTTCCGCGAAAGTGGGAAACCAGTCCCCGTAAAAGGGGATATAAAAAACCAGCCGTCTTTGGTTAAAGTAGGAGCCCTGGGGCAAAAATAATTGTCACGTTTTGGCCTCCAGCGGACACTTATATAGTGACGATTTAAACAAATATTTGTGCGGACAACGCCGTTATGATCAGCACGATAAAAATTATTGCATTTTGTGCGTAACTTTTCGCCCGGAATGCGGTTAGTAAGAGATATACAATGACCTTGGAGGTAAGGTATAACACGGGAACGAGGTTCGCGCTCCGCCGGCGACGGCAATCGCGTCGGCGGGGCTTCACCCTGATCGAACTGCTGGTGGTTATCGCCATCATTGCCATTCTCGCGGCGATTATCCTGCCCGTGCTGGCCCAGGCTAAAAAACGCGCGTGGACCATTCAGTGCGTTTCCAATGTCCGCCAAATCGGCGTCAGTATGAAAATTTTTGCCGACGATAATAACCAGCTCTTTCCTGAATCCGGCGGCGGCATCCATTGGGGAGCAACCGATGCTACCACGGGCAAACCCAGTTGGATGGAGCAAATGGTTGCCAATATCCAAAACACGAACGTTTATAATTGTCCCGCCAACGTGCAATTGCCGCCGGACATGCAAGGGCCATACAACTATTTCAACGGCTGCCGCGCGGCGTTTATCGTGGCCGGCGACTTTGCGGCGGTGAACAATAACTCGATTAAATTTCCGTCCCAATATGTGCTGTCCGGCGACACCTGCGGAATACCGAACGAAACGACCGATGAAGATGGGTTGAATTTCGATCCACAGGATGCGGACAAGGACGATTATACGCAGAATTGCGTGGGCGGCGCGCCTAACGGCTCGCCCTACGAACTCTGGCAGGTGCATGGCCAGGGCCAGAACGTCCTCTTTGCCGACGGCCATGCGAAGTTTTATAAAGGCTACGTCGCTGCCGATATGACCTTCCGCTACGATTCCATGACGGCATGGGATACGAATGCGCCTTAAGTATCAATGTCCGGATAATGGATATTCTGCAGGTTCACATATTTCTTATATATTTCTACTTCAGGTTTAGCGTTTGTTCCGGAAGCGCATTACGGCCATAAGAGCGGAGCCGGCGATGATGAGGACAACCGGTGCGGGTTCTGGAACCGCATTTACGTTCATCGTGAGTGAGCCGGCGTTGTCCTGATATTGGCCCACAAGCCCGCTGAAGTTAACACCATCGGCGAAACCCAGATAGAGCTCCGTTGCGCCAGTGGGCACATTGAAAGTTTGGGTTTGATTGGACGAATTTGATCCATCGCCAATGAAGAAAACCTGGCCAATCTGGGGCGAGAGAGTGGTGAAATTCACCCCGGTACCTGTGCTGGTAAAGTCAAATGGTGATGGAGCTGGTCCTGACTGGCCGCCGGAACCCAAAAATACACCAAGGAGTGCAAAAGAATTGTCTGACAAATACGCGGAGATGCTGCCTGGGCAAGAAATGAATGTGAAGCCAGGCGCGCCGTTGGCATCGAGGCTATAACTTTGAGAGGTGTCCGGCGAAACCGTGCCTGACACGTATTGGAATTGATAGGCGATGCCAGTGACGCCGATTTGCAGCGGCAATGATCCGGCACTGCCGCCGCCCGGTGCAGGAGGAGTGGACAGACCGGCGCCAAAGATGTTGTCAGTGGCGCCTACAGAATAAGATGTGGCTGAGGCTGCGAGAGGTAATACAAGGCATGATACGGCGGTGAGGATTAAGGTCAGTTTCATATGATTTTTGTAGTGGTTGAGTTTTTTTAGTTGGGTTTGGAATATTATCCTCTTGAAGGGGAATTAATATTCTGATCGAACCAATGAAATAACAAAATAATGTCAAATTGTCAAGAGATTATTTACAGAGATAAATCATTGTGGATGAGCATATTATGAGAAATGCCGTTGGTTTATACGGCGAATGGCTCGCCTTTCGAGCTCAATTTCATCACAGCATGGGGATACGAATGTGTCCAGGAACAAGCGTCCCGCAGTTAAAATTGCTATTTTCATTTTGCATACACAGAGGCTTCCCGCTTTAATTTCCTTTCATGAAAATTGTTCTGGCATATTCGGGTGGCCTCGATACTTCGGTGCTGCTTTCGTGGATTAAAGAAAAATACGATGCCGAGATGATCGCGTTCTGCGCGAACGTCGGGCAGGAGGACGAACTGACCGGGCTCGAAGCCAAGGCCAAAAAGACCGGCGCGTCCAAAATCTACATTGACGATTTGCAGGAGGAATTTGCCATCGACTTTATTTATCCGATGATCCGGGCGGGGGCGATTTATGAGGGACAATATTTCCTGGGCACGAGTATCGCGCGGCCGCTCATCGCCAAGCGGATGGTGGAAATCGCCAAAAAGGAAAAGGCCGACGCCATCGCCCACGGTGCGACGGGCAAGGGCAACGACCAGGTGCGGTTTGAACTAACGGCAGCGGCGCTCGCGCCGGATTTGGAGGTAATTGCCCCGTGGCGGGACGCGCGGTATCGCAACGAATTTCCCGGGCGGCAGGAAATGATCGAGTATTGCGAAAGTAAAAAAATTCCCGTGCAGGCGAGCGCCAAGAAACCGTTCTCCATGGATCGGAACCTCCTGCACATTTCCTACGAAGCCGGCATCCTGGAAGATCCATGGTTTGATTCGTATGATTTGAAGAATCGGGATTATTTCACGACGCTCTCGGTCTTCCCCGAGGATGCGCCCAACAAAGCAGAATTTGTTACGCTGGATTTCGTGAAGGGTGATTGCGTAGCTGTGAATGGCAAAAAACTTTCGCCGCTCGGCGTGATGCGCGTGCTGAACAAACTCGGCGGGAAACACGGCGTGGGCCGGGTGGATATGGTGGAGAACCGGTACGTGGGCATGAAGTCTCGCGGCGTGTATGAAACGCCCGGTGGCGCGATTTTGCATTTCGCGCACCGGCAGATGGAATCGCTCACGATGGACCGGGAAGTGATGCACATTCGGGACTCGCTCATCCCGCGCTACGCGGAGCTGGTGTATTATGGTTATTGGTTCGCGCCGGAACGGCTGGCATTGCAAGCGCTGGTGGAAGAATCGCAAAAGAATGTCACCGGCACGGTGCGAGTGAAATTGTACAAGGGCAACATCATCGTAGCTGGCCGGAAATCGCCGGTCAGCCTGTACAATCCGCACATTGCGACGATGGAAGCTGACCCGACGAAAGCCTACAACCAGGACGATGCGACCGGCTTTATCCGGTTGAATGCTCTGCGGCTGAAGGTCGCGGCCAAGGTGCAGAAGAAGAAATAGGCTGGAGCGCCGGTCGATATCTGAGCCATGGTTGAAGACATCTTTGATATCGTCAACGAACGCGACGAGGTGATTGGCCGCAAGCCGCGCAGCGAGGTCCATGCGCAGGGCCTGCTACATCGGGCGGTGCATGTGCTGGTCTTCAATTCGCGCGGTGAAATTTTCCTGCAAAAGCGATCCATGAAAAAGGACCGGCAGCCCGGCGTATGGGATTCCTCCTGTTCCGGCCATGTGGATTCGGGCGAGGACTACAACCAAACCGCCGTGCGCGAATTGGGCGAGGAAATCGGGCTCCATTTGAGCGCGCCGCCGCAACGGCTTTTCAAGATTGATGCCTGTGACGAAACGGACGCGGAGTTTGTGTGGGTTTACCGCTGTGAAAACGAAGGGCCGTTTCAATTGCATCCGGATGAAATTGAGACCGGTGATTGGTTCGCGCCGGCGCGGGTAACCCAATGGATTCAGGAAAAACCGCAGGATTTCGCACCGGCGTTTATTTTGATTTGGAAACTTTTTAACCGGGCTTGAATTTTCCTCGAAATTGCCGGGGAAACGCGCAAAAGAAATTATGGTGGCCGCACTGCTAGGTGCTTGCGCTATTTGACAAATGAAGTAGTGTTCTGAACATGCAAAATTTTCTCGTTCCTATTGTTGTTGAGCAGACTGGCCGCGGTGAGCGGTCATGGGATATTTATTCCCGTTTGCTCGTGGACCGTATCATTTTCCTCGGCACGCCCGTGGACGATAACATTTCCAACATCATCATCGCGCAGCTTCTGTTCCTCCAGATGGCTGATTCCAAGAAAGACATTCATTTGTATATCAATTCCCCGGGCGGCAGCGTGACCGCGGGCCTGGCGATTTATGACACGATGCAATATCTCACGTGCGACGTGAACACGTACTGCGTGGGCCAGGCGGCGAGCATGGGCGCGGTGCTGCTGGCGGCGGGCACGAAGAACAAACGTTATGCGCTGCCGAACGCGCGCATCATGATTCACCAGCCGTGGGGCGGCGTGCAGGGCCAGGCCACGGATATCAGCATCCAGGCCAAGGAAATCCTGCGCCTGAAAGACCGGCTCAACCAGATTTTGGCAAAGCATTCCGGGCGCACCCTGGACGAAATCGAGAAATCCACCGACCGCGACAATTTCATGTCTGCGGATGAGGCGAAAAAGTATGGCCTCGTGGACAACGTGGTCGTTTCGCGCAAAGAAATCCCGGGAGCGATGGATAAGACGTCGCTGATTGCGGACAAGTAATTTATGACCGAGACCGAGGCCATTAAGTTTTTGCAATTCTGCGAGAAATCCTGGCTTCGGTCCCGGAATTTAAATTCGAACGAAGTTATCTCGAAAAGCCGGCAAAGTTTCTTTTCACTAATAGCTCAGGGCTTAATGCTCTACGGAATAATCATTCTAAGCTTTCATTACCATCAAACAGGCTTTCGGTACATTTTCCAATTTTTTTTGCTGATGCTTGGGACATTAGCAATTTGCCTGGGATTAATACTCTGGATCCGCTTGCGCGCGGCCTGCCGGGCATTGGCTCACTCCACCGAAGGATCCAGCCGCTTATCCGGCACGAGATAATTCTTCACGTAATCTGCCACGGCGCTTTCCAGTGAGGTGATTTTCTCGCGGTAACCGGTAGCGCTTAGTTTTAATATGTCGGCCTCGGTGAAGTACTGGTATTTGTCGCGGATTGTTTCCGGCATTTCGATAAATTCAATCTTCGGTTTCTTTCCCAGCGCGGCAAAGACGGAATTCGCGAGGTCGATCCATGTTCGGGCCACACCGCTGCCGATATTGTAAAGGCCGCCGGCTTTCCTGCTGGCCGCCAGATGCAGCGTCATCGCGACGGCATCTTTTACGTACAGGAAGTCGCGCTTCTGTTCACCGTGGCGATAATCGCTTTGGTAACTCTTGAAGAGGCGGATAACGCCTTCGTTTTTCACCTGCGAAAAACTTTTATGAACGAGTGAGCGCATGTCGCCCTTGTGGTCTTCGTTTGGGCCGAAGACATTAAAGTATTTCAGCCCGACCATCTTTTTGAGAAAGCCGTCGCGTTTAGCGTGCAAATCGAAAAGATGCTTCGAGTAGCCGTACATGTTGAGCGGACGCAGCGTGTCGAGTTTGGTTTCGTTATCGTCCATGCCCGCTGAGCCATCGCCGTAAGTGGCGGCGCTGGACGCATAAACGAACCGCACCTTCTTTGCCAGCGCCCATGCGGCAAGATCTTTGGTAAATTCGTAGTTATTGCGGATGAGATAACCTGCGTCGCGCTCGGTGGTGGATGAGCAGGCGCCCATGTGCAGGACCAGATCGAATTTTCCCAGCGCGCCGCCTTGAAGGCGCGGCAGGAGCGCGTCGGCTTCCACATAATCGGCAAAGCGCAGGGGCGTCAGGTTCCGCCATTTTTCGGTCGTGGCGAGGACGTCGCAAACGACGATATCTTCGCAGCCACGGCGGTTGAGCGCCCAGACGAGCGCACTGCCGATAAAGCCCGCGCCGCCGGTGACGAGGACCCGCGCACTGGAAAAATCATCCGATTTCATTGTGTTTACGATAGGGATGTCCGCGCCGTTGCCAATCTAAATTTGCGCAGAAGCAGCGTTTTGGGAGAGAATTTCAGTGACTTTGCCGGTAAGCGCGCGTCCGAGGATTTCCTGCTGGTCAGCGTCCAGATGAATGCCGTCAATCGCGCTTAGACGGGCCACCGAGCCGGCGTCGAAAAAGGAACAGCCTTCAGTTTCCGCCACGGCGCGCAACGCCCCGGCGAGCCCGGCGCACTTTTTTTCTGCGCCGGCATATTTAATCACGCTGTCTCCTGCCAGCGTGGTGATGGGCGGTGGCGAAACGATGAGAATGGGCGGTACGGGCATGCCCGGTTCGATCGGCGCGGCGCGCATGGCCCGGACAATGCCGGCGATGCCTTGCGCCGAATGCCACGCCGTGAACGTGTACATGGACTGAAAATCATTGATGCCGAGCATCAGGATGGCCAGGGCAAGCGGCGAATTGACTTCCATGCGCTGGCCGATACCTGCGAGGCCGTTACGTCCGGCCTTGATGGGATCTTCGAGCACGGTGCGCCGGCCGTTCAGACAATCTTCGATAATTCTCACGCCCTGTCCGGCGGCGTTGAGTTGTATTTCCAATACGCCCGGCCAGCGTTGTGCGAAAGGAAGGCGCTGGCGTGTGCCCGGAATGAATCCCCAACTGAGGGAATCACCGTACACAAATATCTGTTTCATAAATTAAATTGGCGAAGCGGGCGCGGAAAATTAGAGCAACAGCCCTGCGAGAGAAGCAGTCATGTAGGCCGCGAGCAGTCCGCCCAGCATTGCGCGGAAACCGACCTTGGCCATTTCACTGCGGCGTTCCGGCGCGAGCGAGCCGATCCCGCCGATTTGGATGGCGATACTTGAAAAGTTCGCAAAACCGCAGAGGGCGTAGGTGGCAATGGTGAAACTGCGCGGATCGAGCGCCATCTGTTTGGCATTCATCGTGAGATCGGAATAACCAACAAATTCGTTGAGCACGATGCGTTCGCCGAGGATTTGGCCGACGGCGATGGTGTCATGCGCGGGTACACCCATCAACCAGGCGAATGGCGCGTTCAACCAGCCGAAGATGTTTTGCAGCGTGACCGGGTTCGCGATGCCCAGGTGTCTTTGCGGGTAAGCGAAAACATAATTCGCCAGCGCAATCATAGCGATAAAGCCGATCAGCATGGCGATGACATTGAGCGCAAGGTAGAAGCCGTCGCTCGCGCCGCGGCAGATGGCGTCAATGGAGTTGGCCGTGGTTTGCGGAATGGTGGCGGGCATGCTGGCGGCCGTTTCGCTTTTCTCCGTTTCGGGCAGCATGATTTTTGCGATCATGAGCGCAGCGGGGCAGTTCAGCACCGACGCCGTCAGCAAATGGCCGGCCGTATCCTTGTAGCCAGCGGCGATACCCATCGCGGCATAGACCGCCGCGACGCCGCCAGCGATGTGCGCCATGCCGCAAACCATGATGGTCATGATTTCGCTGTGAGTCATGCGCGGGACGTAAGGGCGGATCATGAGGGGAGCTTCGGTTTGGCCCATGAAAATGTTCGCGCAGGCGGAAAGCGTTTCGCTGCCGCTGGTGCCCATGACTTTGCGCATGCACCAGGCGATGGCGTGGACCACGCGCGGCAAAATTCCCCAGTGGTACAGCAATGATGAAATACAGGCGACGATTATGATGGTGCCGATCACAACACTGGCAAAAACGAGCGCATGCCCGGGACCAAATTTTGTGCCCATTAAATCCTGGTCGGCGAGCGGTCCAAAAACGAACTTCGTTCCTTCGGTGGAAAATTGGATGAGCTTTTGGACGACTTTCCCGGCAATTTCGAAGAGGCCTTTGCCCCACGAGGTTTCTAAAATCAAAACCGCCAGCACAAACTGCAACCCGAGCCCCCAGGCCACGGTGCGCCAGGGGAAAAGTCTGCGGTTGTAGGAAATCGCCCACGCGGCGGCAATCATTGTAAGCCAGCCGAAAAAGCTGATGAACCGGAGTTCCATTTTTAAATTCTGATGCGCGATTTATAGCCGCCCTGGCCGCGCCCGCCAGTGCACATTATTTGCGGCAGATCTGTTTGCAGGCCTGCTTGTAAACGTGCGGATGCAACACGCCTACAAAGGGCAAATTGCGGTAACGCTCCGCAAAATCAAGCCCGTAACCCACGACAAAATCATCGGGAATTTCAAACCCGGCATAATCGGCATGAATGTTTTCAATCCGCCGCGAAGGTTTATCGAGCAGCACGCAGATTTTGATGCGGCGCGGCTTAAGCGCGCGCAGCTTGGGCAGTACATGGCGCAACGTTTTGCCGGTGTCCAGGATATCGTCAATGAGCAGCACGTCGCGGCCGCGAACGTCCAGGCGGAGTTCCTTGGTGAACACGAGTTCGCCGGATTCTGTGCCTGAGCCATAGCTGGAAACGCCCATGAAATCCAGGCGCAAGGGAAGATTCAGGTGGCGCATCAGGTCGGCGAGAAACATGACCGTGCCGTTGAGCAGCGAGACGACCACCATTTCCCGTCCGTGAAAATCGCGTTCAATGTCGCGCGCAAGGATTTTGATTCTCTTCTCGATCTGTTCTTCCGTAATCAAAACGCGCTGGACCTCTTTGCGCCATGTCCCGCGCCCGGTGGCGGCCCAGCGCGGAGCTTTGGCTTTTAAATTTCCCGCCGGGGATTTTTTTCCGCGCTTCGGATGACTTTTAGATTTGGGTCTCAATCGTTTGCTTTGGTTGCCTGTATATTTCGCGCCGTGACGGCCATTTCTGTGCCTGTTCATTGGCCTCACGTTTTTGGCCAACGACATTCCTTGCCATCTCGCGACCCTAATTTCAAGTCATAATATGTTAAATGACTGGCCGACATCCTAGGCCGGGCTAAAATTCCTCTTTGAAGTTGGCCCGCGCAATCGTATAACAGTCTCATGTTGCCAACACTATTGCATGATGGCGGGCCGGTAATTTGGTTGATTCTCATTGCCGCGGCGATTGCCCTGGTCACTTTCGTCGAGCGCGTGCTCTATTGCCACCGTTCACAAATCAATTCGGTCGAATTTCTCAACGGCGTCCGCAATGTCCTGAAACGCGATAACGTGGTGGAAGCCATTTCCATTTGCGACGCCACGCCCGGGCCCGTCGCGCGGCTGGTCAAGACTGCCATCCTTAACCGCGACAAAAGCCGCGAACGCGTGCGCGAAGCCGTGGAAGAAGCCGGTTTGACGGAAGTGCCATTGCTCGAAGAGCGCTTAAATCTCATTGCGACCATTGCGCAAATTGCGCCGCTGCTCGGGCTCTTCGGCACCGTCATCGGTTTCATGGAAATCTTTCAGCAAATGCAGGCTAATGGCCTTTGGGCGCACTTTGAACAGCTTTCCAAAGGCATCTGGCAGGCGCTCATCTGCGCCGCGGCAGGCATCGGCGTGGCTATCCCGGTTCATGCCGGCTACAACTATCTGGTCAGCCGCATCAACAAAATCGTTTTGGACATGGAACGCGCGGCAGGTGAAATCGTGAATATCGTGACTGAGAACGGTGTGGAGAAAGCGTCATGAAATTTCCGCGCAATGCCAAATTACTGCGCAGCCCTTTTGACATAGCGCCTTTTGCGGCGGTGTTTTTTCTCCTGATTTTTTTCCTGCTGCTCGGCGCGCTCCTGCCCGCACCCGGCCTGGCCCTGCAACTGCCTAAATTTAGTATTACGGGTTCAGCTACTGATTTGCCCGGCACGGACAAACCCACTGTCGCCGTGGCGATTGATTCCGCGGGACGCCTTTTTTTTGCGAGCCAGATGGTCACGGAAAAACAATTAGGTGATGAATTAAAACACGCGGTGGCCACTTCGAGAAATCCTCTGACCCTGGTGATCCAGGCTGACGAGGCGGTGCCTTATGGCCAGATTGTCCATATTGCGTTGCTGGCGCGTGATACGGGAATCAACGAGGCGCTTCTGGCCATGCAACCGCGCATCGTTTCCACGCCCAACCAGCCATGAATCCCGCTCCCGCCGGGCCGCCGGTACCAAGATGGACATGGACACACTGGCTGGCGGCCATCACGATCGTTTTCGCTCTGCACGTTACCCTGGTTTTTATGTTTGGTTCTCACAAGCGAGTCGTTCTGGGACCGGTTAAACACGCCCCCTCACTTACGCTGACCGGAGAATCCGCCGACAACCTGCCGGGCCTGAACGACGCGACATTATTCGCCCTGCCGGAGCGGAGCGGTTTCTCGGGGCTTATGTGGGCGCCCCCGCCGTTGTCATTTCACCAGCAGGACTGGACGGAGGATCCACATTGGCTGGCGGGCAACAATCCGCTGGCGGTGGCCGAGTTGGGCGCTGCTTTTAAATATTTTGTACAAACCAATCATTTTGCCAAAATAGGTTTTGAATTTAACCAATCACCGCCACTCTCGGTGCCGGTCGTCAAGCCGCAACCGGTACTGGTACAGGATTCGGCATTGCGGATCGATGGCGAAATTGCCGATCGGCCATTGCTGAATCCGGTCAAACTTCCCTCATGGCCAAATTCAGATGTGATTGCGCCCAGCCTGGTGCAAGTGCTGGTGGATGCGGCGGGCAATGTGGTTTCCGCCACGCTATTGCCGCCGCTGGATTCCTGGGCGCCATCGGCCGTCCGGGACACGGTGGAACCCTCGCCGGTGCGGGATTCCAACGCAGATCAACGCGCCGTTGAAATTGCCCGCAACTCCCGTTTTGCCCCGCTCTCAGCTCATGCCGGAAGCTTCAGCTCCCAACCGCTCACCCATTTGGCTGTCGGCCAGCTTATTTTCAACTGGCAGGCCGTGCCAATGACCGCCACCAATGGACTTTAAGAGGAAAAAACTGTCTCCGGGAAATTTCCCGCAGGTTTTGGCATGAACACAGCCACACTCATCGTTATCTATGTGGCGGCGCTGTTGGGGGCGTTGTGCGGCCTGGTGGTCTATTCGGAAATGCGCCGGCGTCGTTTCGGGCCTTCCCAGCAGGACCGGATATTCCGCTGTCGAAATTGCGGCAGTGTCTATACGGATGACCCGGACGTGGACCGTTCCCGCTGTGCGCAATGCGGGAAGCTAAATGAGCCGATTGAGTTTTAAGCCGAGGTCAAAATTCTGCAGCTCTCACAGAATGAATAAATTAATAGTTGTCTTAGTTCTCATGATTTTCTGCACCACCCGTCTAATGGCGGATGATGATGATTACAATGGCCCTGAGATCACGCTGACGAAAGCTGACAAAGCGTACTTTCAGCAACTGCAGCACGCGGTGCTGACTGACGATGAGAAATGGATTTCAAAAGAAGTCGTTCAGTATCCATTTTTTGTAAATATGCCAACCGGAACTTTTAAACTCAAAAATGAGAAAGAGCTAAAAAGAGATTTTAAAAGTATATTCTGTCCTAAAATAAAAAAGGCCGTTGCCCGCCAGTCTTCGGATTCATTGTTCAAGAATTGGCAGGGGTTGATGGTCGGAGACGGGGAAATGTGGTTTGGTCAAATAGGAGTGACAAACGGAGATAAAATGGTCTGGGAGTATAAAATACTCGCAATTAACGTACCTCCCTTTGATTTTTGGAATAAAGGCACAAATCAAATCCAATAGATTTTGCTTTGTGCCCTTCGTTACCTTCTGTTCAAAACTTTTTAGTTAATTCCCCGTCTTCAATTCCACCACGTCGTGCGGCGCGGCCTCACGCATGCCCGCGGCGGTAACGCGGATATAACGCGCCTTTTCGCGGAGTTGCTCCAAATTTTTCGCGCCCAGGTAACCCATGCCGCTCTGGATGCCGCCGATCAATTGCGCGAGCACGCGATCCACGGAACCACAGGCTTCTTTCAACGCCTCGACCCCTTCCGGCGCGACTTTCTGCGCCGGATTTTTTTCATGGCCGTACCGCGCTGCGCTGCCTGCTTTCATCGCCGCCAGGCTGCCCATGCCGCGGTATTGCTTGTAAAACTTCCCACTGATTTCAATGACGTCGCCCGGCGCTTCATTGCAGCCGGCGAAAATACCGCCGCAAATCACCGCCTTCGAAAGTGTCAGTGCTTTCACAATGTCGCCGGACTTGGTGATGCCGCCGTCTGAGAGCAGGGAAACTTTTTTCTTTTTCGCCGCGCGCGAACAGGCATAAAGCGCCGTCATTTGCGGGATACCCACGCCGGCCACGATGCGCGTGGTGCAAATGGAGCCCGGCCCCTGGCCGATCTTTATGGCGTCTGCGCCGCAATCCGCCAGATATTCCACACCTGAGGCGCTGGTGACGTTGCCGGCAATAATAGGCAAATCCTTAAACGCACCGCGCAGTACTTTTACGGTATCGCCCACACCTTTGCTGTGCCCGTGCGCCGTCGAGACGGCAATGACATCCACGCCGCGCTCTACCAGGCCGCCTACGTGATTCAAGATCCGGTCGCGGTCCAGTTCACCAAACGCATTACGCGTCGCACTCACCGCCGCGCCGCAAATGAGACGAAAACGTTCGTCGCGCGCCGGCTTAAATTGCGCCCGCCGCTCTTGCGTGATGCGCTCGACGTCGCTCAGCGTAATCAGCCCGTATAATTTGTCCTTATCGTCCACGACGAGCAGTTTGTGAATGCCCAGGTGTTCCGTAAAAAATTTATCCGCGCGTGAAATGGGGTCCTTGCCCAGTTCCTTGACGTTGATGGTTTGCACCTGCGCGCGCGGCTGGAGCGCTTCCGTCACCTTGCGTTGCGCATAGCGCGGTTTGATGACGTGGCCCGGCAGGAGGCCGACCAGTTTCCCCTTATCATCCACCACGGGAAACGTACTGAACCCGAATTTTTTATGCTCAATCATTCCCAGCACATCGCCAATAAATTGATCCGGCGAGACTTTGATCGGTTCCTGGATGAGCCCGTGCACGTGGTTCTTTACGCGGCTTACTTCCGAAAGCTGTTCGCGCTCAGGTATGTTGTAGTGGATCAGTCCCAGCCCGCCGTTCAATGCCATGGCAATCGCCATGCGCGATTCGGTAACGGTGTCCATGTCCGACGAAATGACCGGGATATTCAGTTGCAACTTCTTCGCCAGGCGCGTGTCGAGCTGCGTGTCGCGCGGGAGAATATCGGAATACATCGTGGCCAGGGTGATGTCGTCGAACGTCAGGCCCGTACCATGGTTCTCAGGGAAAAATTTGTCCGCGGGCTGGTAAAACGGACTGTCGAAGTCAGAATTGCGCGTTGCTGCCATGTGGGAAAATGAAGGACAGCAGGGGGCTTTGGCAAGTAAATTCTTATTCCAGGTATTTTAATCCGGATACCCGTTTGGGTTCTTCTTATGCCATGCCCAAGCGGTGTCAACAATACTTTCGAGCGTAGGATATTTGGGTTTCCAGCCCAGTTCGCGGATCGCTTTTTCCGCAGAGGCAACGAGCTTGGGCGGGTCGCCCGGCCGGCGCGGCTTTTCCACTGCCGGAATCTTCACGCCGGTGATTTTTTCGCAGGCGGAAATCACCTGGCGGACGGAGTAACCGTCGCCGTTGCCCAAATTGTAAAAACCGGTTTTGCCCGGCGCGAGCCCCAGGATGTGCGCCTGGGCCAGATCCACATTATGAATGTAGTCGCGAATGCACGTGCCGTCGGGCGTGGAATAATCCGTGCCGTAAATCTCGCATTGTTTCGACTGCCCCAGCGCGACCTTCAAGACGTTGGGAATCAAGTGCGATTCGATACGATGATGCTCGCCAAATCTTTCGCTCGCTCCCGCCGCATTGAAATAACGGAAGGCAATGAATTCCAGCCCGTGAATTTTTTGGTACCAGGTCAGGATTTTTTCGAACATCAACTTGGATTCACCATAGGGATTGATGGGCCGCTGCGGCAAATCCTCCGTCATGGGCACCCGGTCCGGTGGACCGTAAGTGGCGCACGTGGAACTAAAAACGAATTTCTTTATGCCGCATTCGACGGCGGCGTCGGCCAGGGTCAGTGCGTTGACGACGTTATTATGAAAATATTTCTTCGGATTGGTCATGGATTCGCCCACCAGCGCGTTGGCGGCGAAGTGCAGGATGGCATCCGGCTTCGACGATTTGACTGCGTTCAGGATATTGCCGCCAACCTCCGGTCGGGCGAGGATGAATTTGGCCCGTGTGTCCACGGCGGAACGATGGCCCTCGGACAGGTTATCGTAGACCGTGACCTGATGGCCTGCGTTGAGCAATTCTTCCGTGCAAATGGAGCCGATGTAGCCGGCGCCGCCGGTGACAAATACATTCATGCTTCCATTATGAAAAAAATGCGGGCCGTATAAAGTTTAAAAATGGGATTACGCGAAAGATGCTGGAATTGGGGGATTTTACGAAAGCACACGGACGGTTTCGACCCGGCTGATCAGCCAATGGCCGTCTACTTTTTGGAACGTGAACTTCACTTCCTGGAGAATGGCGTCGCGCTCGCCTGATACATTGCCTTCCACCGTGACGTCCGCCGTGGCGGAATTTTGGTCCGGAGCGACGGTGACATTGATATCAGGAAATTTCACGTCCAGTTCCGTGAGCTGCTGCCGCGTGACCAGCGCCGCCTGTGTGATTTCATCGCGGCCCAGCGTCGTCTGCTCCGGGTGTTCCGGCAGGGTAAGATCCAGCACGACATTAGTGGCAAAGAAGTCGGCGATGCTTTGGGCGTGCGCGATTTTGACCAGGTTATTTTGGCCCGGGGAAAAGGAAACATCCCCGGCCAGGCTCAATAACTGTTTGCGAATGACCTTTTCCGGGCTGGGAAAAAAGACCGTCCACAACCACACCGCCAGGGCGGCGGCGATGGCCAGGAAAATGATGCGCGGCAGGTATTTCATAAAAGCACTTTGCCCACGATGCGAAAACGTTCCACCACGCCAAACGTATGGTTCTGCGACGGCATGGTGCGGTTATCGCCCACGATGAAGTATTCATCCATATCGAGCTTTTTCGGGGGAAGCGTCCAATCACAATGCCATTTTTCGTACGGCTCGGCGAGCGGCTGGCCGTTGATGAGGACAGTACCGTCGCTAAACGCCACGGTTTCGCCCGGCAGCCCGATGATGCGTTTCATGTACATGAGATGAACTCCGGCCAGGCGGATGGCTACCACGTCGCCGCGGCGCGGTTCATGCCAGAGATACGCCCAGCGGTTTACCAAATTGACCGACCGGTTCTTGTAAGTCGGCTGCATGCTGATGCCATCCACCTTGACGGCCAAAAGGACGTAATGAAAAAGGAAGACGCAAAGCGCGACGAGCACGATGATGCGCGCCAGCGTGTATTGCGGGTTTCGCCCAATGGCAATAATCTGAAGCCAGTCCGGTTTCCGCTGGGGATTGCCCGTATCAGTCGCATCTGCCATGACAAAATTTTCACGCAAGTTATGGATTCTGCAACAGGATTCGCTCATATCTGAATCATTAGACGGCGAATAAAGGCCGGATGCTCCCAGACCCGCCGCCATAAATGATATATATTCACGGGAAAGGCTTAACATCCTTAACATCGTTGATTATCAGGGACTTAAAGCTTAACACCATCCTTAACAAAATAGAGGGAAGACTTTACGCTATTGAACCGCAATAACTTAAGGCTAAACACTAACGTTAACGTCGAGCGTGGCTTGATGGGGATCAACCCTGCCGAAGCCTGATTGGGTAGGGCACGGCCATCGAGTCCCAGGACTTAAAATTCTGGGCGCCACCATTGCAAAACGACTGCATCTTCAATGCAATTCTCCCTTCCGCACCGGCGGCATGAGCAGAAACCTTTTATAAACCGCTTGTTAAGGCCCGGCACGCGAACTGCAAAGCTTCAGAACAACACACATCAAAAAATAAAATTATGAATACCTACAAAAATCCAAACTGGTGGACCCAGGAAAACGATTCGGCCTGGGACAGAGTCAAAGCAGCCTTCAAGCGCGATTGGGACCAAACCAAACACGACTTTGGCGGCAACCAACCGGATACCGACCAAAATGTGAATGACACCGTCAAGCAAGCCGCCGGCAAGCAACCCATCCCGCCCCGCGGCACGCCTCCCTATGAAAAGGTGGAGAATGCGTATCGCTTCGGTTACGGCGCGCGATCCTATTACCGCCAGAAACATCCCAAATGGAATGCCAACCTGGAATCTGAACTGCAGCGCGATTGGAAGACGTCGTACCCGGAAGGAAATTGGAGTGAAGACGTCGAATACATCCGTCACGGCTGGGACTACGAAGACACCGCCGATCTGGAAGACGTCCGGAGAGAACGACGGGCTGCTTAATTTCGAAGAACCCGAAACAACATGGAATCCATTGGCCGGCCTTCGGGCCGGTCTTTTTTTGGTGGGGCGAGACGCCACACGCGGGTGCTGTCGAGCCCTGATTAAAATAGGGCAGGGCAGGGCACTCCATGCACGCCGGTAAGGAAAAGACTGAAGCTCCGCCAGGGCGCTAACTTTTCATTCTGCACTCCCTCGCTTGGCCTCTGGCTTCCCTCAACTCTCAACCATTAACTAGCGCGGCTACGTCATTGGCAGCCAATCATTTATAGTGTAATGCTGGTTCAATTAAGACATCGCGCTATCTCGCAACACTTCAGGATGCATTTTCTGACTTCTGGCTTCCCCTTTTACCTTGACTTTTCTTAAGTAATTCCAATAATGCCTCTACAATCAGCATGAGGCTTCCCGCTAAAATCCACAGGCTATTTGCCGCCCTTTTTCTTGGATTCTTGGTGCTTCGCGCTCCAGCCCAAACCAATCTTCAAACCAACGTATATCTGTACAGTGGGGCTGAGACGAATGTCACCGTGGGCCCGGGCACTTATGACATCAAGGCGTACGGCGCAAAAGGAGGCAGCGCAGCTACATTTGGCAGCGGCGGCCTCGGAGCTGAAATGGAGGGCATATTTAACTTCACGAGCGCAACGACGTTGACCTTTTTGGTCGGTGGTAGCGGCATCAATAGCGCCAACAACCAGGGAAACTTTGGAGGGGGTGGGGGCGGAGGAGGCAGTTTCGTTGCCAATGGAACCACTCCGCTTTTGATCGCCGGCGGAGGTGGTGGTGGTGGCGTCTTCACCAGCGGTGACCCCGCTTTAATCGGAGCCAGCGGCGGCAACGGTGGCGGCGGCGATACGGGTGGTGCCAATGGCTACGGCAGCAGCGGTCAGGCCTGGGGTGGCGGCGGCGGCTTTTACGGCGGTGGTGACCCAGCGAACGGTGGCGGCAGCAGCTTCCTGAACGGTGGGGCTGGCGGGAATGGCGGAGCCGGCAACGGCGGTGGCTTTGGCGGCGGAGGCGGGGGTAGTGGGTCGGGCGGTTATGCCGGCGGTGGGGGCGGCGGCTACAGCGGTGGGGGCGGGGCCGGTTATGGACAGGAAGGAGGAGGAGGAGGCTCCTACATTGATTCATCCGCCATTGCCGACCCCACTCAAATATCTGGCGTTGCCAGCCCTGGCGATTCATCCGGTAATGGCGAAATTATTATTACCGGAGGCCCTGGACCACTTTTGACGAATATGGTCATCAACTCAGCTACCTCCATCATTGGCGTTGGCACAAACGAAGCATTTGCCGCGACTGGATACTTCTCCGACGGCTCGGTAGCCGTTCTTGGCGTGACTAATGGCCTGGTTTGGAACAGCAGCAATCCAACCGTTGCTATCATCAATTCCAGCGGCGTGGTTACGGCATTGAGCTCGGGCAGCACAACTATCACCGCAACCGATGGCCGCATAAGTACCAATGCCGCGTTGCTTGTCCTGTATCCGTCCGGCGGAACGAATATCTTTATATTTACTGGAACCATAACGAATATCGTCATGAGCCCTGGTGCCTACAACATCACAGTCTATGGTGCACAGGGCGGCGCCGGCGATGGCTCGGCGGGAGGCCTCGGTGCTGAAATGGAAGGCCAATTTGGATTTGGTACAAATACGACACTGACCCTGCTTGTTGGCAGAGCCGGCAACGGCGGCGGCAACGGCGGCGGTGGATCCGGCGGTGGCGGCGGCGGAAGTTTCGTGGTGAGAGGAAGCACACCTTTGGTCGTTGCAGGCGGCGGCGGTGGTGGTGACTACGTTTCCGCTGGCATTCCCGCCAGCATTACCACCTCCGGAAGCACCGGCGGAGGCTCTCTCGGCTTTGGCGGCGGTGGTGGCTCTAACGGCTTCGGGGGCGGCAGCGGACAGGCTGACGGTGCCGGCGGTGGAGGCGGTGGATTTAACGGCAACGGCGGGGGAACCGCGACCAGTGGAGGATCTGTTGGTGGTGGCGGTAGCAGCTATTTCAACGGCGGAGCTGGCGGCAGCGGCAATAGCCCAGGAGGCAACGGGGGCTACGGCGGTGGGGGCGGCGCGGGCGGGGGCTCCGACTCCTTTAAGAGCGGCGGTGGCGGTGGGGGTGGCTACAGCGGTGGCGGTGGTGGCGGTGGTGGCTATTATTTCAACGGCGGAGGTGGAGGCGGTGGCTCCTACATTGACCAATCCGCAATGGCGACCCTCACAGAGGTTTCCGGTGTCGCAAGCCCCGACGATTCACCCCATGGCGAGATCATTATCGCGTCACTCCCGACTAATAACCTTTACATAATAACGCAGCCTTCGAACCAGACAGTCCCTGGCGGACAAACGGCCACTTTCACTGTTTCAGCAGTCTACGCGCCCCCCTTTAGTTATCAGTGGTTTTGTAATGGAACCAATATTCCCGGCGCTACCAATGTCACTTTTAGTATTCCAAACGTCCAAACAATTAATGATGGCGCCTATAGTGTCGTTGTTTCTGATGCGACGACGAATGCCACGAGTTCCAATGCTGTTTTGACCGTCATTTATCCGCCGCCCGTCATTGTTTTGGAACCCACAAATTCAGGAGTCATCGTTGGCTCAAATGCCGCATTTTCTGCCAGTGCGACCAGTTATTATCCGATGAGCCTGCAATGGCAATTTAACGGAACCAACCTGATTGATGGCGGCCAAATCAGTGGTTCGACCAGTTCAAACCTGGTGATCTCCAGCGCCCAGTTCGCTAATGGCGGGTCTTATCAGTTCATTGCTTCCAACAGTTATGGCGCGGTGACCAGTTCAATAGTATCATTAACTGTTTTTGACCCTATCCAGATTATTGCGCAACCTGGTAATCAGATTTCTTTTCCGGGAGGCAATGCCACTTTTACGGTTGAGGCGACTGGCTCAATCTCAAACTACCAATGGTCTTTTGATGGGGCTCCACTTACCGATGGCGGAAATGTGAGCGGAAGCTTGTCGGCGACGTTGACTCTAACAAATATTCAAACCAGTAACTACGGAATCTATGCGGTCGTCGTGGCAAATGCCTTTTACTCAAGCGCCAGTTCGAATGCGACCCTGATTAACCCCACGCCCGTCATTGTCTCGCCCCCGACAAACCAAGCTGTTATCTCAGGCTCGAATGCCGTCTTTTCCGTCTATGCGACGAATTATTTTCCTTTAAGCTTTCAGTGGCAATTCAACGGAACGAATCTGACTGATGGCGGGCAAATCAGTGGTTCGACCAACTCGGTACTGACCATTGCACAGGCGGAGAATGCGAATGCAGGAAGCTATCAGGTGATCGCTTTCGATGGTTATGCCGCAACCACAAGCTCGATAGTGTCATTAACGGTTTACGCTCCTCCGCAAATTACCGGGCAACCGTCCAGCGAAATATTGTTGTCAGGCAATACCGCAAATTTTACCGTTACTGCCACTGGGAACCTCTTAAGTTATCAATGGTATTACAATGGTCTTCCTCTAACCAACAGTGGGAATATCAGTGGCGTCACTTCTAACACGCTCACGATCTCAAATGTTCAGACGAATAATGATAGTATATATTCGGCATGGGTCACCAGCCTTTCAAGCGTGGTAGTGAGTTCAAACGCCACGCTGACAGTTTATAATCCCGCGCAAATCACCGCACAACCCGCCAACGCAGGGGGCCTTCTGGGCAGCAACGTTAATTTTACGGTTTCTGCTAACGGGACGGCGATAAGTTATCAATGGTATTTTAACGGGACGCCGTTGACGGATAATGGACACGTGGCCGGTTCCGCTACGCCAACCTTAAGCATATCCAATGTCGGGAACAGCGATGGCGGCGATTATCAAGTGCTCGTCACTAATCTGCTGAGCAGCGCCATGAGCAAACGTGCCACGCTCACGCCATTGACGAATCTTGCACCATCCATCCGTTACGTGAATGTGAGCAATACCACGCCCATGTCGCCTTACCTAAGCTGGAGCAACGCAGCGACCCAAATCGAAGATGCCGTCAACGCAGCTCTTACCGGAGATCAGGTTGTCGTCACCGATGGGGTTTATCAAACGGGAAGTGATGTCAGCACTGATTCTGCGAGCAATCGAGTGCTCGTGACCATCCCGATTAATTTACAAAGTGTCAATGGCCCGGCCGTGACCGTAATTGATGGCGGCAGTATCGCGCGCTGTGTCTATTTGACCAACGGCGCAACACTCGTCGGCTTCACTTTGACTAATGGATATTCCCCGGTAAACGGCGGAGGGGTATACTGCATATCTACTAATTCATTTATTTCAAATTGCCTGGTGATAAATAATATGGCCTCCAGTTCCGGGGGCGGAGCCTATTTGGGAAATTTGAATAATTGTGAGATGGTGGGAAATGCTGCCAAATTCTATGGTGGTGGCGCCTATGGGAGTGTTTTAACCAATTGCCTTTTGGCCGGTAATTCCGCGACCAATTATAGTACCAGCCACGGCGGCGGTGGTTACAACTGCATCTTTAACAACTGCTCTCTAAATAATAATTTTTCCGTTGCCGGCGGAGGTGCTTACTCTTCCACATTGAACAACTGTACTATCAGCAACAATGTGGCTATAGGAAATTCTCCCAGCCAGGGGGGAGGAGGAGGTGTCTATGTGTGCACGGTGCTAAACAGCCTCATTATCAGTAATTCGGCCCAATATTTCGGAGGAGGCGCGTATAACAGCGGAATGAGCAACTGCGTCGTGCAGGGAAACCATGCCCAACAATCGGGAGGAGTATACGCTGCAACTATTGCCGGACTGAATCATTGCGCTTTAATAGGTAACTGGGCCGCTGTTATCGGCGGATTCGGGGCAAATGGAGGATCAATCCTGCCAATTCTTACCAATTGTGTCATTAGCGGCAATCGTGCTAACAGCTTCGCGGGAGTTTATTTTGCCTTCCTGTTGAATTGCTCCGTCGTCAACAACTCGGCCACAAACCTTGGCGGCGGAATGTATTATTGCGGTGCCACCAATACCGTCGTTTACTATAACACGGCGCCAACCTCTCCCAATGTTGGTGGGCCTTCCTTCGTAAAGAACTGCTGCTTCGGACAGGACGTCACTAGCGGTTCGGGATTTTTTACCAATGCGCCCCTGTTTGTGAATCTCGCCGCCGGAGATTTTCATCTC
>Ga0335083_10001334_pt1 | contig 34058 bp, 37 predicted proteins | sample Lox_Sample_42_FD_206716 | JGI IMG/M metagenome (GOLD analysis project Ga0335083, IMG submission 206716) | Soil microbial communities from Loxahatchee National Wildlife Refuge, Florida, United States - Lox_Sample_4.2 | ecosystem: Environmental > Terrestrial > Soil > Wetlands | place: USA...
CATTCCCCCTCTCCCAACCCTCTCCCCCTGAAGGGTGAGAGGGCTAGCCGTATCGATCAAGGCCAATAATGCCCAAGCGCACTGACATCTCCTCCATCCTCATCGTCGGCGCGAGCCTGTTTAGCTTTGCGACGGAAGCACCCGCCCAGGCGCAAGTGCCCAACACCGGCTGGCTGCTGCGGCATGATGCGACAGGCGTTCTGGTGCTGAGCCGCCATCTCGACAGCCTGACCATCGATTATCGCGCGGGCGCCGCCAGCGGCCCCGACCGCCTGCATGTCGAGGCCAGGCCCTGCAGCAAGACCGTGCCGTCCTGGACGCAGGACAATGATGTGACGCCGACGGGCGAAACGGTCGGCGATGTCCGTGCCTCGGTCCTGGGCGCTGTCGGCGACGCCGTCCAGAATGCCGGCGCCGCCTGCACGTTGCCCGACGATCTCGGCTTCGAAGCCGCCTACGCCCAATTCCGCCAGCTCAAGAAATAACATGCCCAAAAGAAACGACATCTCCTCGATCCTCATCATCGGCGCCGGCCCGATCATCATCGGCCAGGCGTGCGAGTTCGATTATTCGGGCACGCAGGCCTGCAAGGCGCTGAAGGAAGAGGGCTACCGGATCGTCCTGGTCAACTCGAACCCGGCGACGATCATGACCGATCCGGAGCTGGCTGACGCAACCTATGTCGAGCCGGTGACGCCGGAGATCGTCGCCAAGATCATCGCGAAGGAGCGCCCCGACGCGATCCTGCCGACCATGGGCGGCCAGACCGCGCTCAACACCGCGCTTGCCCTGTTCAACGACGGCACGCTGGCGAAATATGGCGTCAGGATGATCGGCGCGGATGCCGCCGCCATCGACAAGGCCGAGGACCGGCTCAAGTTCCGCGACGCGATGGACAAGATCGGTCTCGAAAGCGCCCGTTCGCGCATCGCCCATACGCTCGAGGAAGCGCTGGAGGGCCTGGAGTTCACGGGCCTGCCCGCGATCATCCGCCCGAGCTTCACGCTGGGCGGCACCGGCGGCGGCGTCGCCTATAATCGCGAGGAATTCATCGAGACGGTCCGCAAGGGCCTTGATGCCAGCCCGACCACCGAAGTGCTCATCGAGGAGTCGCTGCTCGGCTGGAAGGAATATGAGATGGAAGTCGTGCGCGACCGCGCGGACAACGCCATCATCATCTGCTCGATCGAGAATGTCGATCCGATGGGCGTCCACACCGGCGACTCCATCACTGTCGCGCCGGCGCTGACGCTGACTGACAAGGAATATCAGATCATGCGCAACGCGAGCATCGCGGTGTTGCGTGAAATCGGCGTGGAAACAGGTGGTTCGAACGTACAGTTCGCAGTCAATCCCAAGGACGGGCGCCTGATCGTCATCGAGATGAACCCGCGCGTTAGCCGCTCCTCGGCGCTGGCGTCCAAGGCGACCGGCTTCCCGATCGCCAAGGTCGCGGCCAAGCTGGCGGTGGGCTACACGCTCGACGAAATCCAGAACGACATCACCGGCGTCACGCCCGCCTCGTTCGAGCCGACCATCGATTATGTCGTGACCAAGATCCCGCGCTTCGCCTTCGAGAAGTTCAAGGGCGCCGAGCCGCTGCTCGGCACCGCCATGAAGTCGGTCGGCGAGGTCATGGCGATCGGCCGCAACATCCACGAGTCCATGCAGAAGGCATTGCGCGGGCTCGAGACCGGCCTTTCCGGCTTCAACCAGGTCGATCATCTCGTCGGCGCGAGCAAGGACCAGATCATCGCTGCGCTGGGCGTTGCCACGCCCGACCGGCTGTTGATCGCGGCGCAGGCACTGCGCGAAGGCCTCTCGGTTGAGGAAATCCACGCCGTCGCCAAGTTCGATCCCTGGTTCCTGCAACGGATCGAGGAGATCGTCCATGCCGAGCGCGAGGTGATCGAGAACGGCCTGCCGCGCGACGCGGACGCGATGCGGCGCTTGAAGGCCATGGGCTTTTCGGACAAGCGCCTCGGCTGGCTGGCGCTGCAGGGCGTCAACCTGCGCACGCCGCAGGTGGCGCGGGGGCATGGCCTGGTTCACGACGCGGTCAAGGCGATGACCGGCGGCATCAGCGAGGCCGATGTGCGCACGCTGCGTCACAGGCTTGGCGTGCGCCCGGTGTTCAAACGCATCGACACCTGCGCGGCCGAGTTCGAGGCGAAGACGCCCTATATGTACTCGACCTATGAGGCGCCGACCTTGGGCGAGCCGGAGAATGAGGCCTTCCCGTCCGACCGCAGGAAAGTCGTGATCCTCGGCGGCGGGCCCAACCGCATCGGCCAGGGCATCGAGTTCGACTATTGCTGCTGCCATGCCTGCTTCGCGCTCGACGAGGTCGGTTACGAGACGATCATGATCAACTGCAATCCGGAGACGGTGAGCACCGATTATGATACGTCCGACCGGCTCTATTTCGAGCCGTTGACCGCCGAGGACGTGCTGGAGATCCTCCATGTCGAGCAGTCGGCGGGGCAGCTGATGGGCGTCATCGTCCAGTTCGGCGGCCAGACACCGCTCAAGCTCGCCCAGGCGCTGGAGGATGCCGGGATACCGATACTCGGCACTTCGCCCGACGCCATCGACCTGGCCGAGGACCGCGAGCGCTTCGCGGCCCTGGTCAACAAGCTCGGCCTGCTCCAGCCCGCCAACGGCATCGCGCGCAGCCGCGAGGAGGCGATCGCGGTCGCCGAGCGGATCGGCTATCCGGTGCTGATGCGTCCCTCCTATGTGCTGGGCGGCCGCGCGATGGAGATTGTCGACGGTCAGGCCCAGCTCGAGGAATATATCGCGACCGCAGTTCAGGTCTCCGGCGACTCCCCAGTGCTCATCGACCAGTATCTGCGCGACGCGGTCGAGGTCGATGTCGATGCGCTGTGCGATGGTGAGGATGTCGTCGTCGCGGGCGTGCTCCAGCATATCGAGGAAGCGGGCGTCCACTCGGGCGATTCAGCGTGTTCGCTGCCGCCTTACAGCCTTCCCGCTGAAATCATTACCGAAATCGAGCGGCAGACCGATGTGCTGGCGCGGGCACTCAGCGTCCGGGGCCTCATGAACATCCAGTTCGCGGTGAAAGACGGCAAGGTCTATCTGATCGAGGTCAATCCGCGCGCCTCGCGCACGGTGCCGTTCGTCGCCAAGGCGATCGGCACGCCAATCGCCAAGATCGCGGCGCGGGTCATGGCCGGCGAGAAGCTCAGGGACCTGCCGAAGATCGACCGCAACGCGATCCATCATATCGCGGTCAAGGAAGCGGTGTTCCCGTTCAACCGCTTCCCCGGCGTCGATCCGGTGCTCAGTCCCGAAATGAAGTCGACCGGCGAGGTGATGGGCATCGATGCCGATTTCCCGACCGCCTTCGCCAAGTCGCAGATCGGCGCGGGGACGATCCTGCCGGACAGTGGCACCGTGTTCATCTCGGTCAAGGACAGCGACAAGCCGGTCATCCTGCCCGCCGCGCGCAAGATCAGCGCGCTCGGGTTCAGGATTGTCGCGACCGGCGGCACCGCGCGCTACCTGGAAGAGCAGGGCCTGCCGGTCGAAACGGTCATGAAAGTGGCGCAGGGCCGGCCGCATATCGTCGACCGGATCATGGACGGCGCGGTCGATCTGATTTTCAACACGACCGAGGGCTGGCAGTCATTGAAGGACAGCCAGGCCATCCGCACCAGCGCGCTTCGCCTCAAGGTTCCGAGCTTCACGACCGCCGCCGCCAGCCTCGCCGCGGTGGACGCGATCGAGGCCCTGCGCGCGCGTCCCCTTGAAGTCAGGTCGTTGCAATCCTATTATCGTGCGTCGCACGACTGATCTTTCACACACAAGAAATCAGTGGCGAGCCGACGGAACCGACTGTCGGCAAGGGAGTTCGCGTTCCGGTGCAGGAGGCCGGGTACGCTTGCAAATGGCCAAAAAACTCAATTTGGCCAAGGCGATGAGTATATTGGGGAGTCCAAATGGCGACCGTTGAAAAGATGCCGATGCTGGCGATTGGCTATGACAAGCTGACCGAACAGCTTCGCGCGCTCAAAGCCGAGCGCCCGATCGTGGTGGATGCGATCGAGGAAGCGCGCGCGCATGGCGATCTTTCCGAAAATGCCGAATATCATGCCGCCAAGGAGCGGCAGGGGCAGATCGAGGCGAGCATCGCCGATCTGGAAGACAAGCTGTCGCGCGCCCAGATCATCGACCCGACGGAACTGTCCGGTGACAAGATCGTGTTCGGCGCCACCGTGACGCTGCTCGACGAGGACGACAATCCGGTGCGCTACCAGATCGTCGGCCATGCCGAGGCGGACGCCAAGCTTGGCATGATCAGCTATTCGAGCCCGCTCGGCCGCGCGCTGATCGGCCGCCAGGTCGGCGACGAGGTCGAGGTGACGGTACCCGCCGGCGACAAATTCTACCTCGTCGAGAAAATCGAGTTCATCTGATCGCATCCGGCGGAACGAGCGGGGCAGGGCCATGGCGATGATGATCCCGCGCGGCCGGACGACCGACAGCATCGCGCTCGTCACATTCCTGTGCTTCCTGGCGGCGGCAGTCACCGGTCTCGTCGATCAGGTCGCCGCCTTTGCCGGCTTCATTCCCGCCGAAGCCTATATTCCCGCCGACTGGGGCTTTGGCGCGGGGGGACTGCCCGTGTGGCTGCGGCCGCTGAGCGCGACGCTGGTCCATGGCGGTTGGCTGCACATCGCGTTCAACATGATAATGCTCGTCTATTGCGGGCGGCAGATCGAGCATCTGATCGGGACGTCCCGGCTGCTCATCCTTTATGTCGCCGGCGCCTATGCGTCGGCCGCCGCGCAATGGCTCGCCGCGCCGCACAGCGACAGTCCGATGATCGGCGCCAGCGGCGCGATCTCGGCGATTATCGGCACCTATGCGCTCATCTATTCGCGCCGTGACGTCTCGCCGATCGGGCCCTTTTCCGCGCAGGCCGTGCGCATGCTCTGGCTCGCGGCGGGCTGGACGGTACTGCAGGTCATGATCGGCTTCACCGGGATCGGCTTCGGTGGGCCGCCGGGCAGCATCGCCATCTGGGCGCATGTCGGCGGCTTCATTGCCGGCCTGCTGATGGCGCGCCCGCTGCTTGCCTCGCGCTTCCGCAAGCAGCGGCCGCACTGATCACTTTTCAGTCCTCGGTCGTCTGCCCGGTCTCGGGGTCGAGCAGGCGGTGGAGATGCACCACGACATAGCGCATCTCGGCATCGTCGACGGTGCGCTGTGCCGCGCCGCGCCAGGCCTTTTCGGCGCTCGCATAGTCGGGATAGATGCCGACGATCTCGATGGCCTTGAGGTCCACGAATTCGAGGCTGGTGGGGTCCTTGACCCGTCCGCCCATGACGAGATGCAACAACTGGCTCAAGCGCAGGCTCCTGTCGGGCATCGGCACTGCGCTGCCGCGCCCTTTCTTGTGCAATGCGGTATCAGTCCCGTGCGCGCTTGCCAAGGCGGCCGAGGCGCCGCTCAGTCCTTTTCGCTCTTGCCGGTCGTTGCCGCATCGCGAACGCCCGACCAGATGCGTTGCGCCGCATCGCTCGACGCTGCGGTCCTGACCGCCTGACCGGCAAGCTTGGTTGCCCGGCTGGTGATGTTGAAGCGCGGCAGGAATATGCCGAGCACGGCGCCTGCAGCCGCTGCCGCCGCCACCGCCGTGATCGGATGCTCCTGGAACAGCCGGTTGGTCTCGGCCGCCGCGCGCATCGTCTTGTCGCGCGTGTCCTCGATCACTGCCTCGCTCTTTTCGCGTGTGGCGGCAATGACATCGCGGCTCTTGCGCGCCGCTTGCTCAATGCCTTCGCGCGCCTTCACGCTTGCTTCGCGCAGCGCCGCCTTCGGTTTTCGCGCCGCGGTCTTGGGCTTGGGGTCACTCATGCTTGACGTCTCCACAAATCGCGCGTCGACCAGGCAAAGCTCGCCAGTCTTACGGCCCAGCCCGCCGCGACGCGCGCCGGCTTCCAGAAGATGATGGCGAGCGCCGCCACGCCGGCCGCCCCAAGTGCCGCCGGCCAATGCCGGAAGCGCTTGAGCAGGTCGCGTCCCGCCAGCTCGAACTGGTCCGACGCGACCTCGATGAGCTCATGCCGGAGGCGATCGGGGCGCAGCTTGTCGAGCACGCCGGTCACGGCATTGCCGAAACGCATGCGCGCAAGGTCAGCGCGCTCTCGTGCCCTCGCGATTTCCCGCTCGCGCTCCCGTTCGGTCAGGCTCATGGCTTTTCGCCCATCATGTCGCGAAAGGCATTGCGCGCCAGCCAGCCGAACAGACCGGCCAGGGCGAAGGCAATGGCGATGACGATCAGCGTCGCGCCGAGCAGGCCGACATGCGGGGCGAGCGCCACGATAAGAGCCACCAGCAACAGCGACAGGCCGACCATCAGGCCAACCGTCGCGATCAGCCCGAACAGCAGTCCCCGGCGCAGGAGCGCTGCCAGGCTGCGGCCCTTGAGCTTGGCCCAGCTGATCTCGGCATCGGCCAGATCCTTGCCGGACGCGATAAGCCGCTCGACGCTCGCATGGAGCGTGTCTCCCGATCCGGCTGGCGGCCCCTGTCGCGCCTGACCGGCGCCCGCCTCTTCATCGTCCATCAGCAATCCGCCCGTTCGCTCGTCTGTTCTGTCTTCCCCCGCCGGCCTTCATGGGCGGCGCTCAGGCCTCGTCGCTGGAGCTGCGCATCATCCGCATCAGGATGAAGCCGACGATGGCTGCCGCGCCGATCGCGACCGCCGGGCTCTTGCGCACGAAATTGCGCGCATCCTCGGCAAGCTGGTCGATGTCCTTCTCGTCGAGCGACTTGGCCGCGCCGGAGACCGCCTCGGCCGCCTTGCGGGCATAGTCGCCATATTGCGGGCCGAGCTTGCTGTCGACCGTCTCGGCCGTGTCGGCGATCAGCTTCGAGAGGCCGTGCAGGGCTTCGCCGGTCATGTTCTTGGCGCTGGTCGCGCCGGTGCGCGCGGCATCCTTCGCCTGGCTGGCGAAATCCTCGGCCTGGTCGCGCCAGTTGCGCTCCTGATCGGCCGGATGATCCAGTACAGCGAGGTCGCCTTCCGGCTTGTCCGTGCTCTTCTTGCTGGGCATGACATTTCCTTTCCTTGGCGTGACGCCCCTCTGGTTCCCGAATATAGCAAGGCTCGCGGCCAATTACAGCGCCACGAGACCGAAATTCGGCGGGAGAGGCGAAAGCGCAACGCGCCTCCCGATTATCGACTGTAACGCAATTGCGTTGATCCGGTTGCCTCGTTAGGGCCTGTGCAATTGCTGCAGTGCAGGGAGACCGCCGGCCATGACCGAAATCCTCGACATTCACGCTCGCCAGATTCTCGACAGCCGCGGCAATCCCACCGTCGAGGTCGACGTGCTGCTCGAGGACGGCAGCTTCGGCCGCGCCGCCGTGCCTTCGGGCGCGTCGACCGGCGCCTATGAAGCGGTCGAGAAGCGCGACGGCGACAAGAAAGTCTTTCTCGGCAAGGGCGTGCTTCAGGCCGTGGCGGCAGTGAACGGCGAGATTGCCGATGCGGTCCGCGGCATGGACGCAGAGGACCAGGGCGATGTCGACGCCACGATGATTGCGCTCGACGGCACGGAGAACAAGGGCCGGCTCGGCGCCAATGCCATTCTCGGCGTCAGCCTTGCTGTGGCCAAGGCGGCGGCGGATGCGCGTGGGCTCCCGCTCTATCGCTATGTCGGCGGCGTCAGCGCGCATGTCCTGCCGGTGCCGATGATGAACATCATCAATGGCGGCGAGCATGCCGACAACCCGATCGACTTCCAGGAATTCATGATCATGCCGGTGGGCGCGGAGAGCATCGCCCATGCCGTGCAGATCGGCTCGGAAATCTTCCATACGCTCAAGAAAGGGCTGCATGACGCCGGCCTCGCCACGGCGGTCGGCGACGAAGGCGGCTTCGCGCCGAACATCGCCTCGACCCGCGACGCGCTCGATTTCATCATGCGCAGCATCGAGAAGGCCGGCTATCGGCCCGGCGAGAATGTCGTGCTGGCGCTCGATTGCGCCGCGACCGAGTTCTTCAAGGACGGCAAATATGAGATTTCCGGCGAGGGGCTGTCGCTGAGCCCGGCCGACATGGCCGACTATCTCGCGGCGCTCTGCAACGACTATCCGATCCGCTCGATCGAGGACGGCATGGCCGAGGACGATTTCGAGGGCTGGAAGATCCTGACGCGCAAGCTCGGGCAGAACTGCCAATTGGTCGGCGACGACCTGTTCGTGACCAATCCGAAGCGCATCGCGCTCGGCATCGAGCAGGGCATGACCAATGCGCTGCTGGTCAAGGTCAACCAGATCGGTTCGCTGACCGAGACGCTCGCCGCCGTCGATATGGCCCACCGCGCGAGCTGGAAATGCGTCATGTCGCATCGCTCGGGCGAGACCGAGGACGCGACCATCGCCGATCTCGCGGTCGCGACCAATTGCGGGCAGATCAAGACCGGCAGCCTGTCGCGCTCGGACCGCATGGCCAAATATAACCAGCTCATCCGCATCGAGGAGGAGCTGGGCGACCGCGCGCATTATGCCGGAGCGGCGATCTTCGGCTGACTGGGGATAAGGCCACCGTTCTTCGCAGCTCTGACTCGGTTCGTCGCAGCGGGGCAATTAACCCTTGCCAAGACCGAATCGGCGTGATTCTTGAGGGTGATGGCGCAACTCGCGAAACTTCGGCAACTTTTCGGTTCGGCCCTGTGGCCGGCGGTCGCCATCCTTCTGCTGCTGGTCTTCATGGGCTATGCGATTTTCGGGCCGAGCGGCATCCTCGCCTGGGGCGATTATTCGCGCCAGCTCCAGGAGCGCCAGGCCGAACTGAGGCAACTCAAGGCACATGAGGCGGCGATGGCAAACCGCGTGAAGCTGCTCGATCCGCGCCATGCCGATCCGGACATGGTCGATGAAATGGTGCGCAAGGAACTGGGCGTCACCCATCCCGACGAGGTCGTGCTGCCGCAGCAATGATGCGCGCCGCGGTGAGTCCGCGCCGTCGTGGCAGCAGTCTGTTTTCCGCCGAAAGAGCCATATCGGGACGTTGCGCTTGCGCTCCGGCCAAGACTATAGCAATGGCCAATTCCCGCATGAGAAGGACGATCGACCTTGGCTAAACCGGCCTCCAGTCGCACGACGAAAGCCTCCAAATCTGCCGCCGCGCCCGCGCCCGCAGACCATAATCGCGAACGCCCCGCCGAGCCCAGGCCCTATGCGGCAAGCAAGGACGAGCTGCTGGAATTCTATCGCCAGATGACGCTCATCCGCCGGTTCGAGGAACGCGCCGGGCAGCTCTACGGCCTCGGGCTCATCGGCGGCTTCTGCCATCTCTATATCGGCCAAGAGGCGGTCGCGGTCGGCATCCAGTCGGCGCTGACGCCCGGCAAGGACAGCGTCATCACCGGTTATCGCGATCATGGCCACATGCTCGCCTATGGCATCGATCCCAAGCTCATCATGGCCGAGCTGACGGGCCGGCAGGCAGGCATCAGCCATGGCAAGGGCGGCTCGATGCACATGTTCAGCGTCGAGCATAAATTCTTCGGCGGCCACGGCATCGTCGGCGCGCAGGTCAGCCTCGGCACGGGTCTGGCCTTCAGCCATAAATACAAGAAGGACGGCGGCGTCTGCGTCGCCTATTTCGGCGACGGCGCGGCCAATCAGGGCCAGGTTTACGAGAGCTTCAACATGGCGGAGCTCTGGAAGCTGCCGATCATCTATGTAATTGAAAATAATCAATATGCCATGGGCACTTCGGTGCATCGCTCGTCCGCCGAGGATCAGCTTTACCGGCGCGGCGAGAGCTTCCGCATTGCCGGGCTCCAGGTCGACGGCATGGACGTCGAAGCGGTTCGCGGCGCCACCGAGGAGGCGCTCGCCTGGGTACGCGCGGGCAAGGGGCCGATCCTGCTCGAAATGAAGACATATCGTTATCGAGGACATTCCATGTCCGACCCGGCCAAATATCGCTCGCGCGAGGAAGTGCAGGCCGTGCGCGACAAGAGCGACCCGATCGAGCATGTGAAGAAGCTGCTCGTCGATGCCGGCGTCAGCGAGGACGACCTCAAGGCCATCGACACGCAGATCCGCAAGACCGTGGCCGAGGCCGCTGACTTCGCCGAAAGCTCGCCCGAGCCGGATGCTTCTGAACTTTATACCGACGTGCTGGTGGAGCGCTACTGATGGGTCTCGAGATCAAGATGCCGGCGCTCTCGCCCACGATGGAAGAAGGCACGCTCGCCAAGTGGCTGGTCAAGGAAGGCGATTCGGTGAAGTCCGGCGACATCATGGCCGAGATCGAGACCGACAAGGCGACGATGGAATTCGAGGCGGTCGACGAGGGAACGATTCAGAAGATCGTCGTTCCCGAGGGTACGGACAATGTGAAGGTCGGCACGGTCATCGCATTGCTTTCGGGCGAGGGCGAGGCAGCGGCGCCGGCTGCGCCTGTCTCCGTACCCGAACCGGCGCCGGCGCCCGCTCCTGCCGCCGAGGCTGCACCAGCACCTGCGCCCAAGCCTGCCCCGGTTTCAACCGCCCCCGCTGTCGCCGACCCCACGCTGCCCGCCGGCACCGCCATGCACAAGATGACGGTGCGCGAGGCGCTGCGCGACGCCATGGCTGAGGAAATGCGCAAGGACCCGCGCGTCTTCGTGATGGGCGAGGAAGTCGCCGAATATCAGGGCGCCTACAAGGTGACCCAGGGCCTGCTCGATGAGTTCGGGCCGGACCGCGTCATCGACACGCCGATCACCGAGCATGGCTTTGCCGGTCTCGGCGCGGGCGCCGCCATGGGCGGTTTGCGGCCCGTCGTCGAGTTCATGACCTTCAACTTCGCCATGCAGGCGATCGACCAGATCATCAATTCGGCCGCCAAGACCAATTACATGTCCGGCGGCCAGATGCGCTGCCCGATCGTGTTCCGCGGCCCCAATGGCGCGGCATCGCGCGTCGGCGCGCAGCACAGCCAGAATTATGGGCCCTGGTATGCCGCCGTGCCCGGCCTGGTCGTGATCGCGCCCTATGACGCGGCCGACTGCAAAGGCCTCCTGAAAGCCGCGATCCGCAGCGAGGACCCTGTGGTCTTCCTCGAGAACGAGCTGGTCTATGGCCGCAGCTTCGAGGTGCCCGAGGTCGAGGATTATGTGCTGCCGATCGGCAAGGCACGCATCGTGCGCCCCGGCAAGGATGTGACCATCGTCAGCTATTCGATCGGCGTAGGCCTCGCACTGGAAGCCGCCGAGACGCTGGCCGGCGAGGGGATCGATGCGGAAGTGATCGACCTGCGCACGCTGCGCCCGCTCGACACCGCGACGGTCCTGACGAGCCTCGCCAAGACCAATCGCCTCGTCGTCGTCGAGGAAGGCTGGCCGGTTTGCTCAATCGCCTCGGAGATCATGGCGGTCTGCATGGAGCAAGGCTTCGACGATCTCGATGCGCCGGTGCTGCGCGTCACCAATGAGGATGTGCCGCTGCCTTATGCCGCCAATCTTGAAAAGGCGGCGTTGATCGACGCCGCGCGCGTCGTCGCAGCGGTGAAGAAGGTCACTTACAAGAGCTGAGCGAAGGCGGCGGCGGCCTCAGCAGGTCGACGCCGTCACATTTTCGGTATTGTAGACCTGAGTCAGGTCGCGCTGGTCGCGCACGACCATGGTCGCGACGTCGGTCAGCGTGGCGGTTGGGATGAGCCGCGAGGAAATGAGCGGCTTGTAGTTGTACGCCACCTCGACATACATCACCGCGCCGCCGGACGGCACCGAGGTGATCTGTTTGCCCGGAGGACCGAAATAGGCCAGGTTGTTCGCGCCCTGCGAGCCATAGGCCGAGGAATAGACCTTGTTGCCATAGCAGCGCTGCCAATGGACGGTCATCTTGCCGGCATGGGCGGAATCATTTTCCAGGCTCGAAATGACAACCTTGCCGCGATCGAGCAGGTCCAGCGAGCCGGCCTGCAGGCTGGCGCCGATCAGCAGGTCGTTGATCTGGGCTTCGCTGATCTGCTTGACCGACAGCGAATTCATGGTGCCGATGCGGGAGCCGTTGTCCGACGCGTGCAGGGCGATCTGGCTGACCCGCAGCTTGGTGATGGTGTAGTTGGTCAGTTCCGCGCCGCTCAGGAAAATCGTGAGGACGATCGGCGCGGTGAGGGCAAATTCGACCGCGGCGACGCCGCTTTCGCTGGCGCGCAGACGGCGGATCAGGGTTCGGACGGCGCGCGTCATGTGCAATGCCCCACCGTCGCGGCGCCGTAACTGGCCTGGTCGCCATAAGGCTGATTGGACAGCACTGTCGTGGCGGTCAGCGTCGTCGTGCCGCTGCCGCCGATCAGCTTGTCGATCGGGAACATGCGCGGATAGCTGACCGTGACCGTATAGACGACATTGTCGTCGGCACCGGCATGATCGACCGAGTCCGCGCCGTCGGTGTCGCGCACGCCATTATTGTTGCGGTCGTCGAACGGCTCGCCATTGTCGCAGATGCCGTCATGGTTGGTGTCGGTGAAGGTCTCGGCGGCCTGGGCGGCGGCATCCGTGAAGGTGCGATAGAAGCGCCGGGTGATCGTGATCGTCGCCGACTTGTTCAGCGTCTTGAGCTGGTTCCTCACGACCGTGTCGATGGCATAGCGCGCATCGTCGCTGGTACCGGCCGAGGTCTGCAGCGTGCCGTCGCGGCCCGCCTTCTGCACGGCGCCCTGCAGCACGCCTTCCATGTAGAGCGTGTGGCCCCAATCGAGCGCGCCCATCAGCATGATGAGCAGCGACGGCGCGATCAGCCCGAACTCCAGGATCGTGACGCCGCGTTCGTCCTTGCGGAACCTGCGCAGCCGCCGAGGGAGGGAGGAGAAAGGCACGGGCCGGCCCATCAGCTCGTCAACCTCAGCTCGGAGATCTTGGCCGCGATGGTCTGGAACTGAGCGGTCAGTGACGCGGTGTTGGTTGCGGAGACGAAGTGCACCGTGTCGGCGTTCGTCGCGCAATTCTGCAGGCGGGTCTGCGTCGTCGTGTTGACGGCGCTGCCATAGGACACGACCCACAAGGTGATGTTCATGTTCTTGATCGCCGTGCAGAGCGCACTCAGCCGCGCGTTGACCAGATTGTCGGTCGACGTGCATGTGGTGCCGCAGGTCGGATCATAGCTGGTCTGGTAACGGTTGAAGAACGCCAGGCCATAGGCATTGTAGTTGTTGTAGACCGTGTGGACATTACCGTCGGTCATGAAGATGAGGTGGCGCTGGATCGCGCCGCCGGTCGGCGCACTCGCATTCTCGCTCGCGAAGATGCCGGTCGGCGAGAGCAGGCGCGCACCCCAGAGCATGCCGATGTCATGATAGGTGCCCAGGTCCTGCGCATCGAGCGCGTTGACATAGCCGATGAAGGTGCTGGAGTCGGTCAGCGAGCCGGCGGTGTTGTAGACCTGCAGCTTCCGCGCCGCCGAGGTCGTGCACATATAGGTGTAGTTGTCCTGGGACAGCTGCGAGCTGTTGGCGACACTGTTGACCGTCACGGGCGACTGGGTCCAGTTCGAGGTGGTCGAACCGGTATATCGCGCCCAAACCGCGCCGTAGATGTTGCTGCCCGCGCCGCCCGTGCTGTTGGAGCCGCCGGTCTTGGACAACATCGGACCCCAGTAGCTGCCCGGACCATAGCTGAACGTGGTGCCGGACTGGCTGAAGGTCGGCGAACCCAGCGTGGTGCTCGGGATCAGATTGATGTTCATGTCCCATGCGGTGGACGGAATGGTGTTCCAGTCGTTGCTGGGGTCCGTGTTGCTGGTCTGCCAGGTCTGCGCTTCCTCGATGCAGCCATCCCAGGTGACCGAGCTGTTGGTCGAGTAATAGAGCTGAGCGGATGTGTTGGACCCGGAAACAGTCACGCTCGGTCCGCTCTGGGCGACCGAGACAGGCAGGCTCACGCTGTTGTTCCAGGAGGAGCCGCCGGCCTTAAGGCCGCTGACATTGTGGGACACGGGCTGATAGGTCCAGCCGGTCACCGCGTTGGAATCGAGGGTCCAGGTGATCGCCTTGGTCGTGCTGCCGGTGCGCGTGAGCGGGTAGCCGCTGCCGGTGAACGTGCCGTTCTGAAGCTTGCAGCTGCTGCCGCTCCAGACATATTTGTAACCCGTCACCGAATGGCTGTCGGACTCGCTGTAGGTCAACACCTGCTGGGAAGGATTGTTCGGCCCCACATAGGTCGCGGGGCTGTTGGTCGTGGATTGCAGCGTCGGGCTGCCGACACCTGAATCGGTGTCGACATAGGCAAGCATCGTTCCGCCGGAGAGGGTGTTGAGCGCCGGGCAAGTCACATTGGTCTTGCCGGTGGGTGCCTTGGCATAGCTGGTGCCGTTGATCGTGATGTTGCCGCTGCCGGAGACATTGCTCCAGCTTGAGTAGTTGCTCGAATTGCTCAGCGTGCTCGCCGACGGCGCAGATGACCAGCTGCCCCAGTTCGTGATTGCGTTCGAGGCGGGTGTCTCGGCGCCCAGGCTCCAGACTTCGACGCCGGGCTTGATCGGCACGCGGCTCTGATAGGTCCAGTTGTCGGCCATGACGCTGTTGGGCAGGACCTTGCCGACATTGACGTTGACGCCATAGGGCACGAAGCCGATCCGTACCTGTGCCGAGGTGCTGGCCGTGGTCGCCGTCGGATCGGACGTGCCGACCCCGTCCGGCGTACACAGCTCGGGCGTGTTCACCTTCTCGAGCGCTTCATAGAAACAATCGACCGCGTGCTTGAGGCCGTCGATGCGGCGGTTCGGCGCCGTGGTCGGCGAGCAGGTGTCCGATGTCGCCGATGGCGCGCACTGCATCGAGTAGGTCACGTCGAGCACGAACATCACGTCCGTGTTCGGCAGTTCCATCTTGGAATTGCAGCTGACCGAGATGGTGCGCGAGGTCATGCCGAAGACCTTCATGATCGTCATCGGCACAGTGGCGCTCGCCACGCCGTTGATGACGCCGGCGCTGTTGTCGTTGTTCAGCAGGGTGAAGGATTTCGTCAGGCTGCCCGTGCCATATTGGCCGGATGCGAAATTGGCGTTGAACATGTTCTCGGATTGGGCCTCGTCGCTGTTCGCGCCGCCCGTTGTTCCGGTGTCCGATCGTTTGGTCCATGCGCCCGAGCCCATCGCCTTGCGTCCGGCGAGCGCGCCGGCGTCGCAGGCCTGTTGCAGCCGGGTCTTGGTGAGGTACAGACGGCTCATGTCGACACCGCCGCCGATCAGGCCCGCCAGCGGCAGCAATGCCGCCGCCATGAGCGCGATCGTGTTGCCGCGCGCATCGCGCGCCAGCCGACCGAGAAATTCGCGCATGATTGCGATGCGCTCCATATGGTCCTCACTCAATCCCACGCGACGCTGCGGCGCGATGATCGCGCGCCCGGTTCGCCAACGCTGGGAAGTAACCCGATCCGGTGCACAAATTCCTAACGGGGTCGGTTGACGAAAGATGAAAGAAACTCCGCACATGGCGCAAATGCTGGCGGAACTGGCGCCGCTCGCCCGGCTGCTGAGCGCCTATTCGAAAGGGGCGGAGCGCCGCTGGCATGCGCTATGTTGGACGCTCGATCAGCGACTTGCGGCGATTGTGAGACGCGGCGGCGAGCCCACCATCGCGGCGATCCGGCTGGCATGGTGGGACGCGGTGCTCGTCGAGAACGACCGCACGAAAGGCAGCGGCGAGCCGCTTGTCGAGGCCTGGCGCGGCATTGCGGCGGCGGAGTCGGCGCCGCGAACGGAGTCGGTGATCGACGGCTGGCGGACATTGCTCGGCCCTGAGTCGCTCTCGCCGCGGGATGTCGCCATATTCGCCGAAAAACGGGGAGGCGGGCTGTTTCGCCTGATTGCGAATGACGACGATGAAGCACTGACGAGAGCCGGCACAGTGTGGGCACTGTGGGATCTTGCGGGGCATGCCAGCGAGCCGGGCGTGGCGGCTCTGGCGCTGGAGATGGCGCGCGACATTCTGGCCGTGCCTCGGCTGCTGGCATCGACAGATGCCCCGAAGCCGCTTCGTCTCCTATATGGCATCGCCGCCGCCGACGCGCGGTCAGGGCGACTTCCGGATCGCGGGTTCGAAGCGCGCCATTATCGCGCCCTGCTCTGGCGCGGCCTGTTTTCGTGACGCGGCTTTTCTCTGCGGCGGCGCTCGGCTAGGCTCCCCCGTGCCATCTGGGGGGATGAAGGAATGGGACGCTTTCTGGCTGGGTCGATCGCCACGCTGCTGCTGGTGGCTGCCGGTCTCGTCTGGTGGCAGGCGCGAGACGGCGGCAATCGCGCGCCGCTCCATGCCCAGGTGCTGGCACCGGCCAAGGGACCTGACCTGCCGGATCAGGGCGATGCGAATGCCGTCGGCCAGGCGCCGCCCGAGGCGAGCGAGCGCACCCGCGAGGAGAAGCGGTTCGACCGCTACGACCGCAATCGCGACAATGTCATTACCCGCACCGAGATGATGGCGAGCCGCGCCAACGAGTTCCGCAAGCTCGACAAGGATGGCAACAATCTGCTCTCGTTCGAGGAATGGGCGGTGAAGACATCGGACCGGTTCGCGGCGGCCGACCTCAACAAGGATGGCAAGGTGACGCGCGCCGAGTTCGCTGCGTCGGCGCCGAAGACCAAGCCGGGACCGGCCTGCGCCTGCGCTAAGCGGGAAGAGGACTGACCGCTTCGCGCCAGGCGGCGAGCGCCGCCCGCGCCCGGTCGGTATAGGCGAGCTTGCGGTCCTTCTTGCGAATGCTGTCCTCGACCGGCGGGAACAGCCCGAAATTGACGTTCATCGGCTGGTAGCTGTCAGCGTCCGCGCCGCCAGTGATATGACCGAGCAGTGCGCCGAGCGCAGTCTCGGGCGGGGGCGATGGTAGCGCGCGCCCGGCCAGCTCCGCCGCCGTCATCAGCCCCGCGAGCAGGCCGACCGCCGCGCTCTCGACATAGCCCTCGCAGCCGGTGATCTGCCCGGCAAAGCGGACATGCGGCATGGTTTTCAATCGCAACGATCCGTCGAGCAGCTCCGGGCTCCTGATGAAGGTGTTGCGATGGAGGCCGCCGAGTCGTGCGAACTGTGCGTTCTCGAGGCCGGGGATTGTCCGGAAGAGTTCGACCTGTGCTTCATATTTGAGCTTGGTCTGGAAACCGACCATGTTCCACAGCGTGCCCAGCGCATTGTCCTGCCGCAGCTGCACCACAGCATGGGGCCAGCGGCCGGTGCGCGGATTGTCGAGACCCACCGGTTTCATCGGCCCATGCCGCAGCGTGTCGACGCCGCGCTCGGCCATCACCTCGATCGGCATGCACCCCTCGAAATAGGGCGTATCCTTCTCCCATTGCTTGAACTCGGTCTTGGGTCCGTCGACGAGGCCCTGGACGAAGGCCTCATATTGCTCGCGGTTCATCGGGCAGTTGATATAGTCCTTGCCGTCGCCGTCGGCTGAGCCCTTGTCCCAGCGACTGGCCTTCCAGGCGATGTCCATGTCCACAGTATCGCCATGAACGATCGGCGCGATGGCATCGAAGAAGGCGAGCTGGTCGTTGCCGGTGGCACGCGCGATGGCTTCGGCGAGCGAGGCGGCGGTGAGCGGTCCGGTCGCAATGATCGTGGGGCCTTCGGACGGGATGGTGTCGATGCGCTCACGCACGACCTCGATCAGCGGATGCGCCGAGATCGCCGCCGTCACGCCCTGCGCGAAATGCTCCCGGTCCACGGCCAGTGCCGAACCGGCAGGGACCCGCACCTTGTCGGCGCAGGCCATGATGAGCGAGCCAAGCGAACGCATCTCCTGATGCAGCAGGCCGACGGCATTGCTGTTGGCATCGTCGGAGCGGAAGCTGTTCGAGCAAACCATCTCGGCGAGGGCGTCTGTCTGGTGCGCGGGTGTCATATCGCTGCCACCGCGCATCTCCGAGAGGCGTACCGCCACACCGGCCTGCGCCAGCTGCCAGGCGGCCTCGCTGCCAGCCAGGCCTCCGCCGATGATATGGACCCTGGCGATCATCAGAAGCCCGCCGGCCAGTCATGCTTGCCGCTGTTTTGCAGGCGCAGCTTGCTCTTGCCCGCCACCGCGCTCATCGGGATCGTGCCATAGACATGCGGGAACAGCGCGCCGCCGCGTGACGGCTCCCATTTCACCGTCCCGCCAAGCGCCGGCAGGTCGATCATGACCAGCATCAACGGGTCGGTATCGGCGAAGTATTTCTCCGCCGTTTCGCGCGCCTGATCGCGCGTGGAGAGATGGATGTAGCCATCCGCAACGTCTACCGGCGCACCGGTGAAGACGCCGCATTCCTTCCAGTCTTTCCACTGGTCCTCGGTCAGCAGCTTATAGGCGAAAAGCTCGGTCATGTCCGCGGGCCTAGGCGCTTCGGCCTTCCTTGCCAAGGCGTGAGGACTAGTCCGCGAGCGCCGAGCCGAAACGGCGGCGGGCGGAGAGGCGTGGACGAAAACCGTGCAGGCGCTGATCCCGGATCTTGTCGGCAGCCCGATCTATCGCGACAGTTGAAGGTCCCGTACCCGCTTCAGACGCGGATGACGCCCAGACTGATGCCCTTCACGGCTGCCGTCGTCCTATCCGCGACGTCGAGCTTCTCGAAAATACGGCGAAGATAGGTGTCGACCGTGCCGCTGGCGATGCCGAGCAAGGTCGCGATCACGCTGTTGCTCTTGCCCTTCGCCACCCACAGCAGGATTTCCACTTCCCGGCGCGACAGCAACTGCGGCACGGCCGGCTCACGCGGCCGCAGCGCCAGCGCCTTCAGGTGCATATGCTGCGCGGCCATCTGCAAGGCATTGAGATTGAGCTCTTCGACGAACTTGACGCCGGCCAGCGAATAGAGGCGGCAGGCGGCATTGTTGCCATGGGGGCCATAGAGCGGCAGTGCGACCATCTCGCCCACCGCATCGACGAATTCATGACGTCTCATGGCTTCGATGAGCCTCGCTTCATCGGGCATCAGCGTGAACTGGTCGTGGAAATGGTCGCGTTGCTGCGGACGCCCGCTGCTCAGTGCGACGCGGATCAGCGGATCCGAGAAGCGACCGTCCATGGCGATATACTGGTCAAGCACCTCCTGGGGGACGCCATAGTTGAGCATGAATCGCGCGGCGTCGGTGCGGGTGCGCTCGAGCAGAATATAGGATCCGGACTCGAACCCGGTCTCGCGGAAATAGCGAACGGCCATTGCCCAGAGCGCGCTGAGGCTGGTCGCCTTCTCGATTTCATCGAAAATGGCACTGGTTTCTGGCTGCGGCACGTGTGTCCCAATTCGCTGAACACAAGCTTCTGCCACTTTTCGGCGCCGGGAACCACGGCGAAAATCGAGCTTCCTGACACCCGCCGCGAGGCAAGGGGGCATACGGACCGGTCGCGCGCGGAGCGGCATTTCTCAGCGGGAAACAATCTTTTGGGTATAGTGCGCTGTTAACCCGCGCCTGCTATGAACTCACTTGTCCGGCGGTGATTCTGCCGGTCCTATCTCTGTCGCGGGTTTTCAGTTGCGCATATTCCACTGCCTGGCGGCGCTTATCGCCGTCGCATGCTCTCAGTTCGTGTCCGCTCGGCCAGTGGTGGCCGTGATCGACAGCGGTATCGCGCGGACGCCGGAGCTCGCGAACGTCGTGCAGGCCGAATATGACGAAGCCGTCACGCCGGGCCGGGCGCCCTTCGCGCCGCGCTACGATCATGGGACGCTCGTCGCCTCCATCCTGAACCGCGCCGCGAATGGCGCAGTCGACATCATTTCCTTCCGCATCGACGACGAGGCGGGATGTCCGGCGGGTGCGCATCCACCTTGCCAGGCGAGCGCTCAGGTCATCGCGCAAGCGATCGACCATGCCGCCTCGCTTGGCGTCGACGCGATCAATATCTCGTTGGCGCTGACGGACGATCCGTCGATCGTCGCGGCGGTCTCGCGCGCGAGCCAGCGCGGCATCACCGTCGTGATGGCGGCGGGCAACAACGGCCGCGACTATCCCGACAATGTCGCCTCGGCCCGCAGCGGCTATCCGCGCGTGATACTGGTCGGCGCGACGGACAAGAGCGGACAGCCCTGGACGGGCACCAATCGCCCGCAGCCAGGCGAGACCGGCTATGTCTATGCCTGGGAGCAAGGCGTTTCGGTGCCGGCCGAGACCGCAGCGGGCGTTGCCGTTACCGCGACTGGCACATCCTTCGCCACGCCGATCGAGACGGCGCGCCGGGTGCTCGCCGCAAAACCCGCGGGGACTGCGCTCGCAACCGCGCGTTGAACGGCCTATTTGTCGCGGACACCGGTATAGGGAATCTTGGTGTCGCCCACCGTCGCCGTACCGGTGAACGTGTCGCCGGTCACCACGCCGCTATAGACGATGTCGATCTTGTTTCCGCCCAGATCGAGCGAGCGCGTGTAGGAGAAATTATTGCCGTCGAGCTTGATGCCGGTGGCTGGCCCGGCCTCGGGCGCGCCTTCCTGCGCCGCCACGGCCTTGGAGACGACCGCATAGCTGTCGCCGGACTTGGTGACGGTCAGCTTCTCCACGACCTCGGTGTCCTGGACATGGGCCGTCGCGGTCCACTGCCCGACAAAGGCCTGGCTGAACGCCGGGGTGGCGAGTGTCGCGGCCATGATGAATCCCGCGATTGCTGTCTTGCGCATCCTAAGTCTCCCTGATGACGACCGTCCCACTGTATTATCCACATAATACAACAGAGCGGCCGAGTCATCACGGATTCAGGCGCGCCGCCTGCTTCTTCCCCAACCCGGCCCTTGCCGGGTAAGTCCAATTGAGGCAGTTGACGTGAATGTCAGCAGGGCAGAACGATCCACAGATGGCGGCGATGATCGCCGGCCTGGTCGGCCTGCTGGACGTGCGCGAGACGGCCGAGCCCCTGCATTTCGCCGGCGCCCGCAGGCCCGGCGGCATCGGCCGTGTGTTCGGCGGGCAGGTCGTCGGGCAAGCGATCATGGCGGCGAGCAAGACCGTAGCCGAAGATCGGCCGATCCACTCGCTCCATTGCTATTTCATGCGCCCCGCCAGTGAGGATCATGAGATCGACTATGCCGTCGACGCGGACATGGACGGCAAGGCCTTCTCCAATCGCCGCGTCGTTGCGCGCCAGCAGGGCAAGGTGCTGTTCAACATGACGGCTTCCTTCCACGCCCCCGAGTCCGGGCTCAGCCACCAGATGCCGATGCCCGTCGTGCCGCCGCCCGAGGACCTCGGCAGCTTCGCCGACTATGTCGCGCTGCATCCTGACCGCGCCAGCCCGGTGTTCAAGCGGCTGATCGCGCGGCCCAGTCCCTTCGACTATCGCCCGGTCGCGACATTGACGCCAGAAGCGCTCGCGCAGCCGCATCCGGGCCTGGCCTATTGCTGGATCAGGGTCGGCACGGCACCGATCGACCTCGCCCAGGCACTGCAGCGTGCCCTTCTGGGATGGATCAGCGATTCCCTGCTGCTCGCCTCGGCCTATCGCGCCCATGGCATCCAGATCGGCACAGGCGGCTACCAGTCGGCCAGCATCGATCACAGCATGTGGTTCCATGGCGAGATCCAGTGCGGCGACTGGCTGCTCTATGCGGTCGAAAGCCCCTGGACCGGCGATGCGCGCGGCCTCGCCTGTGGCCGCTTCTTCGCGCGCGATGGCCGACTGGTGGCGAGCACCGCGCAGGAAGGGCTGATGCGGCCGGTCACCGCCTAGCGGCGCCCGTTCCGTCCGCCATTGTTGATGCGCGTGCCGTTGAAGTGCGGCATCTTGGTGCCCGCCATCGGGCGGGTGTTGCCCTGCATCGGCTGGAACTTTCCGCCAGGCGATGGCGCTGCATTGCCCGGCCGGAAGTGGTTATGGTCGCCGCGAATGAAGCGGCCGCCAGAATTCGCCCGATAATAGAAATAGCCGTTGCTGCCCCAATAGCCGTCATAAATGGGGCCGTAGAAGCCGTCATAATAGCCGTCATAGGGATAGGCCGCATCGGCATAGAAGCGGCCGTCATAGCTGTCGGTCGCGCAGGCGCTGAGGGGCAATGCGAAAGCCGCCAGGCTCAGCAGGACAATAGGGCGGTTCATATCTCTCTCCGGAACTCATGGCGGCCCTTTCCTTGGTACGCGCGCCGTCCCGGTTGGTTCCCCGGATGGAACTAGCCTTGTTGAGCCGCCATCGTCCCGTGCCGCGCCGTCTCGCGCATGCGCCAATAGGCGATGAGGGAGAGCGCACACATGGCGCTCACATACCAGAAGAACAGGCTCTCATGGCCGGCCTGCTTGAGCCAGAGCGCGACATATTCGGCCGTCCCGCCGAACAGGCTGTTGGCGATCGCATAGGGCAGGGCGACGCCGAGCGCGCGGATATGGGCAGGGAACAGCTCGGCCTTCACCACCGCATTGATCGAGGTGTAGCCCGAGACGATCAACAGTCCGGCGAGAACCAGCAGGAAAGCCGGCAGCGGCGCGCCCGATGCGGCGATGGCGGTGAACAGGGGGACGGTGAGCAGCGCGCCGCCGATGCCGAAACCGATCAGCAGCGGCCGCCGCCCGATTCGGTCCGACAGGGCGCCGAACAGGGGCTGCGCGCACATGTAGAGGAACAGCGCGCCGGTCATGATGACGGTCGCCTGCGGGCGGCTGAAACCGGCGGAATTCACCAGATATTTCTGCATGTAGATGCTGTAGGCATAGAAGGCGAGGGTGCCACCGGCGGTCAATGCCACAACCAGCAAGGCGGCGCGGGGATGCTCACGGACGAGGGCGAGCGCGCTCGACGGCTTGCGTTCCGCCTTGCTCGCCTCGAAATCGGCGGTCTCGGCGATCCGGCGCCGCAGCAGATACACCGCGAACGCCAGCAAGGCCCCGATGAGGAACGCCAGCCGCCAGCCCCAATGCTCCATTTGGGTCTCGTCGAGCGCCGCCTGCATCGCCAGCTGCACGGCGAGCGCCACGAGTTGGCCGCCGATCAGCGTGACATATTGCCAGCTCGAGACGAGGCCGCGCCGGTGCGGCCCCGCCATCTCTGTAAGATAGGTCGCGCTCGCGCCATATTCGCCGCCGATGCTGAGACCCTGGAGCAGGCGCGCGATGAGCAGCAACAGCGGCGCGCCGAGACCGATCCGTGTTGCGCCTGGCGTTATCGCGATCATCAGCGAGCCGCCGCCCATCATCGCGACCGACAATGCGAGACCAGCCTTGCGCCCGTGGCGGTCGGCGAAGACCCCCATCAGCCAGGCGCCGATCGGGCGCATGAAGAAGCCGACGGCGAAGACGGCGGCGGCGCCGAGCAAGGCCGCGGTCTGGTCACCCTTGGGGAAGAAGGCCTTGGCGAAATAGACCGAGAAGGCCGAATAGGCATACCAGTCATACCATTCGACGAAATTGCCGAGCGAGCCGCCGACGATGGACCGCAGGCGCCCTCCGGCTGCTTCTGTCGATTGCGGACCCGCCATGACGATCCTTCCTTTCGCCGGCTGCGAAGCCGCCATAAAGGCGAAGACTTTTGTCGCTGTCCAGCCGCCACGCTCTTTCCAGCGCCCCGCCGAACCGCTAGGCGGGCAGAGTCAGTGGAGAGGATTGCCATGGCCCAGCCCGGCGCGCGCGACGCCATCGTCATCAACTATTCGGCGCGCGAGCCAGCGCGGCCGCGCTATTATGCCAATGATCACAGTCGCGACACGGTGATCGTCGAGCAGCATGCCATGGCGGCCCACGACGCGCGCACGGCCAATGCCGGCCTCGACGATGCGGGGTTCATGCTCGTCGATCACAAGAGCGCCGTGACCGACTTCCGCGACCGCGAGACCGCGACCCGGATCCACTGCCCGGAGATCGCGGACCTTGTCCGGTCGGCGACCGGCGCGGATTTTGTCTCCTGCAAGGCCGGGCCGCTGATGCGCTTTTCCGAGCGTTCGGGGAAGGCGGGCTCGGAGGACAACAGCTATCCCGCGCGCTTCTGCCATGTCGATGTCAGCGACGCGACCGGCCGGGCCTTCGCCGAGCGGTCCGCGGAAGGCCGGCCTTATGTCCGCGCCGCGCATTACAACGTGTGGCGGGCGCTGTCGCCCGCGCCGCAGGATGTGCCGCTCGCCTTGCTCGACGCGCGCAGCGTGACGGGCAGCGAACTGATCCTCGCCGATGCGATTTTCGACAGTCCGGGCGGCGAATGGCAGTTCGAAGGCTATGTCGTCGCGCACGATCCGGCACATCGCTGGCACTGGTTCCCCGATCTCACGCCAGACGAAGCGATCATCTTCAAGACGCATGACAGCCGACTCGACGTTGCGCGGCTGATGCCTCATGTCGCCTTCGACGATCCGCTGAGCCCGCCCGATGCGGCGCCGCGCGTGAGCATCGAGATGCGCGCCATTGCCTATTGGTGGGCATGACGAAGATCATGACCGGATATTGCGAGCCCGGCGCCGCCCGTCTATCGAATGCAATACGCGCTGTTAAGAATAGTTGGGCAATAAGGTTTCGCGACTGTCGTTCGACAATGACGCAAGGAACAAGGCTCTGGGATGACTGAACGGTCGGACGCTTTTCCAATGAAATGGATTCTGGCCAATCCGGTGCTCATCGCCGGACTTCTGGCGGTGTTCATCCCGACGATGCTGTTCGTCGCCCAGGACAGCTGGTCCACCGAGCAGGGTGCGCATGGGCCTATCGTGCTCGCGACAGGAGTCTGGCTTCTCATCCGGGAGTGGCGGCATTCCCAGCCCTATATGAAGCCGGCGCCGACCTGGGCGATATTGGCGGCATTCGTACCGGTACTGCTGCTCTATTATGTCTCCCGCGTCAGCGCGATCGTCGAGACGGAGGGCTATCTCATGTATGCCCTTCTCGTCCTGACGCTGTACAGTTTCGTGGGGCTGCGCGCGCTCGCGGTGATGTGGTTCCCGCTCTTCTACATGCTGTTCATGTTCCCGCCTCCCGACACGGTCGTGGCCGCGGTCACCAATCCGCTCAAGGTGGCGCTGTCCGGCTGGGCCGTCAGCCTGCTCTATCACCTGCATTTCCCGATCGCGCAGGAGGGCGTGAGCATCCAGATCGGCCAGTATCAGCTCTTCGTCGCGGACGCCTGTTCCGGCCTCAATTCGCTGATTTCGCTGTCGGCCATCTCGCTCTTCTACGTCTATCTGCGGCACCGGGCGAACTTCCGCTATGCCATGCTGCTGTTCGTGGCGGTGGCGCCCATCGCCATCTTCGCCAATTTCGTGCGGATCCTGTTCCTGGTGCTGCTCACCTATTATGCCGGCGACGCCGTGGCCCAGGGCTTCCTGCATCAGTTCGCCGGCATGACCACCTTCATCGTCGCTCTGCTCTCGATCTTCCTGCTCGACCATCTGGTCGGCATTCTCTGGCCCGGCCTCAAGACGTCGGCCAACGGTCCGGTGGCGACCGCGCTCAAGGCAAGCGCCGACAAGGCCTGATCACACGGCGATCGGGCTGGTGAAACCGGGTTGTCGGAAATCGAAAGAGACGCTCAGGCCCGGAAGGCGAGATAGCGCGCGGCAGCCGGGCTGTGCGTCGCGAACTGGCGCAGGAAATCCGCGACGACCGCCAGGGACCTGTTCTCGTCATTGTCGATGATCGAAGCGCGCACCAGCAGGCCATCGGCATAGAAGCCCTTGAGATTGGCCTTGGTCATGGCGATGCGCTGCATGGCCCAGCTTTGCGGGAACTCATCGCCAATGCGGGTCCAGTAGATGATATTTTCCGTGCGCGTGACGCGCTCGGCGCGCACGATGCGAGCCGGTATCGCCTCGCCCTTGGTGATGCTGAGATCGTAGGGACGGCTGTCCTTGATGTCGAAACCGCTCGCCGCGTAACAGATTTCCGGCCGGTGCACCTGCACATTGTTCACCTGCTCGCTGTTGTAGGCGATCAGCAGCATCACCGAATCATGCGCACTGTTCATATAGGTGCGGGTCAGGATGTGCTGGTAGAGCTTGGCCTCGAGTCCGCCCTCGGGCGGCATGATGAGCTCGCTGGCGGGCAGCGTCTGCCAGTCGCCGAACGCCTTGGGGAACATCGCGTCGAACTTGGCATCGCTCACATTGGGATAGCGCTGCCTGGGGCTGCGCGCATAGGCCGCGCCCGCGACCAGGATCATGCCGCCGCCCATGAGCAGATGGCGGCGCGACAGCGCCGTTTCATTCTCGCCCGTTTCGGGTGCTTGATCCGTGTCCGACATCGCTTTCGATCCTAACAGCAAAGGTGCCCGCGCGAAACTCACTATCCCTTAGCGCGCATCCCTTGTCATCTCGTTATCGGACATCTGGTGGCCCGAGCGGGCCGCTGCAAGCATTCCGACTGCAATTCCTTGCCTTTGCGCCGGCCTTTCGCTATGCGCGCCGGGTCCGGCGGCGGTGTTCCGCTCCCCCGGGCGCCCTGACAGTCCTGGATTTGCCTGTCCATGGATGGACGCTGGCCGGCGAGATTTCGCCCGCCGGCGCGATTGTCGTTGTGGGGTTTTGGGCAAGCTTTTCCGCGGCTTCGGCCGCATATGAGGTGACGTCAATGTTCGACAGTCTGAGCGATCGGCTCGGCGGCGTATTCGACAAGCTCCGGGGGCGCGGCGCGCTCTCCGAGGCGGACGTGCGCGCGGCGATGCGCGAGGTACGAGTCGCACTGCTCGAGGCGGACGTGGCGCTCCCCGTCGCGCGCGAGTTCGTCGAGAAGGCGACCGAGCGGGCGGTCGGCAGCGATGTGCTGCGCTCGGTCACGCCCGGGCAGATGGTCGTCAAGATCGTCTCCGACACGCTCACCGAAACGCTCGGCGCCGATGCGTCCGACCTGCTGATCGACGTGACGCCCCCCGCTGTCATCATGATGGTCGGCCTGCAGGGCTCGGGCAAGACGACCACAACCGCCAAGCTCGCCAAGCGCCTGCGCGAAAAGGACCGCAAGAAGGTGCTCATGGCGTCGCTCGACGTCAACCGCCCGGCCGCGCAGGAGCAGCTTGCGGTGCTCGGCACCCAGACCGAGGTGGCGACGCTGCCGATCGTCGCGGGCCAGCAACCGGTCGATATCGCCAAGCGCGCGCTCCAGTCCGCCAGGCTGCAGGGCTATGACGTGCTGCTGCTCGATACCGCCGGCCGCCTCCATGTCGATCAGGCGCTGATGGACGAGATGAAGGCGGTCGCATCGGTCGCCGATCCGGCCGAAATCCTGCTCGTCGTCGACAGCCTGACCGGCCAGGACGCGGTCAATGTCGCCAAGAGCTTCACCGAGCAGGTGCCGCTCACCGGCGTGATCCTGACCCGCATGGATGGCGATGCGCGCGGTGGCGCCGCGCTCTCGATGCGCGCCGTCACCGGCCAGCCGATCAAGTTCGCCGGCACCGGCGAGAAGATCGACGCGCTCGAACCTTTCCATCCCGCCCGCGTTGCCCAGCGCATCCTCGGCATGGGCGACGTCGTCAGCCTGGTCGAGCGCGCCGCCGAGACCATCCAGCAAGAGGATGCCGAGAAGCTGGCCAAGCGCATGGCGGCCGGCAAGTTCGACCTCAATGACCTGCGCATGCAACTGCGCCAGATGCAGAAAATGGGTGGCCTCGGCATGCTCGCCGGCATGATCCCCGGCCTCAAGAAGGCGCAGGCGCAGATGGCGGCCTCGGGCGTCAACGACAAGACTCTGGTCCATCTCGACGCGCTGATCGGCTCCATGACGCCGAAGGAGCGCGAGCGCCCCGAACTGCTCAACGCCAAGCGCAAGATCCGCGTCGCCAAGGGGTCCGGACTTCAGGTGCAGGACGTCAATCGCCTGCTCAAGATGCACAAGGACATGGAGACCACCATGAAGAAGCTCAAGAAAATGGGCGGCTTGAAGGGTCTCGCGAAGATGTTCGGCGGCGGCATGGGTGGCATGGGTGGTGGCGGTGATATGCCGGACGTTGCCGGCCTTGGGGGCGCGCTCGGCGGCGCCGGCGGTCTTGGCGGCGGCGCGGGTGGATTGCCCGGCCTGCCCGGCGGCGGCATGCCCGGCGGCCTCCCGCCCGGATTTCAGAATTTCAGGAAAAAGTGACTTTCAACAGTTTGAATATGTTCAGAAAGGTAAGGTAAGAGAAATGGCAACCAGCATTCGCCTGTCGCGCGGTGGTTCGAAGAAGCGCCCCTATTACAAGATCGTCGTGACCGACAGCCGCAGCCCCCGCGACGGCCGCTTCATCGAGCGCATCGGCAGCTACAACCCGCTGCTCGCCAAGACGGACGAGAAGCGCGTCGTGATCGACGTCGAGCGCGCCAAGCATTGGGTGAGCGTTGGCGCGCAGCCGACCGACCGAGTCGCCCGCTTCCTCGATGCCGCCGGCGTCAAGGAGCGCGCGGCCCGCAACAACCCGAACAAGGCCGAGCCGGGCCAGAAGGCCAAGGACCGCGCCGAGGACAAGGCTGCGAAGGCTGCCGAGGCCGTGGAAGCTGCTGAAGCCGCGAAGGCTGCCGCTGCTGAGGCCGCCAAGGCTCCGCCGCCGGCCCCTGAGCCGGTCGCCGAAGAGGCTGCGGTCGAGGAAGCGCCCGCCGTCGAGGAGGCGGTGGCTGAAGAGGCCGCGGCCGCAGAGGAGGCTGCTCCCGCCGAAGAGGCTGCTGCCGAAGAGGCACCCGCAGCTGAAGCTGCCACTGAAGAAGCCGCCGTCGAAGAGGAAATCGCCGAGGGTAGTCCTGTCGAGGCCGAGGCCAGCGAAGAGCAGGCTGAGGGCTGACGGTGACCAACCCCTCCCCTTCAGGGGAGGGGCAGGGGGTGGGGCCTGGCCGACGAGAGGCTGCCCCATCTCAACCCCACCCCAACCCCTCCCCTGAGGGGGAGGGGCTTATGCGCGTTTAAGCCATGTCCATGCCGACTGATCGCCCCGTCACGCTCGCCGCCATCATCGGCGCGCATGGCGTGACGGGCGAACTGCGCCTCAAGCTGTTCAGCGACGGGCCTGAGAGCCTCAAGCGCTACAAGAGCTTCCAGGCTGGCGCGCGGACGCTGACCCTGAAGTCGATCCGCCCCGGTCCCAACGGCGCCGTCGCGCGTTTTGCCGAAGTGACCGATCGCAATGCCGCCGAGGCCCTGCGCGGCACCGAGCTGACCGTCCCTCGTTCGGCGCTGCCGCCGCTCGAAGAGGGCGAATATTATCATTGCGACCTGCTCGGTCTCGCTTGTGTTACGGATGAAGGCGTGGCCATCGGAACCGTCGCCGCCGTCGAGAATTTCGGGGCGGGCGACATTCTCGAGATCGAGAAAACCGACGGCAAGCGCTTCATGGTCCCGGTCCACGCCGCCCAGATCGAAGCCGAGCATGCCGTCATCGAAAGGGCGTTCGTCGAATGATCGGGATCGCGGTCCTTCTGGCGATGGCGCTGGCGCCCGCCCTGATCTGGCTGGCATTCCGCCATTTTGCGCCGGACAGGGCGATTCTGCGCGTTGCTGGCGCATCGATCCTGCCGCCAGTGATGCTGATCGCCGCGATCATGCTCGATTTCGTGCTGAACGGCTCGCCGGCGGACGGGTTCGTCGCGCCACATATCAGCGCGCTGGTGTTCATGTTTGAGCTGCTGTTCAGCATCGGCATTGCCGGCGTGTGCGAAGCCCGGTTCGGGCCGAGGCAGGAATGACCTTCGCCGCTCAGATCCTGACGCTCTATCCCGAGATGTTTCCCGGTCCGCTCGGCGTCTCGCTGGCAGGCCGGGCGCTGGCGGAAGGGCTGTGGTCCTGCGAGGCGATCCAGATCCGCGATTTCGCCACTGACCGCCACAGGAGCGTCGACGATACGCCGGCCGGGGGCGGGGCCGGCATGGTGCTGCGCGCCGATGTGATCGCCGCCGCGGTCGATCATGCGCAGGCCGCGCGCCCGGATCTCCCGATCCTTGCCATGACTCCGCGCGGTACACCCATGACGCAAACCCGCATCCGCGATCTCGCCGCTGGGCCTGGCGTCACCATTCTCTGCGGCCGCTTCGAAGGCTTCGACGAGCGCCTGTTCGAGGCGCGGCCGCAAATCGAACAGGTCAGCATGGGCGACATCGTGCTCTCGGGCGGAGAAATCGGCGCTTTATTGGCGCTTGATGCTTGCATTCGGCTGCTTCCCGGCGTAATGGGCGCGCCTTCAAGCGGGGAAGAGGAGTCGTTCGAGAACGGTCTCCTCGAATATCCCCACTATACCCGACCTGCTGAGTGGGAAGGGCGTATGATCCCCGAAGTGTTGCGATCGGGGGATCATGCGAAGATCGCAGCATGGCGGAAACGCCAGGCGGAAGACGATACACGGCTACGCAGGCCAGACCTCTGGGAGCGCTACAGGAGCGCTCGGGACTGACCTGCCTCTGGTGCGCACGCGAGACGAAGGAAGACAGGACAATGAACCTGCTGCAGACCATCGAGGCGGAATCGATCGCCGCCATTTCCAAGGATATTCCGGACTTCCGTCCGGGCGACACGCTGCGCGTCGGCGTCAAGGTCGTCGAAGGCGACCGCACCCGCGTCCAGAATTTCGAGGGCGTGTGCATCGCCCGCTCGAACAAGGGCATGGGCTCGAACTTCACGGTGCGCAAGATCAGCTTCGGCGAGGGCGTCGAGCGCGTCTTCCCGCTCTATTCGCCCAACGTCGAGAGCATCACGGTCGTCCGCAAGGGCGTCGTGCGCCGCGCCAAGCTCTATTATCTGCGCGGCCGCACCGGCAAGCGCGCGCGCATCGCCGAGCGTCGCGACGTGCGCGAAGAGGCCTGATCCTTAGGCTTCTAACGACGTTTCAACGGCGTTACAAAACGGTTTCAGAAGGGGCGGTGCGCGCGGCGTGCCGCCCCTTTTCGCTATGCGCGGCTATCTCCGGCTCCTACTATGGCGGCGTGTCGATGTGAGAGGATATCGCGATGCGGGTGACTGGAGTGGTTCTGGCGGCGGTGCTGCTGGCCTTGTGCGGCTGCCAGAAGAAGGAGGCCGCGCATACGATCAACGACAGCATGACCAAGATCATGGAGCCCAATGCCGAGACCATCTGGGACACGATGAGCAAGGCCTATAACGACAAGGGCGATGCGCTCGATGCCGCCAAGCTCAGCGATGCCGACTGGCAGAAGATGGCCGATGCGAGCGCGAAGCTGCGCGACCGCGCCCAGGAAATGATCGACAATGCGAAAGATACGACCGTCGCGGCGGCCAATGAGCCGATCCTGGGTTCGCAGGCGGTCGGCAAGGTCGGCCCGGCCGGCAAGGACTGGGACGCGGTCAGCGCGGACACCATCAAGAAGCGCATCGACGCCAAGCCCGATCTGTTCGCGGAGAAGGCGAAGGTCCTGCTCGACGCGGCGAACGGCATGAACCGCGCGTCGACCAGCAAGGATGCCGTGCTGCTTCACAAGGTGGCGAGCGGGCTGGACGAGGTCTGCGACGGCTGTCATGAGCCCTTCTGGGGCACGGATGAGCCGCCGCCGTTCCCGAAGACATTCAAATAAGCGCCGTCAGGCGAGAAACGGGGTCGGCGAGTGTGAAAGATCGCCGGCCTGCAAAAGAGAGAGGTGCGGGAGATGCGTCCATCACATGGAGTCCTGATCGCGACATTGCTGCTCGCCGCGTGCGGTCCGAAGACGAGCGGCGGTGATCAGCTGCCCACCGGCAACGCGGCGGTGCCGTCCGCCGCCTCCGGTGGGGACGAAGGCGGCCACTTGCCCAAGGACTTCGCCTATCTGCCCATGAAGGAGTTCATGGGCCATGTGATGCAGTTCACCGCCAACCAGTTCTGGCGCTGGCAGGGCTTCGTCAACGACAAGGGCGGTGAGCGCTCGCTTTACCCCAAGACCGATCAGGACTGGGAGGATGCCGAGAGCGGCGCGCGCACGCTGGCCGAGATGACCAATGTCCTGCTCATGCCGGGCCGGCGTATCGACGACCCGAAGTGGGACGCGGCGGTCGCGGGTGTCCGCAAGCTCGCGCTCGAGGGCGCGACGGCGGCGGAAAAGCATGACCCCGACGCGATGTTCAAGATCGGCGGCGAGCTGGATGAAGCCTGCGACGATTGCCACAAGCAGTTCATTCCCAATTTCGTCGGGCCGCCTACGGACAGTGTCGGGGCGGGGCCTGCTGCCAAGAAATAGCAGCGCCTCACCAGATGCGCGCGCGGTCCTCGGGCGCCCGATAGAGCTTGTCGCCTGGCTTGATGCCGAATGCCTCGTACCAGGCGTCGATATTGGGCAGCGGCCCGAGCACGCGGAACCGGCGCCAGCTGTGCGGATCGCTCGCAATCTGCTTGCGTAGATAATCGTCTTTCGATTTGGCGCGCCATGCCTGCGCATAGGCCATGAAGAAGCGCTGCTCGCCGGTGGTTCCGTCGATCACTGGCGAAGGCTTGCCGCCGAGCGAGCGGCGATAGGCGTCGTAAGCGATGAGCAGGCCGCCGAGATCGGCAATGTTCTCGCCCATGGTGAGATCGGGATTGATGTGCATGCCGGGCACGGGCTCGAACAGGGCGAATTGCGCGCCGAGCTTTGCCGCGCGCGCCTTGAAGGCCTTGGCGTCCGCCGGCGTCCACCAGTCGCGCAGGGCGCCCGCGGCGTCGATGGTGCGGCCCTGATCGTCGAAGCCGTGCGTCATCTCATGGCCGATCATCGATCCGATCGTACCGAAATTCACGGCGTCGTCGGCCGCCGGGTCGAATTCCGGCGGCTGGAGAATGGCGGCCGGGAAGACGATGTCGCGCAGGGCACCGTTATAGGCATCGACCGTCTGCGGGGTCATCTGCCAGTCGGTGCGGTCGACCGGGCCGTCACTGCGCTTCACATAGAAATCCCAGTCCGCCTTGGCCGCGCGGCGCACATCGCCGACCAGATCGTCGCTGCGGATGAGGACGTTCGAATAATCGCGCGGATGATCCGGATAGCCGACTTTGACATTGTAGGTGTCGAGCTTCTTCAGGGCCTCGCGCTTGGTCGCGGGGCTCATCCAGTCGAGCGTCTCGATGCGGTGGTGATAGGCGGCGAGGAGCTCGCTCACCAGCTTCTCCATCTTGGTCTTGGTCTGTGCGGTGAAGTCGTGCTTCACGTAGAGTTGCCCCACAGCCCAGTTGAGCGTGCCGAAGCAAACGCCGGGCTCGGTTCCGCAGTCGCCGCCCGAGACCGCCGCGACGGCCTGCTTCCAGCGCGGTTTCATCTCGGTCTGGCCGGACAGCATCTTGTCGCGGAACTCGAAATGCGCCTGCTGGAAGGGCGACGAGAGGTCGTTGGCCGCGCCGTCCACGATCGAGAAGGCGAGCTGCGCCTTGAGTGTCTCGATCGGCGTTGCGGCATAGAGGGCGGCCAGCCTGGGGAAGGCGCTTTTCTCGTTGACGATCAGCCTCGTCTTGCGGCCCAGTCCGGCGCTTTCGAGGAAGGGCTGCCAGGGGAAGCCCGGAGCAAATGCCCCGAGTTCTTTCGGCGTCATCGGATTGTAGAGCTTGGGCAGGTCCCTCTGCTCCGCTTTCGTCCAGCTCGCCTGCGCAATCTGGGTCTCGAACTTCAGCACAGCGTCGGCAGCGGCGGCAGGATCGCGCCAGCCGACCAAAGTCAGAAGCTGCTGGATATAGGCCTTGTAGGCGTCCCGCTGCGGTGCGAATTCGGGCTTCAGATAATAGTCGCGGTCTGGCAGGCCGAGGCCATATTGTGTCAGATACACGGCATAATGAGCCGGATCCTTGAGATCCACGTCGACAATGGTCTGAAACAGCGGAATGCCGAAATCATAAGCCGTGCGGCCCATGAGTCCAGCCAGCGCCGCCTTGTCGGTTGCCGCCGCCACCGTATCGAGTTGCGCCTTGATCGGCGTGACACCAAGCGCCTCGATGCGCTTTTCATCCATGAAGGCCGCGTACATCGCGCCGACCTTGCCGTCCGTGTCGTCCGGCTGGACGGCGACACCCTGGGCAGCATCCTCGATGAGCTGATGCAGGCGCGCCTCGACCCTGATTGCCATCTCGCGCCCCGCGCTGAGATAGGGCAGGTCAGCGGGGATCGGCGTGCGCGCCAGCCAGGCGCCGTTCTCATATTGGTAGAAGTCGTCGCCGGGCTTGACCGACTTGTCCTGCGCGGAAAGATCGATGCCATAGGGCGGGAAGAAGGGCTTCGGTGCATCCTGCGCCAATGAGACCGCCGCGAACGTC
>Ga0335083_10001336_pt1 | contig 34032 bp, 40 predicted proteins | sample Lox_Sample_42_FD_206716 | JGI IMG/M metagenome (GOLD analysis project Ga0335083, IMG submission 206716) | Soil microbial communities from Loxahatchee National Wildlife Refuge, Florida, United States - Lox_Sample_4.2 | ecosystem: Environmental > Terrestrial > Soil > Wetlands | place: USA...
GAACTGGGCCCGCTGTCGCTCACCGTCGGCGACCTGCTGTTCTTCACGGTGGTGATCGCGGTCGCCCTGCTGCTGTCCGCGCTGTTCCGCCGGTGGATGCGGCGCATCGCCGCGCGCCGCGCGGAGGCCGCGCACCCGGCGTACTACGCCATCGGGCAGATCGGGCACTACGCCATCGTGGCGGTCGGCGTGGTGGTGGCGCTGCAGGGGGCCGGCATCAACCTGTCGACCCTGGCCGTCGCGGCCGGCGCAATCGGCATCGGCGTGGGCCTGGGGCTGCAGCAGGCCATGAACAACTTCATCGCGGGCATCATCCTGTTGTTCGAGCGCAGCATCAAGATCGGCGATTTCATCGAACTGGAACAGGGCCTGCAGGGCACGGTGCGCGAGATCAACATGCGCAGCACGGTGCTCACCACCAACGACAACCTCGACGTGGTGGTGCCCAACTCGCTGCTGACCAATGGCGTGCTGACCAACTGGACGATGAACGAGGCCAACCGCCGCCTGCACGTGCCCTTCGGCGTCGCCTATGGCTCGGACAAGGAGCTGGTGCGTCGTGCGGCGCTGGAAGCTGCCGCGCGTGTGGCCTGCGAGACGAATGCGGCGGACCTGCGCGAGGCGCAGGTCTGGCTGGTCGGCTTCGGCGACAGCGCGCTGAACTTCGAACTCGTGGTCTGGGTCGGGCGCGAGTCGCTGGGGCGCCCGGCGCGCACCCGCGCCCACTACCTGTGGGAACTGGAATCAAGCCTGCGGGAGCACGGCGTCGAGATCCCGTTCCCGCAACGCGACCTGCACCTGCGCTCGGGATTCGAGCGCCTGCGGACCCCGGGCGGATCCTGAGGGCCGCGGGCCGTTCAGGCCGCGGCGGCTTTCTTCTTCCTCGGCGCGGCCCCGGTCTTCGGCGCGGCCTTCGCCTTTGCCTTTGCCTTGGCCTTGGCCTTCTTCTTCGTGCTGCCTTTCTCTTCCGGCTCGGCCGCGGCCGCCGGACCATCCACCAGCTGCATCAGCGCCATCGGCGCGGCATCCCCGGGACGCGGCGCCATGTGCAGGATGCGCGTGTAGCCGCCGGGCCGCGCCTTGAAGCGCGGACCCAGGTCGGTGAACAGTTTCGCGACCACTGCGGCGTCGCGCAGCCGCGCGAACGCCGTGCGGCGCTTGGCCTCGGTGTCCACCTTGGCCAGCGTGATCAGCGGCTCCACCACGCGCCGCAGCTCCTTGGCCTTGGGCACCGTGGTGCGGATGGTTTCGTGGCGCAGCAGCGAGGCCGCCATGTTGCGCAGCATCGCATGACGATGCGGCGCATTGCGCGACAGCTGCCGGCCGGAAAGATGGTGACGCATGGATCTTCTCTCTTGAATTCCGTCGCGATTACATTCCGTCGCGATCTTCGTGGCGCAGGCCCGGGGGCGGCCAGCCTTCCAGCCGCATGCCCAGCATCAGGCCGTGGCCCTGCAGCACTTCCTTGATCTCGGTGAGCGACTTCTTGCCGAGGTTCGGGGTGCGCAGCAGCTCCACTTCCGTGCGCTGCACCAGGTCGCCGATGTAGTGGATGTTCTCCGCCTTCAGGCAGTTGGCGCTGCGGACGGTGAGCTCGAGCTCATCGACCGGACGCAGCAGCAGCGGATCGAACTGCATCTCGGTGACCTTGCTGCCGACCTCTTCCTCACCCTGCAGGTCCACGAACACCGACAACTGGTCCTTCAGGATGGCGCCGGCGCGGCGGATGGCTTCCTCCGCGTCGATGGTGCCGTTGGTCTCGATGTCCAGCACCAGCTTGTCCAGGTCGGTACGCTGCTCCACGCGCGCGGCGTCCACCGCGTAGGTGACGCGGCGCACCGGGCTGAAGGAGGCGTCCAGCTGCAGGCGCCCGATGGGCCGCGAGCTTTCCTCGAACGCCGCGCGCTGCAGCGCCGGGCGGTAGCCGCGGCCGCGCTCGACCTTCAGCAGCGCGCTGAGGCTGCCGGCCTGCGTCAGGTTGGCGATCACCAGCTCGGGATTCACGATCTCGATGTCGTGGTCCACCTGGATGTCGCCGGCCGTGACCGGGCCCGGGCCCTTCTTGTTCAGGCGCAGCTCGGCCGAATCGCGCGAGTGCATGCGGATCGCCACCGCCTTGAGGTTCAGCAGGACGTCCACCACGTCCTCCTGCACGCCCTCGATGCTGGTGTACTCGTGCAGCACGCCCTCGATCTCCACCTCGGTGATGGCGGCGCCGGGCATCGAGGACAGCAGCACGCGCCGCAGCGCATTGCCCAGCGTGTGGCCGAAGCCGCGCTCGAAGGGTTCGATGACCACGCGCGCCTGGCGCGGCGCCACCGGCTGCACCTTCACGACACGGGGCTTCAGGAATTCATTTACAGAGGATGTCATCAGACCTCCAGCATTACTTCGAGTACAGCTCGACAACGAGGTTTTCGTTGATGTCCGGCAGCACGTCGTCGCGGCCCGGGGCCGCCTTGAACACGCCGCGGAATTCCTTCTCGTTGACTTCCAGCCAATCCGGGAAACCGACCTGCGCGGCCACCGTCACCGCATGCTGCACGCGCAGCTGCTTGCGGGACTTCTCGCGGATCTGCACCACGTCGCCGGCCTTCACCTGGTAGGAGGCGATGGTGACGGGCGCGCCGTTCACCTCGATGCCCTTGTGGCTGACCAGCTGCCGCGCCTCGGCGCGGGTGACGGCGAAGCCCATGCGGTACACCACGTTGTCCAGCCGGCATTCGAGCAGCTTCAGCAGCGTCTCGCCGGTGGCGCCGGGGCGCCGCGCGGCTTCCTGGTAGTAGTTGCGGAACTGCCGCTCCAGCACGCCGTACATGCGGCGCAGCTTCTGCTTCTCGCGCAGCTGCGTGCCGTAGTCGGACAGGCGCTGGCGGCGCTCGCCCTTGATGCCGCCCGGCGGCACCTGCAGCTTGCACTTGCTCTCCAGCGGCTTGGCTCCGCTCTTGAGGAACAGGTCGGTACCCTCGCGGCGCGAGAGCTTGCACTTGGGACCAATGTAACGGGCCATGGCTTACCTCAGACCCGGCGCTTTTTCGGCGGCCGGCAGCCGTTGTGCGGGATCGGGGTGACGTCTTCGATGCTGGTGATCTTCAGTCCGCAGCCGTTGAGCGCGCGCACCGCGGACTCGCGGCCGGGGCCGGGGCCGCCGACGCGCACTTCCACGTTCTTCAGCCCGTGCTCCTGCGCGGCGTTGCCGGCCTTCTCGGCGGCCACCTGCGCGGCGAACGGAGTGCTCTTGCGCGAGCCGCGGAAGCCGCAACCACCCGAGGTCGCCCAGGACAGCGTGTTGCCCTGGCGGTCGGTGATCGTGACGATCGTGTTGTTGAAGGACGCATGGATGTGCGCGATGCCATCGAGCACGTTCTTGCGGGCCTTCTTCGGCTTCTTGGCGCCGGCATTGGCGTTGGCGCCGGCGGCTGCTGCGGGTTTCTGTTCGGCCATCTTGCTTCAGTGCCTTTGGTGGAATCCAGTGTGGGCGGCGATGCCGCGCGTCAAGCCTTGCCCGGGGGCGCGTTCAGCTTCACCGCCTGCTTGCGCGGGCCCTTGCGGGTGCGCGCATTGGTGCGGGTGCGCTGGCCACGCAGCGGCAGGCCCTTGCGGTGGCGCATGCCGCGCCAGGTGCCCAGGTCCATCAGCCGCTTGATGTTCATCGACACCTCGCGGCGCAGGTCGCCCTCGACCAGGAACTTGGCGATCTGCGAACGCAGCGAGGCGACCTCGGTCTCGGTGAGGTCCTTGACCCGGGTGGCGGGGTTGACTCCCGCGGCCACGCACACTTCCTTCGAGCGCGTGCGGCCCACGCCGTAGATGTGCGTCAGGCCCACCCACACGTGCTTGTTCATCGGGATGTTGATGCCGGCGATACGTGCCATGTTGCTCTCCGATACCTTGCGATCAGCCCTGGCGCTGCTTGTGGCGCGTGTCGGCGCAGATCACGTACACGATGCCCCGACGGCGCACGATCTTGCAGTTCTTGCAGATCTTCTTCACGGACGGACGTACTTTCATTGCGATTACTCTCCGCGGGGCCTCAGCCGTCGCTGTTGCGGCCGCCCAGCAGGTTGGCCTTCTTCATCAAACCCGGATACTGGTGCGACATGGCGTGCGCCTGCAGCTGCGCGGCGAAATCCATCACCACCACGACCACGATCAGCAGCGAGGTGCCGCCGAACTGGAACGGCATGCCGCCGCGGGCCATCAGCAGCTCGGGCACCAGGCACACGGCGGCCACGTACAGCGCGCCCCACAGCGTCAGCCGCGTCAGCACCGTGTCGATGTAGTCGCCGGTCTGCTGGCCCGGCCGGATGCCCGGGATGAACGCCCCGGACTTCTTCAGGTTGTCGGCCGTTTCGCGGGCGTTGAACACCAGCGCGGTGTAGAAGAACGCGAAGCCGATGATCAGCGCGCCGTACAGCACCAGGTGCAGCGGCTGGCCGTACTGCAGCGAGGCCGCGATCCGGTGCATCACGCTGCTGACCGGCGAGTTGGAATTGGTGCCCGCCAGCGCGGCGATGGTGCCCGGAAACAGCAGCAGGCTCGAGGCGAAAATCGGCGGGATGACGCCCGACATGTTCAGCTTGAACGGCAGGTGCGTGCTCTGCCCGCCCATCATGCGCCGGCCCATCTGCCGCTTGGCGTAGTTCACGGTGATGCGGCGCTGCGCGCGCTCCATGAACACGCAGAACGCGGTCACGCCCACCACCAGCCCGATCAGCAGGATGGCCCAGAAGCCGGCCAGCTCGCCGCTGTTGATCTGCCCCACGGTGCGGCCCAGCGCGCCGGGCAGCTGCGCCAGGATGCCGGTGAGGATGATCATCGAGATGCCGTTGCCCACGCCGCGCTCGGTGATCTGCTCGCCGAGCCACATCAGGAAGATGGTGCCGGTGGTCATGGTCACCGTCGCCGGGAACAGCCACGACAGCACGCCCGGCTGCAGCACCATGCCATTGCTCTGCAGCGTCGCGGCGGCCGCGAACGACTGGAACACGCCCAGCAGCACCGCGCCGTAGCGCGTGTACTGGGTGATCTTGCGCCGGCCGGCCTCGCCTTCCTTGCGCAGTTCCATCAGCGACGGAATCACCATCGACAGCATCTGGATGATGATCGAGGCCGAGATGTACGGCATCACGCCCATCGCGAAGATGGACAGGCGCGACAGCGCGCCACCGGAGAACATGTTCACCACCCCGAGGATGGTCTGCGACTGGTCGTTGAAGAAGTCCGCGACCTTCTTCGGATCGATGCCCGGCACCGGGATGAAGGTGCCGATGCGGTAGACCACCAGCGCGCCCACCAGGAACAGCAGGCGCGAGCGGATGTCGCCATAGCGCGCGGCGTCGCCCAGTGCTGCTGCCGGATTGACTGCGGGTCGGTCTGCCATGGTGCTCTTCAGGCGGCCTCGATGCTGCCGCCGGCCTTGGCGATGGCCTCGGCGGCGCCCTTGGTGGCCTTGATGCCCTTGAGCTGCACGGCCCTGGTCAGCGCGCCCGACAGGATCACCTTGGCCTGTTCGGCAAACGCGTCCACCACGCCGGCCTTCTTCAGCGCGGCCAGATCGACCACGCCCTCGATGCCGTTCAGCTCCGACAGGCGCACCTCGGCGCGCGTGGCCTTGATCTTCGAGCGGAAGCCCACCTTCGGCAGGCGGCGCTGCAGCGGCATCTGGCCGCCCTCGAAACCGACCTTGTGGTAGCCACCCTTGCGCGCGCGCTGGCCCTTGACGCCGCGGCCGGAGGTCTTGCCCTGGCCGGCGGAGGCGCCGCGACCCACGCGCAGCTTCGCCCGCTTCGAGCCCGCGGCCGGCTTGACGGTATTGAGCTTCATGGCTTCGTCTCTTCCACCTTCAGCAGGTGGCTTGCGGTGTTGATCATGCCGCGGTTCTCCGGCGTGTCGGCCACGACCACCGAGTGGTGGCGACGGCGCAGCCCGAGTCCCTTCACGGACGAAATGATGTGGCGCAGCTCACCGTAGGTGCTCTTCAGCTGCGTGACCTTGACGGATGGGGTAGCCATGGGCACTTATCCCGTGATCTCTTCGACGCTCTTGCCGCGCTTGGCCGCAATGGCCTCGGGCGAGCGCACCGACGACAGCGCGTTGATGGTGGCGCGCACCACGTTGATGGGGTTGCGCGAGCCGTAGCTCTTGGCGAGCACGTTGCGCACGCCCACGCACTCCAGCACCGCGCGCATCGCGCCGCCGGCGATGACGCCGGTACCGTCGGAGGCCGGCTGCATCAGCACGCGCGTGGCGCCGTGCGTGCCGCGCACCGCGTAGTGCAGCGTGTCCTTCTTCAGGCTGATGTTGACCACGTTCTTGCGCGCATGCGCCATGGCCTTGGAGATGGCCACCGGCACCTCGCGCGCCTTGCCGAAGCCGAAGCCCACCCGGCCGCTGCCGTCGCCCACCACGGTGAGCGCGGTAAAGCCGAACTGGCGTCCGCCCTTGACCACCTTCGCCGTGCGGTTGACCGCCACCAGCTTCTCGGTGAACTCGTCCTGCGGCTGATCCTTTCTTTCAACTCGTGCCATCTGGATGTCCCGCCTGTATCAGAACTCGAGCCCGGCTTCGCGCGCCGCGTCGGCCAGTGCCTTGACGCGGCCGTGGAAGCGGAAACCCGCCCGGTCGAATGCCACCTTGCTGATGCCCGCGGCCTTCGCGCGCTCGGCCAGGGCCTTGCCCACGGCTTTCGCGGCATCGACGTTGCCGGTGCCCTTGAGATCCTTCGCCACCGCTTCCTGCACGGTGGAAGCCGACACCAGCACCTTCGAGCCGGTCGGGTCGAACACCTGCGCATAGATGTGGCGCGGCGTGCGATGGACCGTGAGCCGGGCCACGCCCAGCTCGCGGATGTGCAGCCGCGTCTTGATGGCGCGGCGCTGACGACGTTCTTTGGAAGTGAGCGACATGGTTTACCTTCGAAGGCCTACTTCTTCTTGCCTTCCTTCAGGCTGATCTTCTCGTCGGAGTACTTCACGCCCTTGCCCTTGTAGGGCTCGGGCGAACGGATGCCGCGGATCTCCGCGGCCACCTGTCCGACGCGCTGCTTGTCCGAACCCCTGATCACCACCTCGGTCTGGCTCGGCGCCTCGATGGTGATGCCCTCGGGGATCGGGAAATTGACCGCGTGCGAGAAACCCAGCGTCAGGTTCAGCGTCTTGCCGGCGACGGCGGCGCGGTAACCCACGCCCACCAGCTCCAGCTTCTTCTCGTAACCCTTCGTCACGCCCGCGACCATGTTGGCCAGGTGCGCGCGCGTGGAGCCGGCGCGCATGCGGGCGCCCTCGGCGCCGCTGTACGACACCCGCAGCGCCTTGTCCTTCTCCTCCACCGACACGCCGGCGGCCACCGGCAGCGACAGCGACCCTTTGGCGCCCTTGACGGTGACCAGGCCGGCCGCGATGGTGGCGGTCACGCCCTGCGGCAGGTTCACGGGATTCTTGGCTACTCGCGACATGATGCTTTCCGGATGAAACCTGTTAAGCCACGATGCACAGCACTTCGCCGCCCTGGCCCGCGGCGCGCGCCTGGCGGTCGCTCATCACGCCCTGCGGCGTGGAGACGATCACGGTGCCCATGCCGCCCAGCACCTTCGGCAGCTCGTCCTTGCCGCGATACACGCGCAGGCCGGGACGAGACACGCGTTCTAGTCTGTCGATGACGGGCCGGCCCTCGTAGTACTTCAGGTCGATGGTCAGGCGCGGCTTGCCCGCGTCGGTGGCGACGTGGAAATCCGCCACATAGCCCTCGTCCTTCAGCACCCGCGCGATCGCCGTCTTGATCTTCGACGAATCGAGGCTGATGTGCGTCTTGCCCGCGGACTGCCCGTTGCGGATGCGGGTCAGCAGGTCGGCGACTGGATCGGTCATGCTCATGTGTGCCTGTGCCTCCCTACCAGCTCGACTTCACGAGGCCGGGGATTTCGCCGCGGTTGGCCACTTCGCGGATCTTGGTGCGCGCCAGGCCGAACTTGCGGTACACGCCGCGCGGCCGGCCGGTGAGCTGGCAGCGGTTGCGATGGCGGGTCGGGCTCGCGTCGCGCGGCAGCTTCTGCAGCTGCACCTGCGCCTCGGCGCGTGCCTCGTCGGAAGTGCGCGGGCTGCGGATCAGCTCCTTGAGCTTCGCGCGCCGCACCGCGTACTTCAGCACCGTGCGTTCGCGGCGTTTCTCGCGCTGGACCATGCTTGTCTTGGCCATGACGTCTGTTCCTCTGGCCCGTTACTTGCGGAACGGGAAATTGAAAGCTTCGAGCAAGGCGCGACCCTGTCCGTCGTTGGCCGCGGTGGTGGTGATGGTGATGTCCATGCCACGCAGCTGGTCGATCTGGTCGTACTGGATCTCGGGGAAGATGATCTGTTCCTTCACGCCGAGCGTGTAGTTGCCGCGGCCGTCGAAGGCGCGCGAGGAGACGCCGCGGAAGTCGCGCACGCGCGGCAGCGCGATCGACACCAGCCGGTCCAGGAACTCGTACATGCGCGCGCCGCGCAGCGTCACCTTGCAGCCGATCGGCAGGTTCTCGCGCAGCTTGAACGCGGCGATGGCCTTCTTCGACTTGGTGATCTGCGGCTTCTGGCCGGTGATCTTCGCCATGTCGGCCGCGGCGGCATCCACCACCTTGCGGTCGGCGACGGCCTCGCCCACGCCCATGTTCACCGTGATCTTGGTGATCTTGGGAACCTGCATCGGGTTCGCGAGGCCGAGGTCCTTCGCCAGCTTCGGCACGACCGTCGACTTGTAGTATTCCTGCAGCCTGCTGCTCATGTTCGTATGGTCCGTTGCCTGGCCCGTTACTTGACGTCGATCTGCTCGTTGTTCGACTTCAGGAAGCGCACGCGCTTGCCGTCAGCCAGCGTCTTGATGCCGATGCGGTCGCCCTTCTTCGCGCCCGCGTTCCAGATCGCCACCTTGGAGGCATGCAGCGGCAGCTCCTTGTCGACGATGCCGCCCGGCTGGTTCTTCTGCGGATTGCCCCGCAGGTGCTTCTTCGCGACGTTCACGCCGGCGATCAGTATCGAACCGTCGGCGCGGACCTGGCTGATCGTGCCCGTACGGCCCTTGTCCCTGCCGGACAGGACCACCACCTCGTCGCCTTTGCGCAGTTTCTTCATTGCATTCAACCTGTCAGAGCACTTCCGGTGCGAGGGAAATGATCTTCATGAACTGGACGTTGCGCAGCTCGCGCGTCACCGGCCCGAAGATGCGGGTGCCGATGGGCTCGAGCTTCGGGTTCAGCAGCACCGCGGCGTTGCCGTCGAAGCGGATCAGCGAGCCATCGGGCCGGCGCACGCCGAACGCGGTGCGCACCACCACGGCGTCGTACACCTCGCCCTTCTTCACCTTGCCGCGCGGGATCGCGTCCCTGACGCTCACCTTGATGACGTCGCCCACCGTCGCGTAACGGCGATGCGAGCCACCCAGCACCTTGATGCACATCAACGTGCGGGCGCCGCTGTTGTCGGCGGCATTGAGCAATGTGCGCATCTGGATCATGTCGTTCTGCCTGCCTGCTTCCGTAACCCGTCAAACCGCGCCCGCGCGGCCCACCACCGCCACCAGGCGCCAGCTCTTGCGGCGCGAGATCGGGCGGCTCTGCGCGATGGTCACGGTGTCGCCTTCCTTCGCCTCGCCGGCCTCGTCATGCGCCAGCAGGCGCGTGGTGCGGCGGATGTACTTGCCGTAGCGCGCATGCTTCAGCACGCGCTCGATCTCCACCGCGATGGTCTTGGCGGTCTTCGCCGACACCACCGTGCCCGTGAGCGTGCGCTGCACTTTTCCGGCTGCTGCGGTCGCCATTTACTTGCTCTCCTTCTTGCCGGCCAGCTCGCGCTGCACCGTCTTCAGGCGCGCGATGTTCCTGCGCACCTTGCCGAACTGGTCGGGCTTCGGGGACTGGCCGGTGGCCCGCTGCAGGCGCAGCGCGAACTGCTCCTTGCGCAGCTCGAGCAGCTCGATGTTCAGATCCTTCACGGACTTGGTCCTGAGGTCGCTCGCTTTCATCTCAACGCACCTGCCGCTTCACGAACGAGGTCGACACCGACAGCTTGGCGCCGGCCAGACGGAACGCCTCGCGCGCCGCGGATTCCTCGATGCCTTCCATCTCGAACAGCACCTTGCCGGGCTGCACCTTGGCCACCCAGTACTCGACGTTGCCCTTGCCCGAGCCCATGCGCACCTCGAGCGGCTTCTTCGACACCGGCACATCCGGGAACACGCGCACCCAGATCTGGCCGCCGCGCTTCACGGCGCGCGCCATCGCGCGGCGCGCGGCCTCGATCTCGCGCGCGGTCATGCGCGCGCGCTCGGTCGCCTTCAGGCCGAATTCGCCGAAGGCCACGCTGTTGCCGCGCTGCGCGAGGCCGGTGTTGCGGCCCTTGAACTGCTTGCGGTACTTGGTTCGTTTCGGTTGCAGCATGCTGTTGAGCCCTTAAGCCGTGGCCGCCTGCGCGGCACCCTCGGGGGCGCCCTCGGGGGCGGCGGCATCCTCGCCGGCCTCGGGTGTCTTCTCGAACACCTCGCCCTTGAAGATCCACACCTTCACGCCGATCACGCCGTAGGTGGTGCGCGCCTCGGCGGTGCCGTAGTCGATGTCCGCGCGGAAGGTATGCAGCGGGATGCGGCCCTCGCGGCTCCACTCCGTGCGCGCGATTTCCGAACCGTTCAGCCGGCCCGACAGGCGCACCTTCACGCCCAGCGCGCCGCTGCGCACCGTGCTCATCACCGCGCGCTTCATCGCGCGGCGGAACATCACGCGCTTCTCGATCTGCTGCGCGATGCCCTCGGCCACCAGCTGCGCATCGAGCTCGGGCTTCCTGATCTCGGCCACGTTCAGCCGCACGTCGGCCACCGGCATGCCGACCAGCTTGGCGGTCTCGGCGCGCAGCTTCTCGATGTCCTCGCCCTTCTTGCCGATCACGATGCCGGGACGGGCGGTGTGGATGGTCACGTTGACCTTGCGGGCGGCGCGCTCGATGTGGATGTGGCTGACCGACGCCTCGGCGAGCTTCTTGCGCAGGAAGCCGCGCACCAGGTAATCGGTGTAGATCTGGCCCGGGAACTGCTTCTTGCCGGCGTACCACTTGGACGCCCAGTCGCGGGTGATGCCGAGGCGTATGCCCAGCGGATTGACCTTCTGGCCCATCGCTATTCCTTCCTGCCGTCGCTGACGTGAACGGTGATGTGGCTGGTGCGCTTGACGATGCGGTTGCCGCGGCCCTTGGCGCGCGCGTGGAAACGCTTCAGCAGCGGCGCGACGTCGACCTGGATGGCGGAGATCTTCAGCTCGTCGATGTCGGCGCCATGGTTGTGCTCGGCGTTGGCCACGGCCGATTCGAGCGCCTTCAGCACCAGCTCGGCACCCTTTTTCGGCATGAAGCGCAGCTGCGACAGCGCCAGCCCGACGCGCTTGCCGCGCACCACGTCGGCGATCAGCCGCACCTTCTGCGGCGAGATGTGCGCGTACTTCAGTCTGGAATAGGTCTGCATGGGCCGTTGTTCCTTCAGCTCGAGGCCGCGACTTTCTTGTCGCCGCCGTGCGCCTTGAAGATGCGCGTGGGCGCGAACTCGCCCAGCTTGTGGCCGACCATGTTCTCGGTGACCAGCACCGGCACGTGCTGCTTGCCGTTGTGCACGGCGATGGTGAGGCCCACCATCTCCGGGATCACCATCGAGCGGCGCGACCAGGTCTTGATCGGCTTGCGGTCGTTGCGGGCCGCGGCGGTTTCCACCTTCTTCGCGAGGTGCAGGTCGACGAACGGACCCTTTCTCAGTGAACGTGGCACGTTACTTCCTCCGCTGCACGATCATGTTGCTGGTGCGCTTGTTCTTGCGCGTCTTCAGGCCCTTGGCCTTCTGGCCCCATGGCGACACCGGATCGGGGTTGCCCTGGCCGGACTTGCCCTCGCCGCCACCGTGCGGATGATCCACCGGATTCATGACCACGCCGCGCACGGTCGGACGGATGCCGCGCCAGCGCTTGGCGCCGGCCTTGCCGTAATTGCGCAGGTTGTGCTCGTCGTTCGACAGCTCGCCGAGCGTGGCGCGGCAGTCGATGTGCACCTTGCGCGTCTCGCCGGACTTCAGGCGGATGTACGCGTGGATGCCTTCGCGCGAGGTGTACTGCGCGGAACCGCCGGCGCTGCGCGCCAGCTGGCCGCCCTTGCCCGGCTTGAGCTCCACGTTGTGCACCATCGAGCCCACCGGAATATGGCGCAGCGCCATCGCGTTGCCGGCCTTGATGGGTGAATCGGCGCCGGAGCGGATCTCCTCGCCCGCGGCCATGCCCTTCGGCGCCAGGATGTAGCGGCGCTCGCCATCGGCATAGCGGATCAGCGCGATGTGCGCGGTGCGGTTCGGATCGTACTCCACCGTCTCGACCACGCCCGCGATGCCGTCCTTGTCGCGCTTGAAGTCGATCAGGCGGTACTTCTGGCGCGAACCGCCGCCCTTGTGGCGCGTGGTGATGCGGCCGAAATGGTTGCGCGCGCCGGTCTTGTTCTGCGCCACGGTCAACGGCGCGTACGGGCCGCCCTTGTGCAGGTGCGAGCGGTCGACGCGGACCACGAAACGCGCGCCCGGCGAGGTCGGCTTGAGCTTGATCAGTGCCATGAGGTTTTACTTCCTCTTCGAGGCGTGCGCCTCGTAATCGATCGCCTGGCCCTCGGCCAGCTTCACGTAGGCTTTTTTCCAGTCCTGCGTGCGGCCGAGGCGGTTGCCGAAGCGGCGATCCTTGCCGGGCTCGTTGGAGACGTTCACGCCGGTCACCTTGACGTCGAACATCAGCTCGACGGCTTGGCGGATCTCGGTCTTGTTGGCGTCGCGGCGCACCTTGAACGCGTACTGGTTGCCGTTCTGCATGGCCAGTGCCGTCTTCTCGGTGATGTGCGGAGCCACCAGCACGGTGGCCAGACGCTCGCGGCTCATTGCAGGCGCTCCTCGATCAGTTTGACGGCGCCGACGGTGCACAGCACCTTGTCGAACGCGGCCAGCGACACCGGGTTGATCTCGGCAACCGTGATCACCTCGACGTGCGGCAGGTTGCGCGCCGCGAGCTGCAGCTTTTCATCCTGCGCCTCGATGACGATCAGCGCACTGGACAGGCCCAGCGTCTTCAGCTCACCCAGCAGCAGCTTCGTGCGCGGGCCGGCCAGCGACAGCGACTCGGTGACCACCAGGCGGTCGGTGCGCGCCAGCTGCGCCAGCATCGAGCGCATGCCCGCGCGGTACATCTTGCGGTTCACCTTCTGCGTGAAATCGCGCGGGCGCGCCGCGAAGGCGCGGCCGCCACCCACCCACAGCGGGCTGCGGATCGAGCCGGCGCGCGCGCGGCCGGTGCCTTTCTGCGCGTGCGGCTTGCGGCCGCCGCCCGACACTTCGGCGCGGCTCTTCTGGCGCTTGGTGCCGGCACGCCCGCCCGCCTGGTAGGCGGTGATCAGCTGGTGCACCAGCGCCTCGTTGTATTCGGCGCCGAAGGTCGTGTCGGAAACCGACAGCTCGGCGCCGCCATTGGCGACTTTAAGCTTCATGTGCTTGCCTTACTTCTTGCCCTTGGCGGCTTCGGCTTTCTTGTTCGGCGTGATGCTCTTGCGGCGCGCCAGGCGCGCGGCCTTCACGGACGGACGCACGATGACCTCGCCGCCTTCGGCGCCCGGCACCGCGCCGCTGATCAGCAGCAGGTTGCGCGCCACGTCGATCTCCACCACGCGCAGGTTCTCGGTGGTCCGGCGCTTCACGCCCATGTGGCCCGACATGCGCTTGCCGGGGAACACGCGGCCCGGTGTCTGGCGCTGGCCGATCGAGCCCGGCGCGCGGTGCGTGACCGAGTGACCGTGCGAGGCCGGCCCGCCGGCGAAGTTGTGGCGCTTCATGGTGCCGGCGAAGCCCTTGCCGATGGTGGTGCCGGTCACGTCGACCAGCTGGCCCGCCGTGAAGATCCCGGCGGTGAACTCGGTGCCCGGCTGCACGTCCTTGCCTTCGCCGTCGGCGAGGCGGAACTCCACCAGCGAGCGGCCCGGCTCGACCTTGGCCCTGGCGTAGTGACCGGCCACGGCCCTGGACAGCAGCTGCGCACGGCGCTTGCCATAGGTGACCTGCACGGCGCGGTAGCCGTCGGCCTCACCCTTGACCTGGGTGACCCGGTTGGCGAGCACCTCGACCACCGTCACGGGCACGGATTCGCCGGCTGCCGTAAAGATTCGCGTCATGCCGCATTTGCGGCCGACCAGACCGATTGTCATCTCGCAATCCTCAGTTCGGCGTACGCGAACGGGAATCCGGAACGAACGCGAGACAGGCAGGCCGCCCGAAGGGCGGCTCGCGAGGCTCGAGTGGTCTTGGCCAGCTGGCCAACCGTTCCCGATTCCACGTCCGAAAACGCGGGCCGCCGGAACAGCCGACGGCAAAAAGGGCGCGCAGTATATGCAGCTGCCCGACGCGGTACAAGCCCCGCGGCATGGCATTTGCTAGGTGGCCGGGTCTCCAAGGGTGCCCCCTTGTCGGATTCTGCCGACAGAGGCCCCGGCGAAGTCCCGATATGATCGCCGGATTTTGCGGTGCGGCGGTCGCCGAGCATGCCTCCACAGGACAGACACCCCTTTCTTTCCGGCGGCGGCGAACTGGGCGCCCTGATGCGCGCCTTCGACTGGACCGGCACGCCGCTGGGCCCTCCCGACGGCTGGCCGCGGAGCCTGAAGACCGCGGTACGCATCATGCTGACCTCGCGCCAGCCCATCTGGATCGGCTGGGGCGAGGAGCTCACGTACCTCTACAACGACCCGTACAAATCCATCATCGGCGGCAAGCACCCGGGGGCACTGGGCCAGCCAGTCCGCGCGGTGTGGCGGGAGATCTGGCCGGCCATCGGCCCGATGCTCGCCAGCGCGATGGACGGCGACGAGGGTACCTATGTCGAGGACGAGCTGCTCATCATGGAGCGCAACGGGTACCCCGAGGAAACCTACTACACCTTCTCGTACAGCCCGGTTCCCGACGACGACGGCCGCACTGCCGGCATCATCTGCGCCAACACCGACCACACCCAGCGGGTCATCGGCGAACGCCAGCTGTCGCTGCTGAAGGAGCTGGCCGCCCGCACGGTGGATGCCCGCACGGCGGCCGATGCCTGCCAGCGGGCCGCGCTGGCGCTGGCCACCAATGGCCGGGACCTGCCCTTCGCACTGCTGTACGTGGCGGGCGCCGGGGGCGCCCTTGAGCTCGCCGGCAGCGCGTCAATCGACCCGTTGCATCCGGCGGCCGCGCCGCGGATATCCGTGGACGCGGATCAGCCCTGGCCGCTGGGCAGCGTCCTCGCCGGCGGCGCCACCCGGCTGCTGCCCGCACCGCCGATGAACCAGCCCCTGCCCTGCGGCAGCTGGGAGCGCGCGCCGCGGCAGGTCGCCATCGTGCCCATACCCGGCGCCGGCGAGCAGAAGCCGGCCGGCGCACTGGTGGTCGGCATCAATCCCTTCCGCCTGTTCGATGCGAACTATCGCGCCTTCCTCGAACTCATCACGGGGCAGATCGGCACGGCCATCGCCAACGCCGAAGCTTACGAGGCCGAACGGCGCCGCGCCGAGGCGCTGGCGCAGATCGACAGCGCCAAGACCGCGTTCTTCTCCAACATCAGCCATGAATTCCGCACGCCGCTGACACTGATGCTCGGACCGCTGGAGGACGCGCAGGCAGACGGCGCCGGACTCAGCGCGCGGCAGCGCGAGCGCCTGGCGACCGCGCATCGCAACGCGCTGCGCCTGCAGCGGCTGGTCAACTCGCTGCTCGATTTCTCGCGCATCGAGGCCGGGCGCGTGCAGGCGAATTTCCGGCCCACCGACCTCGGCGCGCTGACGCGCGACCTGGCCTCCTCGTTCCGCGCCGCCACCGAGCGCGCCGGCCTGCGGCTGGAAGTGGACTGTGCATCGCCCGGCGGGCCGGTCTACGTCGATCGGGACATGTGGGAGAAGATCGTCCTGAACCTGGTCTCCAATGCCTTCAAGTTCACCCTGCAGGGCGCGATCAGCGTGCGCCTGGCGGAAACGGACACGACGGTGGTGCTCACGGTGGCCGACACCGGCATCGGCATTCCGCAGGCCGAGCTGCCCCGGGTGTTCGAACGCTTCCATCGCGTGGAAGGGGCCAGCGGACGCTCGCATGAGGGCAGCGGCATCGGCCTGGCGCTGGTGAACGACCTGGTGCGGCTGCATGGCGGCCAGATCCGCGTGCAGAGCGAGGTCGGCCGCGGCACGAGCTTCAGCATCGAGCTGCCCAAGGGCCGGGCGCACCTGCCCGCGGCGCAGGTGTCCGGAACCGGTGAACCCGCCGCGCCGCTGCGCACCTCATCGTTCGTCGAGGAAGCGCTGCGCTGGCTGCCCGATCGTTACGCAGGCGACAGCGACGCCGAAGTCATCGACGACCTGACGGATAGCACGGGCCACGCGGCGCTTGCCGCCGCGCGACACCGCATCCTGCTGGCCGACGACAACGCCGACCTGCGCGATTACATCGCGCGGCTGCTGCGCGAGCGCGGCCACACCGTGGAAACCGTGGCCGATGGCGCGGCGGCACTGGCGGCGGTGCGCGGTGCGCGACCCGACCTGCTGGTCACCGACATGATGATGCCGCGGCTGGATGGCTTCGGCCTGCTGCGCGCGATCCGGCAGGACCCGGCGCTGCAGGACCTGCCGGTCATCGTGCTGTCGGCCCGCGCCGGCGAGGAGGCGCGGGTCGAGGGACTGGACGCGGGCGCCGACGACTATCTGGTGAAACCCTTCTCCGCGCGCGAGCTCATGGCGCGCGTGGATTCGTGCCTGGCGATGGCGCGGCTGCGGCAGGCCACCGCGGCCGCGGTGCGGGACGAGGCGCGGCTGCTGGAGACGCTGAACCGCACCGGCGCGAGCCTGGCCAGTGAACTGGACCTGGAGCGCCTGGTGCAGATGGTGACCGACGGCGGCGTGGAACTCACCGGCGCGCGCTTCGGCGCGTTCTTCTACAACGTGCTGGACGACGCGGGCGGCAGCTACATGCTCTACACGCTGTCCGGCGTGGAACGCTCGGCGTTCGCGCGCTTTCCGATGCCGCGCAACACCGCGGTGTTCGCGCCCACGTTCGAAGGCCGCGGCGTCGTCCGCTCGGACGACATCCGCATGGACCCGCGCTACGGCAGGAGCGCGCCCCACCACGGCATGCCCGAAGGTCACCTGCCGGTGCGCAGCTATCTGGCGGTGCCGGTGACTTCCCGTACCGGGGAAGTGATGGGTGGCCTGTTCTTCGGCCATCCCGAGGCGGGGCGCTTCACCGAACGCCACGAGCGCCTGATGAGCGGCATCGCCTCGCAGGCCGCGGTCGCCATCGACAATGCGCGGCTGTACCAGGCGGCGCAGCGCGAGATCAACCATCGCACCGCCGCCGAGGGCGCGCTGCAGCAGCTCAACGAGCAGCTCGAGAGCCGCGTCGCGCGCGAGATCCAGGTGCGCCGCCAGGCCGAGAATGCCCTGCAGCAGGCGCAGAAGATGGAAGCCATCGGCCAGCTCACCGGAGGCATCGCGCACGACTTCAACAACCTGCTGCAGGTGGTCTCCGGCAACCTGCAGCTGCTGGGCCGGGATGTCGCCGGCAACGAACGCGCCCAGGCGCGCGTGCAGAACGCGCTGACCGGTGTGTCGCGCGGCTCGAAGCTGGCCGCACAGCTGCTGGCGTTCGGCCGGCGCCAGCCGCTGGAGCCCAAGGTGGTCAACATCGGTCGTTTCATCCGCGGCGTCGATGAGCTGCTGCGGCGCGCGCTCGGCGAGGAGATCGAGATCGAGACCACGGTGTCGGGCGGCCTGTGGAACACCTTTGCCGACCCCGGCCAGATCGAGAACGCGCTGCTCAACCTGGCCATCAACGCGCGCGACGCGATGCATGGGCGCGGCCGGATGACCATCGAGGTCGGCAACTCCTTCCTGAACGACGAATACACGCTGGCGCATCCGGACGTCTCGCCGGGGCAGTACGTGATGCTCGCGGTCACCGACACGGGCATCGGCATCGAACCCGCGATCCTCGACAAGGTATTCGAACCCTTCTTCACCACCAAGGCGGAGGGTCACGGCACGGGCCTCGGGCTGTCGATGGTGTATGGCTTCGCCAAGCAGTCGGGCGGCCACGTGAAGATCTATTCGGAGGTCGGGCTGGGCACCACCGTCAAGCTGTACCTGCCGCGTTCCCACCACAGCGAGGACCTGCTGGTGGAGGTCAGCCAGAAGCCGGTGGTCGGCGGCAGCGAGACCATCCTCGTCGTCGAGGATGACGAGCAGGTGCGCGCCACCGCGGTGGAGATGCTGGCCGACCTGGGCTACCAGGTACTGAAGGCACCGGATGCCGACAGCGCGCTGGCCGTGGTGGAAAGCGGCGTGCCGATCGACCTGCTGTTCACCGACGTGGTGATGCCCGGCAACCTGCGCAGCCCGGAGCTGGCGCGGCGCGCGCGCGAGCGTCTGCCCGACATCGCCGTGCTGTTCACTTCCGGCTACACCGAGAACGCCATCGTGCATGGCGGGCGGCTGGACGAGGGCGTGAACCTGCTGGCCAAACCCTACACGCGCGAGGCGCTGTCGCGCAAGATCCGCCACGTGCTCGGCAACCAGCAGCAGCTCAATGCGGCCCGCTCGCGCACCGGCAGCCAGCCAGCCGCGCCGGCGCGACCGGTTCCGGCCGGTCACCTGCTGCTGGTGGAGGACGATCAGCTCATCCGGCTCAATTCCGCCGACATGCTGGACGAGCTCGGCTGGCGGGTGCTGTCCGTGGGCAGCGCCGAAGAGGCATTGACGGTGCTGCGGCGGGAGACCATCGACGTGCTGATCACCGACGTGCAGCTGCCCGGCATGTCGGGCATGCAGCTCGGCGCCGAGGCGCGCGCACTGCAACCGGGCCTGGGCATCGTGTATGCCACCGGGCGCGACGAGCTGCCGGCCAGTCAGCGCGATGGCGCCATCCTGCTGCGCAAACCCTATGACGGGGCGGCGCTGGCCCGCTGCCTGGAAAGGCTGCGGAAGGAAGGCTGAACCGGCGGCCGCATCGCGGCCGCCGCCGCTGCGCTCACTTCGCGGCGGAGCCGAGCGGCAGTTCGAAAGAGCCCACGGGCAGCCCGGCCAGCGAGCGCAGCGCGCAGGTGCCCCCATCGGACCAGCAATAGCGCAGGCGTACTGCTGCCGGCAGTGCCGCGCGCCCGATTTCCACGCGCGAGCCGCGTTGCACGGCATCCGCGGCGACGCAATGACCGGGTCCGTCGCACAGGCTGAAACCGGCGACTGGTTGCGCGCCGGCCGCGAGCGACAGCGGCGGCTGGAATTCGAGCACCACTGTGCCGGCCTGCAGCGCGGCGACCTGCGGCACAATGCCGTCGGCGGGCCCGCCCGACTGCAGCGCGCGCGCGACTTGCAGGGCGCGACCGGCGACCGCGAACTTGCGCTGCGGATGGATGTTGGCGTCGTCGCCGAGGTCCTGCGTGACCACCAGCCCCACCTGCGGATCATGCAAGGCCACCTGCTGCTGCGCATTGCGCAGCGTGGCCCAGCCCGACTCGGCGGGTGTGGTCGCGATGCTGCCGTAGTTCGGCAACTGCACCACGATGAACGGCAGGCGGCGGCCGAAGTAAGCGCGCCAGTCGCGGACCAGGCTGGTCAGCAGTTCGCCGTATGCACCGGCATTGTCGGTACTGGATTCGCCCTGGTACCAGATGACGCCGGTGGGCACCAGCGGCCTCAGCGGCGCGATCATGCCGTAGAACATGCCGCTGATGCCGTGCACGCTCTCCGACGGCGCGCGCGGCGGATAGCCGGTCCCGGGCGGCACGAAGCGGTACTTCCATCGCTCGCCGAGATGCACGAACTCGCCATCGTCGAAGCGGATGCCGACTTCGTCCGCGGGCCCCGTCATGCCGCCGGCATCGTAGGTATTGGTGACGAACACGCTGAACTGGTTGGTGCCAGGCTGCAGCATGCCCGGCTCGAGCCGGTATTCGCGGCGCGTGCCGTAGCCGAAGGAGTTGTTGACGAATCTGCCATTGACCCAGGTGGTATCCACCTCGTCGACCCTGCCGAGCACGAAGGTCGCGCCCTTGAGTGCCTGGGCGGGGCTCAGTTCGAAGCTGGTCGAGAACCACAGGTTGCCGGTGAAGTTCTTCAGTCGCGGATCCGGGTAGCCGCGGTAATCCTCGAGCGGCGCATCACGCCACTCGGGGCTGCCGTCGAGCACACCGCGCTGCCAGACCGCGCCCATGGTCGAGTGCGCCTGCCACCATCTGACCCAGTCATCGCCGAAGGCCAGCTCGGCCTGGCGCTGGCTGGTGCGGTACTGCTGCAGCAGCTGCACGGAGTGGCGATAGGCAGGGAGCTTCGCGAGCTCGCGCTCGCTGATCCAGGGCTCGATGGCCGAGCCGCCCCAGGAGGCATTGATGAGGCCAATGGGCAGGCCGTCCTCGTCGATCTTGCGGCGCGCGAAGAAGTAGCACAGTGCCGAGAAGCTCGGCACGGACGCGGCGGTGGCCACCTGCCATGCCGGCGCTTCGGCGAAGCTGTCGCGCGGCTGCAGGCTGGTCTGGTGCGCCACCGACAACAGCCGGATCGCCGGGTGACCCTGCATCACCCCGGCCGGCTGGTCCCTGGACATGGCGGCCGTGAATTCCATGTTGGACTGTCCCGAGCACAGCCACACTTCCCCGGCCAGCACATCGTCCAGCGTCGCACCGTTGCCGCGCGCATCGCGCAGCGCCAGCGTATAGGGACCGCCGGCATGCAGGGGTGCCAGCCGCGTCTGCCATGCGCCGTGCGCATCGCTGCGGAAACGATATGTCCGGCCATCGGCCGTCAGGGTCAGGTCACTGCCGGGTGCCGCCTGGCCCGTGAGCGCCACGGGTTCGTCATGCGGCAGCACCATGCCGCTGCCGAACACCGCGGCGAAGCGCGGCGTGGCGGCGTCGCCCGAAGCCGCGCCATGCAGCAGTACAGGCAGGCCGGCCATTGCGAGCGCCAGGCTGGCGACCCTTTGCCGGCTATTCATTGCCGCGACCGACGGTCAGTTCGCGCGCGGTCCGTTATTCGTCCTGACGACTTTTGGCGGCTGGTCCTTCGCCGTCGCCGCCTGTGCCTTGCCGAACTCCCGCTGCACCGAGGCCAGCTCGTGGTACAGATCATCCAGGTGCCCGGCCTTCTCCTGCAGGCGCGGATCGCCATTGACCACCTTCATCATGTGGTCGTACCAGCCCTTGCTGCCCTCCATCAGCACCAGCTGCGGCGGTGGCGGCTGGTAGATGGCCGGCGGTCCGGCCGAAGTCTGCGCGGCAAATTCCTGGCGGCTGAGCATTCCATCGTGGTTGCTGTCGAGCTGCGGGAAATCAGCGCCCAGTTCCTCGCGTGCCTGGGCTTCATTCCACGACAGGCGGCCATCCTTGTTGCGGTCGAGGCAGTCGAACTCGTCGTATCCCGTGCCAGGTTCCGGCGGCTGGCAGCGGGCCTTCCATACCGCCCAGTCCGCCATCGCGTCGGCCACGAAGCCCGGCAGGCACACCCGGGTCTTGATGCCGCTGGATGGATGGTCGGGATCGATGTTCAGGTACACGCAGCTGGTGTGGTACTTGTCGTCCTTGTCCACCTTGTTGTAGAGCTGGTAGAAATCGTCCTCGGCATCAGCGATCGCCTGCGCGAGGCGCTTGCCATGCACGGTGATCTCGTCCAGCTCCTGCATGTGCTCCTGCGGATCGGCGGATGGCGCCGGAGCTGGAGCCGGAGTGGTGGCCGTGGGCGGAGCGGGCGCCGTGGTCGCAGCGGCGTCCTCGGCCTGAGCCACGGTGAGTTGCGCGCCGGGCAGTGCGGCTGCCAGCACCAGGGAAAGGAATCTCACCGCACGGGTTCGCCTTGTTTTCATTCGCCCCCATCCCTGTTCGCGATATGGCTGGCGAGGAGTCTACCAGTACGGTTTGCCGGCAATCCTGAAAAGCCGGAAAGGTGGGGCGGCACATGGCGCCGCCGCCCCGGGGCCGGCCCCCTAGTTCAGCTTGATCTGCACATCCACACCGGCGGGCAGTTCGAGCTTCATCAGCGCGTCCACCGTCTTGTCGGTCGGGTCGAGGATGTCCATGAGCCGCTTGTGCGTTCGCAATTCGAACTGGTCGCGGGCGTCCTTGTCGCCGTGCGGCGAGACCAGCACCGTGAAGCGCTCCATCTTGGTGGGCAGCGGCACCGGGCCGCGCACGGTGGCTCCCGTGCGCTTGGCGGTCTCGACGATCTCGCGGGCTGAATTGTCGATCAGGCGGTGATCGAAGGCCTTCAGGCGGATGCGGATGTTCTGGTTGGCCATGCTGATCTCCGTTACTTCAGAATCTTCGACACGACGCCGGCGCCGACGGTCTTGCCGCCCTCGCGGATGGCAAAGCGCAGCCCCGCATCCATGGCGATGGGGGCGATCAGCTCCACCGTCATCTTGATGTTGTCCCCGGGCATCACCATCTCGGCCCCGCCGTCCAGCTCCACCGAGCCGGTCACGTCCGTGGTGCGGAAGTAAAACTGCGGCCGGTAGCCCTTGAAGAACGGGGTGTGACGGCCCCCCTCCTCCTTGGTCAGCACGTACACCTCGCACTCGAACTTGGTGTGCGGGGTGATCGAGCCGGGCTTGGCCAGCACCTGCCCGCGCTGCACCTCCTCGCGCTTGGTGCCGCGCAGCAGCACTCCCACGTTGTCCCCCGCCTGCCCCTCGTCCAGCAGCTTGCGGAACATCTCCACCCCCGTGCACGTGGTCTTCACCGTGGCCACCAGCCCGATGATCTCCACCTCATCGTTCACCTTGATGATCCCGCGCTCGATGCGCCCGGTCACCACCGTGCCGCGGCCGGAAATGCTGAACACATCCTCCACCGGCATCAGGAACGGCTTGTCAATCTCGCGCTTGGGCACCGGAATATAGCGGTCCATCTCCGCCACCAGCTTCTCGATCGCCGGCACCCCGATCTCGCTCTTGTCCCCTTCCAGGGCCTTCAGCGCCGAGCCAATCACGATCGGGGTGGAGTCCCCCGGGAACTTGTACACCGACAGCAGCTCCCGCACCTCCATCTCCACCAGCTCCAGCAGCTCCTTGTCGTCCACCATGTCCGCCTTGTTCAGGAACACCACGATGTACGGCACGCCCACCTGGCGGCTCAGCAGAATGTGCTCGCGCGTCTGCGGCATCGGCCCGTCCGCCGCCGACACCACCAGAATCGCCCCGTCCATCTGCGCGGCTCCCGTGATCATGTTCTTCACGTAGTCCGCGTGTCCCGGGCAGTCCACGTGCGCGTAGTGGCGGTTCTCGCTCTGGTACTCCACGTGCGCCGTGGAAATGGTAATCCCGCGCGCCTTCTCCTCCGGGGCCTTGTCAATCTGGTCGTAGGCCTTGAACTCCCCGCCAAACTTCTCCGCCATCACCTTCGTCAGCGCCGCCGTCAGTGTCGTCTTGCCATGGTCCACATGGCCAATCGTCCCCACGTTCACGTGCGGCTTGGAACGCTCGAATTTTTCCTTAGACATGTGTGTGTACCTGAGGTTGAACTGCCTGGTGGATGAACAGAATCGTCAGTGCCTGATGATGGTCTCGGCGACGTTCGCCGGGACCTCCATGTATCTGGAGAATTCCATCGTGAAGGTGGCCCGGCCCTGGCTCATGGAACGCACGGTGGTCGCGTAGCCGAACATCTCGGCCAGCGGCACCTCGGCGCTCACGGTCTTGCCGGCAGGCGTGTCCTCCATTCCCTGGATCTGGCCGCGGCGCCGGTTCAGGTCGCCGATCACGTCGCCCATGTAGTCCTCGGGCGTCACCACCTCGACCTTCATGATCGGTTCGAGCACGACGGGATGCGCGGCGCGGAAGCCATCCTTGAAGCCGAAGATCGCGGCCATGCGGAACGAGATCTCGTCCGAATCCACGTCGTGGTAGGAACCGTCGAACAGCGTCACCTTCACGTCGACCACGGGATAGCCCGCGATCACGCCGGTTTCCGCGGCTTCCCTGACACCCTTCTCGACCGCCGGAATGAATTCCCGCGGCACCGTGCCACCGACGATGCCGTTGACGAACTCGATGCCCTTGCCGGGGCCATTGGGTTCGAGCTTCAGCCACACATGGCCGAACTGGCCGCGGCCGCCGGACTGCTTGATGTGCCTGCCCTCGGATTCGACCGTGCCCTTGATGGTCTCGCGATACGCGACCTGCGGCTTGCCGACGTTGGCATCAACCTTGAACTCGCGCTTCATGCGATCGACGATGATCTCGAGATGCAGCTCGCCCATGCCGGAGATGATGGTCTGGCCCGAATCCGCGTCGGTGCTGACGCGGAACGACGGGTCTTCGCGCGACAGGCGCTGCAGTGCCAGGCCCATCTTCTCCTGGTCGGCCTTGGTGCGCGGCTCGACGGCCACCGCGATCACCGGCACCGGGATCACCATCTTCTCGAGGATGATGGGCTTGCCCTCGTCGCACAGCGTGTCGCCGGTGATGACGTCCTTCATGCCGACCGCCGCGGCGATGTCGCCCGCGCGCACTTCCTTGATGTCGGAACGCTCGCTGGCATGCATCTGCAGCAGCCGGCCGATGCGCTCGCGCTTGTCCTTGGTCGACACGTAGACCATGTCGCCGCTCTTCATCACGCCCGAGTACACACGGAAGAAGGTGAGGTTGCCGACGAAGGGGTCGTTGAGGATCTTGAAGGCCAGCGCCGCGAACGGCGCATCGTCACTGGCCTTGCGGGTGATGTCGCCGCCCTTCAGGTCGTGGCCTTTCGTGTCGGGCACTTCCATCGGCGAGGGCATGAATTCGATGACCGCGTCGAGCAGCGCCTGCACGCCCTTGTTCTTGAACGCCGTGCCGCACATCGCGATGACGATCTCGTTCTTCAGCGAGCGCGCCTTCAGGCCGCGCTTGATCTCCGCGTCACTGAGCTCGATGCCTTCCAGGTACTTGTTGGTCAGCGCCTCGTCGCCCTCGGCTGCGGCCTCGATCATCTTCGCGCGGTATTCCTGCGCCTGCGCCCTGAGCTCGCCGGGAATATCGCGGAACTCGAACTTCATCCCCTGGGTCTCCATGTCCCAGTAGATGGCCCGCATGCGGATCAGGTCGACCACGCCCTGGAACTCGTCCTCGGCGCCGATGGGCAGCTGGATGGGCACCGGGTTGGCGCGCAGGCGGGTGCGGATCATCTCCACCACGCGCAGGAAATCCGCGCCGGCGCGATCCATCTTGTTGACGAAGGCGATGCGCGGCACGCCGTAGCGGTTCATCTGCCGCCACACCGTCTCGGACTGCGGCTGCACGCCGGCGACCGAATCGAACAGCGCCACCGCGCTGTCGAGCACGCGCAGCGAGCGCTCCACCTCGATGGTGAAATCCACGTGGCCCGGCGTGTCGATGATGTTGATGCGGTGCTGCGGGAAGGTGTTTTCCATCCCCTTCCAGAAGCAGGTGGTGGCGGCGGAGGTGATGGTGATGCCCCGCTCCTGTTCCTGCTCCATGTAGTCCATTACGGCCGCGCCGTCATGGACCTCGCCGATCTTGTGCGAGACGCCGGTGTAGAAAAGGATGCGCTCGGTGGTCGTCGTCTTGCCCGCATCGATGTGGGCGGAGATGCCGATATTGCGATAACGCTCCAGCGGCGTGACGCGTGCCACGGATGTGAATCCTTCCTGCGCGCGCGCGACAGCCGCCGGCCTACCAGCGGTAGTGGGCGAAGGCGCGGTTCGCGTCCGCCATGCGATGCGTGTCTTCGCGCTTGCGCACGGCCCCGCCGCGGTTCTCGGCCGCGTCCATCAGCTCGTGGGCGATGCGGAACGCCATCGACTTCTCGGTGCGCGCGCGCGCGGCCTCGATGACCCAGCGCATGGCCAGGGTCTGGCGGCGCGAGGAGCGCACTTCGACGGGCACCTGGTAGGTGGCGCCGCCGACGCGGCGCGACTTCACCTCGACCGCGGGCTTGACGTTGTCCAGCGCCACCGACAGCAGCTCGATGGCCTCGGCGCCCTGCTTGCCGGTCTTCTCGCTGATGCGCTCGATCGCGCCGTACAGGATCTGCTCGGCGGCGGACTTCTTGCCGTCCTGCATGACCACGTTCATGAACTTGGCCAGCATTTCGCTGTTGAACTTCGGATCAGGAAGAATGGTGCGGGAAGGGGCTGCAGCGCGACGCGACATGGTGCTACTCCGTGGAACTTACTTCTTCGGGCGCTTGGCGCCGTACTTGGAACGACTCTGCTTGCGGTCGTTGACGCCGGAACAGTCGAGCGAGCCGCGGACGGTGTGGTAGCGCACGCCCGGCAGGTCCTTCACGCGGCCGCCGCGGATCAGCACCACCGAGTGCTCCTGCAGGTTGTGGCCCTCGCCGCCGATGTAGCTGGTCACCTCGTAGCCATTGACCAGGCGCACGCGGCAGACTTTGCGCAACGCCGAGTTGGGCTTCTTCGGGGTGGTGGTGTAGACGCGGGTGCAGACGCCGCGCTTCTGCGGGGCGGCACCCAGCGCGGGCACCTTGGTCTTCTCGGCGCGCGTGCGGCGCGGCGCGCGGATCAGCTGACTGGTCGTGGCCATGCAATCTCCGATTCGAAAGACTTCACTCTTTCTGCCAGAGGCACGGCTGGAGATCGCTGCTCCCCGATAAACATCCCTCATGCGTGATGGAGGGAGAACCCGGGGCCACGACCCCAACCTGGCAGCTGGCGGGTGGTCTGCCGCGCCGCGCTTTCAGGCGCGGACGGCGGTTTGTCCGGGAGGCTCAAGGCCCCCCGAAGAGGCGCGGAAGTTTAGGGAGGGGGTCGGGTGCTGTCAATGCGTGCCGCAGCCATGTCCGCTGCTGTCGGCGCAGCGGGCGGTCGCGGATCAGCCGATTCCTACATGCGCGCAATCACGCGCCGAAGCTCGTGAAAATGAGCCGAAATACTGCCCGAAGTGATTGAATTTCAGGGCACATTACCGCAGTCTCCCGAGCCGTTTTTTGGGCATCGTCAGGGAAGCAGGAACCACGCACGGTCGCGGTCCCCGGGGTGCCATTCGAGGATTGGACGCCCGCGATTTCGTCGTGAAACAGCGCAAGCAGAGGACAATGGCGCCCCGCCCCGCGCCACAGCAGCCCCTCCCGCCCGCGGTGACCCCTGACCCGTCACCGCGCTACGTGGTGGGCATCGGTGCCTCCGCCGGAGGACTGGAGGCGCTGCGGGCGCTGTTCGCCGGCATCCGCGAAGCGCGCCACCTCACTTTCGTGGTCGTGCAGCACCTGGCCCCGCAGCACCGCAGCCGCATGGTGGAGCTGATCGGCCACTCCACCAGCCTGCCGGTCCGCGACGCAGTCAGCGGCGAGAAGCTGCAGCCGGGGGTCGTCTATGTCATCCCCCCCAACAAGGACGCCATTGCGGTGGAGGGCGCGGTGGAGCTGCAGGAGCCGGAATCCAGGATCGGCCCCAAACCCAGCGTGGACCGCTTTTTCCGCTCCCTCGCCGAGGAATACCGCGAGTGCGCGATCGCGATCATCCTGTCGGGGACCGGCACGGACGGCTCGCGTGGCATCCGGGATGTGAAGGCCGCCGGTGGCGGCACCTTCTGCCAGACCGTCGAGTCCTCCAAGTATGACGGCATGCCGCGCGCCGCCAGGCAGACCGGCAGCGTGGACGAGGATCTTTCCCCCGAGGAGATCGCCGCCCGCCTGTGCGAACTGGACGCGCTGGCTGCACGCTCGCCCGAGGGCCTGCATGCCGGGCCCGACGGGCCGGCCACCTCCAGTGATCCGCTGGAACCGATCTTGGCCACGCTGAAGCGCGAGATGAAGGTGGATTTCACCCGTTACAAACCCTCGACGCTGCGGCGTCGCATCGAGCGCAGGGTGGTGGCCACCCGCTGCCGCAACCTGCAGGAGTACGCCCGCAAGCTGACCGAGCACCGCGAGGAAACACGGCTGCTGTTCCAGGACATCCTCATCTCGGTCACCTCGTTCTTCCGTGATGCCGCCTCGTTCAAGACCCTGGGGGACCACCTGCTCGGACGGATCAAGCGCCGCCCGGAGGCAGATGCGCAGCCATTCCGCATCTGGGTCGTCGGCTGTGCCACCGGCGAGGAAGCCTACTCGCTGGCCATGCTGGCGCACGAGACGATGGAACGCGCGCACCGCTCGCTGCCACTGCAGATCTTCGCCACCGACCTCGACGAACAGGCCATGGCGGTCGCACGCAAGGGGCTCTACCCCAGGCACAGCCTCGCCGAGGTGGATGCGGCGCTGCACGGCAAGTACTTCGACGTGGTCGACGCGGACACGGTGCGGGTACGGGACTTCCTGCGCGACTCCATCGTGTTCGCGCGCCACGACGTCACGCTCGATCCGCCGTTTCTGCGGGTCGACCTGATCTCCTGCCGCAATGTGCTGATCTACTTCAATACCAGCCTGCAGGAGCAGGTGCTGCGCACCTTCCACTACGCGATGGATTCCACCGCCATCCTGTTCGTGGGCAAATCCGAGACCACCGGTGCCAGCGAAGGCTACTTCGAGACGCTCGACAAGAACTCGCGCCTGTTCCTGCGCTCGGCACGGCGCGGCGACCTGCCGCGCTCGTATTCGCGCAGCGAGGTAACGCGCGAGGCGCGGCTGCAGAGCCAGGACCGCGAGGGCGCCGCGGGCGGCCTGCAGCTTTTCCATGGCATGGTGGGCGCGTTCGCGGCGGATTCGATCCTGGTCGACGAGGGCGGGCGCGTGCGGCACATCTACGGCGAGGCCAACCGCTTCCTGAACCTGCCGCGCGGCGCCCCGACCGTGGCGCTGCCCAAGCTGCTGCCCGAGGGCATGGGCATGGAACTGTCCGCGGCACTGCTGCGCGCCGCCAGGGGCCAGGGGGTGGTCAAGGGCAGCCAGCAGCACGAATCCGGCGCCGGCGCGGTGCAGATCTGGGTCACGCCGCTGCCGCACGAGGGCCGGTGTGATTTCCTCGTGTCCTTCCAGCCGGTCACTCCCGAGGCGCGGCGCATTGCCGAACTGGATCGCGAGGTCGCCGGCCTGCCGGACGCCGACAAGGTGCGGCGCCTGCAGCAGGAGCTGACCTCGACCAAGGACTACCTGCAGACCGTGATCGAGGAACACGAGACCGCCAACGAGGAACTGCAGGCGCTCAACGAGGAGATGCAATCCTCCAACGAGGAACTGCAGTCGACCAACGAGGAGCTGGAGACCACCAACGAGGAGCTGCAGTCGGCCAACGAGGAGCTGACGACGCTGAACCAGGAGGTCAACGTCAAGGCGCAGGAGCTGCATGCGCTGAACCAGCGTCTGCAGGCGGTGCAGGGCGCGCTGTTCTATCCGCTGCTGGTGGTCGACCGCCAGCTGCGCCTCACCGAGTTCAACCCCGCCGCCCGGTTCCTCTTCCGGCTCACGGAAGTCGACAAGGGCCAGCCGATCCAGCAGGTGACCCAGCAGTCCGACATGAAGCCCGCGCTGCGGCTGCTGGCGGAATCGGTGGAGAAAGGCCGCGATGGCAAGCTGCAGTTCCACGCGCTGGGCCGCCACTACGAGACCCGCATCCAGCTGTTCCGCGGCTCGCGCGAGGAGATCGAGGGCGCGGTCATCATGTTCGTGGACAACTCGGACCTGACGCAGGCCCTGCAGCAGGCGAGCCTGCACCAGCAGCGACTCGATGCCATTCTCGACAACACGCCGGCCATCGTCACCATGAAGGACACGCAGGGCGCGTACCTGTACGCCAACCGCCGCTTTGCCGGCTATTTCGGCATCGACGCGGACCATATCCTGGGCAGGACCGATGACGACGTCCTGCCCGCGGCGGTGGCCGAGCGGCTGCGCGACCAGGACTACGAGGTGATCAAGTCGCGCCGGCCCATGCATTTCGAGGATTCATTCGACCTGGGTGGCCGCCTCGTGCACTGGACGTCCTCCAAGTTCGTGCTGCTGGATGAAGGCCGCAAGGTGCAATCGGTGTGCACCATTGCGCTGGACATCACCGAGCGGGTCAACTTCGACCGGCAGCTGCGGCTGTTCCGCGAGGTCGTGTCGGCCTCCAACCTGGGCATCGTCATCCTCGAGGAGCGCGGCGGCGGGCTGCTCGCCACGTCGGTGTCGGCGGAATTCGCCGCCATGGTCGGACTCGACAGCGCACGCCTCGAGGGCAGGACCGCGGGCGAGGTGCTCGCGCCACTGCTGGACCACCAGGACCGCGCGACCGGCACCAGGATCGCCGACAGCATTGCAAGGATGCAGCCCGCCTGCTTCACGCTGCACCGCTGCCTGCCGGGCGGCGACACCTGGACCGAGCTGCGCACCGCGGGCGTCGACTTCGGTGCCGGCCAGGGCCGCTATGTCGTGCTCACGCTGTTCGACATCACCGAGCAGCACCGGTTGAAGCGGGAAGTCGAGGCGCAGGAGGAGGAGTTCAGCCGGCTGAGCAAGCTCGCCGCGCTCGGCGAAGTCGCGGCCGGCCTGTCGCACGAGCTCAATACGCCACTCAACGTGATCTCGGCCAAGGCCGGCCTGCTCGAACGGCTCGCGGATCGCGACAAGCTCGATGGCACGCAGGTCCGCCGCGCCGCCGGGGATATCGAGAAGACCGTCAAGAACATCGCGGCGATCATCGCGGGGCTGAAGGCGCTGTCCGGGCTTGGCAGCGCCGAGCGGCGCGAGAACGACCTGGCCTTGCTGATCGAGGAGGCCGCGCGCGTGTGCGAGTTCAAGCTGCGGCGGGCGGATGTGACGCTGGCGCTGGAGCTGCCCGGCGGGCCGGTACCGGCCGAATGCGTGGGCGTGCAGGTCGTGCAGGTGCTCATCAACCTGCTGACCAATTCCATCGATGCCGTGGCGGGACTGCCGGAGCGCTGGATCCGCGTGACCCTGGCGGTGAACGAAGACCGCGCCAGCATCACGGTCACCGACAGCGGCCGTGGCATCGACGGACGGGTGGCCGAGAAGATCATGACGCCATTCTTCACCACCAAGCAGGGCCAGAAAGGCACCGGCCTGGGGCTGAGCCTGTCGCGCACCATCGCGCGCCGCCATGGCGGCGACCTGCGGCTGGTGCCGGAACAGGCGCACACGCGCTTCCAGTTCGACCTGCCGCTGCGCGCCACCGAGTCGCCGGCACCGGAAAAGGATCCGGCATGAGCAGCCTGCCTCCCATGAAGATCGTGCTCATCGAAGACAGCCCGGACCTGTGCGACATCTGGGCGGAGCTGCTCGGCCTCGATGGCCACCAGGTACGCGCCTTCTTCGACGGCCATTCGCTGCTGGAGGATGCCGCCGCCATCCACTGGTGCGACGTGGTGGTCACCGATTACTGCCTGCCCGACATCAACGGCCTGGAGCTGGTCGAGCGCGTCCGCGCCATGCGCGGGATGCTGCCGGTGGTGCTGCTCTCCGGCATGCGCGACAGCTCGGTGATCAAGGTGATACAGAAGATGCCGCACGCGGTATTCGTTCCCAAGCCCGCGGACGCGGATGAACTGGATGCCGCGCTGGGCCGCCTGGTCGCGGTCTGACGCCACCCGGACGCCGCAGCAGCGACAGCAGCGGACCGATGCCGCCGCCGCGACCGGCACGGGTCTGCGCGAACGGGCCGGCGCCCTGCTGCCATGCCTCCAGTACCAGCGGATTGATGTATGACTTGCGGCATACCGCCGCCGTGTTGCGCAGCTGCGCGGCGACCTCGCCCACGACGGCGGCCAGTGCACGGCGAACGGCCCGTGCGCCGGGCGGGCGCGCAGTCCGCAGCAACAGTCGGTAGGCACGCAATGTCGCATGCCAGGTGCGGAAATCCTTGGCCGAGAACTCCCCGCCCAGGTGCGTGCGCAGGTATTCGTTGATTCCGCCGGAATCGATGGCGTGGCACCGGCCCTGCTCGTCGCGGTACTGGAACAGGTGCTGGCCGGGCAGGTGCTGGCACCTGCGCACCAGTGCGGCCAGCCGCGTGTCATGGATCGACACCTCATGCCGCAGGCCGCCCTTGCCGGGAAAGCGCAGCACGCCGGTGCCGTTGTGCGCGAAGCGTGCATGGCGGTCGAGCAGCGTGGAAAGCCCGAAGCTGCCGTTGCTGCGCACATATTCGCTGTTGCCGACACGCACGCAGGTCTGGTCCATCAGGCTGACCACCAGGGCCAGCACTTTCTCGCGCGGCAGGCCCGGCCTGGCCAGATCGGCGCGCAGCGCGCGCCGCAGCCGCGGCAGCGCGCGCCCGAACTCGATCATGCGCGCGTGCTTGATCTCGTCCCTGGTGTGCCGCCAGGCGGGATGGTAGCGGTACTGCTTGCGGCCGCGCGCATCGCGGCCGGTGGCCTGCAGATGGCCATCCGGCTGCGCACAGATCCAGACATCCTCATAGGCGGGCGGGATGGCCAGCGCCCGGATGCGCGCCAGCGTCGCAGCATCCCGGATGCGGCGGCCTTGCGTACTGCGATAGTGGAAAACCGGAGAGCGGCCACCGCGGCGATGGCGGGTGATGCCCGGCTCGCTGTCGGTGACGTAGCGCAGCGGCTGGGAGGTGGCGGGCCACAAGGCTGCGGATCGCCCGGCTTGCGCGGGCTCGTGCCCGCGCTCGCGGCGCCTGCCGGAGCGCGGGCACGCGCATCCACTAGTGACCGCGCCGGTCGTTCACGTCGCTCTTCGCGTCACCATAGGCCTTCTGGGCCTTGCCGGCGATTTCGCGCGCCGTGCCTTTGACTTCCTGTTCGGTGCTGCCGGTGGCACGACCGGCGTTCTTCTGCAGCTTGCCGCCGACTTCACGCGCGGCGCCCTTGACCTGATCCTTGTTCATGATGCGATGTCTCCGTTGGTGGTTCTGCAAACCCGCGTGGCCTTTCCTGCGATTGGCCTGGGATCATTGGGAACCTTGCAGCGCCGTGACGGAAGACGGCGCGCGGCGGAGATTGCTGTGGTCCCCGTCCTACCGCGGCTCGCCCGCCGCCGCATCACCGGTCCGGTCCTGCGGCAGCGGCGGGCGTGGCACCGGGCTCAGCAGCAGCATGATGCCCAGTGCCACGGCGATCTTCAGCCTGCGTTCACGCAACGCGTCGGCGATTACGTTGCGGAATTCCGCGGGCGAATCGCATTCACACAGCGCGCGGTAGCGCCGCAGTTCCGTCAGGAAACCGCGCCACTCGCCCTGGACCAGCCTCGCCCGCAGCAGTCGCCAGCCGATGCCGGAAAACGAGCGGCCACAGAACTCGGCGATGCGCAGCGCCGTCGCGGTGGACATCTGCGGCAGGCTGGCCGCGGCCGCGGCGCGGAAACCGCCGAGCGCGCCGGCAAGGTCGTCGTTCATGCGCCGGTCGAAGCTGCCGTCGCAGCCCATGGCGAGCGCCATGATGCTGTCGCCACGCTGGCGGTAGTCGATCCACGGCTCATCAGCGTAGTAGAAGCTGCGCGCGCGCAGGCACAGCCAGGGGGTGGTCATGATGTCCTCGAAATAGCGGCCGGCGGGAAAGCGCAGGTCCGTGCCCCACAGCTCGCGGCGCACGATGCGGTTCCAGCTGTACATGCGCCGGCTGGTGAATACGCCATGCACCAGTGCCTCCCGGTCGTGCAGCAGGGTGTGCGCGGCGCCGCTGAAGCCGTCGCGGATGCGGCGGCCCTCGCGATAGCCGCACAGCACCATGTCCGGCTGGTGCCTCGCGATCACCGGACGCAGCCTCGCGACGGCGCCGGGCAGCATGCGGTCATCGGAATCCACGAACCACAGGTATTGGCCCGTGGCGGCTTCCAGCAGCGTGTTGCGAGCCGCGCTCAGGCCGCGATTGCGCTCGTGCCGCAGCAGGCCGACTGCCGCGTGCCGCGCCTGCAGTTGCGTGCAGATCCGCGGCGACTCATCGGTCGAGCCGTCCTCGAGCAGCAGCAGCTCCACGCCCGGCCCGATCTGCGGCAGCATGGATTCGACGCATTCGCGCAGGTAGGGCGCCACGTTGTATACGGGCACCAGGATGCTCAGCCACGGCTGGCGACTCACGGATGGCCACCGGTGCCGGTGATCATGGAGGCCACCGGTCCCGCCAGGGTCTCCGGCCCGATCGATTCGA
>Ga0335083_10001338_pt1 | contig 34012 bp, 34 predicted proteins | sample Lox_Sample_42_FD_206716 | JGI IMG/M metagenome (GOLD analysis project Ga0335083, IMG submission 206716) | Soil microbial communities from Loxahatchee National Wildlife Refuge, Florida, United States - Lox_Sample_4.2 | ecosystem: Environmental > Terrestrial > Soil > Wetlands | place: USA...
GCTGTAAGGGCAGGGCCTGGGGATCGGAGCGGACCAGACCCCGCCCATCCCTCCCCGCTCCGCGGGGAGGGTAACGTTCTTCCCCTCCCCGCTTCGCGGGGAGGGCCCGGGAGGGGTCCGTTCTTCCCCTCCCCGCCTTCGCGGGGAGGGCCCGGGAGGGGTCCGTTCTTCGCCTCCCCGCGGAGCGGGGAGGGCCCGGGAGGGGTCCGGCCCGGTGCCCGACCGTGTGCTACAAAATAGGACCTTGCCGGAACGGAAATCGAGGCCCCTGCGCCGAGCGCGCTTCGTTTTGGTGCTCGTCCTGGGGCTGGCGGTTCAGGTTCCGCTGGTCGTGGGGCTCGGCCGGGCGATCGGGCTCTTCCTTCCGCCCTTGCTGATCGCGCTGGCCGTCACGGGCGGCTTCCTGGGGACGGTGTTCGGCAACCGGCGGAGCTTGGGGTCGCCTTCGTGGGGGCGGCTCTACCTGGTGTTGTGGCCGTTCTTCGTCTGGTGGACGCTGTCGCTGCTGTTCACGGTTCTGTCGCCGATCGGCTGGCTCTTCCACGAGCTGGCCCACCTGCCCGCGGAGACGGTCAGGGACGCGACGTTGGCGCTGGCGGGCCTGGGGACCCTGGCCGGCCTCAGTGGCCGGGCGCGCGTCAACCACCAGGAGATCGCGATCTCCGGGCTGCCGGCGGCGTTCGACGGCTATCGCATCGCGCAGATCTCGGACCTGCACTGCGGCCCCTTCGCCAGCGGCGCTCGCGTCGACCGCTGGGTCGCGAAGGTCAACGACCTGGGCGCGGATCTGGTCGCGGTGACCGGCGACCTGATCGCCAGCGGGCCGGCCTTCGTCCCCGTGGTGGCCGCCTCGCTGGGAAAGCTGCGCGGGCGAGACGGGGTCTACGCCTGCATGGGCAACCACGACTACTTCACCGACGGCGAGGAAATGATCCGCGCGCTCGAGCGGGCGGGGCTTCAGGTGCTCCGGAACCGGGGCGTCGAGATCCGCCGCGCCGAAGAGGCCATGTACGTCGCGGGCGTGGATGACACCTGGACCCACCGCAACGACGTGACCCGGGCGCTGGCAGAGCGGCCCCCCGGGACGCCGGCGGTGCTGCTGGCCCACGACCCAGCGCTGTTCCCCGAGGCCGCCGCCCACCGGGTCGACCTGACGCTGTCCGGGCACACGCACGGCGGTCAGATCGGCGTGCCGTTCATGACCAAGCGCTTCAACCTGGCGCGCCTCATGACCCCGTTCACGACCGGCCTCTACCGCGACGGCTCGTCGATCCTGTACGTCAACCGCGGGCTGGGCGCGACGGGCTTGCCGGTGCGGCTGGCCGTGCCGCCCGAGATCGCGGTCATCACGCTCCGCCGCGCCGAGGCCAGCGCCAGCCAGCCGGTGGCCGTCGGAGACTATCGACGCGCGACCGCCAGCCCCGCGTAGGCCTGCGCCACCGGCATCAGCTCGATCGCGTTGATATTGACGTGGGCGGGCAGGGTGGCGACCCAGTGCACCGCCTCGGCGACGTCCTCCGGGCGCAGCGGCTCGGTCCCCTCGTAGACCTTGGCCGCGCGCCCGTCGTCGCCGTGAAAGCGCACGTTCGAGAACTCGGTGCCGGCGGCCATCCCCGGGTCGATCACCGTGACCCGCACGGGCGTGCCCAGCAGGTCGGCGCGCAGGTTCAACGAGAACTGGTGCACGAACGCCTTGGTGGCGCCGTACACGTTCGATCCCATGTACGGCCAGCTGGCCGCGGTCGAGCCGATGTTGACGACGTGCCCGCGCCCGCGCGCCACCATCCCGGGCAGCACCGCGCGCGTCATGGTCATCAGCCCCTTCACGTTGGTGTCGACCATCTCTTGCCAGTCTTCCAGCCACGCCCGGTGCGCGGGCTCCAGTCCCCGGGCCAGCCCGGCGTTGTTGACCAGGAGATCGACCGCCTGCACCTGGGCGGGGAGCTCGGCCACCGCTCGCTGCACGGCGGCCGCGTCGCGGACGTCCAGCTCGATGGCGTGCGCCAGCGCGTCGCCCAGCTCGCCGCGCAGAGCGTCCAGCCGCTCGGCGCGACGGCCGGTGGCGATCAGGCGGTGCCCCTCGCGGGCGAAGCGGCGACAGATGGCGGCGCCGAACCCGGAGGTCGCGCCCGTGACGAAGGCAATCATGATGCGCGCAGCATAGCTCTTCAGGGCGAGTGACTGGCCAATGGCTTGGCGATCGCTTCCAGCGGCTTGCCCTCGGCGTCCACGCCAATCACGGCCTCGGTCACCCCGCCCACGATCATCGCCACGGCGCCCGCCAGGTAGCCGAGAAACAGCAGCTGGCGCGAGCCGGTCTCGACCAGGTGGGCGAAGAGGGCCGGCCCGGCCACCCCGCCCACCAAGGTGCCGCAGGTGTAGAAGATGGCGATCGCGAACGCCCGGATCTCCAGCGGGAAGATCTCGCTGACCGTCAGGTAGGCCGAGCTCGCGGCCGACGACGCCACGAAGAAGATCACGCTCCAGGCCAGGGCCTGCGTGAAGCTGGTGAGCAGGTCCTGCCGGAACAGCCAGGCCGTGATGGCCAGCAGCAAGCCCGACACGATGTAGGTCCCGGCGATCATGCGCCGGCGGCCCACGCTGTCGAACAGCCGCCCGATGAGCAACGGCCCCAGGAAATTTCCCAGCGACAAGGGGATCAGGTAGAGGCCCACGTGCTCGGCTCGCACGCCGTAGTAGCGCAGCAGCACCAGCCCATAGGTGAACATGACCGCGTTGTAGAAGAACGCCTGCGTGACCATCAGCGTGAAGCCGAGCAGCGAGCGCGACCGGTGTTCGTGGACCATGGCGTGCCAGATCTCGCGCCAGGGGACGTGTTTGCGGCAGCGGATGCGCAGCTTCTCGGCCGCGGGAGGCGGGGCAGGGTGGCGGTGCACCACCAGCATCTCGACGTCGGCGACGATCTTCTCCGCGTCCTGCGGGTCGCCGTGCACCATCAGCCAGCGCGGGCTCTCGGGGACGTGGCGGCGCAGGAACAGGATGACCGTGCCAATGACCGCCCCGATGCCGAACGACAACCGCCAGGCGTACCGCGCGGGGATCCAGCCGGTGGTCAGCAGCACCAGCGACCCGAGCGACCCCAGCGCCGCGCCGATCCAGAAGCTGGCGTTGATGGTCAGGTCGACCTGGCCACGCACCCGCCCCGGGATCAGCTCGTCGACCGCCGAGTTGATCGCCGTGTACTCGCCGCCGATCCCGGCGCCGGTCAGCGCCCGAAAGAGGCAAAACGAAGCGAGGTTCCAGGAAAAGGCGGTGGCCGCCGTGGCAGTCAGGTACAGCAGCAGCGTGATGCTGAACAGCTTCTTGCGCCCCAGGCGGTCGGTGGCGTAGCCGAACACCAGCGACCCCGCGACCGACCCGAGCAGGTAGATGCTGCCCGAGAGCCCGACCTGCGCCTCTGACATGCCCAGCGTGTCGGGACGTTGCAGCACGCCGGCCAGCGCGCCCGCCAGGTTGCTCTCGAGCCCGTCCAGGAGCCAGGTGATCCCCAGCGCCACCACCACCAGCGTGTGCCAGCCGCTCCAGGGGAGCCGGTCGAGGCGCGCGGGCACATCCGTCTCGATCCAGCCGCTTTCGACGTCGGACGCCACGGCGACCTGAGCCGACAAGCTAAGGTCGGGCCACGCCAGGACAACCCGCCCCGGCCTCGAGCGGTCGATCCGCCACGCATGGGCTGGAGACGATGGATGTTCGTGGTGCTGGCGTTCGGAGCGGGCGGCCTGGCGTGTGGCGGAAGCCCCGCCTGGACGATTCCGCAGAACCCCGGGTCAGCGTGCATGGATCCCTGCGCGACCATGACCTGTCCCGGCGGAACTCACTGCGCCTGGAATGGGCGCTGCCAGCCACGTTGCGACGTCGATGGGCCGCCCAACGGCTGGAAACCGTAGGCCCTCACCACAGCGAAGATGACGGGTCGAGCCGACGTGGTATCTGCGCCTCAGCGCGCCGAGGGGTAACCCCCGTTCACCAAGCGATCAAAACCACTGTGGCGAAGGACCAGGCCCTCACCACAGCGAAGATGACGGGTTGAGCCGACGTGGTATCTGCGCCTCTCCCCGCCTTCGCAGCGAAGGCGGGGAGAGGTGGCCAAGCCGTAGGCGTGGCCGGAGAGGGGCACGGCCGCGCCAAAACAGGCTTCAGCGCGCCGAGGGGTAACCCCCGTTCACCAGGCGATCAAAACCACTGTGGCGAAGCACTAGTTGGCCGTGAAGACCGGCTCGCCCAGCCGCTCGGCCAGCTGGCGCGGCGTCTCGCCGGCCTTGTTGGGGAGGTCGTCCCGGGCGCCCGCCTTCATCAGCAACCGGACCACGTCGTAGCGGCCGCGCGCCGAGAACACGGCGCGCGCGAGCGGCGTGTTCCCCTCATCGTCCTGCAGGTTCAGGTCGGCCCCGCGCCCGATCAGGACGGTCGCCGCCTCCGGCAGCACCTCTTCGGCGGCGAAGTGGAGCGCGGCGGCGCCCCGGTTGTCGCGCGCGTTGACGTCCGCCCCGGACTCGAGCAGCAGCCCCAGCAGCGCGACGCTGCCCCCCAGCACCGCCGAGAACAGCGGCGTGCGCTGGTCCTCGTCGCGGGCGTTGGGATCGGCGCCGCGCGCCAGCAGGGTGCGGACGCGAACCAGGTCGCACACGAAGGCCGCCTCGACCATCTGCTGGTCCAGGGCCCGACGCTCCTCGCTGCTGATCGGCATGGCGCCGGAGCTTAGGCGCTGCCCCGCACAGGCGCCAGCCGGCAGTGCCCTCACTACGGGAACAGCGACAGGCTGACCGCTTCGCCCATCGCCTTGTAGCCGGTGGGGCCGGGGTGCAGGCCGTCCGCCTGGCTCCACTTGGCGTCCGCCGGCATCATCGCCGGCTCGTTGTCGCCGGTCTTGCCATCGGTGATGGCCGCGTCGAAGTCGATGAAACCGTCGAAGTTGCCGGCGGTCTTGATCCAGGTGTTGGTCATCGAGCGGGTCGACTCGGCGGTCGACGAATAGTAGCCGCTCGCGCTGCCCCCGACGGCGCTGGAGAAGCTGGACGGGTAGCCGAACGGCGTGATGGTCCCGCCGTAGACCTTGATGCCTGCGGCGTGGCCCTGGCTGACCAGGTCCTTGTAGGCGGCCTCCAGCTGGGCGGGCATCGAGCCGCCATGGATGTCGTTCACCCCTTCGAGCACGATCGCGTACTTGACCCCGCTTTGCCCCAGCACGTCGTGCTTGAAACGCGCCTGGGCCGCCGTGCCGCTGGAGCCGATCAGGTTGGTGGCGCCAATCCCCACGTTCATGACCGACACGTTCTTGTTGCCCATCGACTGGAGGCGGCTGGCCAGGATGTCGGTCCAGCGATCGTTTCCATCGGTGTCGGTCCCGCGGCCGTCCGTGATCGAGTCGCCGATCGCCACCACCCCGTACGCCGAGGCGTCGGCCATGACGTCCACCGCCGAGATGAAGAACCAGAGGGCGGCCTTGCTGGCCGAGGTCATGTTGGCCGCGTTGACCGTGGTGCTGCTGCCCTGGAAGTACGAGTTGGTCCGCGAACCGGAGTGCTGGGTCAACGTGCTGGGGACCGTGCCCAGCGCGATCGTGATGGTCAGGTTGCCCAGCGGCGGGAGCTCGAAGTCGATCGGATCGGACCAGAGCTCGGCCTTGGCCGCGATCGTCGCGGTCTCCATGCCCGAGAACAGCAGGGCCTTGTCGGTCGTGGTGTCGATGTTGCTGTCGACCAGGGTCACGGCCATCTCCGGATCCGAAGTCCCCTGCTTGTTCATCGCGATGTGAGCCGACTTGATCATGAGAGAGCCGTTGCCGTCCAGATTCGAGATCTGGACGCGAATCTGGCTGCCGCCCAGGGACACGTGGGCGATCTGGCGGATGACGCTGTTCGACAGCGAGATCGGCGGCGCGTTGCTCGAATCGGCGTAGGGGGCGCCGGTCCAGGTTCCGACCCAGTGCTGCGTCCCGGAGCCGCCGGCGTTTCCGGAGCCGCCAGCGCCGCCCGTGGCCTTCGCGCCGCCCAGGCCGCCCGTCCCGCCCGTGGCGGTTCCGCCGGTGCCGGTCCCGCCCGTGGCGATCGCGCCGCCGGTGCCGGTGCTGCCGCCGGTGGCGCTGTTGCCGCCGGTGGCGCTGTTGCCGCCGGTGGCGTTGCTCCCTCCGGTCGCGCTGCCCCCCGTGCCGCTCCCCCCGGTGCCGGTCGTTCCGCCGGTTCCAGATCCGGACCCGCCGCTGGAACAGCCCATCGCGAAAGCGACGGGGACGGCAAGAAGCAAAGCATATCGAATCGACATCGGGGGCCTCCTGGGCGGGAACGTTATCGGACGCCTGCCGCCCATTACCACCACCCAATTCCGGCGCTGTCCTCGCATTTGTTGCGGCGTTGACCCCCCGATGCGTGCCGCGCTACGCCCAGGTGGCGACGCCCTCGCTAGAACCAGTAGATGAAGCCCACCCGGCCTTGCGGGATCCAGTAGTTGGTCACGGGATGAAGCTTGCCCGGATTGGCCGTGTCGCAGTGGTCGATGGGCAAGCAGAGGTCGCCGCCGCCGAGCCCGGCGGTCAGGCCCGCGGCGGCGGCGACGGTGAAGCTCTCGCTCAGGTCGTACTCGGCGCCCAGGTCCAGGTTCAACCAGACCGGGTGACCTGTGGTGCGACGGGAATCGGTGGGGATCGCCACGGAGATCCCCGGTCCCGTGACGAACCGCCACGCACCGGACCCCGTCGCGAACTTCGGCATCGCCGACAGCTGCCAGCCCGTGTAGCCGTACCCGCCGCCCAGCTCCAGCCGCGCATGCTCGACGAACGCCTGCGTCAGCGTGACCCCGCCGTATCCCAGCGCGGACGCGATGCCCGCGCTGGCGCCGGCTCCGGTTCCATTCGCCGGCGCTGCGGCGGCGCGCGACAGAAACGCGACGCCCGCTGCCAGCGCCCATGTCCCCAGCCAGATCCGCCTCATGGGTAGACGCTAACGCAACCTCGAGCGCATTTGTGAATGGACAAGGTCGTGGCCGCGCCGTCACCATGCGGCATGACTGGCGGACTGCACGCCGCCGCGACCGAACGAAATCGCGGGCCGATCCTGGACGTGCTGCGCACCGTCCTGCCGGCCGCCGGCCTGGTCCTGGAGATCGCGAGCGGCACCGGCCAGCACGCCGCCTTCTTTGCCCCCGCGTTCCCGGGGCTTCGGTGGCAACCGTCCGAGACATCGGCGCGCATGCTCGAGAGCATCCGCGCCTGGAGCGCCGCCGCCGGCGCCGGCAACCTGCTGCCGCCGGTGTCGCTGGACGTCGAGAGCGAGCCCTGGCCGGTCGCGCAGGCCGACGCGATCGTCAACATCAACATGGTGCACATCGCCCCCTGGTCGGCCGCCGAGGCGCTGTTCCGGGGCGCCGCCCGCCGCCTGCCCGGGTCCGGCGTCCTGTTCCTCTACGGGCCGTTCAAGCGCGGCGGGCAGCACACCGCCGAGAGCAACCAGCGCTTCGACGAGCGGCTGCGCGGCGAGGATCCGCGCTGGGGCGTGCGCGACCTGGACGACATTCAAGCGCTCGCGTCGTCGGTCGGCTTCGGCGCGCCCGAGATCGTCCCCATGCCCGTGAACAACTTCTCGCTGGTGTTCCGGCGGAGCGGCTGACGGTCGATCGGACGCTGAATCAGCTCGCGAGCACGTCGCGGATCGACGGATCCTTTTCGAACTGGGCCTTCGAGTAAGGACAGGTGGCCGAGAGGCGCGTGCCGGTGGCGCGCGCCCAGGCCACCGTCGCATCTAGAAGACGGCGGGCGATGCCGCGTCCCTGGAGCTGCGGCGACACTTCGGTGTGGGTGATGTTGACGTGGCGGTCGTCGATCCGGTGGTAGATCTGCCGGGCCAGACGCTCGCCGTCCTTGTCGATGAAGAACGCGCCTCGTCCCTGATCCTCGGTCTGCTGGATCTCCAGGTCGTCGTTGGTCACGGCCGGAGCATGACACCAATCCGTGCAGGCGACCTGGGCGCCGTCGACGGGGCTCCCGCCGCGACGACCAAGCCAAAGACGAAGGTTGACCGCATGGATCCTCGATCCAGGCAATTGGGGTGCCACCCACGCAGGATCAGCCATCGACCTACAACACCTGGCGTTGGTTTCCGCCGATGGGCCGTCCGTGAACCAGTCAACCACCGATATCGAAACCGAAACCGAAATCGACCCCCGGCGTGAGGACCTGGCGCTGGCGCGAGAGCTGTGCGCGCTGGCCACCTGGTGTCACGCCCTCGGCGACACCGAGAAGCGCGACACCGCGATCACACTGGCCGCCGACGTGCTCGGCGACGACCCGGTCCTGGTCCTGGAAGGCGCGTTCCGTTAGGAGTGCGGCCGGACGGCGCGTGCAGCGGACTAACGAGATCGTCAATGGAAGCGCTTGCCCGGCCCGAGAAGAAGGTGGGGCGGATCGGAACGAAGTGAGGGCGCTGTCCGGCGAGACTTCACGCGCCCGCACGGCCCGGGCTTAGAATGGCCGGCCCATGGGTCGCTCTGCGCTGGTCGCGTTCATCACTTCGCTCATCACTTCCGTGGCCGCCTTCGCGGCCCTGACCGTCGCCGATCAGCGCGGCAGTCTGGACGGTCTGTTCGGCCGGCACAGCGCCGTGGAAGTGCCATCGATCAGCGGCATGTCCATCGAGCAGGCGCGTGACCTGCTGCGCTCGCGCGACCTGCTGCTCTCCCTGCAGGCCGAGCGCCCCGACCCCACGATCCAGGCCGGCCTGATCGCCGCCCAGATGCCCCTCCCCGGCTCGCGTACCCCCCAGGGAATCGCGATCCAGGCCTTTGTTTCCTCGGGCCCCACCGCCGTCGAGATCCCACCGCTGGCCGGCGCGCGCCCCGACGACGCCATCGATCAGCTCCGCAACCGCAAGCTGGCCACCGGCCACCGCCGCGAAGAGACCAGCGACACCATCGCCTCCGGCCTGGTCATCGCCACCGAGCCCCCCGCCGGCCGCTCGGTCGCCCCCAACACCGACGTCACGCTGGTCATCTCGACCGGCCGCGCACAAAAGCCGGTCCCCAAGGTCGTGGGACTGAGCCTCACCAAGGCCAAGAAGGTGCTGGAGGCAGCCGGCTTCAAGGTCGTCACGACCCGCGCCGGTTCATCCGACAACTACGACGACGGCCAGATCATCAAGCAAGAGCCCCTCGCCGACGCCCTGGCCCCCACGGACGGCCCGGTGAACCTGGTGGTCAACGAGTAGGGGGCGCAGGAGCCGAGCGCGCCACCCCGGCCGATGGCGCGCTCTGTGAGTCCGATCGGCCGATCAGCCGCCCGCTCCACCGTCTGTCGATGACCCGCCGGTGAAGAAGTAGTAGTCCCCGGAGTACGGAACGCGCGTGTCCATGCCGGAGGTGCTCGAATCGCAGCCGGAAGCTGGTGCGGCTCCGCCCGCGGTGTTCAGGCGCTGGACGTAGGTGATGTCCGTGAACACACCCGCGCCCGTGTTCGACGACGCCCCCAGGAGCAACCACGGGACGGCGCCGGTCACCGTCGAGTTCGCCGCCGCGATCTTGGTGCCATTCACCACGCTGCCGTCGGAGGACGTCCAGCTTGGCCCCAGCCCGTGCGTGCCGACCTGCGCGAAGCTGGAATCGTAGAGCACCGCGTCCGGCTGCTTGAGCACCCACGAATAGGTGGTCGCTCCGCCGCCTGCGCCCCCCGTGCCGCCAGCACCGCCCGCGCCCCCCGCCGCGCTCGCGGTGCAGGTGTAGACCTGCGCTCCGATCGCGTGGTCGTGGATTTCGAGGGTGGCGCCGGCCGGCACCGCGATGGCCGCCGGCAGGCTTCCCGGCGGAGTCATCCAGGCCGTCCCCGGCCCGCCACCGGCGTAGAAGTAATAGTCGGCCGTGTATCCAACCCGCGTGTCCGTCCCCGCGGTGGTCGAGTCGCAGCCTGTCGAGGGCGCCGCGCCCCCGGTCGTGTTGACACGCTGGACATAGGTGACGTCGCTGAAGATGCCTGTGCCGCTGCTGGACGTCGCGCGCAGGAGAAGCCACGGGACCGCGCCGGCGGCCGGTGAGCTCTCCTGGTAGACCTTCGCGCCGTTGACGACGCTGCCGTCGACCGTGGAGGTCCAGTTCGGCCCCAGACCGTGCGTTCCGACCTGCGTGTTGGTCGTGTCGTAAAGCTTGGCGTCCGGTTGCTTGAGCACGAACGAGTAGGTCGTGGCCCCGCTGCCGCCCGCGCCCCCGCCCCCGGCGCCGCCGTTGCCGCCCGCGGAGCTGGCCGTGCAGGTGTAGATCTGGTCACCGATCCCGTGCAGATGGAACTTCACCGTCGCGCCCGCCGGCACGTTCAGCGTCGGAGGCAACGACGCGGGGAGGCACGTGTTGCCGCAATCGGCGGAGCCACCGGAGCCGCCAGTGTCGGAGCCGCCCCCGCCGCCAGGGGCGGAGCCGCCGCTGCCGCCCGCGGCGGCACCACCGGCGCCACCGGCGCCGCCGGTCCCGGTGGGCGCGGCGCCCGCCGTGCCGCCCAATCCGCCGGTCCCGGTACCGCCCGTTCCGGGCGTCGGCGATCCACCGGAGGTGCCGCACCCCAGCGCTGCGCCCATCGCAGCGACCAGCGTCAGGCCGACCAATCTCCCGGCCGTCTTCATCGTCGTGGTGTCGTGTCGGTTCATTTGAAGGGCTCCTCCGCGCAGTGGCCAGTGGTGTGGCGTCGGAGCCGAGACCCCGCGCCTGGTTGCGCGTGGTCGTCAGCAACCGCCGTGCCGCCCGCGGAGAGCGTGGCTTTCGGGGACGACCGGCCGGCCAGGCGACCGACAAGTCGCCTGACCGCCAGTCAACCTGCTAGTCAACTTGTCGGTCTGCGGCTCGCCCGGCCGCGGGTCGCTCGCCTCAGTCGTGGGCCGACTTGCGGGGGCGGGGGACTCCGTACGATTCGAGGCGCGAGATCAGGGTGGCGCGCGCGATGCCGAGCGCCTTGGCGGCGCGGCTCTGGTTGCCGCCCACTTCGGCCATCACCCGCAAAATGCGGTCGCGCTCAGCCTCGCCCGAAGCCGGCGGCGCGGCCGTGGCGGAGGCCGGGGCCTCCGGTGGCGCGAGCGACGCGAAGCTGATCGAGTTGGCCGCCATCGTCTCCAGCGAGAGGTGCTCGATCAGGATCTCGGGGCCGTCGCACAGCAGCAGCGCCCGCTCCATCACGTTGCGCACCTCGCGAACGTTACCCGGCCACGGATAGGCCTCGAACAGACGTCTCACCTCCGCCGAGAGTTCCGGTGGCGTCCGGCTGTCGCGGCGGGCGAAGCCGGCCAGGAACATCCTGGCCAGGGTCAACACCTCGCCCCGGCGCTCGCGCAGCGGAGGGATCTGGATGGTGATCCCGTTCAGCCGGAAAAACAGGTCGCGGCGGAACCGGCCGGCCCCGATCTCGGCCTCGACATCCCGGTTCGTCGCGGCGATGAACCGCACGTCGATCGGCCGCGCCTTGAGACTTCCGACCCGATTGATGGTGCGCGTCTCCAGCACCCGCAGCAGGTGGACTTGCAGCGACATCGGGAGGTCGCCGATCTCGTCCAGGAAGACCGTCCCGCCGGGTGCCGTCTCGAGCAACCCGGGCTTGGTCTCGCTGGCCCCCGTGAACGCCCCCTTCTCGTGGCCAAACAGCTCGCTGGCCAGCAGGTTCTCGGCGAGCGCGCCGCAGTTGAGGGAGACGAACGGGGCCTTGGCGCGCGGGGAGGCGCGGTGGATCTCCTCGGCCATCTTGTCCTTACCTACCCCCGTCTCTCCCAGGATGAGCACGCTGATCGTGCCGCGGGCGGCGCTCTGCGCCAGCCCGTAGATCCGGCGCATGCGCGGATCCTCCAACACCAACCCGTCGCTGGTGATGGGGGCGGCCGGACGCAGCCGGTCGCTGGCAGCCGCCGCCAGCGCCTCTGGGAGCTGGCCGTCGCGCGGGTAGCAACCGAGGCCCGTCCGCGCGGAGATGCCGCGGTCACGCAGCCGCTGCACGAGATCCCGCCCCAGCGCCGCCCCCATCTCCGGCGACGTCGCCGGCAGCAGCAGCTCGTACTCGTCCGGGCCGTAGAGCGCCAGCATGTCGGTGGCCCGCAACGCGCCGGCGACCGCCTCGGTCACGACGGAGGCGGTCGGCTCTCCACTGACGCTGAGCCGCATGATCGCGAACGGCGCGCGCAGCTCTGCCGCCCGCGTGCACTCCTCCTCGAGGCGGGCTTCGAAGTAGGTGTGGGGCCAGACCCGGCGCGGTCGCGGCGCGGCGCGGGTCTCCTGGACCATCAGGATCGTCGAGCCGATGGTGACCGCTTCACCGGGCAGCACGGCCACCCGCTCGCCATGGGCCAGGCCGACATCGCGCACCTTGGTTCGGTTGATGCTGCCGATGTCCTCGATCTCGATGAGGCCCATCTCACCCAGGTGCAGCCGCGCGTGCAGCCGCGAGGCCAGCGGATCGGTGATCCGGATGTCGGCGTTGTCCGCTCGTCCGATCGTCAGGCTGCCGGCCTTGGGCAGCGCTTGGTTCACGAACAGGTCGGGTCCCATGATCAACAAGTGAAAGGCGGCCGGCGGGCCGTCGATTGGCTTGTCGAAGAGGGTGGTCAGCGATCGCACGATGTCGGGCACGCCCGCAAGGGACAGCCAGTATCGTGCCAGAAGCGGCCACCCCTGGAAACCGCAACCGGGCCGCTTTTGCCCCGGGCAACCTGATCCAACTCAGACACACTGGCCAGACGAACGCCGCGCCGCCTCCGCGTGGGCGCATTGTCAAGGATTGTGTACTTGACACTTTGCGGATGACGAAGTCACACTGCGCCCCTCGTATGGTCCGCAGCGGAACTCGTCGCCTGCTCGTGGCCGGCGTCGCGCTTCTGAGCGGTTGCGGCAACCTGGCTGACAACACGTTCTGCGACGGCGAAGGCTGCGCCTGGAGCGATCGTGACTGGGCTCTGGTGGCGTCGCTGGCCGGCCCCGGCCCGGCACCGTCCGATCCGTCCAACGCGCTCTGGAACGATCCGGACGCGGCTCGCCTGGGGCAGCAGTTCTTCTTCGATCCGGCGTTCTCTGGCAACGCCACGCAGATCGACGCCATCAAGCGCCCGTCGCCGCCGGCTCGCGCCCCCGAGGGGAGCCCCATCAACATCTCGTGCGCCACCTGCCACGATCCGGGACACGCCGGCGTCGACGTCACGTCGGTCCCCGGCAACGTCTCGGTCGGGGCCGGATGGACCGACGTCAACGCGCTGGCCGCGGTCAACGCCGCCTACCGCAACGTGCTGTTCTGGAACGGGCGCGCCGATTCTTTGTGGGCGCTCAACGTCATCGTCGCGGAGAGCGCGACCACGATGGGCGGCAATCGGCTGCGGACCGCCCACCAGATCGCCACCCGTTACGGCGCGCCGTTCTCGGCGCTGTTCGGATCGATCTCCCTCGACTCGATCGCCGCGATGCCGTCCGACGGTAAACCCGGCGACGCCGCTTATGACGCCCTGTCCGACGGTGACAAGCAGACCGTGAATCAGGTGATGGTCGGATGGGCGAAGGCCATCGCCGCCTACGAGCAGCAGCTGGTGAGCGGCCAATCCCCCTTCGATCAGTTCGTGGCCCAGGGGCCTTCCTCGAACGCCATCCCGGTCTCGGCCCAGCGGGGCGCGCAGCTGTTCGTGAGCAAGGGGGCCTGCATCGACTGTCACGCTGGCCCTCAGCTCACGGACGAGGACTTTCACGACATCGGCGTGCCCCAGTCGGGAATGACGGTCCCCACGCTCGAGGACTGTCCGGCCGGCAGCCCGTGCGACTGCACGACGGCTGCCAGCACCACTTGTGCCCCCTGGGGCGCCTACACCGGCCTGGCCCAGTACGCGCGCTCGCTGGCCGACCCGCTGCGGGGCGATCTGCTCCGGACGGGGCGGTGGAGCGACGACCCGAACGACCACTCGCGGGACTCCTACGTGCGTCGCGCGCTGACCTCCGACCTCCAGGGCGCCTGGCGAACCCCCAGCCTGCGCAATGTCGCGCTGACGGCACCGTACATGCATGACGGCGTGTTCGCGACCTTGGACGACGTGGTGTGGCACTACAACAGCGGCGGCATGAGCAGCGGGGGGGAGCGCGTCGGCACGCCCGCGGCGCAGATCAAGCCGATCATGCTGACCGACGCCGAGGTCGCGGACCTGGTGTCGTTCCTCGAATCTCTCACCGGCACGCCGCCCGCCGCGGGATTGACCGACGCGCCCACGCTGCCATGAGCCGCTTTCGTCTCCGCGTTGCCTGGCTTTCCGCCCTGCTGGGGCTGGCGCTCCCTGTCGTGGCGCGGGCCCAGGGCCCCGTGGAGCCTCTGCCGCCGGCCCCCGAACCCGCGGGGCCATCGAACCAGGCCGGTGAAGACCAGGCGGCGGGCGAGGGGACCGACGACCAGACGACACCAGCCGGCGAGCCCGTGTCCCCCGCCGCCGACGCGGATGAGCCGCCCCCCGTCGAAGACCGCCAGGAGGCGCTGGAAGAAGAGGTCAAGCAGCTGCGCGGCGTGGTGCAGGGGCGCGCCCCCGCCATCACGCTGTCCGCCTACGCCGACCTGGGCTTCTACGCCACCTCGGGCGACGGATCGGGCGTGATTCAAGACGTCGGCCTGCCGAGTGCGCGCTACTTCCCGCAGTACGCCAATCAATACGCCTGGGTCTTCCTGGGCGATCTGCTGGCCCCGGCCATCAACAGCCGCGGCGACGTCGCCGACCTCGGCAACCTTCCGGGGGTGACCCGGGAGGATCCCATCCACTCGAACGGCGCGCCGGGGTTCATCGTCAACGAGGTGAACCTGAAGCTGACCGGCGCGCTCGGCGACTCGGTGCTGGGCACCATCAGCGCCGACTTCCTGCCCCGTTCGGGCGTGGACTTCAGCCTGGGGGACTCGTTCGAGGTCGACCTCGCCATGCTCGAGTGGATGATCGGCCGCGAACGCCGCACCGAGATCGCTGTCGGGAAGTTCGACTCGGTGATCGGCATCGAGTACCCGGACCGCAAGGCCAACGTGCGCTACGGCATCACGCCGTCGCTGATCGCCCGCTACACCACCGGGACGCCCATCGGCCTGAAGGTGCGGACCAAGCTGGGGCCCGACGATCTGCTCATGTTCGCGGCGGCGCTCACCAACGGCTCGTCGGGGATCGAGTCGTTTCACTTCTACGACGAGACCGACAGCAACGCCGGCAAGACCGGGAGCGCGCGGCTGCAGCTCACCCTGCCGCTCCCCTTCTTCGTCGCCCTTGGCGCCTCGGGCGAGTACGGCGCGCAGGACCACGCGCTGGACAGCCTTCACCCGCTCTGGTTCGTCGGCGCCGACTTCCAGCTCGGCCTTCGCCGCCTGCTCATCAAGGCAGAGTGGCTGCGCGGCGGCTCTGCCGGCGAGGTCCCCGGGGTCGCCGTGGGGACCACTCCGGTGTACGGCCTGCGCCTGCACAACGGCGGCTACGTCCAGGCCATCGTGCTCATGACCCCGCGCTTCGGGGTGCTGGCGCGCGGAGACCTGCGTGACGCCCTGGTCTGGCTGGGCGACCCGAGCCAGTCGGGCGGGGCGGACCGCCTGTACGTCACCAAGGAGTGGCGCTTGACCGTGGGCGCGCACGCCACCCTCACAGAACGGATCGTCGCCAAGGTGGAGTACCTGCACAACGGCGAGTATGGCGGGCTGCCTCAGATCCGCGACGACGTCCTCACGAGCTCCGTGGTCTTTTCTTATTGATGAAAGGAGCAAGCGATGATCATGGCTGGTAAGCGAACGGTGGTGGCGGTCATCGCGGCGGCGGTGCTGTGGCTGGCGGGCGAGCCCGCCGGTCGCGCCGCGGGCAAGGCGTCGGGTCCAACGGCGGCGGAGTTCGCAGCCCTCAAGCAACAGGTCGAGCGCCAGCAGGAGCTGATCCTGCAGCTGACCCAGCTCGAGGGGGAGCACTACGAGTTTCTGCTGCGGCTGTTCCAGAGCGGCGGCCGCGCCTCACCAACCCCCTCGGCGGGAGCCGCACCGCTCCCTCGCGCCTCCGACGCCAAGGCGCCCGGCGCCACGTCCGCGTCCAGCCTCGGGGACGCGCCTCGTGGACGCTCCGCGCCAGCGGCGGTCCTGGGCGGCACCATCACGGGGCACGTCGACGTCGAAGGCAAGCCGACCGGACCCATCTACGTGTACGTCGACAACGTGAAGGCCCCGCTGGTGCGCAATCACGTGATCCAGATTGCCCAGAACAACAAGGCCTTCGTGCCGGCGACGGCGATCGTGCAGCGTGGCACGAAGGTGATGTTCCCGAACCTCGATCTGGTCCTGCACAACGTCTTCTCACCGTCGCCCACGCAGCCGTTCGATCTGGGCGCCTACCGGCAGGGGGACAAGCCGGGCAGCGTCACCATGACGAACCCGGGTGTGGTCGAGGTGTTCTGCAACATGCACTCGCAGATGCGGGCCAGCGTGCTGGTGGTGCCAAACGGATACTACGCCACCGTCGAAAAGGACGGCAGCTTCAAGCTGGAGAACGTCCCGACGGGGACACGCCGCCTGGTGGTCTGGACGCCCGACGCGCGCCCAGCCACCCAGACCGTGGAGGTGACGTCCGCCGGCGCATCGGTCAAGCTGGCGCTCAAGGTGGAACTGCCGCAGGCGCACAACCGCAAGGACAGGACCCCTTATCCGATCGGGTATCCCGGCGGGGCCAGCAACTGAAGATCCGAGGTTGGCGGGGGGCGCGGCGTTGAGCGGCACGGGGTCGAAGCGGTATGTCGGGATGGCGCTGGTCGGTCTCGGCGTCGTCGCGCTCGCCGGCGCGGGCGCCATCGCCCATCAGCGGGCCGCCGCCGCTCAGGCCACTGCGGCTCGAACCCGGGAGACGGCGGAGGGACTGGCGGCTGGGCTGGTTGGACTGAAACGGGAGCTTGGTCGTGAGCTGGATGACGCGGCCAGGATCCCCCAGCTGATCGCCGCTTTCGACAATCGCGCCGACGCCCTGACGTTCGCGGACCTCTTCGACAGCGAGGATTGGTGGCAACCCTACCGGCGCCGGGGCGTGGCCCTGGGCCGCGGCGCCGATCTGGTGGTCTCCCGGGGGATCGACGCGCAGGCGGCCCAGCGCCTGATCCGCCGGTCGGACGGGAAGGTCGCGAGCGTGATCGAGTCAGCGCCGGATCTGCAACTGATCGCGGTGGGATCCTACCGAGCGCAGCGCCGGGGCACGTTCACGCTGGTGCTGGGCCGCTTGCTCGATCCGGCGACGGTGAACGGGCTTCTGGGTCCCGCGGTGGGCGCGGTGGTGCTCTCAGACGGCCACCGGGCGCGCGTCTCGGCCGGCGATCCGGCGCTGGTCTCCGTCCCGGACGGCCTCATCGGGCGCGAGCGGGAATCGACCTTCGCGGCGCCGGCCGGCGAGTGGGTAGCCGCGTCGCTGCCGATGGCCGAGGACCTGTGGGTCATCGGGGTGGGGCGGGGAGCCGGCTCCGGTGTCCCCAGCGCCTGGCTGGGCGCCTGCGTGGCGAGCGGGTTGCTGCTGCTGCTTTCCGGCGTGGTTACCCTGGCTCGCCGCCAGGAAGGTCGAAAGGAAGGGGCGACGGCCGGCGCTACCCCGCCCCCTCCGCTGGAAGTGGCGCCGACGTTTCCGCGGATCGGAATCTCCAGCGGGATCGGCGTGGGCGGTCGTGGCTCGAGCCCGGGCGGATCCGTGACAGCGTCTCCGGTCTCGGGCCACACCCCGAGCCGCGGGCTGCAGACGGGCGGGTCCGCGATCAGGGAGATCTCGGCCGGGGCGGCCGCCACCGCGCTCGCGGCGCAAGGCTCCCAGCAGTTCGGTCGCTACCGGCTGCTCGAGCGGATCGGCGAAGGCGGGATGGCCGAGGTCTTCACCGCCGTTCTGACCGGCGCCGAGGGCTTCGAGCGGCTGGTCGTCATCAAGCGTCTCAAGCCGCACATGGCATTGAACCCCGACGCAGTGGCCCAGTTCATCGACGAGGCCAAGCTCGGTTCACGCCTGACGCACTCGAACATCGTGACCGTGCTCGACTTCGGGAAGGTGGGCGACGGCTACTTCCTCGCCGAGGAGCACGTCCTCGGCCGGACCCTGGCCCAGATCGCCGCCCGCCAGCGCGAGAAGTTCGGGACGCCGATTCCGCCGGCGCTCATCTACTACATCGCGCACGAGGTTCTCGCCGGCATGGCCTATGCCCACGAGCGCACCGACGACAACGGCCGGCCTCTGGAAATCGTTCACCGCGACATCTCGCCGACGAACATCATGGTCAGCACCGCGGGCGAAGTGAAGCTGCTCGACTTCGGGATCGTGAAGGCGGCCGAGCGCGTGTCGAAGACGCGCGAAGGGAACGTCAAGGGGAACGTCGGCTACATGGCGCCGGAGCAGGCGCGCGGGTTGGAGGCGACCCCCCGCTCGGACCTGTTCTCGCTGGGGCTGGTGATGTTCGATCTGCTCGCCGGAGAGCCGTTCTATCGCGGCGGTGGTTCGGGCGAGATTCTGTACCAGGCCGCCACCGGGCCGACGGTCGACCACCTCGGCCGCATCGGTGAGCTCCCCCCTCCGGCGCCGGAGCTCCTGCGTGGCGTCCTGGCGCTGGATCCGGTCGTCCGCCACCCCTCGGCGCGTGCCTTCGCCGAGGCCCTGGCGCCTGCGGTGGTTGTCGGCAAGGCCCAGCTCGCCGAGATGATGCGGGCGCTATTCCTCTGACTCGCGCGGGAAAGGCCGTTCCGGCCCGGAGCCCCGGAGCAACCGGGGAACGAAGCGGGAACCACTGCGGGGTTGGCGGGGGGCCGAACCCTGGAGCCGGCGCCCGGGATTGAACCGGGGACCTACGGTTTACGAAACCGTTGCTCTACCACTGAGCTACGCCGGCGTTTCACTAAGAGGCCCCGCTACTTACGTCACGCGACCCCGCCTCGTCAACTGCATCCGTGGTCACGCAATGGTCAGCGGGGCCCCGGTTGCCGTCCCGATGCGCGGCCATGTCTAGCACAGCTCCCCCCTCGCGGGACAGGTCGACCCCAAGCGCCGGCAGATCCTCCGGTCGGAGGTAGTTCGGTCGGAGGTGGGCGTACCGCTCGGTGGTGGTCACGCTGGCGTGGCCCAAGATGGCCTGCAGCTTCTCGATCGACCCGCCGCCCAGCACGAAGTGTGAGGCGTAGGTGTGCCGGGTGCAGCCGTACAGGGTGAGCGCCGGCGGCAACCGGCACTTCTCCAGGGCCGTCGCCAACGCGGTGTGGACCGTGTGGAGCTGGACGAACCGCGGCGGCGCCCCCTTCCGGCCGCCCCTGGTCGGCACCGCCGGCCGGAAGAGCTGCCCCTGGCTGCCGGTCGCCAGCCGCCATTCGGCCAGGATCTTGCCCAGCGCGTCGGCGATCGGCACGAACCGGGGCCGTCCGGATTTCGGAGGGCCGACCCGCCCGTGTCGGACCTGGCGGCGGACGGTGATCCGGCGCGCGTCGAGGTCGACGTCGCCCCATTCCAGGGCGAGGACCTCGCCCGGCCGCAGGCCCGCCAGCGCGCCGACCGCGAAGATCGTCGCGTGCGGCTCGTCCAGCTTCCGGAACACGGCCGCGATGTCCTCGGCCCGTTCCAGGAACGGCGTGGTCCGCGGGTCGTGCGCGTTCTTGTACAGGCGGCGCGTCGAGCGCGGCACCGACCGCACCGGGTTGACCTTGGCGAAGCCGCGCTCGACCAGATCGGCGTAGAACGTCGACAGCAGGCGGACGCAGTGCCCGGCCGTTGTCGTGCTCAGGCCCGCGGCGATCTTCACCTCGACGAACCGGCGCACCTCCGCCGGCGTGACCTCGTCGGGCAGGACGTGCCCCAGGAAGGGCCCGAGGTGGACCTTCCAGCGGGAGGCATCGTCACGCCACGCGCGGTGCGTGCCCTCCCGCCGCGCGATGATGTCGATCCAGAGCTTCGAGAGGGGCGGGGATGGGGGCCGCTCCACCTCGAGCCCGGCGCGCCCGGCCGCCAGGTCGAGCAGGGCGACCGCCAGCGCGCGCTCGGCCGTCTTGCGCACCTCCGCGTCGCAGCCCGGGAACTTCCGGGTCCGCCGCCGGCCGTTCTGCCGCCAGCGGATCCAGGTGTTGCCACCCTGGATCCAGACCGAGCCCTGGCCGCTCCCCCGTTTTTTCTTACGCGGCATGTTCGCCTCCCGATCGCGAAGCCGGCTCCGTCGCCGCCTCGGTTGTCCCTTCCGTGTGACCGGCCAGCGGGATCACCTTGCCGCCGGGCCCGCCGTCCAGACCGAGGCCGGCGGTCAGGATGGGTGAGAACGGCCGCCGTTCCGCGTGCATGTAGTGGCGCAGGGTGATCGCCGGATTGGCGTGGCCCGCGTCATCGAGGCGCTGGGCACGCGCGCCAGGGCGCGAAGGTGCGCGACCTCGCGCGCGGTGAGCGCGCGGCCCCAGCCGAATGTCCTCACCTGAAGACCGTCCGCCTGGATGGCGGCGACGCAGGCGAAGTGGACGACGGCGACAGCCACCACCACCTCGCGGGAATCGACGGAGAGCGCCACGGTGGTGGTCTCCGGTTCGAGCGCGCCGCCGCACCGATCGCACGCTGGCGACTTCACGGCCGAGTACTCCGCGCGCGAGAGGCGCGCGGCCCGGCCACGCCCGGCAACGGCGCCGTCTTGTCGTCCGCCTGCTTCGCCTTCGTCGCCCGGTTCCGGCGCGGCAGCGGCGGAGCGATGCAGGCGCAGAACACCACCGACGTACGCCGAGCTCCCATCACGCCGCAGACTCCAACTCGAGAATCAGGCCGTCCCCGTGGCGCGCAAACGCGGCTTCTATCTCGGACCGACGGCCGGCGATGAACTTCGCGTGGATGGGGGCGACACTGACCACCACCCGACCGCCCGCGTCCCTGACCGACGCGCTGGACAGAGCCGCGCCCGCCATTCCAGAGAGGTCGCGCGCGGCGAGCTTACCGCGCGCTGAGCCGGCGGCAGCCGCTCGATCTCGTCCAGGTCCGCGCGGTCGCGCTCGGCGGCGGCCTTGGCATCCTCGTCGCGACGGCGGCGCGCCCCTTGTTTGGCTCGTTCAGCTGCGCGGCGCGCGCCGACCACTTGGAGCGCCTCAGGGAGGAACCTCTTGAGAGCCTGCCTCACGAGCCAGATCGGTTTCCATCCTTCCCGGCGCCAGAAGGTGTCCCCCGGGCCGTCGCCGTCTGCCTCGAAGTACCACGCGCACACCAAGGCCAGGGCCTCGGGATCGATGTCGGCCAAATCGGTCAGGGGCGCGAGAGCGTCCGGTTCCCAGATCGGATCGGCGCCGAATCGCTTGCGGAAGGCGTCGAGCACCACGACCCGCGGATCCGGCTTTTCTCCTGGCTGGGGAGGGAGGGAGGTTCCGTCTCCGCCCACCCCCATCGGTGCCCGTCGCCGTGTGTCGCCGTCTGTCGACGGTTCCTGTTGAGCCGATGCGTTCTTGTCCGCGGGGGCAGGGCGGGGATCTCCTTCCCTCCCTTCCCCTCTGATCTGATCCCCTCCCCTCCCTTACCGAGGTAAGGGTTACGATCGACCGAACCCATAGGGTTACCCTCAGGGTTCGCTTCCGTGGGGGTCGAATTCCCCTTTGGTGTTCCCGCCTTGGGGCGGTGTTTGCCAGCTCCGCCCTTGCGGCCGTGAGGGCCCTGTCCGCGCTTCTTTTCGAGCGCGGCGAGGCCCTTCGAATCGAAGCCTTCGAGCAACAGATCCGCACCCTCCCAGCGTGCGAGCTTGTGCGCGACGACAGCCTCGACGTCGGCGGACGACACCTGGCAGCAGATCATCCACCGGCGCTCATCCCATTCCCGGGCGCCCTCCAACGTGGACGATTCCACGCCGTCGCTGGTCGCGTAGGACTGCAGCCTGACCCACGCCCCCAACACCGCGTTGGGGACCTCGACGGCCAGCACGACAAGAAACGAGCGGTAGAGCGAGAAGTAGTTCAACGGTGCGTCTCCGCTGCGCCGGCAGGCGTGGCGATCTTCCTTCAGCCCATCCGCAGCGGTTCGGCGTACCTCGCCCAGATTTCGCGCTTCCCCCAATCGACCTTGATGAGCCCGACGGCCTCCAGCTCGGCGGCGGCGCGCTCGACCTCGGGGACCGACGAACCGAGGCCCTCAGCCAGCGCCGCGGGGCCGACGTACACGATCTTGTGCCTCTCGAAGCAGAGCAGCGGTCCGCAAGCGAGGTAGAACGCCAGGTCCATGGCCGCGGGCGACATCCCGACCAGCGCGTCGTTGATCGACTGGTGGACGTTCCGGTACGGCGCCAGCTCCGTCCTCTCGGCGGCCTTCATCGGTGCGCCTCCGCTGGCTCGGCTGGCCAGGGCGTACCGACGGTGTCCCCAGCGCGGGTCACAGCGCGCGATCGTCCGCGGCTACCGCTGCCTGGAGACGCCGTGCCGATCATCTCGACAGCGACAGATCGCACCTCACCGGCGGTGGCAGGCCGCGTGAGGCGCAGTCGCAGCGTCCGGCGGTAGCGCGGGCGCCCCTCGCGGTCTGTGAGTTGCTGGCCGTCGGCGCCGCCGAGCGGCGACCGCCCGATCTCGCGGGACTCGATCTCGCCAGTGGCGACCCGGCGGGTGACGGTGTCCACGCTGCAGCCGTTCAGCCTCGCCCATTCTGACGGCGAGACCCATCGCACGCCGGCTTCGTCGGCGCGGGCGAGCAGCTCTCCGACCTCGCGGCGGAGGGCGCGCACCTCCTCAAGCACGACCGGCACGAGCGACAGCGCGTCGTCGAGCCTCATCGACCGCTCCCGACCGCCAGCGCCGCAGGCTCCAGTTCGCCCCGCTCGCGCATCGCGGCCAGGCCGGTCTCGATCATAAGGCGCGACCCTCTCAAGAGGTTGGCACCGCTCGCGGCGCGGGTTACTAGCCCGTGCTCGACTCCGAGCTGGGCCCCGAGCTGGACGGCGGACCGGGTCCGTAGGAGGTCGCGCAGCGTTCCCTGATGCGCTTGGTCGAGCGGGTGTTTTGAGCTTCGCATTTGCTATGCTGTTGGTAGCCCATGCGTGCCCTTTCTCCTGCGATCATCCGCGGAACGCTCAAGGCGGCGGGGCTGGTTCGTTCCCCGGAGTGGTTTCGGCCTGAAGGGCCGCCTGATCCCGCGGATGTGCCTGCGTGGCTGGCGACTTACTTCGGCAGGGTCCGAGGCCCGGAACTGTTGCCCGGCCCTGTGTTTGTCGTTCGGGACGACCAGCGCATCGCTGTGGCTTGCTGGCGGCCCCGGTTAAAAGACCTGATCGGCTGGTGGCCGATTCCCACGCTACCGGAGGCGAAAGATCAGGGGGGACGAGCGCGCTTCGTGGAAGAAGTCATCCGGGTTTCCGGGGCACAAGGTCCGGACCAATCTCCTGGTCTTGCGCTAGACGTACCCGACAGCCAGGCGCGGCAAAATGACGAATGGCTCCCCATCGTCGAAGCGCTGTCGCTCGCCTGGAATCGGGCTCGAACCGCGTGCTCCGACAGAGATCGCCTCCACCTGCGGCAAGCACGCGAGCAAGAACTGCGTGCCGAAGCGCAGACCGTCTCATCGGATCGCAGAGCGCAGCTCCTGGCCAACGCCCGAAAGCAGAGGTACCGCGCGAAGAGCGGCGAAGGTGCAGACGAGCGTTCGACGCACGCCGAGGGGGTCTTCTTCCTGACGATGCTAGTCAGCGCGCCCGGGCTGCCGCCAATGGCGATCAGGCAGCTCGCCCGGTGGCTCGGTGTTCTGCGGCGGCCGCGCGCAGCGTGGAGCCCCAACGAGAACAGCAGGTTGCGTCTGCTGGTGAAGGGACGATTGGGGCCGCGCCGTCCGAAGCGGCCCGTGAGCATGATGGGGGAAGAAGCGTGAGCGACGAAGCCGACAACCTGGTCCTGCGACACTTGCGCGAGATGCGATCGGATATGACGAAGCGGTTTGACGAGGCGGACGTGCGCCTCGTGAAAATCGAGGGGCGCCTCTCCGATCTGACCGGCGTCATGCACGACACCCGGACCGACGTTCTCGGCCTTGCTGAGCGGCTGGAGCACATCGAGACGGGGCTGCGCGTCGCCGAGCGGTTGGCCGCCTTGGAAGCACAGACCGGCGAGATCGCCTCCCTCCGCCAACAGCTGGCCGAGCTCCAGCGTCGGGTCGGGTGACGTAGCGGTCTGCAGGCCAGGCAGGCCAGCGCGGCCCGTCGGAGACGGCGCGGCGGGCACACCGGCGCGTGGTCTACGCGGGCCCTACCGCCGGGGGACCAGCGGCCCGCAGAAACCCCCTCAGCAAAGCCCGTGGGGGTTTCCGAAGAACCCTCGTTCGGCGTCCTCAGCCGCCCAACGGCCTGCTGATCCCGATCGACCGGACCAGGTCCTGGGACCCGCCGGCCTCCCACTCGGCACGGCCGGCGGCATCGGCTTGGCGCCTCGCGTTGGCGACGACCGCCCTGGCGATCGCCGACGGCGTTCCCTGCGGCACGCTGTCGACCACGTAGAACCGGCGGCGCAGCTTCATGACCTCCGGGTGCATGCCGGCCTCGCCTGGGTACCGGGCGGCCACCACCACGTGTTTCAGGTCGGTGATCGTCGCGGTGTACACGTCGAGGCCGACCGGCAGCATGTACACGTCAAACGGGCGCTCGAGCTGTTGGTGCGGATTCGAAGGGTCGATCATCTCCAGTCCTCCTCTCGCGCCAGCTCGTGCTGGCGCGCGTATTCGGCTGCGGACGGCCAGCCCACGACGGCGGCCTTCAACCAGGTGCTGGTCGCCGAGCAAAAAGCGTCCAGCATCTGCTCGCGGGTCGCCCTGCTGGCGGCCGTCAAGCTGACGCCGATGTAGGCCTCCCCTGCGCGCTGCGCGGCTCGCAGCGCGTACTCAGCCTCGGGGCCGCGCTGGTCCAACGCATTGAGCGACACGCGCCTCCCGTGCTGGACCAGGACCCAGTTCTGAGCCTCCGTCCAGACGCGGTCGACTTGGCCTCTGGCCGTGATGCGCAGATCCCGCGCGTCACGCAGTTCCTGGCGCTGCTTTTCCATGAACGCGAGCGTCCCGGGCGCGGGCGGGGTGCTCGAGATCGAGGTCAGGTGGAGGGGCACCTGCGGCGCCCGCTGGAGCTGCCGGCGTTGCTCCGCGCGGGCGGCGCGCATCTCGTCCAGCGATTTCGGCCCGCGTTGGTGTCGCCGCGTGTCGCCGGCGATCACCGCGTCATTTTGAACGGAATGCGTCGGTCCGTCGGCGCCGGGGGGCGCGCGCGGTAGTCCCGCTCGCGCGCTCGGGCGCCGGTCAGGTCGTCCAGGTCCGGCTCGCCCGCCACCGGGACCAGGCCCATTTTCTCGGCGAGCTGGATGCTCGCGGCCGCCTCCTCAGCGCCGTTCAGCGATCGAGGTCGCCGAGGGGAAATCCTGTCATCAGCCATGTGTCCTCCTTCGAGCGATCGTCGGCCGACGCGATGGTGATCCGCAAGAGGGTCGACGCCAGCGCGCCAGTGTACACGTCGCGCCTGCGCCCGACGCTGCGCGCTGGCCTCGGAGGCCAGGTGGCCACCACCGCGTCGACCACGTCCGACGCCAACCCTATGGGTAGCCCCTATGGGTTCCACCCGGGCGACGTCAGCTCTCGGGATCGGTCTCGTCGGGGGCCGGCGGTGGCGGTGGCGGCCGCCACTCGGTGCCAGTAACCCACCATTTTGGTGGCGGACCCAGCATGGTCACGCCCGGCGGGAACATGCCGTGCTCGCGGACGTACGCGAGCTCGTCGTCGGTCGGCTCCCGGCCGCCCAACGGCGCCTCGTCTTCGGTCGCCGAGCCGAAGGTCTCGGCCGCCGCCATGGCCGCCCGGAGCGCCTCTGTCAGCAATCGGCCGCGCCGCACGTCGATCGACCCGTTTGCGATGCCGTGAGCCACCCTGATCAGCGCGGACGCGACGGCCGCCCTGTTCTTGATCTCGCCGAGCTCGAACGCAGAGGACGCCGGCAGTGTCGCCGCCACCGAGGCCTCCGCCCGCCGGTTCGCTGCGCCACCCCTGGCTCGGGCCCGACTACGCTCAGCGCGCGTCGAGGGCGAGTGGATGAAGCACCATCCCCCGCCGTCCTTCAACGGCGCCATCTTGCACCGTCCTGTCGGGGTCACCGCTCGGCACCGCACGAGATCGAGAGATTACATCCATTACTCCAACGAGGGGGGAGGAGGCCTCGAAGGGACGACGAGGGCCGGTGTTTCGCCCTTTCAGGACGTCGGGCTCCCAGCAGCCACTCGCCACAGCCGGACCCGTTCTGCGCGGATGGCCGACTTGATGGCCGCGCGAACGGCGAGGTACAGGCGTCCGGCCGCCCGCTTCGCCTCGTCGATGTTCAGCTCCCGATCGGGCCCCTCTGCCTCGTCGATGGTTGGCTCCCGATTCAGCCACCTGAACGTCGTCCCGTCGAATCCTCCCACCTGCAGGCCGCCGGGCCGGACCTCGCGGTGTCGTCCACGCCCGCGCGCGTAGTCGTCGATGTGCTCGCCGACGTTCCGCATGACGGTCAGGTCGGGCAGGTCCTCGTCGAACGCTTTGATCGCTCCGTCGATCGCAGCCCTCGTCTCCTCGAGCCCGTGTAAACCGAGCTGGGCGGCGCGGCGCAGGCGGCGCAGGGCGACGATCAGGAATTGCAGATCGGCCCACCAGCGCAGGACGAACACCTCGTCTTCGGGTTCGTGCCCACGAACGCGCCGGACCTGAAGGTCGACCGTGAACATCGCCTCGTTCGCCAGGCTGAGCGCGCGGTCGCTCACCGCGGCGTCCGGCCGGTCGTCCGGGGGAAGCTGGTCATCCGGGGGAAGGCTCGGATCGTCGTCCATCGCCGTCGCAACCTGTCCGCGCCGACGTTCGGGGCCATCGCGTCCCCGAGAGCGTCCGCCGGGTTCGGCCCGCCGTCAAAAATCGTGCGCGGCGAACGGAGCGCGGCCGTGGCTGCGCGTTCGCGCTCCGGCCGGCCCCGCGGCCCTGACATGCGCTCGAACGAGCCGCCAGCGCGAAGCCAGAGCGTCGGGCGTGGTTGAGCGGTTCGGTGGCCGTCGTCGGCCGGGCGCGCTGGACGACGGGGTGCCGGTTTTCGCGTGCCGCAAGCGGACGGGATAGAGTCGCCTTCGCCTGGGGGGAGAAAGGTCGGCAGCGCATGGCGAAGTTCACGATCCGCGTCGAGCTTCACGGGGTCGAGCACGACAGCAGGCCGTACCGCCAGTTTCACGATCGGATGGCGGCGGAGTTGGGGTGGTCCCGGACGATCAGGGGTGGGACCGAACTGCTACCTCCCGCCGAGTACCAGGGTGACATTGAGCTGCCAGCTGACACCGCTGCGGACGCGGTGGAGAAGCTCGCGAGAGAGGTGCCGGGCGTGCAGGACGTGACGGTGCTGGTCACGAGAGCGGAGGACGCGCGACACGTCGAGTACCGCGGCAGATTCGACAAGGCGCCGCCCGTCTTCCACTCGCGCGGTTCGGGCTCGCCGGGGCGGGCCGCCTGCGGCGCGTCTGTGCGCCCTGACCAAATTCGGCCGGCCCGGCTGGAAGCCGAGGACGAGGTGCGGCGCCTCAAGAACGGCGCCCGGCTCTGCACTCTCTGCTTCAAGGAAGCGCAGGGGACGTAGGCGGCGGGGAGGAGCGCAGCGGCGCCCGGTCAGGCCATCGACCGAGCGCCGCGAGCCGTGGTCACGCCGTGGTCAGCGGGACCAGATTCAGGCGGCTTCGGGTTGCCGCAACGAAATGCGCCGAACGTTCGCAACCACCTGTTTCGCCCGTGGTTTGCGGCAATTCTTGCCGCTCATTGCCGCGCGGCCCGGCCGAGTTACGAAACCGTTACTCTACCGCTGAGCTACGCTGGCGAAGCGCGCGAGGGTCTTACGCCATCGGTGGGGTGGTCGTCAACGGGGACGGGTCACATCAGGACGAAGCAGGCGCCCGCGAAGCAGCAGCGGACGTCGCTGTCGACGTGAGGGTCGCAGGGGGAGCCGTCGGGGGTGGCGTAGTCGCCGGCGTCGTAGCTGGGCGGAGGGCCGCCGTCGACTGGCTGGCCTGCGGCGCCGGCCGCGCCCTGACCGCGGCCGCCGCCTCCAAAGACGCCGCCGCCGCCGAAGCGTCCGGCGGTCGCGCCGCTGTAGCCGTCGGTCTCGCCGCCAGTCCCGCCGGTCGCTCCGCCGGAGCCGCTCGTGAGCTGACCGCCGGTCCCCTTGGAGCCTGGTGTTCCGCCGCCCGGTTCGCCTGCTCCACCTGTGCCGCTCGTCCCGCCGAGCTGCTCGGACGAGCACGCCAGCAGCCCTGCCAGGGCGGCCAGCAGCACGGCGCGCGTCATCGAATGAGTTTACGACACTGGGGCGGTGACGATCCCGATGATGCGGCCAGGTTTGTAGATGAACTTTTTGACGCTGCGCCCCTCCAGGTGCTTGGCGACGTTGGGGATGGCCAGCGACGCGGTGCGGGCGGCGTCCTCGCTGGCGTCGCGGGCGAGCTGCACTTCGCCGCGCAGCTTGCCGTCGACCTGCACGCCGACGGTGACGGTCTCGTCGATGGTCAGGGCGTCGTCGTACTGGGGCCACGCGGCCTGCAGCAGGAAGCCGGTTCCGCCCAGGCGCTCCCAGGCTTCGTCGCCCAGGTGCGGGGCGAAGGGGCCGACCAGCTTCACCAGCGTGACCAGGTCCTCGTGCGTCGCGCCGCCGCTGACCAGCGCGTTCAGGTACTCCATCAACCCGGCGATCGCGGTGTTGAACTGCATCCGCTCCAGGTCGGCGGTGACGCGCTTGATGGTCTTGTGGCGCAGGCGCTGGTGGGGGTCGTCGGCCGGCGCGCGGGCGACGTCCCAGTCCTCGCACAGGCGCCAGGTGCGCTTCAGGAAGCGGTTCACGCCCTCGATGCCGCGCGGGTCCCAGGGCTTGGGCAGCTCGAACTCGCCCATGAACATCTCGTACAGGCGCATCACGTCGGCGCCGTAGTCGCGGACGACGTCGTCGGGGTTCACGCCGTTCAGCTTGGTCTTGGCCATCTTCTCGACGGACATCTTCAGCAGCTCGCCGGTCGCCTTCAGCACGGCCTTGTCGCCCTGCATCTCGACCTCGCTGGGCTCGTGGTACCGGCCCAGGCTGTCCTCGTAGGCGAACGCCAGCACGGTCCCCTGGTGGCGCAGCTTCTGGAACGGCTCCGGCGTGTGCACCAGACCCAGGTCGAACAGGAACTTGTGCCAGAAGCGCGCGTACAGCAGGTGCAGCACGGCGTGCTCGCCACCGCCCACGTACAGATCGACGGACATCCACTCCTTTTCCGCGCCAGGCTCCCAGGCACGCGCGTCGTCCCTGGGCGACAGGTAGCGCAGGTAGTACCAGCACGAGCCGGCCCACTGCGGCATGGTGTTGGTCTCGCGCTTGGCCGGGCCGCCGCACCTGGGGCAGGTGGTCTTCACCCAGCTCTCGATGCCCGCCAGCGGCGACTCGCCGGTGCCGGTGGGCGCGTAGCTCTCGACGTCGGGCAGGCGCACGGGCAGGTCCGCTTCGGGGACCGCCACCACGCCGTCCTTGGGGCAATGCACCAGCGGGATCGGCTCGCCCCAGTAGCGCTGCCGCGAGAACACCCAGTCGCGCAGGCGGTAGCTGATGGCGCCCTTGCCGGCGCCCTTGGCCTCCAGGTCGCGGATCACGGCGCGCTTTGCCTCGGGCGTCGGCAGCCCGTCGATCGGCCCGGAGTTCACGGCGACGCCGTCGCCGCTGAACGCTTCGCCGGCGTCGACCGCGCCACCAGCCGCCGGCGCCACCACTTGCACAATTGGCAGGTCGAACTTCTTGGCGAACGCGAAGTCGCGCTCGTCGTGCGCCGGCACCGCCATGATCGCGCCGGTGCCGTAGCTGGCCAGCACGTAGTCGGCGATCCAGATGGGGACGGTCTTGCCGTTGACCGGGTTGACCGCCGTCGCGCCCGTGAACACGCCGGTCTTGTCCTTGGCCAGGTCGGTCCGCTCCAGGTCGCTCTTGCGGCGCGCCTCTTCCTGATAGGCGCGCACGGGGGCGCGCTGCGCGTCGGTGGTCAGCTCGTCGACCAGCGCGTGCTCGGGCGACAGCACCATGTACGTCGCGCCGTACAGCGTGTCGGGCCGCGTGGTGAACACGCGGATCTCGCGCCCGGCCACCGGCGCCGCGCTCTTGAAGACGACCTCGGCCCCCTCGCTGCGGCCGATCCAGTTGCGCTGCATCGCCACGGTCGACGCCGGCCAGTCGACGGTGTCCAGGTCGGCCGCCAGGCGGTCGGCGTAGCGGGTGATGCGCAGCAGCCACTGCCGCAGATCCTTGCGCACGACCTGCGCGCCGCAGCGCTCGCAGCGCCCCTGGCTGACCTCTTCGTTCGCCAGGCCGGTCTTGTCGACCGGGCACCAGTTGATCGGCACGACCCCCTCGTAGGCCAGGCCGTGCTCGTACAGCTTCAGGAAGATCCACTGCGTCCACTTCACGTAGGCCGGATCGGTGGTGTCGATCTCGCGTTCCCAGTCGTAGGCGAACCCGACCGAGTCGATCTGCCGCTTGAAGTTGGCGATCGCCTGCGTGGTGGTGATGCGCGGGTGCACGCCGTGCTTGATGGCGTAGTTCTCGGCCGGCAGGCCGAAGGCGTCCCACCCCATCGGGTGCAGCACGCGAAACCCCTGCATCCGTTTCCAGCGCGTGATCACGTCGGTGGCCGTGTACCCCTCGCAGTGTCCAACGTGTAGTCCGGCGCCTGACGGGTAGGGGAACATGTCCAGCGCATAGAACTTGGGCTTGGCCGGATCGGTCGGGGTCTTGTGCAGCCCGGCCTCGCGCCAGCGCGCTTGCCACTTGGGCTCCACGGTCGTGTGGTCGTAAGGCATGAACGCCGAATATATACTGCGCGCCATGAAGATCCTGTTCATCGGCGGCACCGGCAACATCAGCTCGACGCTCAGCCGGTTGATCGTCGAGAAGGGTCACGAGCTGCACCTGGTCAACCGCGGCCGGACCAGCAAGCACCCGCTGCCGAACGGGGTCAAAGTCATCGCCCACGACGTCCACAGCGGCAAGCCGCCGGCCGAGCTGCGCGGCGCGCGCTACGACGTGGTGGTCGACTGGATCGCGTTCACGACCGCCGACATCGAGCGCGACATCGCCTGGTTCTCGGGCGGGGACGGCGTCGGCCAGGGGGCGACCACCGGCCAGTTCATCTTCATCAGCTCGGCCTCCGCCTATCAGAAGCCGCCGTCGCACCCGGTCATCACGGAGTCGACGCCGCTGGCCAACCCGTACTGGGAGTACTCGCGCAACAAGATCGCCTGCGAAGAGACGCTGATGCGCGCCTACCGGACGACCGGCTTCCCGATGACCATCGTCCGGCCGTCGCACACCTACGACACCATCGTGCCGGTGGCGGTCAGCAAGTCGGACTACACCATCATCGATCGCATCCGCCGCGGGCTGCCGGTGATCATCCACGGCGAGGGGACGTCGCTCTGGACGCTGACCCACGCCGACGACTTCGCGCGCGCGTTCCTGGGTCTGTGCGGCAACCCGCGCACCATCGGGCACGCGTTCCACATCACCTCGGACGAGTGGCTGACCTGGGACCAGATCCTGAAGCTGGTGGGCCGCGCCGCCGGCGCCCAGCCGAACCTGGTGCACGTCCCCAGCGCCTTCATCGCCAAGCTGGATCCCGACACGGGCGCCGGGCTGCTGGGCGACAAGAGCTGGAACGCTCTGTTCGACAACGGCAAGGTGAAGTCGTTCGTCCCCGGCTGGGCGGCGGAGATCCCGTTCGCCGAGGGGATTCGCCGCACGGTGGCCTGGTTCGACGCCGACCCGGCGCGCCAGGCGGTCGACGAGCGGGCCAACGCGCGCGTCGACGAGATCCTGCGCGCCTGGAAGCGAGAGTAGCCGTGCTCGCGACCATCGCGCTGCTGGCCGTTCTCACGCCGGGCAATCCCGAGACGGTGGCGCTGCCCGAAGGGACGCAGGGGATCGGCTTCGACGATCTGCAGTTCGCCCCCGCGCTGAACCGGGTGCTGGTGCCGGCCGGACGGACCGGGCGCCTGTTCCTGATCGATCCGCTGAACCACGTCCCGTCGTCGATCGCGGGGATCAGCAGCGCGCGCGAGGCGTTTCACGGCGGGCACGGCGAGGGGACGACCTCGGCCGCCGAGATCCCGACGCGCCCCATCCGGATCGCCGCCACCGATCGCGACTCGGGATCGCTGCGGATCGCCGACCCGACGTCTCAGAAGGTGGTGTCTTCGGTGAAGCTGGCCGCCGGCCCCGAGTACGTGCGCGCGGTCACGTCGAATGGCGAGCTGTGGGTCACGGAGCCGCACGCCAACCAGATCGAGGTGCTGCGCATCGACGACGCGGCCGAGGGCAAGCTGTCATCTGAGCTCACCATCCCGGTTCCCGGCGGGCCCGAATCCCTGGTGATCGACGTCGCGCGCAAACGCGCTTACACGCACACGTTCGCCGACCAGAGCCACGCGATCGACCTGCGCACGCACCGGGTGGTCGGCACCTGGAAGAACGGCTGCCAGAAGTCGCGCGGCATCGCGCTGGATTCGCCTCGCCGGCTGCTGTTCACCGGGTGCGGCGAGGGCAAGGTCACGGTGGTCGACCTGGCCGGCAGCAATCGGGTCGTGGCCAGCGCGCCGGTCGGGGCGGGCGTCGACAGCATCGCGTATGACCCGTCGCTGCACCACCTCTACGTCCCGTCCGGCGAGAAGGCCGAACTGGCGATCTTCGATGTGGGACCGGGTGGGGCGCTGTCGCTGGCCGGCACGCTGCCGACCGCCGCGGACGCGCACACGGTGGCGTTCGCCCCGGCCACCCACACGATCTACGTCGGCTCCCCCGAGAAGGGGGCGGTCCTGGTCTTCCGCGATCCCGCCGCTCCCGGACCCTCGGCGACCCCTTAGCCCAGTGCCCGCAAGCACAGCTCGATCGCGTACTGGCAGCTCAGAAGTGCTAGCCCGGCGCAGAGCCCGATCCCCACCATCTTCGCCGCGAAACCCACGCTGCCACCGCCCATGTCGACTCCCACGTGTCCTTTCTTGCTACTGCGCCGGGCCTCCCCGACCTCCGCCTTGCCTCCCACGAGCAAGGTATCCGAACGCGCGTCAAGATGCCGTTTCGGCGCGGTGCAATGTGTGTAAAAAGCGCGCGTCGATGCTAGCGTTCATCCCGAAGGGATTGGCCTGACACTCCGGACCGAGCTCTCGCTGGTGCTCTCGTCGCTGCTGGTCGTGTCGATCGGTCTGGCCGGCGGGACGCCCATCTACCAGTCGGCGCGCACCATGCGCCGCGAGCTGACCACCGAGTACCAGCTGTTCGCCGAGAATCGCGCGTTCGCGCTGCGCGACAACTTCGAGATCCTCGAGGACGAGTTGAAGCGCCTGGCGCTGCTGCCCGAGATGAACCCGACCGATCCGGATCTGCTGCAAGAGCAGCAGATCCTGGCCGGCGCGCACGCCCACTCGGTTCTGTACAACACCGCGGTGCTGCTGCTCGATCGCGACGGGCGTTGCGTCCGGTCGGTGCCGGACCGGTCGGCCTACCGCGGCCAGGCCTTCGGCGATCGCGGCTGGTTCCAGGCGGTGCACGCGGGCACGGCCGGGCCGCTGTTTCGCATGACCGACGAGCCGGGGCTGGGGCAGACGCTGAAGATCGTGCAGCCCATCGTCCGCAACGGCGCCTTCGCGGGCGCGCTGGTCGGCGTGATCGCGCTGGCCGAGAACAACCTGGTCTCGCCGACCTTCCACGAGAACCTGCCGCCGCACACCGACGCGGTGCTGATCGACATGGACGACGGCGCGGTGATCTACCCGCCGGGGCGGCCGGCTCCTCGACCGGGATCGGGGTGGGCCGACGGGATCGCGGCGGCGCGCTCGGCGCAGAGCGGCACGTTGATCGGCGAGGTGGGCGGCCAGAAGACGCTGCTCGCCTACTCGCCCGTGGGGGCGGCGACCCGCTACGCGGTCGTGTTCGCCTGGCCCTGGCGCGTGCTGACCGCCAACATCGAGCAGCAGGGGGCGGCGCTGGCCGGCATCCTGGTGTTCGGCATCGTCGTCGCGCTGTTCGCCGG
>Ga0335083_10001339_pt1 | contig 34001 bp, 28 predicted proteins | sample Lox_Sample_42_FD_206716 | JGI IMG/M metagenome (GOLD analysis project Ga0335083, IMG submission 206716) | Soil microbial communities from Loxahatchee National Wildlife Refuge, Florida, United States - Lox_Sample_4.2 | ecosystem: Environmental > Terrestrial > Soil > Wetlands | place: USA...
CGGACCGCGCGCTGGGCCTCAGCGAACGTCTGAATCCACGCCGCCCAAACGAAGTACAGGCCGATGCCAAGCGCGAGGGCACGCCAATCGAAGAAGAAATTCGTGCCTCCCCTCCACTGGCCGTAGCCAATGCCAATTGCGATGCAAAGCAGAAACGCGACTCCGGGCGCGGCCAGTGTTCGCGGAAAGCCGACCTTCCGTTTGCGGGAGCAGGCCACGGCCCCCAGGTGGGTGAACACGAGCGCGAGAATTCCCAGGTCGATGAATCGAAAGCCGGCCACGGCTTTCGCGTACAGGAAGGAGCCGCCGGCGCCGTTTCCTTCGCGCAGAAATTCCGGCAGAAAGATGACGGAAAACAGCGCGCAGAACAGTAGGCCTCGCCAGCAGCGTACCGCCCAGGGCTGGACCTCGTACGGTGCAATGCTCTCAGAAGGCCACGTCGTGGGGTACGAGAGCGTCGAGTTGCACAGGGTACTCATGGATGTAGGTTTCGGTCTCGCGCGGCGCGGCGGGATACACCGACTCGATAAGGCCTTGGAAGGCATAGTGCCGGGCACGGGCCCTCGCTCCACGAGCCAGACGTTCCCGTAGTCCCGCGGTCGTCATAATTTCGCAGATGGCGCCGGCAAAACTGACAGCCAGTTCCTCCCTGCTGGTTGTGAGGGCGGGCAGCTTCCGGCCGCAGCGCCAATTCACGATCACACCCGGACCGCCGATCTCGGTGCACACCACGGGCAAGCCGTGCGCCATCGCTTCCAGCACCGCCATGCCGCCTGAGTCACGCAAGCTGGGGAAAACGAACACATCCGCCGTGCGGTAGTAATCTTCCACTTCGCGTTGCGGCACACAGCCCACCCACTCGACGACCTCGGACAGTCCCAACTCCTGGCCCAGCCTGGTCAACACCAGTCTCGCCGGGCCGTCGCCCACGATGGTAAGGTGCACGTCCAAGTCCCACTGCCGAAGCAGCTTCACTGCGTGAAGAGCGATATCGATTCCCTTCCATTCCAGCAGGCGACCGGCAAACAGCAGACGCAGATAGCGTCCGGCACGCCGCGACGCTGCCCTGGCTCCTCGCAAGTAGTCATGTGTCAGGCCGATGGCGAGTTGCACATCGCATTTGCGGCGCCAGCGCTGAGGAATCATGGGCAGGGTGTCGCGAGTGACGATGATTTTCTCCCCCCGGCGGAATGTACTGCGCAGCAAGGGATCAAGCGGCACGAGGCGATTGGAGAGGTCGCGCAGCGCCTCGCGCCATCGCTGCCGTGCCGAGAAGCCCTTGCGAAGCGCGGCCGGGACCCTCTCGCCCCCGGAGACCGGTCCGAAGTAGAAGGGGATGCCCAAAGTTCCCATAAAGCTCGGATATCGGACGCTGACGTAAGTTACGTGTTGCACCACGTCGAAGAGGGCGCCCAACCTCAGCCCTCGTACGTACCGGGCAGCGCCCCACTGCCACAGCAGGTAATAAAAGGACTTTCCTCCCGGCAATCTGCGGCAGAGCTGGATCCATTGCGGCAGATCGTAATAGATGAAGTCGAGGTCTGGCAGGGGTCTGCGTTCGACCGCGGCGCGGTTGTCGGCGCGGGTTAGAACACAAACCTGGTGCCCCAAGCGCGACAGCTCGCTGGCCCAGCTCCAGCCTACGCCGGGCTCAGAGCCGCGATCAGGTTCGCATGCATAAGCAGACAGCAGGATTCGCATCGCGGGATCTCACTTCACCAAATGAAGGCCCGCAGGCTCGGCCAGATTTTTTCTTAGCCTTCGGGCAGGCAACTCAGAAGAAGGTTCGCGCTTGAGGTGCAGACGCTTCTCCTGCCGCTCTGCGAGCCAGCAGAGAATGCGACGGCTCGCGAGTTGCACATTCTCCTTCGTTGCGAGGCGGCCGTCGAGACACGCTACCGCTCCGCACCCTGCACCAGCGCGATCGTTTGTCGCGGCCAGTGGAGAATCGCCGCCAGTCAAAATGAAAATCATGTCCGGCGCAAACCGCAATCGCCTGACAAATTCGTTCCATCCCCACGCGCAGGGCGCCTCACTAGCTGTACTGACAACCAGGGCTGACCGGCAGCGATCGGCAAGAACCTTCCCCCCACAGCCGAGGCTCGACCAGAACCCGCGGCCCTCCGCGGGAGACTGCGCGGAAGCTATTCTGCGAAATGCTGGCGCCAGCCTTCGCGCCAGCTCCAGCGCAATCGCGGAGCGCTGATCCGCGTCTCCGCCGTATACCAGCACAGACATTCCAGTAGGTCGCAGGACGCGCCGCACTCGACGCACCGCGTCCCTGAACTGCTGAACAACCCGCCGGGCAAGGCTTTCTCTTGGGGTGGATGCCTTCAATTCCTCAAGAAGGCCGGGCATGGAAGACACGAAGCGAGAATGATCGCAGTCAATTAGTAACCGCTCTACGGCTCGCGCCGTCGCCGGCGGCCAGAACTTCAACATCCGGTCTCGACAGTTCACTGGATCACGTTGATAAAGGTGACGCAGGCGGCGCAATTGGCATTCGGTGACAGACTGCTTCAGGACCTTCTTGACCAGGTAATAAACGAATTCGTCATCAACCGCCGCAGCGTAGATATCCTTACAGCGGCGCCGACGCGCTAGAACTCCCTCGGCGGAGAGCCATAACCGTCCCTGCCTCCGATAGTCGCTCCCGCAGTCAGGATCCAGGAACCCGAACTCGTCTCCATCATCCTTTGCGAGGACGAAGTAGCAGCCCGTAGTCTCGTGCTGAATGGCCTGCACCAGCCGCGCTCCGGCGCCCCGGGCGGCCTGCGCCAGCACCGGGCCGATGCGGTCGCTGTCTCGAGGGTGAAACATGAAATCCACATCCGCCGAAGTCTTCCCGCCGTGATTCTCGTAGCCGCTCAGCACGCAGTACGGGATTTCCGCGGCGTTCAGGTGAGCGACGACTGCTGTCAACAGCTCCAATCGCACCGGCGACCCTGCCAGCGCAGGCGCCAGTGGGCTCAAGACTGCAGAGCTGTTTGCAGGTGTGGAGAGCCGATGCTTTTCAGACAGAACAACTCGCAGAGCTTCGAACAGATACTTGCAGTGTTCAGCCTCGTGCTGAGCCAGCCGCCGAATGTACGCGTGCGCCAGGTACGCGACCTCGAGTTTGTGGCACATTCGCGGCGAAACGCCCAGAGTTTTCGCAAAGGCTTCAACCTGGAACGCGTGCGTGGCCGGTCGCGCGCCGAACAGATAGCCCTGCATGTGCAGGAAATGAAGTGCGTCCTGTAGCGGCAAGCCACTGCGTTCTCCCTCCTCCCAGTCCACCAGCCCAACGCAGCCGTGCGGCAGGCGCCGAATGTTCCAGGGAGCAAAGTCGCCATGTATCCAGCAGGCCGGCAAGGGTTCGGGGTCGCACAGTTCAGCCAAGGCGGCGTCCAGAGTATCAGTCCCGGGTTGGAAGTCCGCTGCCCACGACAGTTGCTCCTGCCACTCCGCCGCGTGTCCGGCGAGGGCCGTGCTCTCGCCCGTCAGCATCAGCGATCGCAGGGCATCCGCACATTGCGCGGTAAACTTACGCCCGCCGGCCTTGCCATTGAAAGCCGTTTGTGTGCTGACACAGCGCTGCCGATCGACGTGCAGAAGTCGAGGGGCACAGGGGCAGCCCTCGTCAGCCAGAAGCTCCAGCGTGTCGGCTTCGCGAAGAATCGAGGCCTTGGCCGATTCAGCGAGCGGCACCTTGACAACTGCGTCGCAGGCGCCAGAACCGGGATCCACCAGGTGGATGACGGCCTTCCAACTCACTCCCGGTGTGCCCACGTAAACCACTGGTACGGGAGAAACTGCTTTGCTCCAGCCCAGCAAGCGCCAGTCGATCTCCGCCAGACCGGACACATATGCACTTGCAACGTGGGGCATGGCCAAGAGCCATCCCTGGCTGTGGGCGGTCCGTATTGCCGCCCACTTGATTCGCGAGCCCAAGCGATAGGGCGACCAGTTCGCCAGCACGCCATCGATGTTGCGCTCCGACGCCGGAAGCAGCCAACGCGGCGTCCCATCCCCCGGGACCGCAAGGAATTCCTGCCCCCCGGTCCGCCTTGAAGAACCGTGCACCAGTGGCGCGAATACCAACTCGGCAAGTTCAGACGTCTGCAAGCAGCGAGACCTCGGCTCGATTCACGCAGTTGCCGTCGAGCGACCTGAGAATGAGACGTTTCACTTCGTCCGTTACTTCCTCAACCGCCGGGACGGCATTGACCGCGAATGCATGCGGCAGCGATCGAAGCATTTCCCGATAGGCCAGCCTCTGGCGCTGCGATTCGGCAGGCGAGACCTCAGGCTTCCGGTGCTGCAGAATCGCCGCGGGAACATCCAGCACAATGCACAGGTCAGGGCGCGGCGCCATTTGCACGATCCCCCTGGCATACCATCGGCACGATGCGGGCAAACGATAGCGTTGTGGGTCGATCAGAATGTCAGGAAGGTAGCGATCGAAGATCACCAGCCGTAAGCCGCCCCGCGCCGGACGAATCGTCACCAGGTAGCCGTACCAGCAGTCTGCCAGCCAATAGAGCAGCTTCAAGATCGAAATCAGGGTTCCGCGAGGCGGTTGTCCGTGGGGCTCGGTGACCGATGGCGAGTCCCTCCATTCCCTGCGGAACATTGGGCGGAAATGAAATTGCTGAACCGTAGCAAACGGAGGCTGCAGTTGCTGCGCCACACGTTTGATTACTGCCGACTTCCCTGCCCCGTCAGGCCCGAAGACGGCCATCCACAATCCTTGCGGTTTTGTGCGGCCAACTCGCCCCTGCACCATTCAATACCTGCCGTAGATCACCACTCCGACCGCCATTTGCAGCGCCGAGGTCAGACCCTTGTCGGTCCATTGCTTGGCCCCGCTCACCGGGATATACAAGATGTCATGGTCGGCGAGCAGCGGGTCAGCTGCCTGGTTGGCTAGGATTTTCTTCAGCGGCACATCAGTCTCGGTCCGGCCCGCCGCGGTTGTGCGGATCAGTTTCGCGTCCAGCTTGGCAGTCCTGTTCAAACCCTGCGCCAGGGCCACCGCCTGAAGCACGGAAATTCCGTCTTTGTTTTCGATGAGGTAACCTCCTGGCCTGCCAACATCGCCAACCACGTACACGATCCCGGCGCGTGTAACCACGATGCGATCCCCCGGCTCGACTTGCGGTTGCGGCACACTCTGCGGGCCGCCGCTTACGTCCACCGTGATGAGCTGGGTGGAATTCTTATGCGTCAGCAGCGCGGTCCTGGAGGCGGCCGCAGTGGGGCCGCCCGCAACCGAGATGAAATCCAGCACGCAGCGTTTTCCGCCCACCGGATAGACCCCGGGCATCTTCACTTCACCCATGACGGTTACGCGCTGGGTCGCATACTCCAGGACAAAAACTTCGACGTGCGGATCGCGCAGAATCTGTCGCTGGCGGAATCGTTCCTCGACGGCGCTTTGCGCCTGTTCCGCGCTCAGTCCTTTCACCTCGACCGTTCCACCCACCGGCAGCGTGATGGCGCCCTGACCGTCAACCCGCAACTTTCCCGAGAGCTCGGGCGTGTCGAAGACGCGGACGTCTAGCACGTCGCCCACATCCAGCTGCAGCGCGCCGCCTGCGGGTTCGTTAATGTTTGCCTGCTGTGGTTCGTCAGAGCCTGCCGGCAATGCAGCTACATCAACGGCCGCAACGCCGGCTGCAGGAACTGGCTGATAGGTTGGAGTGTTCGAGACCTGCGCCCGCAGCGCAGCTACGGCAGAGCATGCGGCGAGAGTAAACATAAGAATCCGTTTCATCGTGATGTTCGATTTTTTGATAAGGGAGAACGACAGAAGGCGCAGCAGGGGGAAATTGGAATGAATTACGGCTTGCCCTAAGAGTGCGACTCCGTCCAATCCGCATCGCAGCCCATGGCAATGCTGACGGCCCGCGCAATTTCGCACACCCTCGTATGACTGAGGTTGCGCAGTCTTTGCCGAGGCTCCGAGAGACTCGTTTTCCTTACTACCGAGACGTCTTCTGCCCGCACACATGACTGTTGCAAGCCCGTTTCACCCGGGGAAAGGTACACATGCGTCGGGACGTCTTTGTGGGTGCTGGTGGTGAGCGGCGCCACCAAAACGGTGTCGGCTTTTTCGTGCCGGTTTCTCTGATCCACCGAGAGGATGACCACGGGACGCTCACTTCTTTCAGCAGGATCCGTGGCGAGCTTCACAAACCATATTTCCCCGCGTAGAGGTGGTCGCTTGGGAGGGCTCACAAGTCACTCTTTGTCAGCGATCTGCTGCTCGGAAAACTCTCCCCACAGCCGGCTGTCCTCTCGCTCCGCAGCAGTAAGGGTATCGTAATAGTGGGTAATCGCGGCCTCGAATTTCCGACGCTCGCGCAGCCGTTGCTGCTCGCGGATGATCTGCTCCAATACGGCCGAAGTGGAGGGGTTGCGAGCCTCCCTGCGGGCGGCCTCCAGGTAACGAATGGCCTGCCGCGAAAGGGTGAAAGTGCGGCGCTGCTTCCGTTCTGTTGCTGTACGCGCCATGCTTCGTTGCATACTGTTGTGTGCTATTAAGTATGCTCCAAAATCATACTATGAATGTGACGTGGCATGCCATCTTTGGGCGATGCCATGTACGCCATTGTAGTAGCCCTGCCGATGCCCTGAGTCCACGCCATTGAGTACGACTCCCGCGATGTTGATGTTGGCGCGCTGCAGCACGTCCCGGGCGTGGCGCAGCACATGTTGGGTAGTGCTACCGGCGCGCGCCACCAATAACACGGCGTCGGCCTGCGCCCCCAGCACCACGGCGTCGGTAAAGACCGAGACCGGTGGTGTGTCGAGGATCACGTAGTCATATTGCGAGCGCCACCCTTCCATCAGCGCAAGCATCCTGGGAGAGGCGAGCAATTCCGCCGGGTATTCCGTAGGGACCCCCGAGGTGAGCATGGCTAGATTTGGTATCGCCTGCCTTCTGGCCACGTCGCCGCCGCCACTCCCTCCATTCAGAAGATTGCTCAGCCCGGGACTCTGGGGAATTCCGAAAGCCGCGTGGAGAGCAGGCTGCCGCAGGTCGGCGTCTACCAGCAGGACGTTCGCGCCTTGCTGCGCCAGTACGGTGGCGCAGTTCACTGCAGTGAGCGTTTTCCCTTCCGCCGGCAAAGCACTGGTGACGGCCAGTATCTTCGGCGGTTTTCCGCCGGCACAAAGCAGGACCGAGGTGCGCAGGCTGCGATAGGATTCCGTGGCCTGGGAGCGTGGCTGGTTGAGCGCGATCAATCGCAACTGGGCGGTCCGCTCGCCGGGAGCCAGCTTCTTCCAGTGTGCGCCGAAATCGCCGGCGCTCACCTGCGGGATTGCCGCCAGCACCGGCAGAGTGCTGGTGCTCTCAGCCTCTTCGAGGGTGCGGATGGTGGTATCGAGCGCCTCCAGGCCGACCGCGGACAGCAGTCCCAGACCCAGGCCTGCTGCCAGGCCCAGCAGCAGATCGAGCGCCGGACGTGGATCAACCGGCTCGGAGGGAACCTGTCCCGGTTCGACGACCGCGATGTTTGCCGAGGCCAGGCCCGCGACAATGCCCGCTTGCCTCAGCTTCAACTGCAAGGTCTGGTAGAGCTCCTGGGTCGCGTCAACTTCGTGCTTGAGGATCGCGTATTGGGCCGCGCCCTGGTTCAGGTCGTAGGCTCTCTGTTTCTGTTCCTCGAACTTGGCGCGCAGCATTTTTTCCGCGCCGGCCGCGGCCAGATACTCATTCTTGTAGCGCTCGCCCAGGTTCTTGAGCTCGACGTTGATCGCGCTCTCGACCTGGGTCATCTCATTGGCAAGCTCGGCCAGCTTGGGATAGCCGCCGCCGAACTTGGTGTTCAGACGGGCATATTCGACACGCAGCTCTGCCTGCTGCGACCGTAGCACCTGCAGCGTAGGCTCGGGAACCATGGAGGCAATCAGCTCCGGATTGCCGGAGGCGGCAATGCGATAGCGAGCTTCCTTCACGATGCGGTCCGATTCCGCCGAAGTGAGTTGCTCATCAATCGCCTTCAGCTTGTCGGTCACGATGTTGTCGGTTTCATCGGCGCCAATCAGGCCGCGCTGTTTTTGGAGTTCGGCCAGCTTTTCCTGCGACTCGTTGGCCTTGATCTTCAGGTCACCCATCTGCCGGGACAGCCAGCTCGATACTTGCGTAGCCGACTCATAGCTGCTGCGGAAATTGCGTTCGGTATAACTGCTGACCGTGGCGTTCACCACGTGCGCCGCCAATTCGGGATCCTTTGCGCGGAACTGGACGCTGATGATGTCCGTCTTGGGAACGACCTCCACTTGCAGTGCCTTTTGAAAGCGCAGCAGAAGGTGATCACGCGCTAGTGGAGATAGCTGGTTCAGGTCCGCATCCCGAGGCTGCGTCCACTTTCCCGCAAAGTCTTTTCTCGCCGCCATTCGCAGCTGCTTCATGACTCCGAGGGCGATCGTCGAACTGCGCAGAATGGTGACCGCACTCTGCAGCTGGATGGTTGGATCGGAAGGACCCAGCACCCGGGAGGCAACCTCGTCCAGCCCCATGGAGTTGGTTCCGGCCGGACTCACTTCGATGCGCGCCGTCGCTTCATAGCGTGGGCTTTTCACTGCGATGTAGAGTCCCGCCAGCAGGGCGCCCGCCAGGACCCAGGCTGCGATAAGAACTCGGCGCTTACGCAGCATCCGCCAGACTCCGGCGACAAGGTCATCCGGCGGCGATTCGCGAAGTGCCGCCCAGTCACAGCGGTCACCGGGAATCAATTGCTGGGCTGCAGGGACGCTGGGAACCATCACGTTGGAAAAATCGGTCGGCGAAAAATTCTTGTAGTCTTAGATCCCTCGCCCCGCGAAGAGCAGGGTATGCAGCAGGATGGAGATATCCATGAAGAGGCTGCGGTGACGAACGTAGTACAGATCGTATTCGATATTTTCGTGAATCAGAAAAGCGCGGTCGGCGCTCAACTGCCATAACCCTGTGATGCCTGGCTTCACGGCCAGCCGGCGTCGCTGCAGTGGCGTGTACTGCTCGACGATGAACGGCATCTCCGGCCGTGGCCCAACCAGCGACATCTGACCGAACAGCACGTTCACCAGTTGCGGCAACTCATCCAGGCTGGTGCGCCGCAGGAAGCGTCCGACCGGGGTGATGCGCGGATCGTCTCCTGCCCCGGGGGAGTACGAGTACTGTGCAGCGTCACGATACATGGTCCGGAATTTGCAGATGGAGAACCGGCGTGCGTCTTTGCCCACGCGGTCCTGCCGGAAGAAGATGGGCCCGGGAGAGGTGAGTTTCACGAGGAGAGCAATCAGTGCGAACAGCGGCGAAAGCATGGTCAGACAAGCCGCCGACACGGCCAGGTCGATCGCACGCTTCGCCATGTCACCCGCAATCCGGCTCTGGCCCCTGGAGTAATGTGCGAGCATGATCCCGTCAAAGTTGGCATAGTCAATCCACATGCCCGGCTCAGACACGTCTTCGCGAACGCAATAGGTGTCCAGTTCCTTGGAGCTCAGCCTGGTTACCAGTTCCCTTTCCGCGCCGGGCGTTGCGATAACTAACACGTTGGCGCCCAGCCTTTCCAGAAGTTCGCCACACACCGGTCCTGGTATCACCTTCGCCGCCTGCCGGCGCTGATACGAAGATTCGTAGATTTCCACTCCCTGCTGTCCGGGATCGTCATCAATGAACGCCACCGGATCGAGTCCGAACTTCGGAGATCGTACCAGCGCCGAATAAATGCGCCTTCCCAAGTTTCCGGCGCCGAGAATGATAGTCCTGCGTGAGCCGTATCCCTTGCTACGCAGCAGGCGCAAAGCTGAGTGCATCTCCCACTTCGCCGTCGTCACGAAGACGGGCACCGTCACAAGGGCGATCAACACCACCAGGCGCGACAGCGGTTTGGCAGTCAGGTACGCGGCGAGCAACATCAGCAGCAGACTTTCGACGGTAACCCGCAGAATCCGCTCTGTCTCCCGCACCGCGAGAAGGCTGACGTAGGCGCGATAACCGCCGTGCCGCTCCAGCAGGATTACAAACAGGACGCCAAAGCCAGCCGCCGACAGCAACACGTCTGAGGCGGGGTACTGCACCTGGCTTCCAACTCCTCCCAGGCGGTAGAGGGCATAGGCGCAGTAAACGGCAGCAATAACCGCGAGAATATCAATGCAGCGCTCGGCTGCGTTCAGCAGGCCCCTGAAGAGTCTTCCCGAGGCAACGGCTTTCCGCCCATGACACTCGGCCACGGTGACGGAAGGAAGGAAGTTCTCCAGAACGGACGAGGTGGGGGAGGGGATCTGTGCCGAAGCCATGCTTCCCTGAGTTCAGTGTGGAAAAACGAAGTTCGCCGCCTTCGTCAGACTGCTTCTACATCCGCCCCGTGCAAGTTGATGGCAACGCACTGCATGACGTGCTCCACAGCGATCACCAGCCGGGCGCCATTCTGCTTCTCAACGAGGATGCCTTGCCAACCGGCAAATGGGCCGTGCTTGACGCGCACTTGATGTCCAATTCTTAGAAACGGGTGCGGCTCGACCAGGCCTGCATGCGCCCCACAGGTCCGCAAGCGCTCGATTTCCTCTTCCCGCAGAGGGGAGGGTTTGCCGCCAACCGACACGATGTTGACTACCCCAGCGGTTTGCAAAACCGGAACACGTTCCTCGTGCGAGACATGTACGAAGACGTAGCCGGGAAACAGAGGGGCCCGGCTGCGCCGCACGCGGTCAGACCAGCGGGAAAACCTTTCGTAGGTTGGCAGAAGCGACTCAACTCCCTTGACGCGGAGTTGGTCGGCCACATGGCGTTCGTGGCAGGAGCGGGTGTAGGCGGCCAGCCAGTACCGCTCCTCTCGGGTCTCTATCATGACGTGGCGCAAATTGCATGGCTCCGCCAATGCGACTCCCGCTGAGCGGAGCCATGCGGTTTAGCGGCGGATTAAGAGTGGTCACTTGAAATCGCAGTCTCGTAACCACTAAAGTTTTACAGCACGCTACGTCTAACGTGCTACTAACTGCGTGCAAGCCGACTTCCAATGAGGTCGAAAGGCTGCAAGTAACTAGAAGCATAGGTACTGTCTTCGTTGGTAACCAAGTCGTTGCGGTGATTTTCTTCCAGAATCCGGACATGCGTGTCCAGACTTTGGACGTTTGCGCGGCCATTGCCCGCCCAGGCTTTACAATCGCCCTTCACCTCACGCTTCAAGGAGCAGGCAAGCAATGCGGGTATTGGTCACCGGTGGTGCAGGATACATAGGCAGCGTGGTCTCCGATCACCTGCTGCGCAGGGGGCACTCCGTCACCGTGCTCGACAACCTCAGCAAGGGGCATCGGGAAGCCGTTCCCGCGCAGGCCGAATTCGTTCTGGCGGACACTGGAGATCCATCAGCCCTGACGGATGTTTTCGAGCACGGCAAGTTCGAAGCCGTCATGCACTTTGCCGCCTCCATTGAAGCCGGCGAGTCAGTCATCCATCCGGAGAAGTTCTTCGACAACAACTCGGCGCGTACGCTCGTGCTCCTGCAAGCGGTTCTGAAGTATCAGGTTTCGCGCTTCGTGCTGTCGTCCACAGCGGCGGTATATGGCGAGCCAAAGCAAATTCCCATCCCTGAAGACCATCCGCTGGAGCCGACCAACCCCTATGGCGAGTCGAAGCTCATCGTCGAACGCATGCTGGCGTGGTTTCATCGCGTCCACGAACTACGCTATGCCAGCCTGCGTTACTTCAACGCCGCCGGCGCGACAGCCGAACGCGGGGAAGCCCACGACCCCGAGACACACCTCATTCCGCTGGTGCTTCAAGTTCCGCTGGGCAAGCGCAAGGCAATCTCCATCTTTGGAACCGACTACCCGACGAAGGACGGCACCTGCATCCGGGATTACATTCACGTTGACGACCTGGCGACGGCACACCTGCTGGCACTGGGCGCATTGCAGGAGCATCCACAACTCATCTGCAACCTGGGAAGCGGCGACGGATTTAGCGTGCTTGAGGTCATCGAGATTGCGCGCACAGTGACCGGCCACGAGATCCCGGTGGTGGAAGCGCCCCGGCGCAGCGGGGATCCGGCGGTGCTGGTCGCCAGCTCAGAAAAGGTTCGCCGGGTGCTTGGATGGCGGCCACAACGCTCGGACCTCGAGAGCATCGTGCGCAGCGCGTGGGAGTGGCACAAGGTCAGGGGTTAGTTGCCAGGGTCAGTCCTTAAACCGGTACCACATCAGGTGGAACACGGCGGCCACGCCGTCGGTCCAACTGATTTTCTTCCCTTCTGCATACGTCCGTCCGTGATAGACGATGGGCACCTCGTAGATGCGTGCGCCCATCCTGGCCAGCTTGACAGTAAGCTCCGTCTCGAGGCTGAAGCGGTCAGAGCGAATGTGGATCCGGTCGAACAGCTCCCTTCTGAACACCTTGTAGCACGCAGTGACGTCGTGAATGCTCAATCCAGTAAGCGTGTTGCATAGCGCTGAGAAGCAGCGATTCAGCACATAGCGCCAGTGGCGTGGAACGCGATGCGGCCCGTAATGGAAACGGTTTCCAAAGACAGCGTCAGCGTGGCCCTCGAGAATCGGCGTGATCAGCAGTGGATAGTCACGCGGGTCGTACTCCAGATCGGCATCCTGAATGAGGACCAGTTCTCCGGTGGCGTGCTCCAGTCCACTGCGAACGCCCGCGCCCTTCCCCTGGTTCTTCTCGTGCAGCACGAGCTTGACGCTATTGGCGCCGCCGCCCAACAGCTTCGCCAAGTCAGAGTGCTGCAGGAGCTCGCGCGTGCCGTCCGTGGAACTGTCGTCCACGATGATGAGCTCTTTGTGCAGGCTGAGCGGCTGCCGTGCCACCTGCTGCAAAAGCTTCATCACCGTCCGGCGCTCGTTGTAAACCGGAATAATCACAGACAGCGTATGGAACTGGGGAAGAATGTCGTCGTCCGAAGGCTCGGGCAATTCTTCCCCGCGGTCACTCGCCTGTTCACGGCTTTGGGCTTGGGACACCAGATAGACTCCGAGGATCAGCAATTCGGGATCAATGGGATGCCGATAACGAGGCTGCGGGAAAGTTACATAGTAGACCGCGGGGTAGAAGATCACCAGACTGGCGAACAGGAATACACCGTGGACGCGCCGCTTGACAGCCAACAGAAGTCCCCAGAGCGCCAGCACAGAGGAAGCGAGAAACAGCGAGTTCTTGGTTTCTGATAACCCTTGAATCTTTGAGAGTCGCGGCAAGCCGTTCCAGAAATATACGATGCGGCGCAGGGTCAGCACCGCGCATCGGCCGGGATTTTCCGCGATCCACTCTCGCGCCCGGCGGCCCTGGTCAGCCATGAAGGCTGTCTCTCCCAGTTGCTTGTATTTCTCAAATTGCCAGGGATTCTGACTGGGATGATAGAAGAGAACGTACGGCCCCTCTGCGAGCGGGTTGTTGCCAATGCGAAACTCCATGGGAAAGTTGTCGCGAATAAACACCGGCTTGCCGAACGCGCGGTAGTTACGCGTCAGCCACGGCATGATGGTCATCCAGAAAACTACGGCGCTGAGCACGGCGGGAACGACAAAGCGCTTCCCGCGGCGGTACAACTGATAGACCAGCCAGCACCCGGCAAAAGGGAGAAACGACAGCGCTCCCGGATTGGCAAGTGCCTCGATACCCCACAGCAAGCCGTAGCCAATCCAGGAGGAAGCCCGCTCGTCCCCTTCCATCTCCACCGTCAGCATGAACAGCAGGCTCAGCAGGAAGGTGGACAGGCTCGTCTCCCAAATCCAGCGCACCGACCAGTAGATGGTGTAGGGCAGCAATGCCCAAATCCATCCCGACCAGACGGCAACAGTTTCGCCGAAGACCCGGCGGGCGGTGCGGTAGATGGTCCAACTGGTGAGCGCAGCGAAGACGCTGTTGAAGACCAGCATGCAAAACGCGGCCGCCTGCGAATAGCTGCCGAACATCCGGAAGGCCAGCGATAAAATCCAGGGATAGAGCGGCGCGTTCCATGCTGATGGACCGGTGTCGCCGCCAAACGGAGAGCTGAAGCCGTGGTCGTTGGCCAGCGAGTAGGCCAGGCGGCCAATCTCCCAGCCGAATCCGAAGTTGGCTTCGGTGGTACGAAAGCGGTAGGTATGCGCCAGTGTGATCCAGAGAACACGCACCGCAAACGCGATCAGCACCATCCAGCCGGGCGAGTACCAGATCGTCAGCCACCGAGACGGCACTGCCGGGTTGTCAGCCGTGTCGGGGACAGACGCAAGTACTTCCGGCTGGGTCTTAACATGCATGGGACAACGCAGATTCTATCGTAGCTTTGGGGACCCCGTAGGCGCGAGCGGCGGAATCGAATTGGTCACCGCAGTGGGGTGGGCCGGCCTTCCAGAGTTCAAGAGCCGGCCCTGCGTTGCGCTTCACGTTCGAGTGATGAGGAGGGTTAGTTCACCGTGAGCGCGACCTGTACAGAATGTTTGATTGACCCGGAACTGCCCGTCACCGTGAGGTCGGTAGGTCCGTTGGTCATATGGTTGGTCATGCCGGAACCGCAGCCGAAGGCCGCCAGCAGCAGCACAGCGATCAGCAGCACTGCACCTACTATTGCCGCCCGATGCAAGGCCTTCCGCCGGGCTGTTGCATTCTCTGCGGGCGTGGCGAACACCAGGCCGAAGAGTCCGATTCCCGAGAACGGCAACCAGATCATGGCGCCGACGGGAGTGTAGCCCTGCGACACAGACAGCATGAGGGCTGCGCTGGCAGCGCCGCCACCCGGCGTAATGCTGGCAGGCGAAAACAGGCAATTGATACCTGCGGGACCCGAGCACGAAAGCGCAATGGGGCCGTTGAAGCCTCCCACGGCGCTCGCCATCACGGTCAGGTTGACCGCGCCTCCCCGTCCTACCGTGGCGCTGGTGGGTGAAACCGTGAGGGAGAAATCGCCGCCGTTCACCGCTTGCGCCGCCATCATCGTGGCGAACAGTCCGTGAGTTTGATCAGCGCCTCCTGCGGTGAAATACAGAGTATTCGCATCGCTGGAAGTCTGACCAAACAGTAAGTCCCACAATCCCGGGTTCAACAACACGTTTCCAGCAGGATCCATGAGCTGGCCCATGGCGTTGCCGGCGCTGTCGAATGCCGTGATGGCGCCATCGCCGAAGTTGCCGACCAGGATCGTATTGGAGAATTGTCCGAAGTTGGAAGGAGCTGCAGCAACGCCCCAGGGAGAGTTCAGTTGCCCTCCAGAGGCGAATCGCTTCACGAAGTTTCCGTTGACATCGAAGATGTCAACCACGCCGTTGCCCGCGCCGTTCACCGGGTCGTGCTTGGCCGAATCTTGCAAGGCATAGGCCACGTAGACCTGATTGTTGACGATGTGTACCCCATGGGGTGCAAACCCAGCAGGAAGGCCAGGGTCAGTGAATGAGCCGGCGAGGGCCGCGGGCTTGAAGGCTCGATCGAAAACGTCAATCTTCCCGCTGCGGAAGTTTGCCGCCAGAAGAAAGGCGCCGGAACCATTATTCAACAGGGCCAGGCCTTTATAAACGGCGCTGGCAGCGGAGTTGTCGACGACGGTGATGCCGACAGTGCCTGCACTCCAACTGACGAGTATGCCGTCCTCGGTGTCGAAGATGAATTGCGCACCGCCAAAGTCCGCACCCGAAGCATTGGCTACAAGTCCAGTCGGGCATCCGGGATTGCACGGATTCACCGATGCCGAAGGGATCTGCACCACCAGCGAGTTCTTGTTGCCGGCAGCATCATAGAGCGTGCTGGTCCCGCCGTTGTTGTTGGCAATCCAGAACGGCTGGCCAGGCAGTAGGGCAATGCCCCAGGGATTCGACAGTTGAGGGTCGGTGTTGTTGGCGATACCCGGCGCATTCGCCACAAGGTTGGTTTGTTTATAGCCGGTCTGAGCTGGCGCGAGGCTGGCAGCGAGGCTAAGGACGAGCGACAGTAGAACCTTCTTCATGGGGGTCTCCGGTTTTCCGAGAATCTACTCAAATAGACGCAGCTCCCATGAGTCACCGTGTAAACAAGATGTCGTTTGTTTGTGACTGTCGCGGACACATAAACTAAGCGAGATCAGGTGCTTAGGCTAAGATGTCGGTCATATCTTCAACCACCGAGGAAGCATTTCCTATGACAACAACCATGCGTAGTCTCCTTCTTTGGCTCATCGCAGAACTCGTTATATGTTGCGCCGCAACGGCCGCCCTGGGCCAGTCCGGCGACAAGATCGAGCGCATTCCCATTGCTAACTCCGATTTCCCCATCTCAGCAGCGGTTGTCGTTCCCTCTGGTTATGACACCATCTACGTGAGCGGCAACGTCCCGAAGGTCGCGAATCCGAATGCGCCAAAGGCCAGCACGGAAGCTTACGGCGACACGAAGACGCAGACCATCTCGGTCTTACAGCAGATTGCGAAGACGCTCGCCGATCAGGGGCTCTCCATGGCCGACGTGGTGATGATGCACGTCTTCCTGGTGGGCGACCCGGCCAACGGCGGCAAGATGGATTTCGCCGGGATGATGGCGGGATATACGCAATTCTTCGCCACCAAAGAGCAGCCCAACAAGCCGGCGCGCAGTGCGGTGCAGGTTGCGGCGCTGGCGGTACCCGGTGCGCTGGTGGAAATCGAAGTGATTGCGGTGCGCAAACGTGTGATGCACCTGGTCCATTAGGCGGCTGGCTTGAACGCGGTCACAAGTTCTCGCGAGGTTTGGTCGATCGTCGCTCGGCGCTGGATCCGACGTCTGATATTGGTTCCCGTTCGTATCTCTTTGCTGCACATCCTCGGCAGAGACTCAGGGTTACAATCGTTGGCGGATGGCATCGAGTGCAACAATGAGCCGAACCCGCGTGGCAATTGGTGCCGCGCCCCATCTCGCATTCCGCTACATCGTCCTCTTGCTGTTGTTCCTGGCTTCGCTTTTGTTTCAGATCGGCTCGATCAGAAACGTTGCTGATTACGTTCCTGCGAGCGTGCCAAAATTCGCTCCGGGTGAAGGCAGCGCCGCCCTGAGGTTTGTGGACTCGCGGGCTTCCGCGGCGGGGCTGGGCCGCGGCGATATCCTGGTGGCAATCAATGGCCGGCCCTTTACGGGGCTGGTGGTGTTGTACGAAGAGATTACGAAGGCGCGGCCCGGAGATCGATTGGCCGTTACTGTCAGATCACCGGGGGCCGGATCCCCAGAGCGGACCGTAGAGCTTACCGTTGCGCAATCCAGCCGTTGGTCAGGCGCACAGATATTGCTGACTCTGGTCCTGATGCCTGTCTTTTGTCTAGCGCTGGGGTTTTGGGTAGTGGCGGTACGTCCTAGCGACCCCCTGGCATGGCTGCTGCTCGGTCTGATGATGAGTTTCGCACAGATCCTCTCCGCTGAGCCCGGGCTGGAAGGCTGGGGAGCAGGGCTGATTAAGGTTACCGAGAGCTATTCCGAAACACTGGGAGCAGCATGGCCCGCCTTCATGTTTCTCTTCGGCTTTTACTTTCCAGAACCTCTACCCTTCTTCCGCCGGCCACGCTCCTGGTGGCGGTGGCTGCCGGCATTGGTCATTACTCCGTACGTCGTCCTCTCAGTGATCGATGTAGCCGCTTCAGTAAGGGAACTCACGAATATTGCCTCAACTTCCTATACCCGGGTCTTGCCTCTCATTCGGGCGGTTCTCAAGGTATATGTCTTTTGCCTCGTGGGCGCTTTCTTCGCCTTCATCTCCACCAAGTCGGCCATAGCCCTGTCTTCTGACTCCAAGCGAAGACTGCGGCTGCTGTACTGGGGCACGACGATCTCCCTTACTCCGGCGCTGCTGTTTGGAGTGGCCATTTGGGTCATCGGCCTGCAACGCATTCCAGACTGGCTGGGGCCATTCGTCGCCTTACTGTTGTTGATCTTCCCACTCACCCTGGCTTACGTCATCGTGGTGCAGAAGGCCATGGATGTGAGAGTTGTTCTCCGCCAGGGACTGCAATACGCGCTCGCGAAGAATGGAGTTCGCACGCTGCAAGCGCTGGCCATCCTGCTGGTGGCCCTGACTGCTCTGGCTCTGGTTGCACAGAACCGTGAGCGTCCGCAAATGATCGTCGTCATCGTTCTCGGATTGCTGGCCATATTCACCATCCGCCGCTTGACTGAGAAAGCAGGCGCCTGGATCGATCGCCGATTTTTCCGTGAAGCGTACGACGCCGAACAAGTCCTGAGTGAGCTCAGCGATGGCGTGCGCAGCATGCTCGAGGTGCGCTCGCTCATCGAGACTGTCGCCAAGCGCATCTCGCAGACGCTGCACATTTCGCGAGTGGCTGTGCTGCTGGGCGGCGGCCCGTACCGCCCGGCATATGCCGTGGGATACGGCGACCCTCCAGACATCACGTTTCCCGTTGGTGCGGGCACGGTAAAGGTGCTGGAGCGACAGACCGAGCCCGCGCGTGTGTACTTCGACGATCCTCACTCCTGGCTGTACCGCGAACCAGAGGTAACAGAGGAAGACCGTGTCAAACTCACCCAACTCGACGCGGAGCTGCTGCTCCCTCTCAACACGCGCGACAAATTGCTGGGTTTTATCAGCCTGGGGCCAAAGCTCTCCGACGAACCTTACTCGCGCGCCGACCTGCGTCTGCTTAAATCCGTAGCAACACAGACCGGCCTGGCACTGGAGAATGCGCAGCTGGTCACAGCCATTGCCGATGAGGTGGCGCAACGGGAGCGGCTCAACAGCGAAGTGCAGATCGCCCGCGATGTTCAGGAGCGACTCTTCCCGCAGAAGCTGGTGCCAATCCCCGGCATAACCTATGCGGGCGCATGCCGCCCCGCCCAAGGTGTAGGTGGGGATTACTACGATTTCCTGGCCCTGCCCGGCGGCCGGCTGGGCATTGCCATCGGTGATGTTTCCGGCAAGGGTATCGCCGCAGCGCTGACCATGGCCAGCCTGCAAGCGTCCCTGCGCAGCGAGGCAACGCGCGCTCCCGACAACCTCGCCGGGCTGATGGTTAACGTGAATCGGCTGCTGCATGAAGCGCTGGCGTCCAACCGCTATGCGACTTTCTTCTACGGCCAGTACGATCCCGAGTCCCGTCTGCTCACCTACGTGAACGCCGGCCACAATCCACCGATGTTGTTCCATCCTTGCGACGGTGTTTGCCAGGTTTCACGGCTGGAAGCATCTGGCACGGTGGTCGGTTTGCTGGACGATGCCGCTTATCGGCAAACCAGCCTGGCCATCGCCCCGGGAGACATGCTTATCGCCTTCACCGACGGTGTCAGCGAAGCGATGAATTCAGCCGAAGAAGAGTGGGGCGAGGAACGGTTGATTCAGACTGTCCAGGAGTGTGTGGGCCTGCCTCCGGCGGAAGCGATCGCGCGCATCATGCGGGCCGCTGATTCCTTCGTCGCCGGCGCCAGACAGAACGACGATATGACGCTCGTCGTCCTCTGTGCCCAGCCGCCGTGTGGCGAATAGGCAGTTGGCTGTATTTTCCCGGTTGCTGCGTGTGGCGCACACCGCCCATCCAGCGGCCTGCTTGAATACGGCGCGATTCCGGCCTAGACTCGCCATATTGCTGACTGTGACGCTCATCACAGCCCGGGGGTACATGCATGGGCGAAGATGAGATTCACGGACTTGGGACGTCGTTCGAGAATAGGGATCGCTTGACTCGGACTGCGTCCTCACTCGGGATGACAGCTTGATCGAAGAGCGAAGCGCGAAAAGTGAATCGCGACTCTAACTAGACAGCAGGTATTGCATGGGCTGGATTGAAAACAAATTCGAGAAGAACTTCCTGGTCACTACGGTGGATTACGTCTTCAACTGGGCGCGGAAGTCCGCCATCTGGCCGATGACCTTCGGCCTGGCCTGCTGCGCCATCGAGATGATCGCCGCCTCCACCTCGCGCTTCGACATCGCGCGCTTCGGCTCGGAGGTCTTCCGCCCCAGCCCGCGGCAGAGCGACCTCATGATCGTCGCCGGCACGGTCACGCTGAAGATGGCGCCGGTGGTCAAGCGCATCTGGGACCAGATGCCCGACCCCAAATGGTGCATCTCGATGGGCGCGTGCTCGTCGGTCGGCGGCCCGTTCAACACCTACGCCGTGCTGCAGGGCGTGGACCGCATCGTGCCCGTGGATGTGTACATCGTCGGCTGCCCGCCGCGGCCGGAGAACCTCTTCTACGGACTGCTGCGCCTGCAGGACAAGATTGACAAGATGTCGATCGCCAAGAAGCCCACCGAAGTGCGCCTGCACGAGAACATGGTGGACGACTTCAAGGAGCAGATCCGCATCGCCCAGGCCAACTTCGCCAACCCTGCGGAAATGGCGCCGCCTCCCCAGACCGGCGCAGTGGCGGGTCGATAAAAAACAAACACATGCACTCCTATTATTACTTTGGCGGGTTGCTATCCAATACCGGAATGTAGGAGCCGGAGGGTACCAGATCGCCGCCCAGGGAACACTGGGCGCCCTTCCCCACCAGTTGGAACGTGCCATAAAACACCGGACACTTGCATTGCGCGGTGGACCCATCTGAGTTGAGTTTGCAGGGCGCGGTCATACAGCCGGCGAAAGGCAGCCGCTCGGGCGGCTTCGAACAAACTGTCACCGGGCTCTTGCCCCCAAGAGCGTCCAGGAGGTCCTGGCGCGAGCCCGGATCGTAGGTGGAGATGACGTCCGCCCCGGGGATCAGCGCCCCACCCTTCAGGTAGTTACAAACCGGCGCCTGATCGGTGCCGCCGCACAGGGAACCGTCGTAGCCACAAAGCTTGACAGTGTCGTCGTACACCGGACGGTTCAGAATTGCCGTGATCAGAACATAGTTGGCGCTGTTCATGACCATGCACTTGCAATTGGCTGAGCGGCCATCGGGAGCAAAATGGCAAGGAAACGGTTCCTTACCCGAATGGAAGCAGAGCGCAAACTGCGGCGAGCACGCCAGAAACTGTGAACGTACTGTGAGCGTGTCGCGGTAGGCAGGTCCGTAATTCGTCGTCCAATTGGCTGAGTTATCCCAGAATAGCTGCCAGTCCGGCACGAACTGCTCGAGCCAGTTGGATGGATCATCCCAGTATGAGTCGGGCACAAACAGCTTGTGAGAATTGACTGACTGCGCTGCCATCGAACTGAGAAGGCCAAAGCCCAACAGCGCCGAAAGAAACCACACCAGTACACGCCCCAGTCGCTGCATAACCATCCTCCTCTGCCATCCAGCCAGCCAGACGAAATGACGCCAGCCGAGGCTCTGCTTTTACCACAAAACAGCGCCACACTATACACCCTTTCCGGGTATCATCAAGAACAAAATATGCCCGGATTGGTGGCAGCTCGTTGGCCGAAATGTGGTGATGCACTACCCCGTGCGCATGCAATGCTGGGCTACCAGAGCTCTGTTGGCTCCACTACAAACGGAGGATGTTCCCTGGTCGTCTTTTTCTTAACAGTGATCACCACCAACCCTGATCACGGGTAGTTCAGAGGCTTGAGTGCTACAGGTTTTGGTACCTCGCGCTAAGCTTGTTCGCCTGTCATGCTGAGCGAGGTGGCGCCGAGCAAAGCGCGACCGAGTCGAAGGAATACGTTCTCTGACGGAGACAAGAATGAAGCACCTGCTCATCACTCTGCTGCTGTCCGTGCCAATCCTTGACCAATCGCCTCCCACCACGTCACAACTTATCGGCACATGGAAACTCGTCTCTGTCGAAGACACCACCCAGGACGGAAAGATCCAACCGTCCGCGCAATTTGGTTCGCACCCCCATGGTTTTCTCATGTATGAGACAGACGGCTATATGTGCGCCGCACTCGTTGATGGCGATCGCCCCGCGTGGAAGGAGCCCTCTCGCCCTACGGATGCCGAAAAGATGGCCTACTTCGACACCTTCGCAGCCTACTGTGGCGCCTACAAGCTCGACAGTACGACCTCCACCGTCACACACTATCCCGAAGTTGCCTGGACACCAGCGTTTGTCGGCTCGACGCAGCCTCGCCCCTTCCGCCTGGAGGGTAACAATCTGATCATCACCACAACCAAGGGCTTCTCCGATCCGAACATCAAACAACGTGTGCTGGTATGGCAGCGCGCGAAACAATAGCCGGGAAGTGGGGCCGGGGGCTGCATATAATTGTGCGTTTGAGTCTCGCAGCTACGGCTCGAAGCTATGTGAGCATTGCCGACAAGCATCGTAAGATCATGCGAGCGGTTTAGATGGAGTGAACTAAGTGGATCCCCTCGACTTCATCAGGGTCCTTGCCGTTACGTTTATGGCGTTGTTCCCGATAGTAAACCCCATCGGAGATGCCCCAATCTTTTTCAGTCTGACGCGGCAATATCCGCAGTCGTTACGGAGGTTTCTGGCACGAAAGATAGCAGCTTACGGATTCGTACTCCTGGCCGTTTCGTTCCTGTTTGGAAGTGAGGTGCTGGCTTTTTTCGGCATCACTCTTGTGGTGATACAGATAACCGGCGGCCTCATAGTGGCCTTGACAGGCTGGAGTTTACTTAATCAGGAAGCCGCGATTTCTTTTGCGGCACAAGAGTCAGACACCCTTGAAGACGCTCTCGAGCACGCCTTTTATCCGCTGACCCTGCCCATCACCATAGATCCGGGATGCATCGCAGTAGCCATCACCCTCGGCGCCCACCTGAGACACCAGGCGGGGCCAGGCTTTGCACACGGCTATCCGCGCCATTTCATCGCGGCCCTGGCAGGAATGTTTCTGGTTTGTGTTCTAGTAGGAGTGTGTTACGCCAAGTCCGAGCCGTTACTCAGGATGCTTGGCAAATCAGGCACGAATATTCTGACGCGGCTGTCCGCATTCATTCTCATGGCCATCGGTGTACAAATCATGTGGAATGGACTGAGCTCAGGCTTGCCAGAAATGCTCGCCCACGTGGCTACGCATTGAATATTCATGCGCCTCGCATAGCCCCCTTTGCTGGTGGAGTCAGAACGTCGTTGTCTCCGGAGGATAGTCTCGGCCATAATCGTTACCCGACAAGAATTAATCCTCGAAAGAGAGAATCACATGAAACGACTCCCTGTTTTGTGGACTGCCATGTTGCTTGCCGCCCCTCTGCTGGTGGCACAAGTCCCGGATCAGAGTCACATGTACGCCCAGCCACCCATTCGCATATCCGATCAGCCGGTGAATCCGGATCAGCCGACCGGCATTCTTCCCGCCCAATTCAAGGCAGCGTACGGATTCAATCGGATTCCAAACCAGGGTCAGGGACAGACCATCGCCATCGTTGATGCCTACGATGACCCGAACCTCGAGTCGGATGTGGCGTATTACGTCTCGTACTTTCACCTTCCTCCCTGCAGCTTCCAGAAGGTGAAAGTCGGCAACCCGACAGCAAGCATCGTCTGGGGTTTGGAACAGTCGCTGGACATCGAGCAGGTCTGCGCGCTGGCGCCGCAAGCCACGATCCTTCTCGTCGAAGCCAACAGCCAGAGCCTCACGGATCTGCTCGCTGCAGTTCAAGTGGCGTACTCGGCTCCCTACAATGCCACCGTCATCTCCATGAGCTGGGGATATCTGGAGTTCAACGGAGAGACCGCTGATGACAGCTACTTTTGCCACATCACGAACGCCAACGGTCCGGTCATCTTCGTGGCGGGCAGCGGCGACAGTGGACATCACAGCCTCTATCCAGGAGCCTCGCCCTGCGTCATTGCCGCGGGCGGCACGAACCTGACCTTGTCCACGGTTCTTCCACTCGGAAATCCTCTGCAACTGAATTACGGAATGGAGACAGCATGGTCCGCCAGTGGCGGCGGAGTCAGTCCCTATGAGGCCCAGCCCTCCTATCAATATCCGGCTTGCTCCCAGTGGTCCGCCACCAATCGTTGCATTCCTGACATCGCTTCCGTCTCCGCTAACATTCCGGTGTATGACACCTACGGCTACCCCGGCTGGAACAACGTGGAAGGCACGAGCATAGCCAGCCCCGACTGGGCAGCCTTCTTTACCCTGGTGAACTCAATGCGCGGGAATCAAGGAGAAGGTCCGCTAGGTAGTGCGGTGGAGGACCTCTATGAGATTTACTATTCCTCGCAATACTCCGCCGATTTCCACGACATTACGCAAGGAAGCAACGGGAATTGCGGCTCGCAGTGTAACGCTGGCCCGGGCTACGATTTGGTGACCGGTATCGGCACCTATCAGGCCAATGTGCTGGCTCCAGCGCTGGTCGCAAAACCGAACTGACTGCAACACCACGTCGATTTGTTGACATTGTCAACCTTGTGTCCGCGCCAGGTTTTTTCACGCTTGCTCAAGGGTGCGGCTTCCGCTTATACTCCGCCCATCTCGAGTACGATTCGGCCCCTTTTAGGATTCCTGTTTCCCCTGGGGTGACCATGAATCGCTTGTCTGCGCTCTTTCTCCTCGTAGTGCCTTGTGTTCTCCTTCAGGCTTGTGGGACGGGCAGAACAAATCCCGTTCCGCCGCCGCAACCTCAAATCTCCATCGTTTCGCCCGGCGATGGATCAACCGTGACGACGTTGCCGACGACCGCCCAGGTGAGCTTTACCAACGGCGCCGACCCCACCCATGATGAAGGCGCTGCTCGACGGCGTGGATATCACCGCTCAGTTCAGTGCTGCCGACAGCAACGGCGTCCGGCAAGCGCAAGTGGACCGACCGGCGTTGAACCTGGGGCTGAACCAGATACAGACTTTTGATGGCACGCTGCGGGCGAATGCTTCCTTTACGGTGCTGCTCAACGGCGCAGGGGCGGGTTCCCCCGCCGGTTTGCCCCTGATGGTGCCCATCCAGACCCGTGTGCTCACCGGAGACGGCACGCACGCCACGGATTACAACATCGCTCTCTATTTGGACGCGAGCAATCCCAGCAACGCCACGCTCTACCAGGCAACTACCCCTTCGGATGGCTCAACCGCAGGGTTCCAGCTCCTGTGGCTGCAGCGAGCAGATTTGGGACTGGTCTTGAACGAAACTCTGCCGAACCCGGTACCGGCCGGCGACTTTGGCTGGCCCAACAATCCAATCTATAGGGCGCTCTCTGGTCCGCCCCCTGCCGGCTGTGGAACTGCGGGATGCCTGCTGATCATGCAGAGTCTGGTAACCCTCGGTTACACGCCCTGCTCCGTGTCCGGGTATGGGGATGACTGCAATGAGCTTTCTCAGTTCTACGAGGGGATGGGGGCGTCGGCGCGGTGGCTGTTTGCCAACGGCGCCAGGCCAGAGGTTGCTTATTCCTTCATTGGCAACACCATTGCCGCAGGGGCCAGCAAAAGTCCCGCGCCGGCGGGCACCTATTTCGAGCGGCTGACCTGCAGCGGGGCCAATAGCGTTGACTTTCCGCGGTTTTGTGACAGTCTCGGACCCTACACGATCTTCGGGCCTAATCAGGCAGGATTCCCCAATACTTCCAACACCGCGCCCAGCAACGCCACCCCGGCGCAAATTGGCAACATCTCGGGCGCGCTCATTCGCGACAACTTCTACAACTACACCTATACCCAGACCGCACCCGCGGTTGCCTTCTCGAGTGCTACCGACTCGACGGCCAACTTTACGTTCCATTCCTTCACCATCAACGGCAATGTCTATTCGTCAGGCTTCAACAACAGCAGCGTGGGGGGCTTCCATGTGGTCATCCTTAAGCCAATTAGCCCGTTCCAGCCCCCGGTGTCGCTCCATTCAGTGCTAAACTTGCTATCCAGCAGGGGCGCAGTATGGGTGTGTTCGCCGAGGGACCGGACCGATCCCAACCATCATCTCCATTCCACAGGTCCAACCCAGATGTCTTTGGCGCCGAAAAGTCGTCCACGCTCTTGCCGCAGGCGGGATCAGGCGTGGGTCTTGCGACCGGCCCGTTGCGCGCCAATGGCGATGCTCCCACGCGGTCCCCAGACATAGACACTCCACCGCTGGTTGGCGACGTCCTGCGTTCCCCGGGCCAACCGCTCGATTCCGTCACGCGCGCCTTTATGGAGCTGCGCTTCGGGCATGACTTCAGCCGGGTTCGGGTGCATGACGATCCCACAGCCGCCACCTCGGCCGACAGCTTGAATGCCCGCGCCTACACGGTCGGCCATAACATTGTCTTTTCCACGGGAGAGTATGCGCCTGCAACCGCAGCAGGCAGGCGCCTACTGGCCCACGAGCTGACCCATGTGTTGCAACAGCATGGTGGCGCCACCGTCGCGCAGCGGGACCCCAAACCCGGTCCGGATATGCAAACACCTCGCAGGCCGCAGCCGGGTCAGAAGCCTACTACCGTTGCAACTCCCGCAGGTGATCCGCAGGACTGGCTGCGTTGGGTCGACCACAACTCCTCCAACCTGTACTGGAGGATGGTGAACTTCGACAAGCAGAAGCAATGGCGTTCGGACTTCCACGCCATGATCGAAGAACGATTCCAGAAGATACGTGAGCTCAACGATCAGCTCGTGAAACTTCAGAAGGAATTCGATGAGAGCACCAGCGGATTCTATATCTTTGAACACGAGTCCACGCTGAGGATTCGAGAGACACTCCCCCGTGCATGGAAGCAACTCGAACAGTTCAGTCGGGAGACGATGGATCTGCGTGACGCGGAAAAGTCTTACGAACAGCAGGCGGACGTCCAAGAGCGGCGTGTGGCGACTGAAGCGGAATTAGTCCAGGGGGCGGCGCGCGAATTTCTTCGGGGCAGGAAAACCATCACGGCCGGTGATTACGAATCGCTCGTGACCGGTATCAATAAAGCGGGCAGCGCCATCGATCAACTGGTGAACATGGAGTTCGATGCGCAGGTCAAGTACGCAGGTCCGCCGGTTTCCCGGCAGAATGATTGATGGTCCACAGCAGGGTGGGGTGTGAGATGCGTGTTGTTGCGGAAAGGCCGGATCGTTCTCAGCCGTCATCCGCTTTCGATTCTTCCCGCAGCTTAACGCGCTGCGCGGTGCACACCCATTCGGCCGGGGCAGGACTTCCCTCCCCTGGTTGGCGATGTCCTGCGTTCCCCGGGGCAACCGCTCGACTCCGTGACGCGCACCTTCATGGAACCCCTTCCGGCCAATCCGGAAGTGTGACTCTGGTGAACAACTGCCAGGAACAGAGCCGCGTCATCCAGGCCAACTTCGCCAAACCGGCGCAGTTGCCGCGACCGGCAGAGAGCGGTGCAATCCTGGGGCGCTAAACGAAACGACCGAGTTCCGTCATCGGTTTCCACTGCTGCTGCGGCTCGCGAGCTGCTCAACCACGTTATCGAGATTGGGATAGCCGGCGCCAAAGCTCCGTGTCAACCAGTTTCCACCACGCTCGGCGACTTTCTCGCCGTCGGCGATTACCTCAAACTGCCCTTTGCTGCCGTGCGTGATCACGGCTTCCATGCCCAGCCGCTGCTTGATGAGGGCCACGAGACTCGCGGCCTTGGCTTTGTTGCCCCCTCACGTCGGGCAGCAAACAATCTCGATCTTCATTCCGTTTCTCCAATCTTTTCGGTGGCTGTTGCCTCACGCGCGTTCGGTTCTGAGCGCTGAACCCAGGGACTATCATATCGCCGAAACAGGACGGGCGCCGACGTGGTCATAGGTGGGATAGGATGCTCTGTGGCTACGGCCCCTGGGGTTCCGTGAATCTGCTCCATCGCGCGAGAGATGGGCCGAATTCCGAGGTTCCCTCAGCAATTCGGTCGAGGCCGGAAAGGAGGGTAACTCGGCAGCTGCTTACGCAAAGCTCAAGGAGAACCTTCCGCTGTTTTATGATTTTCCGGGCAAGATAGTGCTTTTCATTGGAGCGGCAGGCCGGCAATTGCTGGACCCTGCTGCCCGAATAAAAAAGCTGATCGCCATCGATAAGGATGTCGAGGCATTGCGAGAGCTGAAGGCGAAGGTTGTTGCGCAAGGCCTGCAGGATTCCGTGGAAGTAGTAGGCGCGAGCTTCGAAGACGTCACATTGCACGGGGATGCGATCTATCTTGAGTTTTGTCTGCACGAGATGGACGATCCGGAGAGGGCGCTGGTCCATGCTAAGTCACTGGCGCCCGACATCGTGTGTATGACCATTCGGCCGGCTCGGAATGGATCTACTACGGTGCGGAGGAGGACAAAGTCGCCCGCAGCTCCGCCGTGATGGAGAGCTTCGGCATTCGGCGCTGTCAGAAGTTCAAGGCTGAGCAGCGGTTTGGAAATTACGATGAACTGCTCGCCAAGGTGGCTCCGCAAGGGCCGCTGGCGATCGAGCGCATACAACGCTTCGTCGGGGCCACGGGCATCGTGATCCCTATGAGCTATGAGTTGAACTTGCTGTAGTCGAGGGTGGGGCGCTCGCTACACGTTCATCTGGAGTGGAGAATCAGTTGCTCAATGACTGAGCCAGGCTGATAAGGTTCTGCGGAACGATGTGAATAAAGCCGCCACGAGGGCTATCGATGTCCGCTATAAGAAGGAAAGCAATGGAGACAACCAGCGGCAGAACAAAGAGCAAGGCGGATTTCGGGCCGCCACGGCGCGCGCCATAACCAACCAACAGGTTGCAGCAGATGGCAATGGCCATCATTAAAGCCCACGCCGAGCCGGGAATGCGGTTCCGCCAGGCAGCCTCGGTGTATCCCTGCGAGTTCAACACGTCATTCATGCCGGAGACGGCGAGCGCGATCACCGGCGTGGGTTGCTTCACGGCTGGACCCTGCACCACAGACCACATTTCGTTCTGCAGTTGGGCGGTGTCCGCATTAATCTGGCTCAGCTCACGCTGATCGCGTGTTTGGTAGAACCGAATACGCAAGTCGAGATATCGCTGGAGATGGGAGCGCACCGCTGCCGCGTCGGCCGCGGGCAGAAGACCGGCCCGGACATACTCGGTGCCAATCGAGTTGGCCTCTTCTTCCTCGTAATTCTTGCGCTGATCGTAGCGAGCAATGGCCATGGAGAAGGTAAATCCAATGATGAGGCCGAGCAGGGTCAGGGTAGCAGCCTGTACCACGCCGAAATCCTCGCGCTCTTCGTCCTTCAAGGGCCGGCGTCGGCGCACGTACGTTCCGACCTGCGCCGCAATCCACAGTAGGAGCAACGAGATTAGGAAGAAAATCCGTGGATGGTTCAGCATGCGTCTTGCTCCGTGGGTAGTTCACGCTTCGTGAAGTCGTATCTGGACGCCACACAGCCCCACCCGGACAAGAGATAGTTGGGCACTCCTTTTTGGTTTGAATACTACCTTATCAAACCTGCCGTCGGCATGGGTGCAGACCTGCGAAGGAAGGATTTGGAAGGGAGCGTGCACCGGCGCACGCTCCTTTTGACTATTGGCTTCCGCCGGAAGCAGTAAGCGTGAGTGCCTTGACGTGGGGAAAGGACTGGCCTGCTGGACAGGAGATCCGGATTACGTTCGTGCCAGCAACCAGAGTTATGGAGCCCAAGGGATATTGGACCCGGTTCTCGGGGTTCCATCCGCCAGTGAGCAGGCTGAGGGCGTTGGGGATGACCACGGTCCCATTCACCGATACGTTCACCGGCCGGGAGTCGGCCGCGGCGTAGGTGGCCACAACGTTGTATTGCCCGCCAGGGGAATTGATGGTCCATTCCGCATAGCGATCGCTGCCAACTACAGGAGTGTCAGACCACTGGCCGTTCGCGGCCATGGCGTGCTGGTCCTGAAGCATGTCCGTACCGTACTGACTGTTGGGGTCGGCGGGAGGCGCTACCGCTACGCCATCAGTCTGCGACAGGTTACTGATGCCGAGCACGATCGACACAAGTTGTGCAGGAGGCGCAGGAGTCGGGCTGGGGGCTGACTGCGCTGCGGCTGGTGCGGGCTGCTGGGCAGCGGCGGCTGATTGCGGAGATCCGGCGGGCGGGTTGCTGGCCGAGGCTCGTGAGCCGGCCGCCAGCCAGATGGCCAATCCGCCCAGGGCCACAATCACTGCACAGGAGAGAATCATCAGGGCCCGGCGGTGTTGCGCAAGAGTCTCTTGTAGTTTCATCGTAGTTTGTCCTTTCGAATTCGTATGATTGCTAAGGCCTCCCGTGGGAGGCGGCTGTGGAAGGGCGGGGCTTGTTGGCCGAACCCTTCCCGGGTTCGGGCCGGAGTCGGTTGCTGAACTCCGGCTCGTGTTGCCGACGCTCGCCCTGGCTGGTTCGCGTCAGGGCCGTGCCGCGCCGCTGCTTATTCGCAGTACATACATACCCGCAGAGCACCGTTCGCGTTGTCGCCTCCCTGGGGATGCACGACCGGATTAGCGACCTGGCGTGTGGAAGGGGAGCAGGAACTGCACACGAGGTTTCCGCACGACCGGCAGTGATGCCTGCGGTTGATGACCCCAAAGGCGTCGCCGCAGATGAGGCAGGTTTCGCTGGTGTTGTCGGGCAGCCAGGCGCCTTGGGCCGGGCGATGCTTTTCGATGACCTGCGCGAGCGTGTCCTCGATGAGATCCACCTGGCGGGGCTTCAGCTCGGTCAAGTACAACCGGACCACATGTTGGCTGGAGTATTCGGGACGGCGGATGAACATTACGGTTGCGTCAGGAAAGGCTTCGATACCGTCGTTGTGACCGGCTGTTCCTCCACCGTCGATCCGCAGCCACCAATGAGTCCAGTTGGGTCCGCGAAGCTCGCCCGAACCGTCGAGACCCGAGTCGTAGTACATAACCAACTCGTAGGGCGTCGTGCTGTTGGTCCAGGTCAAACCGTTGGCCTCAATGGCCAGCTTGACGCAGGCTTCGGTCACGGACTCAAAGTCGCGCTCGGCCTGTTCGGTGACGGCTGTCTTAAATTGATGCGGTTGCCATTGCTGTCGCAGGGCGTCGAGCCGCCTCCGGGTGTCGGCGGTGTTGTACCAGGCAGCTAGAGCATTCAGGTCATCGCCATTGGCAAAGCCGGCAGCGTACATAAATATGTAGCTGGGGTTGATGGCGTTCGGGTCGAAGCCCGTCAGGGCAAAGTTCCAGCAGGCTAGTTTGCTGGGGTTGCGGGGATTCAGGTTTCCCTGGTCGCCGGCGCTCAGGTATTTCAGCTTGCGGCGAGTAGTTGTGCTAAGTGTTGCCATCCTCTTAACTCCTATAGAAGTATGTTTGCGGCTTCAGCCGGAAACAGAATTTGCTGCCGGTGCGACGGGGAGGAGCTGATTCATGGCCGCTTCCGGAACCCCTGCCCATCACCGGCTGCGAGGGGAAAATAGCAAATCGCCGCCGGCGGAGTCCTAAGGAAGTAGTGAGGAAAAGCTTGGGAATTTGTTGGAACTCGTCTTGCGCTGTAATACTCTGAAACAAATACACTTACGGAGTGACGAGATATACCTTGCTCAAATGCGAAGCCCGAAGACAGGTTTCTGCTGAAGCTTCATGGCGTACGCGTGAATCCGACCGCCAAAGCTGCCCAGGCTCTGCACGCTTTTTCCGTTTCCATCCTGCAGAGTAGTTTGCAAACGCGCGAGGCGGGTCCTTTATGCCCCCATCGCGTACAGGTACTCCACAAACGACCTGATGGCGCCGTCGAGGCCTTGCACCTTTGGGTTGGAGGACTCGATGACGTAGTACTCGTCGGGCGCGTGGGCGCCGCTTCCGTGTCCCAGGCCGAAGTGTCCAGCGGGCAACTTCAGCGGCTCGCCGGTGAAGACGTATCCCGGCCAGGAACCGGCGTTGCGCGGCAGCATGACGGGATCGATTCCGTTCTGGTGATAGGTGGCCATCTGCTGGCGAATGAGCTTGCTGTCAGCCGAGGTGCTGGTGGGATCGTAGCCGCCCGTCATGTTGACTTCGATGTCGCCGTAGCCTTTGGCAGCGAGATGCGCCTTGAGCTTGGCGAGCGTGTCGGCAGCCGTCATATCGGGCACCAGGCGCAGGTCCATCTTGGCCACTGCCTTGTGCGGAAGGATGGTCTTGCCGCCCGGGCCGGTGTAGCCGCCGACCAAGCCTTCGATATTCACCGTGGGGTTGGCCACCAGCATTTCTAGCGCCTGCTCCCAGTTGGCGTCATTGATCCAATGGCTGACACCGAGCTGGTGCATAGCGACCTGCTCATTGAGACGCTTGGCCGCGTCGGCGATCATCGCCTTCTCCGAAGCTGAGACGGGGCGCACTTTGTCCGTGTAACCGGGGATGGCGGGCGTATTGCCGTCAGCAGAAACAAGCGTGTTCAGGGCGAGCACGAGGTGCCATGCGGGGCTGTCAACCCGCGCTTTGTTGCTGGAGTGAATGTCCTTCTTCGGGCCTCGTCCCCAGCGCTCGCCATTGGAGACCAGCTCGAGTTCAATGACGCCCTTGGCGCCGAGAGTAAGGGTTACCATGCCGTCGAGCCCCTGCAAAGCCGACGGCATAAAGATGCCGTCGCAGCGCTTCAGTGCAGCGGTCACTTCGGGCTGGTGTACGATTTGCGGGAAGTGCGGCGAACCGATCTCCTCTTCGCCCTCCGCCACGAAGACAAGATTGACGGGCATCTTCTTTCCGGCGCCGCGAATGGCAGACAGCGCCGACAGGAACGCGGATTCAGGGCCTTTCTGGTTGACGGCGCCGCGTCCCACCACGACCTTGCCCACGCCGGGCTTGTCCACGATGCGCGCCTCCCAGGGCGGCGATGACCACTCTGCGGGATCCACCTGCTTGACGTCGTACATGAAGTAAAGGCCGAGAGTGTGCGGCGCTCCAGCATCGAGCGTGGCAAAGACACCGGGCTGGCCATCGGTGGGGACCTTGGTGACGCCGCTAAATCCGGCGTCGCGAACCAGGTCCATCATCATGTGGCAGCCTTCGGTCATGCCGCGGTTCTCGGCGGCGATGGAGGGCTGATGGATCCAGTCCTGCAACCGCTTGACCGATTGGTCGTGCTGTTTGGCGATCTCAGCAGAGATAGCGGCGAGGTCGGGTTGATCAGCCGACGAGAGAGGAGGCAGGGCGGCGGCAGCAGCGGTGAGAGCTGCACCGTGGAGAAAGGTTCGTCGGTCCATGGCGTGTAACGATAACGGTTGAGAAGGGCGGACGTCTAGGGGAAAACCAAGTTCGATCTGCTTGTAGCATCTGCTGGTGCGCTGTCGAATTTCGCTACGAACCCGAAGTTGGTTAGAATTACCGACGTTCAACTGGGGTGAGTTATGAGTTCACTTCCTCGTCCTGAGGAAACACAAGGGGGGGGCGAGCCGCTGCGAGTGCTGGGCGAGGCGCTGCTGTCGTCAACCTTGCTGGAGGCGGTGCCGGACGCCACGCTGGTGGTCAACCAGGAAGGCGTCATCCTGCAAATCAACTCCCAGATCGAGCACCTGTTCGGCTATACCCGGGACGAGTTGATCGGTCAGCCGGTTGAAACGCTGGTGCCCGAGCGCCAGCGGCCGCAACATCAGCATCATCGACAACACTTCGGCGACGAGCCGCGGATCCGCCGCATGGGTGCTGGGCTGGATCTGCACGGGCGGCGGCGCGACGGCTCTGAGTTTCCGGTGGAGATCAGCCTCAGTCCGGTGCCCACCAGCAACGGCACGATGGTGCTGAGCGCCATCCGTGACATCAGCGACCGCAAGCGCATTGAAGAAGAGCTGCGCCGCACCCACAAAGAGCTGGAGGAGCGCAAGGACCGGCAACTGCGGCAGTCGCAGACTCGGCTGGCGCTTATCGTGGACTCGTCGCAGGATGCCATTATCGGCAAGACCCTGGATGGCATCATCACGCACTGGAACAAGGGCGCCGAGCACATCTACGGCTACAAGGCGGAGGAGGTCATCGGCAAGCCGATTACCGTGCTTGCTCCTGCGGAGCGGGCCAGCGAGATAGCGGAGATCCTGGCGAAAATTCGCAGCGGGCAGAGCGTCGAGCACTTCGAGTCGGTCCGCGTTGCAAAAGATGGCCATCGGCTCAACGTTTCTGTCACCGTGTCGCCCATTCGCGATGCCGACGGGAGGATTGTCGGGGCTTCGACCATCGCGCGCGACATCACCGCGCAAAAGCGGGCGGAGGACCAGCTACGCCAGGCACAGAAAATGGAGGCAGTGGGACGTCTGGCGGGCGGCGTGGCCCACGACTTCAACAACATTCTGGGCATCATCACCGCCTGCAGCGAACTGTTGCGGAGCCGCGTGGAAACCGAGGGCGTGCCGCCGGAATACGTTGACAACATCCGTGAGGCCGCCAAACGCGGCGC
>Ga0335083_10001340_pt1 | contig 33993 bp, 36 predicted proteins | sample Lox_Sample_42_FD_206716 | JGI IMG/M metagenome (GOLD analysis project Ga0335083, IMG submission 206716) | Soil microbial communities from Loxahatchee National Wildlife Refuge, Florida, United States - Lox_Sample_4.2 | ecosystem: Environmental > Terrestrial > Soil > Wetlands | place: USA...
CATCAGTGCGGCATCGATCTCCGCTTCCGACCACACGTAGTATTTGCCTTCCTCGCCGTCAGAATCCGCGTCGAGACTGGAGGCGAAGGCCTGATCCTCCACCATCATCTCGCGCAGCACCCAGCCAATCGTCTCTTCGACGCGGTGCTGATACAGCGGCATCCGATTGTGCTGCCAAACAAGCGTCAGCACATCGACGATCTGCGCGTTGTCGTAAAGCATCTTCTCGAAATGCGGCACCATCCACTTCTCGTCGACGGCATAGCGATGGAAGCCACCGCCGACGTGATCGTAGATGCCGCCAAGCGTCATGCTGAACAGCGTGCGGTTGACGATCTCGTTAAACTGTTCGGCGCCGATGCGCATGTAGCCGCGCCACAGAAGCTCGATCAGCCCGGTCTGCGGAAATTTCGGCGCGCCGATCATTCCACCGAAGAAAATATCGAAGCGGCGGCCGGCGCTGATGGCGGCATCGTCGATGATCTGCCCGTTCAGCTGGCCGCGAAGATCGCGGGCCCACAGCTGCGCGTAGACCTGCTGCACGCGTGAGGTCATTTCGGCCAGCGGGGCGGTCTGCTCGTGGTAGAACTTCGACGTTTCCTCGAGCACGCGCTTGAACGGCGGCTGGCCCTGGCGATCGTCCTTCGGAAAATAGGTGCCGACGAAATAGGGTTCGCCTTGCGGCGTCAGGAATGCCGTCAGTGGCCAGCCACCATTGTTACCGAGCGCCTGCGCTGCGGTCTGGTAGATCTGGTCGAGATCGGGCCGCTCCTCGCGATCCACCTTGATGTTGATGAAATGCTCGTTCATCACCGCCGCGGTTTCGGGATCGGTGAAGCTCTCGTGGTTCATCACGTGGCACCAGTGGCACGCCGTATAACCGATGGAGAGGAGGATCGGCTTGTTCTGTGCGGCGGCCTCATCCAGCGCGTCCTGGCTCCAGGCGCGCCAGTGAACGGGATTGTCCTTGTGCAGAAGCAGATAGGGGCTGGTTTCGGCGGCGAGCTGGTTGCTGCTCATCATGTGTCCGTCAGGTGGAATTGGAGGGTAAAGCTGGTAGCTTCCTAGCGCGGCTCAAGCGGCGGTCACAAGCGATGAAGATCCACGTGGAAATGGACATTTCGCCCGAGGAGGCGCGCGCGTTGATGGGTCTGCCGGACGTCGCACCCTTGCAGGCCGAAATGCTGAACGAGATGCGAAAGCGGATGAAGGCCGCGATGGATGCCTACGATCCCTCGGCGATGCTGAAATCGTTCATGCCGATGGGCGCGGAAGGCTTCCAGCAATTCCAGAAGGCGATGTGGGATGCCGCATCGCAGGCGGCGGGCGGAAAGGGCGCGGGCAAATCCCGCTAGCAGGATTTGAGCGTCCGCCGCGACACGATCTTTGCCTTGTCGAGCGGCCATGGCCGCGCCGGTGTGGCCGTCATTCGTGTGTCCGGTCCGCAGGCCGGCGATGCGCTGCGCGTGCTGACCGGAGCCGATTTGCCCCCTGCGCGAGTGGCGACGCTGCGCGAGCTCTCGGATGGCGGCCAGCCGATCGATCAGGCCTTGGTGCTGTGGTTTCCAGCACCGGGCAGCTTCACCGGCGAGGATTCCGCGGAATTCCACGTCCACGGTGGCCGCGCCGTGGCCGATTCCGTTCTTGCTGCGCTGGCGAGGGTCGAAGGATGCCGGCCAGCCGAACCCGGCGAGTTCACCCGCCGGGCTGTGGAAAACGGAAAGCTTGATCTCACCGAAGCCGAAGCGTTGGCCGACCTCATCAATGCCGAGACCGAGGCGCAACGGAAGCAAGCGCTTCGGCAATACGGCGGCGCGTTGTTCGAGCTGTACGAGGGCTGGCGCACGCGCCTTGTCCGGGCGGCGGCTTGGGCCGAGGCGGCGATCGATTTCGCCGATGAGGATATCCCACCAGAAGTCTTGCGCGAGTCTCGCAACCAGATCATTGAAATTGCAAACGAAATTGGACTGCATCTCAATGATGCTAGGCGGGGCGAGATCCTTCGCGACGGCTTCTACCTAACAGTGATCGGTCCACCGAACAGCGGTAAGAGTTCGCTGGTCAACACGCTTGCCAGGCGGGACGTCGCCATTGTCTCCGACATTCCGGGGACCACCCGCGACGTGCTCGAAGTGCATCTTGATCTGGGCGGTTATCCGGTGATCGTGGCTGACACCGCCGGTCTGCGCGAGGCGGCAGACAGCATCGAGACGGAAGGCATCCGGCGGGCGAAGGAAAGAGCCAGAGACGCCGACGCAGTGCTGGTTTTGTTAGATGTCTCAATTGATAATTCACAGTTTATTAACAGTTTGGATGAGGAAAAGCTCATAATTGTCTGGAACAAAGCCGATTTGCCGCATCCAATTGTCTCTGGGCCAATGATTTCAACACGGACGGGCCAGGGGCTCGATGAACTGGTCTCTCGGGTCACGGAGCTGGTTGCGGGAAAGCTGGGCGGCATGTCTGCCCCGATCAGCCGCGCCCGACATCGATCTCATCTGCAAACTGCCGAACAAGCCCTTCAGCAGAGTCTTCAATCCACCGAACCGGAGCTCATAGCCGAAGAGTTGCGGACTGCGTTGCAGGCCCTTGGCCGCCTGACAGGACGCGTCGACGTAGAGGAATTGCTGGACGTCGTGTTCCGCGATTTCTGCATTGGGAAGTAGCGGCCTCAGGTAGCGAAGCGGTGGGCCATTCATGCCTGTTTCACATGAAACATCGCTTGCGGCCGAGATGGCGTCGCCATATGGGAACGCCATGAACGGGTACGACGTCGTCGTGATCGGGGGAGGCCATGCCGGCTGCGAAGCGGCCGCGGCCTCCGCGCGCTTTGGCGCCCGAACGCTGCTGCTCACCCATCGCCATGACACGATCGGCGAGATGTCCTGCAATCCGGCGATCGGTGGCTTGGGCAAGGGCCATCTGGTCCGCGAGATTGATGCCCTGGATGGCCTGATGGGCCGGGTCGCGGATGCGGCCGGCATCCAGTTCCGGCTGCTGAACCGCCGCAAGGGACCGGCGGTGCGTGGACCTCGCGCTCAGGCGGATCGGAGGCTTTACAAGCAGGCCATGCAGGCCGCCCTCGCCGGCCAGCAGAATCTCGAAATCCTGGAAGCTGCGGCCGAAAATCTGGAAATCAGCGCTGGCCGAATTGTTGCCGTCTCGACGGCGGACGGCCGCCGGATCGCTTGCGGAGCTGTCGTCCTGACAACCGGCACATTCCTGCGCGGCCTCATTCACATCGGGGAAAAGAAGATTCCGGCTGGGCGGGTTGGCGAGCAGCCCTCCATCGGCTTGTCGGACACGCTCTACGGGCTCGGCCTCCGCATGGGCCGTCTGAAGACGGGAACGCCGCCTCGCCTCGATGGCCGGACCATCAATTGCGGATCGCTCGAGGTGCAGAACGGCGACGACCCGCCCGCCCCGTTCTCGTTCCTGACCACGAAGATCACGACGCCGCAGATCGCCTGCCATATCACACGGACGACGCCGGAAACCCACGCCATCATCACGGCGAACCTCGACCGCGCGCCCATGTATTCCGGCCAGATTGAGTCGACCGGCCCGCGCTACTGCCCGTCGATCGAGGATAAGGTGGTTCGCTTCGGCCATCGCGAAAGCCACCAGATCTTCCTCGAACCCGAAGGCCTCGACGACGACACGGTTTACCCCAACGGCATCTCGACCTCGCTGCCGGAGGACGTGCAGCTGGCGCTGCTGAAGACAATTCCGGGGCTGGAAAAGGCCGCGATGCGGCGGCCCGGCTATGCCATCGAATACGACTACGTCGACCCGCGCGAACTGAAGCCGTCGCTGGAAACCAAGGCCGTCGGCGGTCTCTATCTCGCCGGCCAGATCAACGGCACGACAGGCTACGAGGAGGCCGCCGCGCAAGGCCTGATGGCCGGACTGAACGCGGCCCGCGCGGCGGGAAAGCTGGGTCCGGCAGTGCTGGACCGGGCGGCCGCCTATATTGGCGTGCTGATCGATGATCTGGTGACCAAGGGCGTGACCGAGCCCTACCGCATGTTCACGTCGCGGGCCGAATACCGGCTCACTTTGCGGGCGGACAATGCCGATCAGCGCCTCACGCCGACTGGCGAGAACCTCGGCTGCGTCGGATCGGAGCGCGCAGCAGCCTATGCGAACAAGCGCGAGCGGCTCGAAGCGGCGAGGGCGCAGATGTCCGCGCTCAGCCTCACGCCGAACGAAGCTGCCCGGCATGGCGTTGAGATGAACCGGGACGGCGTGCGCCGGACGGCCGCGCAGCTGCTGGCGTTTCCCCAGGTGGAATTCGCTACGCTCCGGCGGATCTGGCCGGAACTGGGATCGCTGACTCCGGAGATCGTCGAACAGCTGGAGATTGATGCCGCTTATGCCGGCTATCTGGACCGGCAGGAGGCCGACATCCTCGCGTTTCGCCGCGAAGAGGGCCTGACATTGCCGGCCGATGTGGATTATTCGGCGATCAAGGGCCTAGCCACAGAAGCCGCCCAGAAGCTGGCGCACATCCAGCCGGCGACCTTGGGGCAGGCCGCCCGCATCGATGGCGTGACGCCGGCCGCGCTCACCCTCGTGCTGGCCTACGTCCGCAATCGCGCCGCGGCGCGCGAACGCCTTGCCTCCTGAATTCGGACCGGAGGATTTCGCGCAAGCGACGGGCGTTTCACGTGAAACGCTGATGCGATTGAAGGCCTATGTCGGCCTGCTGACCGAGTGGAATGAACGGTACAATCTCGTCGCGCGATCCACCATGGCCGACGTCTGGCACCGCCACGTATGGGACTCCGCGCAGCTGACAGCCTTCATTCCGGAAGGCGCCGACAGCCTCGTTGATCTTGGCAGTGGTGCTGGTTTTCCAGGATTGGTCCTCGCGATCCTCCTGCGCGAAAGGCCGGGCTTTCGAACCGTGTTGTTCGAATCCACCGGCAAAAAGGCCGCATTCCTGGAAGCGGCGACCAAAACTGCAGGCATGACTGTCGAAGTTCGCAATGGCCGGATCGAAGACGCCAGGCCCGAGCCCTTCGATGTGGTGACCGCGCGGGCCTGTGCGCCCCTCGACAAGCTCCTCGCCTATGCACAGCCTTTTCAGGGCAAGGCCACGACAAACCTGTTCCTCAAGGGACAAAATGTTGAGGCCGAATTGACCGAGGCCCGCAAACTCTGGACAATGAAGGTCGAGCGGCACCCAAGCCTAACCGATTCTTCCGGCACGATTTTGGAGATCCGCGAGCTGGCCCATGTCCGATCCAAACCCCGCGGCAACCCGTAAGCGGCCTCGCGTCCTTGTCGTTGCCAACCAGAAGGGTGGCGTCGGCAAGACCACCACCGCCATCAATCTCGGCACGGCGCTGGCCGCCGTCGGCGCGCCGACCCTAGTGCTCGACATCGACCCGCAGGGCAATGCCTCGACCGGCCTCGGCATCCCGCGCAGCGAGCGCAAGCTCACGATCTACGACGTGCTGACCGGTGCCGCGAAGATCGGCGACGCCGTGATGCCGACGAAAATCCCGCGGTTGTCGCTTGTGCCGTCCACCGTCGACCTGTCCGGCGCCGAGCTCGAGCTGATCGATCTGCCGCGCCGCAATTTCCGGCTCAAGGATGCGCTCGACGATTATTCCGTACACGGATCATGTGAGTTCTCCTATGTGCTGATCGATTGCCCGCCGTCGCTGACCTTGCTCACGGTGAACGCGATGGCCGCTGCCGACGCTGTGGTCGTGCCGCTGCAATGCGAGTTCTTCGCGCTCGAAGGACTCAGCCAATTGCTGAAGACGATCGAGCTGGTGCGCGCCAATCTCAATCCGTCGCTGGAGATCCAGGGAATCATCCTCACCATGTTCGACAAGCGCAATCGCCTGTCGGACCAGGTGGCGGCTGACGTGCGCGCCAACATGGGCGATAAGGTCTACAACACGATCATACCGCGCAACGTGCGCATCTCGGAAGCGCCCAGTCACGGATTGCCGGCGCTGGTCTACGATCTGCGCTGTCCGGGCAGCCAGGCCTACATCAAACTCGCCGGCGAACTCATTCAGCGCGAGCGCGCGCGCATCGCGGCATGAGCGCGGAGGCAAGCAAAATGGCCGAAGATACGCGACCGCGTGGACTTGGACGGGGACTCTCTGCGCTGATCGGCGACGATGCGCCATCGATGAAGGCGGAGATCGCGCGCGGCGCGCGCACCATTCCGACGGCGTTCCTCAAGCCCAACCGTTTTCAGCCGCGCAAATCCTTCGCGCAGGACGAGCTGCACGATCTCGCCAATTCCATCCGCGAGAAGGGCGTGCTGCAGCCGATCCTCGTGCGGCCCGTTGCTGGCGAGGCGAATGTGTTCGAGATCGTCGCCGGCGAGCGGCGCTGGCGCGCAGCCCAGCTCGCCAAGTTGCACGATGTGCCGGTGGTCGTACGCGAAATGTCGGACGCGGAATCCCTCGAACTCGCCATCATCGAGAATGTGCAGCGCGCCGATCTCAACGCGATTGAGGAGGCGGCCGCCTATCACGAGCTGGCCGACCGTTTCGGCTACACCCAGGAGAGGCTCGCACAGGAAGTCGGCAAGAGCCGCAGCCACATCGCCAACACGCTGCGCCTTCTGACCTTGCCGGAATCCGTCAAGGCGATGGTGCGCGACGGGCGGCTGACCGCCGGCCACGCGCGGACCCTTGTGGGGCGCACCGATGCTGAGGCGCGGGCGAAAGAGATCGTCCAGGCAGGCCTCAATGTCCGCGAGGCGGAGGCCAAGGCCAAACCCACATCTGGTGGTGCGAAGCGACCGGCCGGGAAGGACGCCGACACGAAGGCATTAGAATCAAGTTTATCCAATGCGTTAGGATTGCATGTTGAGATTGTGCACAAGGGCCAGAAGGGTGGCGAGCTCCGAATTGGCTATAAGACCCTGGAGCAGCTGGATGATCTCATCCGGCGACTCAGCAAATCCACCTAACACTGTTTATCCACAGGGAATTAAGCAAGGTACGGCAGAGGGTTAACTGTCGCCCACCAGAGCCAGCGCGGCCTTGGCATCGATGCGGCCGTCATACAAGGCCCGCCCGATGATCACCCCCAAGATGTTGGGGTTGGCCTTGGCGGCGAGGGCGCGGATGTCGTCCAGTCCCGCCACACCGCCAGACGCAATGACCGGAATTCCCGCAGTGCGGGCCAGCGCGTCTGTCGCGTCGGCATTGACCCCCTGAAGCATGCCGTCGCGGGCGATATCCGTGAAAATGATCGCGACAACGCCGGCATCCTGAAACCGCAGCGCCAGATCGGTGGCCGTCATCTCCGATGTCTCCGCCCAGCCTTGCACCGCCACCTTGCCGTCGCGCGCGTCGATGCCGACGGCGATGCGGTTCGGGTGCGCCCGTGCCGCGTCTTTCACCAGCTCGGGATCGCGCTGGGCCGCCGTGCCGAGGATGACGCGGGCGATCCCGGCCGCGAGCCAGAATTCGATTCCGGCGCGATCGCGGATGCCGCCGCCCAGCTGAATGGGCAGATCGATGGCGGTGCGAATGGCCTTGATGGCCTCGGCGTTGGCGGAGCGGCCCTCGAACGCGCCGTTGAGGTCGACAACATGCAGCCATGCAAAGCCCGCCGCCTCGAAGGCCCGCGCCTGTGCCGCCGGATCGGCGTTGAAGACGGTGGCGGATTCCATCTCGCCGCGCTTCAGCCGCACGCAGGCGCCGTCCTTCAGATCGATGGCAGGGAAGAGGATCACGGATTCCACCGAAGGAAATTGGCGAGCAGCTTCAGCCCGACGGCCTGACTCTTTTCGGGATGGAATTGTGTGCCGGCGATGTTGCCGCGCGCGACCATGGCTGTGACCGCGCCCCCGTAGTCGGTCGTCGCCGTGACACCGGCTGCGTCTCGCGCGTGGAATTCGTAGGAGTGCACGAAGTAGGCGTGGGGACGCTCGCCGATGCCATCCAGCAGCGGATGCGGATGCACAATCTTCAACTCGTTCCATCCCATGTGCGGAATCTTCAGCGATGAATCGGCCGGTTCCATCTTCACCACCTCGCCGCCAATCCAGCCGAGACCTTTGTGGTCGCCGAACTCGCGGCCGACGTCGGCCAACAATTGCATGCCGACACAGATGCCGAGGAACGGCACGCCGCGCCCCCGCACCGCGTCTTCCAGCGCCGCGATCATTTCGCCGATCGACGACAAGCCGTTCATGCAATCCCCGAACGCGCCGACCCCCGGCAGCACGATGCGTTCCGCCCGCGCCACGACAGCGGGATCGCTCGTCACCACGATCTGCTGCGCACCGCTCGCTTCATCTGCAGCGCGCGCCAGCGCCTTCTCCGCCGAGCGCAGATTCCCCGAGCCGTAATCGATCAATGCAACGTGGGGCATGCCGGAGTTTCGGCGATATCCGCTTCAACGTGCAACCGTCCGCCGGCAAGGGCGAGATCGCGCCAGAGCGAAGGTTCAGGTGCGACGATCTGGAACTTTCCGGCGCGCAACGCATCAAGCGTGCTCGCGCAGAGCTGTCCGTTTATCCTACCGACGATAGACCAGCGACCTTCCTTATCAGCCTTCGCAAGTACAGCCGACCATATGGATGCACCTGTATAATGCTGGGCGACAATGATTTCCGGTAGATTGTCGCCGTCCAGGTCGATCAGAAAGGCCTCGCATATGAGGGAACCAGGCGCGAAGCCATCGTTGAGACAGTCGTTCCAATGGTGCGGGCTCGAATCCCATTTCTGATGCAGGAAGGATTGCGGCAGCGAGCGCCCGCGCGGATACACGGTCAACTTGGCAGCAAGCTCAATCGGCGTAGCGGGTACGGCTGAGTATCGGTTTGTGGCCTTCAACGCGCGGTCTGCTGCTTGCCGGACAACCTGCGAGTTCGGTGATCGCGAGAGCTTTGTCAGTGCATCCTGCCCATATCGTCCGCCTTCCCAGCGGAGGTAAGCAAAGTCGAACGATCCGGGTTTCGCTTTTCCGCTGTTCAGCCGCGACACCTGGTCGGCAACCGAAATGCGCTTGGGATCGGCAATTGGCGAGAACAGCGCGAGCAGCACGGCCAGGATCAGGAGCGCCGTGCAGAAATTCCATGTCTCGATGCGCCTGAGCCATCCGCCCGCCGGTGCCGTCGCGATCACGTAGCCAATCGCATAGCAGCCGGCGACGATCACACAGGCCGCCGTCGCCACGCGATCCTGCGTCCAGCCATATTGCGACACGCGCAGGAAAATCGCATGCGCCGCCAGCCCCACGATCGGAACGAGCATGACAGCGGCAAGCGAACCGGCGATCCGCAGAAGCGCGGGCGGCGCGCGTTCCGGTGCGCCGTCCTGATGCGCCGCATTGATGAGGATGATGAGGATCGCGGCGGCAATCAGCAGAAGTGCGGAGGCATGACCGATCTTCCACAGTGGGTTCAAGCCGGTGAACACAAGACTGATGAGAAAGCCCGCCACGATCAGCGTGAGCAGTGGCAACAGCCAGGAGAGCAGCAGCAGCACAAGCGTGCGCGTGCCACGCACCAGCGCCGGCTGAACATCGGTCAGATGCAGTGCAGCGGCGGTGGCCAGAGTCGTGGCCGGAATCGAGAACCATTGGTGCTCGATCAGCCGCTCGAAGAAATCGAGTTTGATGAGATTGAACAGCGCAGCACCCAGCCACAGCAGCAGCCAGAACGCCCCGACGAAGCAGACGGACAGCGCAAGCTGCACGCCCAGCTTCCAGGCGACGTCGAAATGCGTGGTGTATAGCGCCATGAATTTGCGGTCGGCATCGCCGCTGGCGATCAACGCGTGCGCGATAAACAGGCCGGCCGCCACGAAGACGAAGAGGCCGAAGGACGGCAGCACGTGCGGCCGCCAGGCATACCGGCCATCGCGGCCGTATGTGTAGTCCTGCGGCCAGGCGCTCCAGATATCGTACCAGCCCAGCGCAGCGAGGATCGCGGCCGCGGCGATGGCCCAGACGATCAGGGTGCGAAGGCGCATTTCGCCAAGGCCCTGAACCAGCACCAGCGGCACGAACAGGAACACCAGCAGGAGCGGGGCAAAGATCAGTCCGTTCGTGGCCGGCCACGCCTGCGCGTCGAATGCGCGATAAAGGCAATAGAGCGCCGCGCCCTGCGCAAGCCCGATCGCCAGGCGTGCCAGAAAGTGGCCGCGCGGCCGCGCGGCGATATCCGCTTGCCCTGAAGCTGCTGTGTCGGCCATCCCCGTGTCCCCATCCGCCGGGACGTGAGCATAGCACCGATTGCGGCTGATATCTGTCACGGACGGTTCAGGATTGCGGCGGCTGGTGGTCGGCTTTTTTCCAGAAGAACAGCAGATAGGCGATGCTGAGCCACAGCACCCAGAAGCCACCCGTGATGAGGACCGACTCCAGATCGCGGACCCAGCTGTCGTTCAGCGCGATCAGGTGCACCGTGGGGCGCGACAGATGATCCTGCGGCAGCGCATGCAGCGCCTCATTGATGCCGACTTGGACGTTGGAGTGCACGATCATCACGCCGAAATAGAGAAACATGCCGATCGAATAAATGAGGTAGGAAAACAGTTTCAGCCCGATCTTGGCCTGGTTGAGGAAATAGTAGATGCCGATCACCATAGCGAAGGTGATGGTGACGATCTCTCCGAAGGCGGTCATGATGTCCTCGCCTTCGGCGCGGGCGAGATTGAGAAGATCGAGTTCGGTCATTTGTGAGCCCCTTCAGCCCCGCACGATCACGCCATTATAGCAAGACATCTCGTTTTCATCCGGCGTCTGCCACGTCGCCTCCACGAAATCGAACATCTCGCGCGTGATGGCGAAGGCCAGCTGGCCGGAGCCGTCGGCGTTGCGCTTCTGGACGCGCCACCAGCGTTCGTCCGCCGGAATGTCGAGGACGTGCAGCTGCATGGGAAGTCCCGCTTCACGCGAAAGGTTTGCGAAACGGGAACGCAATTCGCGCGTGCCGAATCCGAAATCGAGAATGCAGGGCACGCCGCACGACGCCACCTCGCGCGCCGTGGCCCAGATCTGCACCATGCACCGTTCCGCCCGCTCGATCGCCCAGGCCGGATCGGTGGGACTGGGATTGTCCATCCAGAACAGCGCGGCCATCCATTCATCAATGGAGAAATGCACTGCGCCGATGCGCTTAGAAAGCGCACGCGCATAGGTCGTCTTCCCGGCACCGGTCGCCCCGCAGATGAGATGGATTGAGGCAGGCATCGCGAGGCTCATGCCTTGGTCAGATTGCGCGGAAATGTTTCAAATCGTGTAAGCACCTCCCGAAAGAATGCGTCCGCAGCAACCGACGCTGCCGCAGGCAAATCCCGCGTATCGCCATCAAAGACCGTGCGCGCAACGTCGAATTCGGAATCGATGAAGGCCGCGACCGCAGGTGGCAAAAAGTCAGAGCCAAGCTCGTTCGTTATGGCTTTCTTCGCCGTCAATTCCGCTACAATCGCGCGCACCTCGGCGGGCGGATCGCATTCGGACATCAGCGTCGGAAAGTGCATCGGCGCTACGGCCTCGCGCGGACGTTGGCGCAGCCAGCGCAAGGCTGCGGCGGGCCGCAAGGCATAGAATAGCTTCTTCAACTTCACTTGCTTGTCGTCGGAGAAATACGCATGACGCTGGCGCTCTCCCAAATGCAAGTAGTGCCTGGCGACGCGCTCGCGGACCACGACCTGCCTTGCCAACGACAGGAATTCGGACCGAAACCACTCGTCGGCGAAGTAGGTGATGGGCGAAGTCAGCCATTCGATAACGACAGCATTGCCTTTCAGCAGCAGCTTGATCGCCTTCGCGACGTCCCAGCCGTTGACGTCGAGATCGCCCTCTAGCGGCGTCTCGATGACATCACGCTTGTGAAAGAGCGAAAGATAATCGTCGGGCGAGCGCACGAAGATGAACCGGCAATCGTAATCGCTGTCGGGCGATGGAAAGCCCCATGCGCGGCTCCCGCTTTCGATCGCGAGCGGTATCGCGACGCGATCGGCCGCCATAATATCGCGAAGGCGTGCGTCAATCCTTGATACCCTGTCGCGGTTCATGAAATCGGGTATCGCCCGCAACATGACCGGTGCACCCTAATCCTGATCCATCTTCAGCGCAGCGATGAAGGCTTCCTGCGGAATGTCCACCTTGCCGAACTGGCGCATCTTCTTCTTGCCCTCCTTCTGCTTGTCGAGCAGCTTGCGCTTGCGCGTGATGTCGCCGCCGTAACATTTCGCCGTCACGTCCTTGCGTAGCGCGGAGAGGGTTTCGCGTGCGATGACCTTGCTTCCGATCGCCGCCTGAATCGGAATCTTGAACAGGTGGCGCGGAATCAGCTCCTTCAGCTTCTCGACCATGGCGCGGCCGCGCATCTCCGCGCGCGCGCGGTTGACGATCATCGAGAGCGCATCCACCGGCTCCTCGTTCACGAGGATGGACATCTTCACCAGGTCGCCTTCCTCGTAGCCCTGGATGTGATAGTCGAAGCTGGCATAGCCGCGGCTCACGCTCTTCAGCCGGTCGTAGAAATCGAACACCACTTCGTTGAGCGGCAGCGCGTAACGCACCATGGCGCGGTTGCCGGCATAAGTGAGCTCGATCTGCCGCCCGCGCCGGTCCTGACACAGCTTCAGCACCGAACCCAGATAATCGTCCGGCACCAGAATAGTCGCCGTGATCCACGGCTCCTCAATGAAGGCAATGCGCACCGGATCGGGCATGTCCGCCGGATTGTGCAGCTCCTTCATCGTCCCGTCCGTCATGTGCAGGCGATAGATGACGGACGGGGCGGTGGCGATCAGCTCGAGATTGAACTCGCGCTCCAGCCGCTCTTGCACGATCTCCAGATGCAGCAATCCCAGGAAACCGCATCGGAAGCCGAAACCCAGCGCGGCGCTGGTTTCCATTTCGTAGGTGAAGCTCGCATCGTTCAGATGAAGCCGTGCCAGCGCGTTGCGCAAATCCTCGAACTGCGCTGCATCGACCGGAAACAATCCGCAGAACACCACCTGCTGTGCGGGATGGAATCCCGGCAGCGGCGTCTCTGTGCCCTTGCGTTCGTCGGTGATCGTGTCGCCGACTTGCGTGTCGGCCACTTCCTTGATCGCCGCGGTGAGGAATCCCACTTCGCCGGGGCCAAGCTCGTCGACCAGAACCTGCTTCGGCGTGAACACACCCACGCGTTCGACCTGATAGACGGCGTTCGATGCCATCATGCGGATCCTGGCGCCGCGCTTGAGCGTGCCATCCACCACCCGCACCAGCACGACCACGCCGAGATACGAATCGTACCAGCTGTCCACCAGCAGCGCCTTCAGCGCCGCGGCCGCGTCGCCTTTGGGCGCCGGCAACCGATGCACCACCGCCTCCAGCACATCGTCGATGCCGATTCCGGTCTTGGCGGAAATGGGGATGGCGTCGCTGGCATCGATGCCGATGACATCCTCGATCTGCTGGCGCACGCGATCGGGCTCTGCCGCCGGCAGGTCGATCTTGTTCAGCACCGGCACGATTTCGAGATTGGCGTCGATCGCCTGGTAGACATTGGCGAGCGTCTGCGCTTCCACGCCCTGGCTTGCGTCCACCACCAGCAGGGCGCCTTCGCACGCGGCAAGGCAGCGCGAGACTTCATAGGCGAAGTCCACGTGGCCCGGCGTGTCCATCAGGTTGAGGGTGTAGATCTCGCCGTCCCTGGCCTTGTATTCGAGGCGCACGGTCTGCGCCTTGATGGTGATGCCGCGCTCGCGCTCGATCTCCATGGAGTCGAGCACCTGCTCCTTCATCTCGCGCTGGGAGAGGCCGCCGGTCCTCTGGATGAGGCGGTCGGCCAGCGTCGATTTCCCATGATCGATATGGGCGACGATGGAGAAATTGCGGATGCGCTTGAGGTCGGTCATGGGAGCGGGGGTCATATCCGACGCCCTTTCCCGCCGCAATCAGACAGGAAAACCCGCGTGCGAGATCACCAATCGCGGCTCGATTCACCTTTGGATCGGGCCGTTTCCTCTTCCGTGGCGGCCGCCAGTTCCTCGTACGAGTCGGCAAGGCGCATGAGGATATCGCGCCATTCGAACGCGAAATCGGTGGCCATCGCTCGCAGACTTCCGGCGCGTTCGCGATAGCGCGTCACGCGTTGGGCGGGCGGCCCGCGAAAGAAGGGATCAACGATGGAAGGGCATTCGGCCATAGCACACTCCTTACCCTTCCACCGATTCAGACCATCGCGCCCGGTCAAGGGCAGTTCAATCCGCCAAAGGCCCAGAAAGCGCCGCTTGCGCCCCCGCCAAAGCCGGCGCCATTACCGTCTTGTGAGCCATTGACACCTTTTACTCTTCTGGTGTATTATGAGTAAGTAGCTAAGGGTTCAGGCAAGGGGTCAGGTTCCATGGGTGCGAACGGCAGGGGCGAGCGTCTCCAGATCATGCTGACGGCTGGCGAGTTGGAAGCCTTGGATACGTGGCGATTCGGTGCCCGCATGCCGAGCCGGGCTTCAGCGATCCGGGAACTTCTCCGGCGCGGCCTGACCGCCGAGGGCTTCGCCGCAGCGGATCCGGAGAAGAAGTCGGGCGATTTCGGCATCACCGCCAGGCCCGGCTCTCGCCTGCCGGGCAGGCGGTAGGCTTCGCTCTCCGATATTTTGATGCCAAGGCCCTCCCGCCCGGCTACCGTGCGGCCGCGCAGCCATCGGCTCTGAACGAAGAGGCGTCATGTCCAAATTCGTCATCGAACCGCATTTTCGCCTGCAGGAATGGGTGGCCGAGGAGAAAGGCTACTTCCGCGACGAAGGCCTCGATTACGTGTTCCGCGAGCAGGTGCAGAAGACCGAAGGCGCCGTTCACGACAAGGGCGATCGCGTCGGCGCATTCCAGTCGTTCGAGGCCGGCCGCAAATCGGATGTCAGCTGCGCCTGCCACTGGACGGTCGACATGGCCGCCATCCTGGGTCACGGCAAGCTTTACCCCGATGTCTATTCGGTTTCGCCGGCCGGCGTGTTCGTGCCCGCAGATTCGCCCGTGCGTACGCCGGAAGATCTCGCAGGCGTGCCCATCTCGGTCGGCTATCAGTCGGGCAGCCATTACGCGACGATCCAGGCACTGGAGCAATATCTCAAGTTCGACCAGATCAATCTGAACTTTGCGGACGGCATGCTGTTCGCGCGCATGGAGAAGTTCCTCGACGGCCAGTCGCCGGCCTGCACGCTGTTCAGCGGGCCCTACTACTTCGCCGAGCAGCTCGGCTTCCGCAAAGTCATCGACACGACCTTCATGATCTCGACCATGATCACCGGCAATCCGGAGCCGGACGATCTGAAGAAGTTCTTCCGCGCCTTGCGCCGCGCCCAGCGCGACATCGATCTCAGGCCCGATCTTTACACGCACCATTATCTCAAGGAATTCCCGCACCGCTTCCACGCGCGCATGGATGTGCGGCGCTGGGGTCCGGGTGAACGCATGGTGTTCGAACCCTATACGCGCGAAGTGTTCGACGACACGGTGAAATGGATTGCCGAACGCAACATCTTCGACGGCGTCGCGCCATCCTGTTCCTACGACAAGGCAATCACGGCTTGACGACCGGCCGGCGCGTGGGAGCGTGCGGCCTGTCATTGAACCGCCGCACGCCGGCGATACGAATACTGGTTCGGGATGAGCGGTATCCCAGGAATTGGGGACTCGCAGAGCGAGCGCCCATCACCCGCTCCTGAAGTCAGCGTACGCGTGATCTCTGTGCGTAGCCACTTTCCGGGAGGACGATCCATGTCACCATTGCCCAATCCGACGCGGCGAGACGTTCTGGCAGCGTCGGCGGCGGCGAGCGCAATCACGCTCGTCGCAGGAAATTCCGCTGCCGTGACGCCATCCACAAGCAAGGGAGCATCCCACATGGAGCCGAAGAAGGACGACGCAATCCGGCCATTTCATTTCGAGGCTTCGAAGGACGAACTCGCCGATCTGAAGCGGCGCGTCGCGGCGACGCGTTGGCCCGACAAGGAAACGGTGAGCGATCAATCGCAGGGCGTGCAGCTGGCGACCGTGAAGAGGATTCAGCAGCACTGGGCGAAGCATGACTGGCGGAAGATCGAAGCCCGGATGATGGCGCTGCCAAACTTCGTCACCGAGATCGACGGGCTCGATTTCCATTTCATTCACGTGAAGTCGAAGCATGCCAATGCATTGCCGATGATCGTCACGCATGGCTGGCCGGGCTCGATCATCGAGCAGTTGAAGATCATCGAGCCGCTCACCAACCCCACAGCGCACGGCGGCACCGAAGCGGATGCATTCCATCTCGTGATCCCGTCGCTTCCCGGATACGGCTTCTCCGCCATACCGACAAAACCCGGCTGGTACCCGCCGCGCATCGCGAAGGCATGGGCCGTCCTAATGCAACGGCTCGGCTATTCGAAATACGTCGCCCAGGGTGGCGATTGGGGCAACGCTGTGTCGGAGAACATGGCACTGCAGGAGCCGCCGGGACTACTCGGCATCCACACGAACATGCCGGCCACTGTTCCTCCCGACATTGCGAAGGTGCTTGCGGCCGGCGGTCCACCGCCTGCTGGTCTTGGACCCGACGAAAAGCGCGCTTACGAGCAGGTCGACTTCTTCTACAAGAAGGGCCTGGGTTACGCGATCGAGATGAACAACCGGCCGCAGACCCTGTACGGCATTGTGGATTCGCCCGTCGGACTTGCGGCCTGGATGCTGGATCACGATGCCGCCAGCCACGCCCTGATTGCCCGATCGTTTGACGGGCATCCGGAAGGCATTACGCCCGACGATTTCCTCGACAACGTCACGCTCTACTGGCTGACCAACACGGCGATTTCGTCGGCGCGCCTCTACTGGGATACGCGGCAATTTCCAGCGAAGGGTGGGTTCTTCGATGTCCGCGGCGTGAAGATTCCGGTTGCCGTGAGCGCGTTCCATGACGAGATCTATCAGGCGCCAAAGAGCTGGGCGGAGAAGGCGTATCCCAAGCTCATCCACTACGGCCGCTTCGACAAGGGATGCCACTTTGCTGCGTGGGAGCAGCCCGAACTGTTCGTCGAAGAAATGCGCGCTTCGTTCAAATCGCTGCGCTAGCAGGGCCAAGGTTCAATGACGACAGCGCATTTCGATCTCACGCCGCCCACCGCGCAACAACTGCGGCAATTGCAGGAAGGCCTCACCGATGAGGAGCGGCACGTTCTACTCGAACATGGCACGGAGGCGCCGTTCTGCGGCACGTTCCTTGGCGAGAAGCGTGAAGGCATCTTTACGTGCCGGTTGTGCGGCCTGCCGCTGTTCAAGGCCGGAACAAAATTCGAAAGCGGTACAGGCTGGCCAAGCTTCACCACGCCTTTCGCCAAAGAACATCTGCGCGAGATTCGTGACACAAGCTATGGGATGGTGAGAACCGAGATTGTTTGCGTGCGGTGCGGCGCACATCAGGGACATGTCTTTCCAGACGGTCCGCCGCCGACAGGCCTGCGCTACTGCATCAATTCCGTTTCACTTGCCTTTACCCCGAAGGGTGAGCGTCTGCCGGACAATCTCGGGCGGGGCGCGCCCGAGGGCGAACCATGGAACGGTTGAGGATCATGCCGTTTTCATCAGTCGCGTGGCCATCACAAACGGTACGATGGCGGCGAGTTCAGCGATAATCGAAACTGTTACCAGCAGCGGTATCGAGACATCGTACAGCGCGCCAAGCAGTGAACTGCCGGAGAACCACGCGATGCCATAGATCGCCGAAAAGATTCCATAAGCGCGGGCGCGCGCCGATTGCGGCACGAGATGGGCCACGCCGGCCGTCAGCACGGAATTCTCGATGCCCTGCGCCGCGCCCCAGCACAGCGCGCCCACGATCGCGAAGACCGTGCCGCCGAGAAATGCGAATGGCGCGGCGAATGCTGCGATCAGGATTCCCGGCAACAGCGCGGCGAAACCTTTCGTGTCGAACAAACGGCCAAGCACCAGCGCGGCCAGACCCGAGGCGCCCATCGCCGCGGCGTACAGCACCGGCACGACGGGCTTGTCGACCACATGTGCCTGCGCGAAGTGATAGGCGACGAGCGGCCAGTCGGCGAAACCGAACGCGACCAGCGCCGCGCTTGCTGCATAAAGCCAGAATGCACGAGACAATGTGCCGCCGTCTCTTGCCTGCGCTTGTTGCGAGACCTCGCCGGCATAGGGAAAGCGGATCGCAAGCCCAGTGACGGAAATCAGCGTGAGCGCAGCGGGAATGCCGAGCCACAGAAAGGCGGTGGTGTATTGGCCGTGGCGCGCCAGCACCAGCGCCGTGATCAGCGGACCGGCGAGCGCACCGGTCTGGTCGAGCGCTTCGTGCAGGCCAAACGCCCAACCCTGGCCGATCTGCTCGCCGGCTCTGGACATCATGAAATTGGCGGCGGGATTGCGGATCGCCTTGCCGGTGCGCTCCAGGATGATGAGCCCTGCCGCCATCCACCACACGCCGGCGAACGCCATCAGCGGCACGGCTGCCATCTGCAGCACGTAGCCGAGCAGAGCAATGATCCAGTAGGCGCCGGTCTTCTCCGCCGCGCGGCCTGAAGCAAGCCGCAGGACATAGCCGAACAATTCGCCGGCACCCGCGATGATGCCAACGGCCGTTCCGCTTGCGCCCAACGCGCCGAGATACGGCCCGGTGATGCCGCGCATGCCTTCATAGGCCGCATCGGCGAACAGGCTGACGATCCCGAACGCGACGATGAAGGCCAGTCCGGTGCGCTTGTCAAAATTCCGCGGGTTCATGGCCGCACCATAGCGCGGGGGCCAGGGAAATCGAGACGCAACGCTACTGGCCGCAATGCGCCTTGCAGAATTCCATCTGGTGCACGCAGGCGCCGCGCTCGGGTCCGGAGTGGGCCTGTTGCATGCACAGCCCCTCGTCGCTGTAACAGGCCTGCTTGCACACTTCGCTGCTATGCGACGGGGGCGGCGGGTTCAGATCGGTCCAGCTGATCCGATGCTTGCCGCTGGTTTCAACATCCAGTACCGCATCGAAATCCATTTTCTCGCAACTGAAGAGCACCGTGATCTCGCTGGAGTCGTGAACGTCGCGGACGCGGAACGATCGGCATTTGCCGATTCTCTTTCGCCAGTCCGACAGGAACGATACAATGTTGCCCAAGTTCAGCTTGTTTGCACTGACGAATTGCGGTGTGAAGGCGTCCAGATCGCTTGAATCGAGCGACTTTCCCGAAAGATAGAGCACCCGCGCGACGCCGATCGACAGCGGCTTTCCCTCCCAGTTGGTCGCCTTGTCGGCATCTTCGCCGGCTTGCAGCAAAAGCTCGCGCACCACGACATCCAGGAAGTCCGTATCGTCGCCGGAAAGGGTCTGCCCGCCATCCGAGGAGAAGACAGCCGTCGCGCCCATTTTCGTGCCGACGCGGAGAACGGTTTGCGAACTCGCAATCCCCAGTGAACCATTGTGCGCGATTTGCGGCTCGTTCGTTTCAACGCCCCACCCAACGCCGAAGCCGGGCCCTCCAGCCGGAACGACGCCGCATTCACGATAGAAGTTGTTGTTCCTGTCGGTCGTCGTTCCGCATTTGCCAAAGGTGGTCTTTTTTGTCGGTATCGGAGTCTCGCCAAGTTTTATGCTCGCCGCGGAAAGGAGCGGATGACCATCCAGATCCGGCACTTCATCGGACAGCCACATTTTCATGAAAAACGACATGTCGTGAACGCTGCTGAGGAATCCGCCCGCGGGCAGCAGCATCGGCTCGTGATCGCCGGGCAGGGATAGTTCGGGTGTGGTGGAGCTGAACGTCCAGCTCTTTTTGTCCTTGGAAAGAGTCAGGTTCCACATCTGCGCCTGCGCCGAATCCGAGACTTTCGTGGGATCCATGGTGCTGTGTGTCATGCCGAGCGGCGTGAACAGATGATCTCTCACGAATTGCGGATAAGGCTTGCCGGAAACGCGCTGCTCGACCAGGCCAGCCAACTCCATCCCAACGCCGGAATATTCCTGCAGTTCGTCCGCGCCGAAGCGGACCCAGCTCTTCTCGAGCGAGTTCATCCAGGTGAAGTCATCGCACTTCACGTTGCCGCATTTGACGGTGAGGAAAGGTTGTTTGGCCACATCCCATTTGGACGGTTCATCGCCGAAGGACGACGACGGCTGGTTGAGAACGTCCGCCAGCGTCGAATGATGGGAGGCAAGTTCCTTGAGCGTGAGTTTCAGATCGGTGCTGCCGCGATCGCAGGATTTGTTGAATGTCGGGCACACGAATTTGAGTTCGGGGATGTAGCGGTCCTTGTCGGCAGCATCGCCAATCGACATGGCCGGCTTTGTGCGCGGATCGTCGATGAGCGACAGAAGCGCGGTCGCTGTCATCACTTTGCTCAGCGAGCCCCAGCGAAACAGCGTGTTTTCGTCGGGCTTTGCCGTGTCTTTCGAAGTCTTGAGCTTGAATCCGAAGCCCTGGCTGTAAAGCAGGCCGGTATCGAGCACGAGGCCAACGCTCATTCCCGGGCCGCGATTGCCGAAATATTTGTCGGCTTCTGCGTGGAGCTTCTTCTCAATCCCGGGCAGCGCAGGCAAAAGCCTTAAGCGGCGCTCAGCGTGACCGAACACCCATGACGGGCGATTGTTTGCCCCGACCTGTTCCCAGTCACTTGCTAGCGCGGTACGTGGAAAAATCGCGGCCAGAAGGGCGAGTGTGCATGCCCCCGCGCCAATGCGCGCTGAAATCGTCATGGCATCCCCCCGACTTGGAGCAGAAGCTTACCACAACGTCAGGTCGCAGACACACTACGCCGATGTAATCATCGCGACATCTAGCAAACATGCTACCGAATTTCATCGCCCGTGGCGACAAGCGAAGGACTACTTCGCAGGCGCCAGTGTCGTGCGCGCGAACGGTTTGGTCTTGCCGTTCGTCACCTGGTCCATGTCCATCGACCAGGTTCCGTTTTCCGGATGCCAGGTGAAGGTGGTGTGGAAGCTGCCGGGGTCGTCGCGGTCCTGGAACACGAACGCGATGCGGTTGCCGCCGGGCTTTGCGTACCCCAGCGACTGCGTGGAGATGCTGCCGAAATCGTCCAGCCAAACGCAGTCGTAAATCTGCTTCTTGGCGTCCCAGCCGATATGGACGAGGGCCTGATAGGCCGGCGAGCCATCCTTGTTCGTCTCGCGCGAGACTTCGCGGACTTGCAGATACTGATGCGCCAGCACCCAGTCGGCGCTCACGTCATGCGTGGTCGGTTTGCCGGCGATCTGTCCGGTCAGCACCCATTTGCCGGCAAGATGATCGACCAGCGGATCATGAAACGCCGCCTGCTGGGCGAGCGCGGATGTCGAGACGAAGCAAAATGCAACGGCAACCTTGCGGATCATGTGCCCCTCTCTGAACCGTGCCAGCATAGCGCGAGCACCGCTCAGGTGCGAAGCGTGCCGCCGGTTGCCTTGGCCACAGCCACGACGATCTTCTGCGCGATGGCATCGATCTCGGCGTCGGTGAGCGTCTTGTCCTTGGGCTGCAGGCGCACCGAAATGGCGAGCGACTTCTTGCCTTCCGGCACGCCCTTGCCTTCGTACAGATCGAACACGTCGACGCGCTCGATCAGCGCGCGCTCGGCCGACTTCGCCGCCTTGATCACGTCGTCGGCCGTGACGCCCGCGTCGAGCAAAAACGCGAAATCGCGATCGACCGGCTGGAACGGTGACGGCGCGAATTGTGCGCGCGCCTTGCCCTTCGTCTTCGGTTCGGGAATCGCATCGAGGAAGATTTCGAAGGCAGTGGCCGGCCCCTTGAGATCAAAGGCGGTCACGATTTTCGGATGCAGTTCGCCGAAGTACGCGATCATTTTTGGTCCAAGGGCCAGCGTCCCGGAGCGGCCGGGATGATACCAGGCCGCGGCGCCGGACTTGATCGGCGCGGTCATGGCAGCGCCCATCGCGGTTTCAATGGCGGCGAGCATGTCGACCTTGGCATCGAACGCGTCGGGCGCATGCGCCGCTTTCGTCCAGCTGCGTTGCGGCTCGCCGATGCGGATGCCGGCGGCGACGGTTGCCTGTGCACCGGGCATGCCGGACGCAAACTGCGCGCCGATTTCGAACAGCATCAGATCGCTGAATCCGCGCGCCTGGTTACGCTGCGCGGCCGCCAGCAGCGACGGCAGAACGGACGGACGCAACGCATCGAGATCGGCGGCGATTGGATTCTCCAGCTGCCGCGCCTCATCGCCGCCGCCGAACAGCGCGGCGTGTGCGCGCGGAACGAAGGAGAAATTGATCGCCTCGTTGAAACCGCGTGAGGCCAGCGCGCGGCGCACCTGCTTGGTGCGGCGTTGTGCCGGCGTGAGCGCCGGCCGCGCCACCGCATCGGGACGTGACATCGCCACGCTCGGCACATTGTCGAGGCCATGGATGCGCACGACCTCTTCCACGAGGTCGGCCACGCCTTCGATATCGCCGCGCCAGGATGGTGGCTGCACCGTGAGCGGATTGTCGCCCGTTACGACAAAACCGAGATTGTTCAGGATGCGCACGATCTCGGGCTTCGGCACATCGATGCCGGCGAGTCGCTTCACGGCCGCCGGCGTGAAAGCAATCGCGCGTTTCCAGTCCGGCACGCGGCCGGCCACCACGGTCTTCGACGGTTCGCCGCCGCAGAACTCGAGAATGAGCTTTGTCGCCAGCTCCAGACCCGGCACCACGAATTCCGGATCGACGCCACGCTCAAAACGATAGCGCGCATCCGAAAGAATGCCGAGCTTGCGTCCAGTCTGCGCCGTGCGCACGGGATCGAAATAGGCGGATTCGACGAACACATTGGTCGTGGTTTCCGTGCAGCCGGTATCCTCACCACCCATCACGCCGGCAATGCCGCGGGCTGCCTTGTCGTCCGCGATCACGGTCATGGCGGAATCGAGCGTGTAGGTCTTGCCGTCGAGCGCAAGCAGCTGCTCGCCGTCCTGCGCCAGCCGCGCCTGCACATCGCCGGAAAGCTTGTCGGCATCGAACACGTGCAGCGGCCGCCCGCGATCGAGCGACATCAGGTTCGTCACATCGACCAGCGCGGAAATCGGCCGCAAGCCAACGGCCTTCAGCCGCTCCTGTACCCACGCGGGCGAAGGTCCGTTCTTCACATTGCGGATCAGCCGGCCGGCGAAGAGGGGGCAGGCGCCTGCGGTTTCGGCCGAGAAATTCAGCGCGATATTCTTCGGGCAGGGGAATTTGCCTGCGACCGGCTTCACCGATCCGTCCTTCAGCGCGCCGAAACTCGCCGCCGCAAGATCGCGCGCAATGCCATAAACACTGGTCGCATCGCCACGATTGGGTGTGATTGACACGTCGATGACCGGATCGTTGAGCCCCAGCGCGTGCGACGCGAGATCGCCCACTTTCGCATCCGCCGGCAATTCGATGATGCCGTCGTGATCGTCGCCCAGCTGCAACTCGCGCGCCGAGCACAACATGCCGCGCGATTCCACGCCGCGGATGGTGCCGATCTTCAGCACATCGCCGGTCGCGGGAATCAAGACGCCCGGTTTCGCGAACACCGCTTTCATGCCCGTGTGCGCGTTCGGCGCGCCGCACACGACCTGCACCGGCGCGCCCGCACCCGTATCGACCATGCACAGCTTCAGCTTGTCGGCATTCGGATGTTTCTCCGCCGAGACGACATAGGCGACGGTGAAATCCTTTAGCCGCGCACCGGCATCCTCGATCGATTCCACTTCGAGGCCGATCGAGGTGAGCTTGTCGGCGACGGTCTGCGCATCCGCTTCGGTTTCGAGATGATCCTTCAGCCAGGAGAGCGTGAACTTCATCGCGACAGCCCTCCATCCAGCGTTGGGATGTCGAGCGGTGCGAAGCCGAAATGCTTCAACCAGCGCATATCGGATTCAAAGAACGGCCGGATGTCCGGGATACCATACTTGAGCATGGCGAGGCGATCGATGCCGCCGCCGAACGCATAGCCCTGATATTTCTCCGGATCGATGCCGCACATGGCGAGCACCTTCGGATGCACCATGCCGGATCCGGCGAGCTCAAGCCAGTCGTTGCCGGTGCCGAATACAATCTTGCCGGGCGTCGAGCGGTCGCAGCGCAGATCCCATTCCACGGATGGTTCGGTGAATGGAAAGAAGCTGGGACGCGCGCGCAGCACCACCTTGTCCACTTCGAAGAACGACTTGCAGAATTCCTCCAGCACCCATTTCAAGTGGCCGAGATGTGTCACCTCGTCGATCACCAATCCCTCGATCTGATGGAACATCGGCGAGTGTGTGGCGTCGGAATCGACACGATAGGTGCGGCCCGGCGAAATGATGCGGATCGGCGGCTTCTGTGCCAGCATGGTGCGCACCTGCACGGGCGAAGTGTGTGTGCGCAGCACGTGCCTTGAGCCGTCAGCCTGCGGCGACACATAAAACGTGTCGTGCATCTGGCGTGCGGGGTGATCCGGCGGAATGTTCAGCTTGGTGAAATTGTAGTCGTCGAATTCGACATCCGGCCCTTCGGCGACGGCGAAGCCGAGATCAGCGAAGATCGCGGTGATCTCATCCAGCACCTGGCTCACCGGATGAATGGTGCCCTGCGGTTCCGGCCGCGCCGGCAAGGTGACGTCAATGCGTTCGGAGGCCAGCCGCACATTCAGCGCATGTTCCTGCAATGCGGATTTGCGCGCAGCGATGGCCTCGCTCACCCGGTCGCGCAGGCCGTTGATCAGCGGGCCTTTCTCTTTCCGCTCTTCCGGCGACATGCCGCCGAGCGTCTTGAGCAGCTCGCTAATCGAACCCTTCTTGCCAAGCGCGGCCACGCGCACCTGCTCCAGCGCTGCTTCGTCGCCCGCACCGGCAATCGCGCCAAGAAGATCGCGCTCGAGAGTCTGGATGTCGCTCATGTTTCAATCCCAACCGGAACGATGAAGATCATGGCCTTGGACGGATGCCAAGGCCTGCTCCGATGGAAGATCGATACGCTAAGCGGACGCCTGATCCACCAGAGCCTTGAAGGCCGCGGGCTCGTGAATGGCGAGATCCGAGAGCACCTTGCGGTCGATCTCGATGCCCGCCTTGGCGAGCCCGCTGATAAATCGGCTGTAGGTGAGCCCGTGCTCGCGGCAAGCGGCATTGATTCGCTGGATCCAGAGAGCGCGGAAATTCCGCTTCTTCAGCTTGCGGCCGATATAGTTGTGCTGGAGCGAGCGATCGACCGCGGCATTGGCCGAGGTGATGTTGTTCTTGCGGCGGCCGTAGAAGCCCTTGGCCTGCTTGAACACTTTCTTGCGGCGGGCGTGGCTCGGTACGGCGCGTGGGGCACGTGACATGGTTCAGCCCTCCCTCAACCGTTCGGCATCCAGCGCTTGACGCGCTGGGTTTCGGATTCGGACAGCACCGAGGTGCCCTTCAGCTCGCGCAAGGAGCGGGAGGATTTGCGGATCAGCCGGTGGCGATGGTTCGCCTGGCCGGTCTTGATCTTGCCGCTCGCGGTGAATTTGAAGCGCTTTTTGGCGCCCGACTTCGTCTTCATTTTGGGCATTTTGCATCTCCTTGAAGCCGTTAGAGGCTCCGGTCGCATTGGGGGTCGCCACGGCATGCCCTTTCGCCGGTCGGCCCGAAGAGGGGCGGGTTATACGGAAAAAAGGCCGGATTGCAAGCCGGTTGCCCGGCGGGCATCGCCTCACTAGCTTTCGCTGACGGAGGCACCCGACATGGCCATTTTCGGCGAATTCAAGAAGTTCGCGATGCGCGGCAACGTCGTCGATCTCGCCGTCGGCGTGGTCATCGGCGCAGCCTTCACGAGCATTGTGAATTCGCTGGTGAAGGACATCATCACTCCCCCCATCGGCTGGGCGACCGGCGGCCTCGATTTCACCAACCTGTTCTTCACCATCAAAGGCCCGCATGTGGCGACACTCGCCGAAGCCCAGAAGTCCGGCGCCATCACCATCAATTATGGTGTCTTCATCAATGCGATCATCGGCTTCCTGATTGTCGCCATCGTGCTGTTCCTGTTCGTGCGGCAGATCAACAAGCTGAAATCGCCGGAGCCCGACAAGCCCGACACGCCACCGGAAGACATCCTGCTGCTACGCGAAATCCGCGATCAACTGAAGGCCCGCCCGCGATGAAACCCATGATGCTCATTCTTGCTGCCGCACTGCTGACGTCCACGGCTCTTGCGGATGAAGTCGCCGATCAGGCGGCGGCGCGCGCCGCGCTTGCCGGCTTCTACGGCGTTCACGGCAAGAGCGATCAGGATGGTGTGCCGGATGCCAAACTGCGCGCGCAGTACCTCCCGTATATTTCGCCTCAGCTTGTGGAATCGCTCACGAACGCGGATGCCGCGGAAGACAAATACGCCAAGGCCAATCCGCATTCGCCGCCGATGATCGAAGGCGACCTGTTCTCGCCGAATTTCGAAGGCATTACATCGTTCAAGGTTGGAGCGTGCGTGGCGAAAGGCGACACCATCCTGTGCAAGATGCTGCTGCACTATGCCGATGCGCATCCGCGGCCCCAGGACAAGCCGGTCGACTGGATCGACACGGTGACCTTGGTGAAAACGAATGGCGGCTGGCGCGTTGACGATATCGCCTATGGCGGTACCTGGGACTTCGGCAACCACGGCACGCTGAAAGGCCTGCTCAAAGATGTGATCGCCGACGCCGAACACTAGAACGGAGTATGCGATGGCAGAAAGGATCTTTCCGGTCGAGAAGACCGAGGAGGAGTGGAAGCGCGATCTTTCGCCGGACGCCTTCCGCATCCTGCGCAAGCACGGTACCGAGCCGGCCGGCACGAGTTCGTTGAATGCGGAGAAGCGCGAAGGCCAGTTCCTGTGCGCCGGCTGCGGGCGGCCGCTGTTCGATTCGCGTACCAAATATGAAAGTGGCACCGGCTGGCCCAGCTTCTATGCGCCGCGCGACGGAGCGGTCGGCACATCGCGCGACCACAGCTTCATGATGGATCGCGTCGAGGTGCATTGCGCCGGATGCGGCGGCCATCTCGGCCACGTGTTTCCAGATGGCCCAGCACCCACCGGCCAACGCTATTGCATGAACGGCGGCGCGCTTTCGTTCAAGGAGAAGGAATAGATTGCCGGTCTAGTTGATCGAGGGTTGGCCGGAGCCGTTTGCCGTGCTTTCAACTTCGCCATGCACATCGGACTCCGGGTGCTCGACGAAGAAATCGAGCCGCTCCTGGGCGAGCTTGTCCCAGATGTTTGCCATCTCCTGAAAATGCATCCTCAGATCGGATGCCGAGGCGACGCTCGACAGGTGCCGGCACTCCTTGGCCCTCTGACGATATTGGCGGACCTTCTTCATGGCAGCCCAAGCTCTCAAAAGAGTGGGCGGCTGATCGAATGCCGCCCGGAAATCCGTAACGCAATCAAGGATTAAGCGGTTCCTGCGGCCGAGGTGCACACCTCAAATGGCAGTCCGCATTCGAAACCGCGACGTGTGTTCGCACTCGAATTGCATTCGAACCGACCCCAAATTTGCAAATGAAACGATCTGTCGGGTCCGCCCCCAGGATTGCGGAACGGGCGAGCGCGCGAGAGAAGGTGAGCATGACATTTGCGGTCGAACGCCCGAGCGGCACCAAAGCCGAGATCTATCGCGAGCTTGTGCTCCAGGCGCGCGGGCTGTTCGAAGGCGAGCGCGATCCGATCGCGAACGCCGCCAATCTCGCCTCGCTGATTTTCAACGGCCTCGACGATCTCAACTGGGCCGGCTTCTATTTTCTCAGAGAGGGCGACCTGGTGCTGGGCCCGTTTCAGGGAAAGCCAGCTTGCGTGCGCATCGCGATGGGCAAGGGCGTTTGCGGCACCGCTGCGGCGTCGCGCGAGACACTGGTTGTGCCCGATGTCGGTGTATTTCCCGGCCACATCGCCTGCGACGTCGCTTCTCGATCAGAAATCGTGGTGCCGCTGGTAAAACACGGCCGATTGCTTGGCGTGCTCGACATCGACAGTCCAACGCGCAATCGGTTCACCGAAGAAGATGCGGCGGGTTTTGAAGCGCTTGGAGCCCTTTGGCTCGACGCGAGCGATCTCTAATGCCGTCCGGAGATATCGCTCACACGCTCTGGCTGGTCGCGGTAATTGCCATCCCGGTGATCATCGCCATCACCTTGCACGAAGCGGCGCATGGATTCGTGGCACGCCATTTCGGCGATCCGACAGCCGCGAACCTCGGCCGGGTCACGCTCAATCCGCTGAAGCATGTCGATCCAGTCGGTACGATCCTGTTGCCCGCGGTTCTGCTGCTGACCCATGCGGGAATCCTGTTCGGCTACGCCAAGCCCGTGCCGGTGAACTTCGCCGCCTTGCGCCATCCCAAGCGCGACATGATCTGGGTGGCGGCCGCCGGACCGGGAATGAACGTCCTGCTCGCCGTGATTTCGGCCGGGCTGCTTTCCGCCGCGTTGCATCTTGGCGCCGACCCCAACGGCTTCGCCCCGCAGCTCTTTTTTGCGTCGGTTCAGATCAATCTGGTTCTGGCGGTGCTGAACATGATTCCGTTGCCGCCGCTGGATGGCGGCCGCGTCGCGGTCGGACTTCTACCGCAGCCACTGTCCGGCGCGCTCGATCAACTGAGCCGGTTCGGCCTGCTGCTGGTGCTGGCGCTGTTCATTCTGCTGCCGCTGGCAGGCGTGAACATCGGCCAATGGCTGGTGGCGCGGCCGGTCGAATGGCTCGAACGGCCGCTGCTCGCCATCTTTGGAATCCACTAGCGAAGCGGACTACTCGCCGGGCGTGCCTGCGGCGTGAGACGTTGCTTCGTCTTCGGCAGCCTGGAGTTCCTTGCCTTCAGGGCCGTCCATCGCGGCTTCGGCTTCCTTGCCCATGCGGGGAATGTTGCTGCGATTGCGGCGCACGAAATCGGTCTCTTCCTGACGGAATTCGCGCGATGCGGCGTAGTTGCCCTCGCCATACACATTTTCGGTGAGGCCAGGACGGCGCGCCGTGCGTCCGCCTTTCGCTGCGGTGGTGCGTCCGCCCTTGCGGCGAGTCGCAGCGCGTGCCGATTTGCGACCCGTCGAACGTCCCTTGCGTGCCGCGGCTTTGCGTTTCGTTGCCGCCGCGCGCCTGCTGCGCTTTCGCTTCGCTTTACGGCCAACAGCTGCGCCAGTCTTGCGCGCCGCAGCGCGTTTGGACTTCGCCGCTTTCGCGCGTCCGCCTTTTGCCTTTCTGCCGCTGCCCTTGCGTCCTTTCGATTTTGTTCTGGCCATTCGGTCCTCCTTCGCTTCGCTTTAGCCCGCGCAAGACGGTCGCCCACGCAATGTGCAGCAACGAGGAAACACAAACATCGTTCCGAAACAATCGCGCGCTACGTGCCTTGCTGCGCCAATCGAATGGCTTCGGTGTATTCGCGCGACAGAGAACGCACCGCCATTCGACTTTCCATAACGAGCATCCATGCGCCTGCGATGAAGGCGGCAAACCCGATCAATCCGGTTGCGATGGCGATGAAGACGACGCCGTAAGTCGCGGCATTCTCTGCGCTTTCAGCGAGCACTGCACCAAGGATCGATCCAAGCGTGGCAAGGGCGAAAGACCCGACCGCCAGGTAAAAGCACACCATGGCGCGGCCGATCAGCAAGACGCGGCGATGCACGTCCGGCATCTCCTGCAGGTATATCGCGCGCAAGGGATCGGCATTGGAGCCGGAGAGCTTCTCGGAAAGAAACCGTGAGCGGTCGATCGCGCGTCCGAACCGGTTGCTGGTGCTCATGATGAACAGGCTGGTCGCGTTGGTCAGCAGCGCCGGTCCGCCGACATAGGAGAGCACAATGAAGGGATTGGAGAGCGCCATGTCGCGAGATTAACGGGATTCGCTTGCGCCGGAACACCCTCGCACCGCCTCGACGAAGGCGCGGACCCGCGCGAGATCCTTGGTGTGGCTGCCGTCGGACCTGTCGGTGAGGGTCTTGGAATCGACGCCCGCCGGCCGCGAGGCGGTCAGGGCTTCACACACATTTTCTGGCCCAAGGCCGCCGGCAATGATGACCGGAATGCGCACACTTTCGACAATCCGCCGGTCGAGATCCCAGTCATGTGTGACGCCGAGCGCCCCAATCTGCCTGTCGCCGACGCTGTAACTGTCGAGCAAGAGGTAGTCGGCGATCCCGTCATAGGAGCGGGCCAGATCGACGCTGGCCGCATCGGCGACCGGAATGCTGCGCATCATCGCAACGGTCGGATAGCCGTGCCGCAGCGTCAAAAGCTGCGCGGGGCTTAGCAAATCCGGCGCACAGCCGAGATGCAGGATGTCCGGCTCGAGAGCATCGACAATTTCGCGCATGTGGTTCAGGTCCGGCGACAGCGACAGGGTGCAGCGTCTCGCGGGCGGCCGAACGCCCGCGAAAATCCTTCGCGCCGCAGCAATGGATTGTTCCCGTGGGAACGCGCCGTCGCCGACCAGCACGCCGATATGATCGACTCCCGCCGCACACAGGACGGCGGCTTCGTCTGCCGTCGAAATCTCGTAGATCTGGATCAGCATGGCGGCCAAGCACCGCAACGGCTGCCCGAGAGTCAAGCGACAAATGTGCTTGCCAAGGCAATGCGCCCGTAAGATTGTTCGAGCCGCCGCGGGCCGCTCGCGCGCATCAATCTAATCCGGGGGTACCCATGTCTCGTTCTCTGCGCATTCTCGCCGCCTGCGCGGTGGCCGCCGCTGCCTTCGCCTTCGTGGCTCCGGCCCAGGCGTTCGTGCTCGGCGCCTATCACATCATGCCCACGCCGGCTTACAAGGCGAAGCTGCTGAAAGAAGGCGTTCCGCCACCGGCCGGGCCCGTGAACTATTATGGCGGCTCGGTCTTCACGAGCTCGAAGGTCGTTTCCGTCATGTGGGGCTCGGGCGTCAATTCGACCATTGTTTCGACGATCCCCGGCTTTTCGGCTGCCATCGTCAACAGCACCTATGTCGACCAGATGAGCCAGTACAACACCAAAGGCGTGCACGCCATCAACGGCCACAAGAGCACGAAACAGATCATCAGCCGCGGCACCTATCTCGGCCAGATCGTAATCAATCCGAAGAACAAGAACACGACACTGCAGGACAGCGACGTCCAGGCCGAGATTGAGCACCAGATCAAGAAGGGCGTGCTGCCCCCGCGCGATCTGAATACGCTCTACATGGTCTATTTCCCGCAGAACGTGACGATCGAGCTGGATGGGCTCACCTCCTGCGTGGATTTCGGCGCCTACCACTTTGCGACGGTGGATACGACGCTGTCGAAGAAGAACATCTTCTACGCGGTCGAGCCCGACTGCGGCGGAAGCATCGGCAACATCACCTTCGCAGCGAGCCACGAATTCGCGGAAGCAACGACCGACAACGTGCCGACTCCTGGGTCCTTCCCGGATTTTCCGCAAGCCTGGAACGACGCCAACGGCTTCGAGATTGGCGATTTGTGCGGAACGAGCGGTCAGCTTTCCGACGGCACCAACCACTGGACTGTGACGCAGTACTTCCTGAACAGCACCATGCATTGCAGCACGGGCAACTACACGAGTCCGTAGGCCAACAATCCTTCGCAGTGTGGGCGCCGCGAGATCATCCTCGCGGCGTCTCTTTTGCTGGGGGTAGGTCGCTTGGGCGTGGCGTATGTTTGCGAAGCGCCCCTTGCATCATCGCAAGAACGTGCAACCCTGTTCAGGCTGGCGGTCAGAGAGAGGCGCTGTATGTCGCCAAAGAAGAGGCGCGGGATTCCAGATAGGGAACACGAATATGGGAAGAGTCGAATTCCCGATTGGGAAACGGCGAGAGTGTTCCTGGAGTCGGCGCGCGCCGGGAGCGTGCGCGGCGCCGCGCAGCGGTCGGGTCAATCCGTCAATGTGCTGCACCGAAAGCTACAAAGACTAGAGCAGACCTTGGGGACAGCGCTGCTGACACGTCACACCAACGGCGTGCGGCTGACCGAAGAGGGGCGCCGCGTGTTCGCCATCGCCGAACGCATGGAAGCCAATGTCTTCGAAATGGTCCGCGAGACGACTGGTTCTGCGGTGCAGTCGGGCCAAGTCAGCCTTGCCGCTACCGAAGCGTTGGGAGGCTTCTGGATCGCTCCGCGGCTGCGGGACTTTCGTCACCGGCACCCCAACATCGGATTGAAGCTCCTTTGCACGATGCCGCCGGCCAACATCTTGAAGCTGGAGGCGGACCTGTCGGTCCAGTTGGCGCGCCCGAGCGACAGCGATGTCAAGGTTGTCAAACTCTGTCGTATCCATTTCATGCCGTTCGCTTCGAGGGACTATGTGGCCCGGCGTGGGAGTCCCAGAAACTTTGCCGAGATGGCGAACCACGACTACGTGTTCCAGGCCGCGCCGCAATCAAGGAGGATCGACGAAACGCCGGCGCCGCTTGCGGCGATTCTCGGACAAAAGAATCCTGCCTTGGAGACCAACGGCAGCATTGCGTTTTATTCCTCCATTGCCGGCGGCCTGGGTATTGGGATGCTCCCCACTTACGTGCAGACCGCACGCGAACCTCTCGTCCCCATTGAAGTCGGCTACCGCGTCCACAACGACATATGGCTCGTGTACCATTCGGATGCGGGACGCATTCCGCGGGTCAGATCTGTCATGGATTGGGTCATGGCTGTGTTCTCGCCGCAAACCTATCCCTGGTTTGGCGACCAGTTCATGCATCCGAACGATGTCCGCGCTGCCGCCACTTCCATGCCAGACTCCATTTTTGGCGCAAGGCTGTTCTGAGCTGTTCTTGCGTTCCGTTGTCGGGACACGGTGTTCAGAATGTGTGATCACGATAACTAATAAAGCGCGGATGCGCCTGCGAAGACAACGCAATCACGACGACTCGAATAAGAGCAAGCGTTGTTCTACATTGCCATGAATCGGAGTGGGGGGCACATGGCAATCCAAATTCTCACCGCCGCGCAGGCAGCGGCGGAGTTTGAGAACGGTACTCTTCCGCCCCATGTGGAGGTCGAGGATGCTGGCCACAACGTGGCCCGCTTTCTCGATGTCCTCGAGCAGATCGCGCTCGCCCACAAACTTACATCCATTGTGCTGACCGACAGCGTGCCATTTACGATTTCGGTCGCGCAGCTCCGCGGTGATGCCGCCGCTTTGGAAAAGATCAGCGGTCCGTACCAGTTCACGGTGAAAGATACCGCAGCCAATGTGTCGGGAGCCCTGAGCAACCTCGAGGCTGCGGCCAAGGCTGGGCTTCTGCACACGATCACGCTTAGCGATGGCGGAATTCTCTCGCTCGACGTTTCGCAGGCCACCAAGGATCTTGACGCTCTCCTGAAGGTCGCTGGTTCAAGCCACCTCGCCTTTGATGGGACCGCCGCCCATATCTCCGCCAGTCTCGACTCGCTGCAGAAGCTCGCGGGTAAAATTACCGGAATTGTGATCGATGGCGCCGCGATCCTGACGCTCAAGGCGGCGCAGATTCATGACGATGCCGCCGCATTGGCGAAGATCAGCGGCTCCTACCAAGTGACCGTAAAAGATACGGCCGCCAATGTGACTGCTGCGCTCGCCAGCCTGGAAGCTTTCGCCAAATCGGGATTGCTGCACGGCATCACATTGACCGACGGTGGGGTTCTCAGTCTTCAGGCCGCTCAGGCGACGACGGATCTCGATGCCCTGCTCAAGATAGCGGGTGCCGGTCATCTTGCCTTCGCCGGCACCGCCGCGCACGTCGCTGAGAATCTGGATTCGCTGCAGCAGCTTGCGGCAAAAATTACGACCATCACAATCGATGGTACTGCGCTCCTGACGCTCAAGGCAGTGCAGGTTCACAACGATGCAGGAGCGTTGAGCAAGATCGGCAGCTCGTACCAGGTGACGGTCAAAGACACCGCCGCCAATGTGACCGCGGCGCTTGCCTATCTGGAGGCTGCTGCCAAGGCCGGCACGCTCAACGCCATCGATCTCACCGATCATGGTACGCCCAGCCTTTCGATTACAGCAAAGCAGCTGACAGCCGACGGCGATGCCCTGGCAAAGATCGCAGGGCCGTATAGCCTGAACGTGTCCAACGTGTTGGCTGGACAGGCGATCAGCATCGCCTCCGTTTCACACGTGGCCAGCATC
>Ga0335083_10001342_pt1 | contig 33966 bp, 38 predicted proteins | sample Lox_Sample_42_FD_206716 | JGI IMG/M metagenome (GOLD analysis project Ga0335083, IMG submission 206716) | Soil microbial communities from Loxahatchee National Wildlife Refuge, Florida, United States - Lox_Sample_4.2 | ecosystem: Environmental > Terrestrial > Soil > Wetlands | place: USA...
ATCGCGATATCGAAGCCGTGCTGGAGCAGGCCGCCGATGCCGGCGCACGCTGCGCTGGTTACACCACGCTGCGCCTGCCTTACGAACTGAAGGCCTTGTTCCGCGAGTGGCTGGCGCTGCATGTACCGCAGCGCGCGGCGCACGTGATGAGTCTGGTACAGCAGATGCACGGCGGCCGCGACTACGACAGCGACTTCACCATGCGGATGCGCGGTCAGGGCGTCTTTGCCGAACTCATCCGGCGCCGCTTCGACGTGGCCTGCCGCAAGCACCACTTCGGCCGCGCCCGCGAGCTGTCGCTGGACACCAGCAAGTTCGTGCCGCCGCGCAAGCCGTCGCCGCAGGGTCAGCTGTTCTGAACCCTTAGCGTGCCGCTAAAGCATTGGCGTGTGGCCTTTACACATGAGTCCATTGCGCGAAATGAGCCAGGCCCAGCCCGTGGCCGGCTTCTATGGCAAGCCTGCGGGCAAGCAGCCCCTGCAGTTGCTTGCCGCCACTGGGGCGGCGTGAAGGCGCTTACGGATGCCAGTACGGCCCATGACGCCGCGGCCGAGCAGAAAGCCATGAGCGACCTCAACACCAACGTCACGGCCATCGCCAAGTTCTTCTGCCGCTTCCGCGTAGGCGCGCTGCTGCAGGACGAAGCGCTGACCGGCCGCAAGAAAAGCCGCCGATGTTTCCACCGGCGGCCTGGTTCTTTTACGGCGGGAAGCGGTTCAGCCCTTCGCCGGCAGGTACTTGTCGAACCACATCAGCGCGCGCTGCAGCACATCGCGCTGGTGGTCCGGATCGACGAAATGGTGGCCTTCGTTCGGATACACCACCAGCGAAGTCGGCACGCCCTGCGCGCGCAGCGCATGCCAGAACTCGAACGACTGCGGCGCCGGGCATTCCGCGTCGCGATCGCCAACCACGACGAGCGTGGGCGTCTTCACCTGCTTGATGAAGTTGATCGCCGAGCTCTTGGCGTACACCGACGGATCGTCGTACACGGAAGCGCCGAAGAACGGCAGCATCCATTGGTCGATCAGGTTCTGGCCGTAATAGCTCTGCCAGTTGCTGATGCCGGCGCCCGCTACCACGGCGCGGAAGCGCTGCGTCTGCGTGGGCACGAACATGCTCATGAAGCCGCCGTAGCTCCAGCCAGTGAGGCCGAGGCGATGGTCGTCCACCGGCAGTGTCTTCTCGATGGCGTCGATGCCGGCGAGGATGTCGCGCAGGTCGCCGTAGCCGAAATCCTTGCGGTTGGCCTGCACATAGGCTTCGCCCTGGCCGAAGCTGCCGCGCGGGTTGGGCATGAACACGAAATAGCCCAGCGCAGAGAACGGCACGCCGCCGAAGCCCACGCCCGGCCAGCGCGGAATCACCGCCGCCGACGGACCGCCGTGCACGGTGACGATCATCGGATACGACTTCTTCGGATCGTAGTTGGCCGGATACAGCAGCCAGCCCTGCACGTGGTGGCCTTCGTTGTCCCACTCCACCGACTCGGTCTTGCCCCAGCCAGGCTTGAGGCCAGTGTTGAGGTGCGTGACGGCGGGCGGCGGCGTCTTGCCGAGTTCGCCAGCATGCACTTCGGGCGCGGTGTCGAACGAGCTCTGGATGAAGGCGACTCGGGTCTGGTTCGCCGACAGCGACACGGCCATCGAGGCCGTGCCGTCATGCAGGCTCGCCGGCAGCGTGAACAGCGTGGCGGACGGCGCGGCCTTGTTGCCGGTAACGGCATACTCGGCCATCTCGCTCTGGCCGTTGCTCACCTGCGACACCAGCATGTTGGCGTTGGCGGTCCAGGTGAACCATACCGGCGTCACCGTGGTGTCGGGCGTCAGGTTGACCGGGTCGCCACCGCGGCTGGACACCGCGTAGATGTCGCCGCCGGTGGAGCCCTGGTCGCTCATCAGGCCGCCGATGAAGGCGATGCGCTGGCCATCCGGCGAGAAACGCGGCAGCGCCATCTGCAGGCCGTGCAGCGAACCCTTCACCGTGGTCGGGTCGAGCACCATGGTCGCCTTGGCCTCGGCCCTGGCGTCCTGCACGTAGAGCTTGGCTACCCACCAGTTGTTGTCGCCCGGCGGCGGCGCGCCCACGTAAGCGATGCGCTTGCCATCCGGCGACCAGCTGAACTCGTACGCATACGTGTTGGCGTCGGTGAGCAGGTGCACGGCGCCACCGCCGGCATCGACGCTCGCCACGCGCTGCACTTCCACGCCGTCCACGCCGATTTCGCCCGCGGCCGGTTTGGCCGCATAGACGGCGCTGGCGCGGCGGGTGCCGTTGGGCACGTAGAGGAAACCCAGCGACTTGCCGTCCGGCGACCAGTTCAGGCCATCGGACATGCCCGGCAGCTCGGCGAGCCGCCGGGGCGCCGCCTTGGCCGAGGTGTCCACCACGAACAGGTCCTTCTGCTTGCCGCCGCTCGCACAGTTGGAAACGAAGGCGAGGTGGCGCGAATCCGGCGACCAGGCGATTTCGCCGGAGCTGCACGTGCCCGGTTTGTCGTCGCTGACGCGATGCACGTCGCTGCCGTCAACCTTCGCCACCTCGATGCCATCCTTGCCTTCGGTGCGGATCACCCAGGCGAGCTGCGTGCCGTCGGGCGAGATCTGCACCGAATCGATCTGGCGCACCTTGCCGAGGTCGGCGAGCAACTGCTCGATGCGTGGATCGACCGCTGCGGGCGCGGCAAAGGCGGCGGGCGCCAGCGCGGCAATGAGCACTGGCAGGAGAAGACGAGCGGGCTGGGGCATGGACGTGCCTGTTGCGGTGGAAAGCGTAAACGCTAACAGGTCGTTTCCATCGCGTGTAGGCAGCCGTCCATAAGTCATGCCACGGCCGGGGCGCGCTCAAGATTTTGCGCCGTCGTAGCGTGCGCTCCAGCGCATGTGCAATCAGTGCGCGGCGATCGCCTGTTGCTGCCGCGCGGCCTGGATCTGCGCGATCTTGGCCTTGATCGCCGGCATCGCCGCCAGCGCGGAGCGCTCGCCTTCCATGATGGCCTGGTTCTTCTGCTCGAAATCGGCGGGGCCGATCTGGTTCACCTTGGGGCGTATCACGATGTCGGCGCGTGCCAGCTCCTGCTCGCCAAGCTTCTGGCCCATGATGCTGATCGACTGGCCGACGATGTTGATCATGCCCTGCGGGTTGCTGCCATTGGCCTTGCTGGAAATATCCACCGCGATCACCACGTCGGCGCCGAGCTGGCGCGCGGCATCGACCGGCACCGGGCTCACCACGCCACCGTCGACGAAATGCTTGCCGTTGATCTCCACCGGCTCGAACACGCCGGGGACGCTGCTGGACGCTCGCACCGCCTGGCCGGTATTGCCGCGCACGAACACCGTGCGCTGGCCCGTTTCCAACTGGGTGGACACCACCGCGAAGGGCTTGTCGAGCTTGTCCAGCGGGCGGTTCTTCACCAGCTGGTTCACGTAGTCCTGCAGCTTCTGGCCCTGCACCATGCCGCCGGAGAACAGGCGCACGTCGCGAATGCTGCTCTCATCCAGCGAGAAGGCGGTTTCCTGCATCTGGAATGCGTCCATGCCGCTGGCATACAGCGCGCCCACCACGCTGCCCGCGCTGGTGCCCGACACCACATCCGGACGGATGCCGTTGGCCTCCAGCATCTTGATCACGCCGATGTGCGCGAAGCCCTTGGCCGCGCCACCGCCAAGCGCCAGGCCAATGCGCAGCTTCACCACCGGTGGCGGCGCGATGGGCGCGGGCGGCGGCGTGGGCTTGGTGCCGCCGAAGCAGGCGCACAGCACCAGGCTGGCGAACAGGGGAAACAGCAGGCGATAGCGGCGTGTCGCGGACATGGCTTGTGGCGCGTTGGGTTGGGGTGTCACCGCCTTGTACGAGGCGGTGACTGGCGCGCGAGTGTAAGGCCGCCGAAGGGCGGTGTGCTGTCGGTGCGGGGCGCTTGTTGGGCGTCGCTCAGCATTCTTGCCGTCATCCCTGCCTTCGCAGGGATGACAGTGAGGGCGCGGCTATGGAAAGGCCAGCTCCCCCGTCCCGGTCACGCTGCCGCGTCCGCCTCCACGTGGTAATGCGTGGCCACTTCCACTTCCTTCTTCGAACCGAGGAAGACCGGCACGCGCTGGTGCAGCCCGGTGGGCTGCAGTTCCATGATGCGCTCGCGGCCGGTGGTGGCGGCGCCCCCAGCCTGCTCGATGATGAAGGCCATCGGATTGGCTTCGTACATCAGGCGCAGCTTGCCGCCCTTGGACTTGATCTTGGCGTCCAGCGGATAGAAGAACACGCCGCCGCGCGTGATGATGCGATGCACGTCGGCCACCATCGAGGCCACCCAGCGCATGTTGAAGTCCTTGCCGCGCGGGCCGTCGCGACCGGCCAGCAGCTCGCCGATGTAGCGCTGCATCGGCGCTTCCCAGTGGCGCTGGTTGGACATGTTGATGGCGAACTCGGCGGTCTCGTCCGGAATGCGGATGTCGCGGCGGCTGAGCACGAAGCTGCCCACTTCGCGGTCCAGCGTGAATTCGTGCGTCCCGTGGCCGAAGGTCAACACCATCACCGTGGCCGGGCCATACACCACGTAGCCGGCGGCCAGTTGGGTGGTGCCGGCCTGCAGGAAATGCTCGGCCTTGGGCTCGGTAACGCCATCGGGGCAGCGCAGGATCGAGAAGATCGTGCCGACCGAGATATTCACGTCGATGTTGGAGCTGCCATCGAGCGGATCGAACAGCAGCAGGTGATGGCCCTTGGGATACATGTCGGGGATCGGCTGCGGATCTTCCATCTCCTCCGACGCGCAGGCGGCGAGCTGACCGCCCCAGGCGTTGGCTTCCAGCAGGATCTCGTTGGAGATCACGTCCAGCTTCTTCTGCGCCTCGCCCTGGATATTGCCGGTGCCCGCCTCGCCCAGCACGCCGCCGAGGGCGCCCTTGTTGGTGGCCACCGCAATGCGCTTGCAGGCGCGGGCGACCACCTCGATCAGCAGGGAAAGCTCGGCGTTGACGCGGCCGGCGCGGCGTTCCTCGATCAGGAACTGGATCAGCGAGATGGACTTCATGGCGAACCCGCAAGGGAAGGGACACCTATTGTCCCGGCTGCCCCTGCTCCTTGTCAGCTCAATATGTGACCAGTGGGCTCATCTATGTGTCGTGAAAACCTTTTCCGGCGAACCAGTGGCGCAACCTTAGGCTCTTCTGTAGGAGTGCACCCAGTGCGCGACCGAGCGTCATGGAGTACCTCAGCAGCCGGCTGTCGCAGGAACCCAGCGGTTCGCCGCCGTGCCGTCCGATCGCGCATTGGGTGCGCTCCTACAGTTGATCGCGCGCGGTGCCTGCTGACAACACGCTGGCAGCAGGGGGTCCCCACACTGCGTCCTGTCAGAAGGAGGGATTCTCATGCGCGACACGGTGTATTTCCTGGCGTTCGATGGTTTCGCGGACTGGCATGCGGCGCATGCGCTCTGCGAGATCCGGCGGCCGGGCGAATGGCAGTTGAGGACAGTAGGTTTTTCCATGCAGCCGGCGCTTTCCATGGGCGGGTTGCGCGTGGTGCCCGAATTGACCCTGGAGGAGCTGGACCTGCAGCGCGCGGCGCTGCTGATCGTGCCCGGCGGCTATCTGTGGGAACACGGCCACGGCGACGAAGCGGTGGATGCCGCACGCCGCGTCCATGCCGCCGGCGCACCGGTCGCTGCCATCGATAGTGGCGTGCTGGTGCTGGCCCGGGCCGGACTGCTGGATGCCTGCCGTCATACCGGCAGCTGGCCCGGCCACATCGGCACCCATGTGCGCGCGTATGCGGGTGCCGATCAGTACGACCCCAACGTGCTCGCGGTCAGCGACGGCGGCGTGATCACCGCCAGCCAGCTCGGTTGCGTGGAATTCGCCCGCGAAGTGATCCACACGCTCGATCTGTACAGCCCCAGCGACCGCGAGCACTGGTATCGCCTGTTCAAGCACGCCCTGCCGCCGCCGTGGTGCGCCAGCGACGCCGCCACCGCCGTGGCGGCCTGACGAAAGGAGCCTGTCATGCCGTTCCCGATCGGAAAGATTTTGATGGCCTACCGGCCGCTCTACCTGCGTGGCCTGCTGATGGATGGCCAGTACAAGTTGCCTGCCAGCAACCCGGCAACGACGGGCAAGCGGGCGGACACGCCGGCGCCGGAAGCGAAGTCCGAGCGCCTGCCCACGGTGATCGCGTGCAAGCCGCTGCGCGGAGCCACGCCATGAGCCGCGTTTATCACGGCAGCTGCCATTGCGGGGCGGTGCGCTTCGAAGCCGAGCTGGACCTCGCCTCCGGCACCGGCCGCTGCAACTGTTCCATCTGCCGCAAGCTGCGCTTCTGGGGCGCCATGGCCAAGCCGGACACGTTCCGCCTGATCAGTGGCGAAGACGCGCTGGCGGACTACCAGTTCAACACCCAGAGCACGCACAACCTGTTCTGCCGGCACTGCGGCGTGCACTCGTTCCATCGCGGCTATGTGGAGCAGATCGGCGGGGCATTCCTGTCGGCGAATCTTGCCTGCCTGGATGACGCCAGCGACGAGGAATGGGCCGCCGCGCCCGTGCGCTATTCCGATGGCCGCGACAACAACTGGTGGAACGCTCCCGCCATCACCAGCTATCTCTGAATGGAGACCCACGCCATGGCCACCTCACGCGTCACCTTCTACCACGCGCCCAACAGCCGCTCCGCCGGCACGCGTGCGTTGCTTGAGGAACTGGGCGTCGAATACGACCTGCAGGTGCTCAACCTCCGACACAACGAACAGCGTCAGCCCGGCTATAGGGACGTCAATCCGATGGGCAAGGTACCCGCCATCTGGCACCACGATGCGCTCATCACCGAGCAGCCCGCCGTGTACCTGTACCTGGCGGATCTCTATCCGGAAAAGGGGCTGGCGCCTGCCATCGGCGATCCGTTGCGTGGCCCGTACCTGCGCTGGATGGTGTTCTACGGTTCCTGCTTCGAGCCTGCACTGGTCGATCGCTCGATGAAGCGCGACCCGGCCCAACCTTCGACGTGCCCGTACGGCGACTGGGACACCATGTTCAACACGCTGGTGGCGCAGCTGGAGCGCGGGCCCTACATGCTGGGCGAGCGTTTCAGCGCGCTCGACGTCCTGTGGGGCACGGCATTGCGTTGGACCACCCTGTTCAAGCTGGTGCCGGAACTGCCGGTGATCACGGCCTATATCGAGCGCATTGCCTCGCGCCCGGCCATGCAACGTGCCGCAGAACTCGATGCCGAACTGGCGGCTGCTCAGGCGGCGTGAGCCATCGTCTGCCGCCTTCGGGTTTCGCGCCTGTTACCCCGGCGAAAGCCGGGGTCCAGTGCCTTTTCATGGGACGAACCGGCCTCGTCTCACTTGATCTATGCCTTCGCGGCGGCGAACCAGGCGCGCGGCACGACGTCGTTGGCGTAAGCACGCCGAACCGTGACTCCCGGCGCTGGCTCCTGGCGCCGGGCTCGGCGATCATCTGCCGATGCGTCGCGCCGACCGGCTCTTCCTCATCATCCATGCCTTGCGCGGCCGTCGCACCGCGCTGCAGGCGCGCCAGCTTGCGGGCACGCTCGGCGTCTCGCTGCGCACGGTTTATCGCGACGTCGCCGATCTGCAGCTTTCCGGCGTTCCCATCGAAGGCGAAGCCGGCGTGGGCTATCTGCTGCGCAAGGGTTCGGACATCCCGCCGCTGATGTTCACCGCCGACGAACTCGAATCGCTGGTGGTCGGCACGCGCTTCGTACGCGCCTTCGCCGGGCAAAAGCTGGCCGAAAGCGCACAGGCGGCCTTGCTGAAGATCGAAGCCGTGCTGCCGCCCGAACTGCGCGATCGCGCCACGCGTACGCGCATCTATGCGCCGATCTGGCGCGACCAGACCAAGACCGACTTCGCCGCGTTGATCGACCGCCTCAATGCGGCCATCACCGACAACCAGGTGCTGCGGCTGGAATACGCCGACGAAACGGGACGCGAGAGCGCGCGCGAGGTGGAACCGCTGTGCCTGGCGTTCTGGGGCGGTGCGTGGACGCTGGGCACCTGGTGCCGGTTACGCGTGGGTTTCCGCAATTTCCGCCCTGACCGCATCCGCCACTGCACCATTACCGGCGAACGTTTCGGTAGCGAGCAGGGTCGCGATCTCGACGCCTATCTGCAGGCCATGCGCGGCTATTACGAAGGCATGGAAAGCTGAGCGTTTTCCGTGGCCGCACCGGTCATGGCAGGATGGAAGCAGGTGCCAGGCGGCTTTGCCTCCCGACGCGACCCAGCTTTCGCCACAGGCGCGGGGGCAGGGAACCGCCGAGGATGTCGGGTTGGCACTCGTGCCCGCATCATCTCGGCCAAGGGAAATCCGCTGTGACCCATACCTTCCGCATGACCTGGCTGGCGACAGCCGCCCTCGCCCTCGCTGCGCCCGCCTGGGCTACACAGGACGCCGCCGCCCGCTTCAAGCAGATCTACGACCAGGAATGGTCCTGGCGCAACGACCAGTCCGGCATCGCCTCCTCCGGCGAGGCGCAGCCCAACAGCGGCCGACTGGACAACGTCGACGCCGCCAGCCAGCAGAAGCGGCAGGATTACTGGCAGAAGGTGCTGAAGGATCTCGACGGCGTCGAAGTGAAGCAGCTGTCGGCCGAAGACCAGGTCAACTACGCGATCTACCGCGCACAGATCCAGAACCTGCTCGCCGTGCAGACGTTCAAGCAGTGGCAGATGCCGTTCAACAGCGACTCGGCGTTCTGGAGCGATCTGGGCTACGTGCTCGAAGGTGACAACCTGCATACCGCGCAGGACTATCGCCGTTACCTCGACCGACTTGGCCAGGTGCCGTCGTACTTCAACCAGCAGATCGACAATATGCGCGATGGCCTCGCGCGTGGTTTCAGCGTGCCGCGCGAAGTGCTCAACGGACGCGACGTGTCGATCGCCTCGGTGGCGGAACTGAAAGATCCCACCAAGAGCAGCTTCTACAAGCCATTCGAGAAGATGCCGACCTCGATCGCGCCGGCCGAAGCGGCGAAGCTGCAGGACGAGGCAAAGCAGGTGATCCGCAGCAAGGTGATTCCGGCCTACGGTACCCTGCTCACGTTCTTCCGCAACGAATACATGCCCAAGGCACGTACCACGCTGGCGGCCGAAGCGATGCCGGACGGCAAGGCGTGGTATCGCCAGCAGATCATCGAATACACCACGCTCGATCTCGATCCCGACACCATCCACAAGGTGGGCGAGGACCAGGTGGCGAAGATCCACGCCGAGATGGTCAAGACCATGCAGGAGACGGGCTTCAAGGGAAGCTTCGCCGATTTCCTGCATTTCCTGCGCACCGATCCGCAGTTCTACGCCAAGACGCCTGATGAACTGCTGATGCGCACCGCCTGGGTGGCCAAACAGGTGGACGCGCAACTGGGCAAGGAATTCGGCCGCCTGCCGCGCCAGCGCTTCGCCATCGTGCCGGTGCCGGCCGACATTGCGCCGTACTACACCTCGGGCCGCGGCGGCGCGTCGAGTTACCTGGTCAACACGTACGACCTGCCGTCGCGCCCGCTCTACAACATGCCCGCGCTGACCCTGCACGAATCGGCACCCGGCCACTCGCTGCAGCTGGCGCTGGCGGCAGAGCAGAAGGGCCAGCCGGCGTTCCGCCGCGAGGGCTACATCTCCGCGTTCGGTGAAGGCTGGGGCCTGTATTCCGAATACCTCGGCAACGAGATGGGCATCTACAAGACGCCCTACGACCGCTTCGGTTATCTCACCTACCAGATGTGGCGTGCGTGTCGTCTCGTCGTCGACACCGGCATCCATCACCTCGGTTGGACGCGCCAGCAGGCGATCGATTTCATGACGCAGAACACCGCGTTGTCCGACCGCGAAATCGCCAACGAAGTCGACCGCTACATCAGCTGGCCAGGCCAGGCACTGTCCTATGAGCTGGGCTACCTGAAAATGCTGGAGCTGCGCCAGAAGGCAGAACAGGCCTTGGGAACCAAGTTCGATATCCGCCACTTCCACGACACCATCCTGCAGCTGGGTTCCGTGCCGCTGCCGGTGCTGGAAAAGCGCATCGACCGCTTCATCGCCGATGGCGGCCCGGCGCCGGATTTCGGGTGTGATTGCGCCAGGCAGAAAGCGCCGTAACCCGTCGCATTTTTCCTCTCTCCTCCAGGGCGAGTGGCCCTGGGGAACCACGAGAGGGCGCTCGCTGCATTCCGCATGCCATGGCGCACCGGACACGCGCGGTGAAACGCAGATGCCCGCGCCCTGCACGACTCACCAAGCTTCATCACCATCACCGCGCACCGTTTCAGGGGGAAACGACGTCATGAGTGACATGCAAGGCGTACTGGGCAAGGACTGGCAGCGGGACATTCGCTATCCGCTGGTTTATCGGGTCACCACCGGCCAGAAGGTGGCTTGCGGATTCCTGGGCGTGCTGTTCGGCGCCATGGGCATCGGCCTGCTCTACCTGCTGCAGACGGGCCACTCCGATGGACTCGCCACCGCGTTCCTGGCCTTCATGGCGATGTGCCTGCTGGCCATCCCGGTTTATGCCTTCGCTTACGCGAGCAACGCCAGCGTGACGCTGGAGGCGAACGCCATCGAGATCCGCAAGGCTTTCGGCTCGCGACGCCTGGAACGGGCAGGCATCGAGGGCCGCCGGCTGATGCGCGGACGAAATGCGGTCTATCCGCTGATCGTGCCGAAGCAGGGTGCGCCCATGCAGATTGCCCGCTCGACGTTTGGCCTCGATGACCGTTTCAATGCGTGGTTCGACGACTTGCCCGACCTGGATGAAAAGGAACGCGTGGCGACGCTCGCGATGGTCGAGCGGGACGTCACCTTGGGCAGCAACGCGCAGGAGCGACTGGCGACGCTGGAAAAAGCCAAGAAGATGGGCAAGGTACTCAACCTGCTGCCGATGATCCTGCTGGCCTGGAGCTTCATGTATCCGCAGCCCTATGCCGCCGTGGTCGCGTGTGCCGCGGTGCTGCCGTGGGTGGCGATCGTGCTTTCGTGGGCCAAGCCGAACCTGTACCAGCTTGATGGCAAGCAAAGCGATGTGCGTCCGAACGTCGCTGTGTTGTTGATCATGCCGCCGATGGTGTTGGCGTTGCGCGCGCTATTGGACGTCCATATCGTCGATCTCCAGCCGCTGTTCCTGTGGGGCGCCGTACTGGGATTGCCATTGTGCCTGGCCGTCGTCCTGACGCCCAAGACGTCCACGCCCGCATCCAAGAAGCCTTGGGTACTTCCCCTTGTCATGCTGCCCTTCGTGGCCGCCTACGGCGTCGGGCTGCTCGCCATCGTCGATACGATGTGGGACGAGGCCCCCGCGCAGGTCTTCCAGACGTCCATCTCCGGCAAGCATGTCAGCCACGGCAAGAGCACCACCTACGAGGTGTACCTGGCGCCATGGAACGACACCATCCACGAAGACAGCATCACGGTATCGCGCAGCTATTTCGATGCGGTGAACAAGGGCGACGCCGTTTGCGTGCGCCTGCATCCTGGCAAGTTCGGACTACGCTGGATGCAACTGGGTAGCTGCCGCGCCTGAGTCCCGTGCGTTCCACGTACCACCCTCACGGCTTGATGGGCGCAGCGCTGCCGGTTTCCGCGTAGTGCTGCAGTCTTTGCAGCTGCTGCATCAGCACGCCGTCGACATCCGGTGCCAGCTTGTCCAATCCGCTCGCGGAAGAACCAGTCACGCGGTACTCGAACTGCAGTGCCGTGCCATCGCCAGACGGCTTGAGCGCAAACGTCATCACACCCTCAACAGCCATGCCCTGCAGCGGTCCCAGCGCGGTATCCAGTCGCAACAGATGGCCCGGGTTCGCCCAGATCACGCGCCCATGCTCCACGCCTTGGCTGGCCCAACGCTCGCAGAAACAACCGCCGGCCGAGGCCTGCAAGCTGAGGTTTGCCGCATCGCCGGAATAGGTATGCTGGCTGTCCCACCAGTGGCCGATGTCGATCAACGCCGTGTAGACCTTGTCCGGCGACGCATGGATCGTTCGCGCGTTGACGAACAGCGCGTGGTCCGCAGCCGATTCCTTCACCTCGGCACGGACGCCCATCGGGCAGGCCAGGGCCGCGATAGCAAGCAGGAACAGGGCACGCATGGTGTTCTCCCGCAAAGAAGGCCGCAGGAGTATGCGCGGCATGCGCGGCGCCAGACATAGGCTGGTTGGCGTACCGCGCCGCCAGCGCCCGAGCGACGGCGCGGTCTGGGCTGGGCTGGGCAGCCCTGCGCAGGCCTATTGGCGAAAACTTCACCAATACAGTATATTGACGTCAAGGTTTATAAGGAGAGTACGCCATGGCTGCACATCTCCAGTCCGAAGCTATCCCGGCAGGTGACCTGAGCGGCCCCGCCCTGCGCGCCTTTTTCAACCTCGCCGAGCGCTGGAACCTGCGCATCGTGGATCAGCGCCGATTGCTCGGCGATCCGCCGGAATCGACCTTCTACAAATGGAAGCGCCTGCAGGACGGCGCGCTGGGCCGCGACACGCTGGAGCGCATCAGCTACCTGCTCGGCATCTGGAAGGATCTGCAGATCCTCTTCCCCGACGAACAGCAGGCCGACACCTGGGTGCATCGCGCCAACCAGGCAACGGTGTTCGGTGGCCAGACGGCCCTGCAGCGCATGCTGTCGGGCAACGTGGCCGACCTGTACGTGGTGCGTCAGTACCTCGACGCGCAGCGCGGCTGGGGCTGACGGGCGGGCAGTAAGTTTCCGGATTGCCTGCGGCCTACGTCGCAGCCAGCGATACGCCGGCCCGCCATACTCGATGACTCTGGCAGATCGCGTGAGCAGCACTCGTCATGGCAGACATTCCACCCCTTAAACGCATCCGCTGGAACCAGGCTTATCGCATCGTGCCGAGCCGATTTCCTCCGGTCGGCGTGTTCGATCGCATCGCCGCACCCGGCGACCTGGAAGCCCTGTACGCCATCGAGGCGCTGACCAATCCGCGTCTGCGCGACGAGTTGGGGCAATTGCCACTGGTGGCGAAAGACCGACGCATCAGCGGACCTGGAACCACTCCCGTCATGGCCGCCTTCACCCATCTCAATCCAGAAGGAAGCCGCTTCTCGGACGGCAGCTGGGGCGTGTTCTATGCCGGCCACAGCGTGGCCACCGCCGTCGAGGAAACCGTCTATCACCGCGAAAGGTTCCTCGCAGCGACCGCCGAGGCACCCTGCGACATCGAGATGCGCTGCTATCGCACCAGCATCCACGCGCGCTTGCATGACCTGCGCGGTGGCTGGAAAGCCGAACACGATCCGGACGACTACGCGGCCGGCGTCGCGCTGGCGCGCAAGCTGCGTGGCGCGGGCTCCGATGGCATCGTTTACGACAGCGTGCGCCATGCGGGCGGTGAATGCGTTGCCGTGTTCTATCCCGATCGCGTCGCACCCTGCGTGCAGGCGCAGCACCTGATGTACCGCTGGGATGGCACGCGCATCGCGCAGGTGCTGGCCGTCGAGGAATGGAAGCGCCATTGAGCGCTTTCGACGGACAAAAAAACGGGCCTCCCGAAGAAGGCCCGTCCGGCATCCGTGCCGTAGCCCGTAGCGGGCCTAGAAGCGGTAACCCAGGCTGATGCCGTAGACCAGCGGATTGATCTTGGCCGTGCCGACCTTGGTACCGTTCACGTGCACGTCGCTTTCGATGTCCACCCAGCGCAGGTCGGCGGTGAAGATCCATTTCGGATTGAGCTTCACGTCGATGCCCGCGTGCGCTGCCACGCCCCAGCTGTTGTCGATGCTGACGCTGGCACCCTTGAGTGCTCCGGCGCTCTTGGTATCAAAGAAGTTGGTGTAGTTCACACCCACGCCGACAAACGGCGACAACTGGCTGTCGGGCAGAAAGTGATAGTTGATGCCCAGCGTCGGCGGCAGCTCCTTGGTCTGGGCCACCTTGCCCAGGCCCGACAGTTTCACGTCGTGCTCGAACGGCCACGCCGCGAGGAGATCCACGCCGAGATTGGGCGTGATCATGTATTCAAGGCTGCCGGTGGGACGCACGCTGCTGCTGACCGAGGAGCGGGCGCCGGCGAGGGTGCCGTTGTTGCTCTTGGGATCGACGGCATGGGCACCGAAACGAACGACCCAATTGTCGTTGTCGGCGTGGGCGGCGGGGGCAGCGAAGGCGCCGAGGGTAGCGGCGAGGGCGAGGGGAAGGAGAGCTTTCATGGCGTTCATCCGTGTAGGTTTTCGTTCGGAACGAAGCCATGCTCGTAAGAATTTCGTTGTGCGGTTTTGACTTGAATCAAACCGATATAGGGCATACGGACGCAGGCCAGGTTGGCCGCGAAAGCACAACAAGTCTTCAGCCGCCCACGCGTTGTCGCATTGCCATGCGGCGATTTTCAGGGACGCCATGGTGACAAAGTCACTGAAGCGTAAAGTCGCGCCTCCTAACGTCGCCACTCCCGCCTATCAAGGAGCAAATGATGTCTGGCAAGAACGTAGGAACCGCTGATCGTGTCATCCGGGTCATCGTCGGTGGCGTGTTCATCGCACTCGTGTTCATCGGACCCCGCACACCGTGGGGATGGATCGGATTGGTGCCGCTGGCTACCGCCGTGTTCAGCTGGTGCCCGCTCTATCGCCTGTTCGGCCTGCGCACTTGCAAGGAAGCGAGCTGCAAAATCTGAGCGGCGCGATGTCTCCGAGCGCATCATGGAATGCAAAAAACCTACCGAAACCATGGACGACTGCATGCGTGAACCATTGCGGCGCCTGGGGCTGCAGGATCTGCCGCAAGCCCGGGCGCTCATCATTCGGATATTGAAAGGCACGGTCCTGTTCCGTGCCGGGGACGCGTGTCGTGGTTATCCGGTGGTGCTGACCGGCGAGGTGCGTGTGTGCCGCATCGGTCCGTTCGGTCATGACGTGGTGTTCTATCGCGTGCGGGAGGGAGAGGGTTGCGCGGTTTCGGCGGGATGCCTGATGGAAGAACAGCGCTATCCGGTTTTCGGCGTGGCGGAACGGGAAACGACGGCGCTGTTTCTGCCAGCATCAGTGTTCAGGGAGCAACTCGACACGAATGTCGCGTTTCGCGCCTATGTGTTCGGCCAATATGCGATGCGGGTAGGCATGCTGATGACGCAGATCGACAGCCTCATCAGCGAAGGCCCGTCAACACGCTTGGCCAGGCACCTGCTGGCGAGGATGCAAGGTGGAACAGTGACCATGACGCACGCCGAGCTGGCGGCTGATATCGGTACCGCCCGCGAAGTGGTGTCGCGCCATCTCGGTACATTGGTGCGGGCCGGATGGATCAGGCAGCGTCGACAGGTGATCGATATCATCGATGCCGGGGCGTTGCAGGCACTGGCGCATACGGGGCAATAACTTCGCCGCGGCGGCTGTTCGCTGCCGCTACGCCGTTGGTGATATAGGACTGGTGGCAGGCCGAACCTAAGCTCTCGCGAGCTCTTCCGGGGAGGCGCGTGATGAAGCTGATTCTGGGCATGCTGTGGTTTGCGGCAGTAGTACTGTTGCCTGTGCGAGTCGCCGATGCATCGGACATGTTGTCGGCCGGTGAACACACGGCGACGATCAACGGCGTGGCGCTGCACTACACCGTGGCGGGCACCGGCGAACCGCTGGTGCTGCTCCATCCGTTCGGTGCCTGTGCGGGCATCTTCGCGCCGTTCGATGCATCGCTGGGCGTGTACCAGCGCATTGCGATCGACATGCGCGGACACGGCCAGTCGACCAATCCGTCCAAGGTGTTCACGCATCGCCAATCGGCACAGGACGTGCTGGCCTTGATGGACAAGCTTGGCATCCAGCACTTCAAGGCGATGGGCTTCAGCTCCGGCGGCATGACCCTGCTGCATATGGCCACGCTGCAGCCGAAGCGCGTCGATGCCATGGTGCTGGTGAGCGCCACGCCACGCTTCACGGACGAAGCGCGCGCCATCCAGCGAAAGCTTTCCTCGCCGGCAGACTTGCCGCCGCCGGTACTGGCGGGCTATCGCCGGTGCGCGGCACGTGGCGAGCCGCAGGTGCAGGAACTGGTGAAGGAGTTCGCGCACTTCGCGGACAGTCACGACGATATGGCGTTCACGCCTGCCACGCTCGGCAAGATCAGTGCACGAACGTTGATCGTGCATGGCGATCGCGACCCGTTCTTCCCGGTCGCATTGCCGGTGGAGATGTTTGGCGCGATCCCGGTCTCGGCGCTGTGGATCGTGCCGCAAGGCGATCATCTGCCGGTGTTCGGCGCGCAGATGGCGCCTTTCCTCAGCGAGGCGGTGGCGTTTCTCGACGAAAAGCCGGCATCGGCCGCGGGCGGCCACTGAAAAGCGGAAGGCCCGCCGGAGCGGGCCTTCGGGCCGCGATGAAGCAGCTCAGGTATCGGCGTTGGTCGCCCAGCCTTCGCGGTCGCCACGCGTGAACACACGATCGCCATCCAGCACGTCGCCAGCGGCGTGCGGCGGCTGTTCGCGCAGGCTCGCATAGATCGGCGTGAAATCCGGACGCGTGGCCTCGAACAGCTGCTCGAAGCTGTCGATCACGAAATAGGTCTGCTGGTAAGTATCGATGCGATAGCGCGTGCTCATCACGCGCTCCAGCCCGAAGCCGATGCGGTTGGGCGAGGGTGAATCCAGCGAGTAGATCGACTCGCCCTTGGAGCTGACGATGCCCGCGCCGTAGATGCGCATTCCCTCGCTGGTGTTGATCAGGCCGAACTCCACCGTGTACCAGTACAGGCGCGTCAGGTTCATCAGCGCTTCGGGGCCGATGGCGAATGCCTTCATGCCGCCGCGGCCGTAGGCCTGCATGTAGTCGGCGAAGACTGGGTTGAGCAGCAGCGGCACGTGGCCGAACAGATCGTGGAACAGGTCGGGCTCGCTGAGGTAGTCCAGCTGATCGGGCTTGCGGATCCACCAGCTCACCGGGAAGCGGCGGTTGGCGAGGTGATCGAAGAACACTTCATCGGGCAACAGGCCTTCGACCGCCACCACTTCCCAGCCCGTGGCCTGGCCCAGCAGCTTGTTCAGGTCAGCGAACCTGGGGATGCCACCGTCGCCCAGCCCAAAGCGCTCTACGCCGTCGAGGAACTCCTGGCAGGCGCGGCCGGGCAGCAACTCGCGCTGGCGCTTGTAGAGGATGTCCCAGACCTCATGGTCGGTCTGGGAGTAGTCCGCCCATGGCTGTTCCACAATCCCGGTGGCGTACACCGGCACGTAGCCGCGGTCGGTCTGCTGGTGTTCGACACGGCGAGGCGTGGTGTTCATGGCGGGCTCCTGGCGCTGGCGGCGGTGCATACTGATGGGCACAGCTTAGGCCGGTTGGCGCGCATGAAGATTGTTTGATTGCAGCATGCAGAGGCAAATGAGCAATAATCGTGCGCACAGTGGCCATTGGACGGAGCTTCATTGCCATGCCTACGCTTGACCGCACCGACTTGCGCATCCTGGCCGTCCTGCAGAGCGACGGACGCATCACCAATGCGGATCTGGCGGAGAAGGTCAGCCTTTCGCCGTCGGCCTGCCTGCGTCGCCTTCAGCGCCTTGAGGCCGAGGGCATCCTCACCGGCTATACCGCCCAGGTTGACCCGCAGGCGGTGGGCCTCGGTCTGCAGGCTTTCGTCCGGGTGCAATTGACCAAGCACGAGAGCGCCGCGGTGGAGCGCTTCGTTGAGCTGGTGAATGGCTGGGACGAAGTGGTTTCCTGTTACGCGCTCACCGGGGACATGGACTATCTGCTGCACGTCTTTGTAGCCGACCTGCAGGATTTTTCCCGGTTTCTGCTGGATCGCCTGCTGAATGCCTCGGGTGTGGCTGACGTCAATTCCAGTTTTGTGCTTCGCACCGTCAAGCGCTCCGCCGCCTTGCCGCTGACCCGTCTGGAACGTTAAGCACGCCCCGCCCAAGGGGCGCGGGGACACCCCGACTAACGCTAAACTAACTGGACTGATGAACACCCACACCGTTTCCGCCCCGGCCCGCCGCGACCTGATGCGGCCCCTGCGCTACCTCTGGCGCGTACCGCTGCTGCTGTTGCACGTGGTGCTTGGCATCCTGTTGTGTTCGCTGCTTCTCACGTGGACCCGGGACGCGGTGATGGAGAATGGGCGCGAACCGTTTGCGCACCGCACCATCCGTTGGTGGTCGACGGCCCTGCTGCGCATCTTCGGATTGCGCTCCGTGCGTTTCGGTAAACCGTTGGCCGATCCGGTGCTGTTCGTGGCCAATCACACCTCCTGGCTCGACATCGAACTGCTGCACAGCCAGCGCGCGGCCTGCTTCGTGGCCAAGGCGGAGATCGCCAGCTGGCCGCTGGTCGGCTGGCTGGCCTCTTCGGGCGGGACGATCTTCCATCGACGCGGCAGCAATCATTCGCTGGCGGCAGTAATGCAGGCGATGGTGGACCGCCTGCGTGGCGGACGTTCGGTGGCGGTGTTTCCAGAAGGCGGCACGGGCCACAACGGCGTGCTGCGCGTGTTCCATGCGCGCATCTTCCAGGCCGCGCTGGATGCGGACGTACCGGTGCAGCCAGTAGCGCTGCGCTTTGCACGCGACGGTCGCCGCGTGGTCGACGCAGGCTTCCGCGAGGACGAGAACTTCATGCAGAACTTCCTGCGCCTGCTGGGCGGCGCACCGCTGGATGCCGAGGTGCATTTCCTCGAACCCGTACCGGCGACTCCCGATGCGCGGCGCCGCATGGCAGAGCTGTCGCGCGAGCGCATTGCATTGGCGCTGGAAGACCAGCCGAGTCGCGACAACCGCGCATGACGCTGCCCAAGGGTAAGGACTTCCAGCCGTCGTGGCCGCTGCGCAGCGGCCACATCCAGACCATGCTTTCTTCCAGCGGCGTGCGTCGCCTGTTGTTGCCCGCCGGCGCGCAGGCGGTGATGGATGGCGCGGAACCGATGATGGTGGACGGTGGCGACGGCGTGCGCCTGACCGGCGCCTATACCGGGCAGAAAGTGCAGTCGACTTCACGTGGCCTGGCGGTGCTTTTCCACGGTTGGGAAGGCAGCGTCGATTCGACCTATGTGTTGCAGACCGGCAGCCGGCTGCTGGCGGATGGCTGGGATATCTTCCGGCTCAACTTCCGCGACCACGGCGACAGTCATCATCTCAACGAGGCGCTGTTTCATTCGTGCCGCATCGATGAAGTGGTGCATGCGCTGGGTGACATCGCGCGGCGCTTCCCCAGCCGGCCCATGGCGGTCGCGGGTTTCTCGCTGGGCGGCAACTTCGCCTTGCGTGCCGCGCTGCGCGCACCTGCGGCGGGCCTTCCGCTCAGCTACGCGCTGGCCGTGTGTCCGATCATCGATCCCAGTGAGGGCCTGTTTTCGCTGGAGGCATCGGCGCCCTGGTTCTACCAGGCGTATTTCATGCACAAGTGGCGTCGCTCGCTGCAGGCCAAGCAGGCGGCGTTTCCGCAGCACGAGTACTTCGAACTCTCCGAACTCAAGCAGAACCTGCGCGGCCTCACCGCATCGCTGGTTTCGCGCCATACGGATTTCGGTTCGCTCGAAGCGTATCTGGACGGCTATTCGGTCGCCGGTCGCGCGCTCGCTGACCTGCATGTGCCGGCCACCATCCTCACGGCGCGCGACGACCCCGTGATTCCGGTCGATGCGTTCGAGAAACTGGAACTGCCCGCCAACGTGGAACTGGACATTTCCGACTATGGTGGCCATTGCGGCTTCATCCGTGGCTGGGACATGACGAGCTTCACTGACGAATACATTGCCGCACGCTTCAACGCGGTGGTGGCGTAAGCCTGCACGCAGGCATAGCGGTACGGCGTGGGCGCAGGATAAAAGCGGCGGTCGCGCACAGGGTGCGCTCCAACGATGGCTGGGACACGGAGTGATCCATATGACGCAGCATGCGAAAGGCACGTTCGAAGTGAAGATGACACCGCAACCCGGTGTCGAAGGCGTGGGTGATCCGTCCGTGGGCCGCATGTCCATCGAAAAGCGCTTTGCGGGCGATCTTGAGGCCACCGGCCGCGGGCAGATGCTGGCGGTGGGCACGGCGATCGATGGATCGGCCGGCTACGTTGCGATGGAACGCGTGCAGGGCAGCTTGAACGGCCGCGAAGGCAGCTTTGCCCTGCAGCATCACGGCGTGATGGATCGCGGCGCGCCGACGTTGTCGATCACCATCGTGCCGGACTCGGGTACGGATGGCCTCAGTGGCATCGCGGGCGCGTTGAGCATCGCGGTGGAGAGCGGCGTGCATCACTACGAGCTGGCGTATACGTTGCCGGACGTCCCGTAGCGCTTCTATCGATGGGGGGCGCGCCTTGCGCGCGACGGCGGCGTCTGGAGGCGTGTCGTCGTCTTCCCATGACGAGATGGATCCGGGCGCCCTTCGCGCACTGGGTGCGCGCCTGCACAAGAGTGTGGCGCGGTGTTGAAATAATCTGGTCGTGGAAGCTTGCAGGCGCTCGCGCTACGCTTCGGCTTCCTCACCGCCCCGGAGGTCGCCCATGCGTCGCTGGATATTCGCACTGTTTGGCCTCCTGGCCGTCCACACGGCCAGCGCTGCGCCGCAATTGGACAAGCTCACGCTGCCCAAGGGTTTCCATGTCGAGATCTACGCGAGCGACGTGGGCAACGCCCGCGAGATCGCGCTGGGCGCGAAGGGTACGGTGTTCGTGGGCTCCAACAGCGCCGGCAAGGTCTATGCACTGACCGACAGCAAGGGCAGCGGCAAGGCCGACAAGGTGCGCGTGATCGCCAGCGGCCTTCAATTGCCGGTGGGCGTGGCGTTCCGCAATGGTGACCTGTACATTTCCGCGGTCAGCAAGATCCTGGTGCTGCGCGACATCGAGAACCACCTGGACAATCCGCCCAAGCCCGAGGTGGTCTACGACAAGTTCCCGACCGAAACGCACCACGGCTGGAAGTTCATCGCATTCGGCCCTGACGGCAAGCTCTACGTGCCCGTCGGCGCGCCGTGCAACATCTGCGACAAGGGCAAGGACTACGCCAAGATCACGCGCATGAATGCCGACGGCACCGGTCTGGAAGATGTCGCCTACGGCATCCGCAACACGGTGGGTTTCGACTGGCAGCCGGGCACGAAGCAACTGTGGTTTACCGACAACGGTCGCGACCTGCTGGGCGATGACGTGCCCAGCGACGAACTCAATCGACTCACCCGCGTGGGCGAGCACTTCGGCTATCCCTATTGCCACCAGGGCGACACGCTCGATCCCGAGTTCGGCAAGGGCAAGAACTGCAAGGACTACACGCCACCGATCTACAAGCTCGGCGCGCATGTCGCCTCGCTCGGCATGCGCTTCTACGAAGGCACGCAGTTTCCCGCCGACTACAAGGGCGCGGTCATCATCGCCGAGCATGGCTCGTGGAACCGCACCAAGAAGTCCGGCTATCGCGTGATGGTTGTGCGGCTCAACGGCGAGAAAGTGGTGTCGTACGAGCCGCTGATCGATGGCTTCATGCAGAACGAATCCGCCTGGGGCCGACCCGTCGACGTGCAGCCGCTGCCGGACGGCAGCCTGCTGGTGAGCGACGACCTGGCCGGCGCGGTCTACCGGGTGACCTACCAGCCCTGATGCCATGCCGCGCCGACTACGGCGCGACGCAACACCTTGATGGAACTTCCGCAGGAGAACGACCGTGCAATTGCGCAGCGACAACTTCATCCACGGGCAACCGATTCCGCCCGCCAACGCCTTCTGCAGGATCGGGGCGCCAGTTGCGCTTTCGGACAACCTGAGTCCGCACCTGGCCTGGAAGGATGCGCCACTGGCGACCCGCTCCTTCGTGCTGATGGGCCTGGATTTCGACGTGCCCAGCAAGCCGGACGATGTCAACCAGGAAGGCCGCACCGTGCCTGCCGATCTTCCGCGCGTGGAGTTCGTGCACTGGTTGATGGCCAACATTCCGGTGGAGTGCGGCGAGCTGGCGGAAGGCGCTTGCAGTGACGGCATCGTGCCGCATGGCAAGCGGGCGCCCTACGGCCCGCCGGGCAGCGTGCAGGGGCTCAACGACTACACCGGGTGGTTTGCCGGTGATGCGCAGATGAAGGGCGAGTACCTCGGCTACGACGGCCCGTGTCCGCCGTGGAACGATTCCATCGTGCATCACTATCACTTCCGCCTGTACGCGCTGGATGTGGAGCACCTGAAGCTTGCCGACGGCTTCACCATCGCGGAGCTGCGCAGCGCCATGGACGGCCATGTATTGGCGGAAGCGGAGTTGATGGGAACGTACGCGCTCAACCCCGCGCTGGCCTGAATGCTTCGCGGGCGCTGGGTGAACGGAAACCAACAACGCGCAGGCGTGAGGGAATCTTCACGCTCGCAAGGCATGGCGTGTGGGTGAATGTCGCCGGGGTGAAGCACTGCCCCGTCGAGAGGAAACCCCCCATGCTCCACTACGCCCTGGTATTTCTGGTCATTGCCATCATCGCGGCGCTGTTCGGGTTTACCGGCATCGCCGGTACGGCGGCGGGTATCGCGAAGATCCTTTTCATCGTCTTCCTGATTCTTGCCGTGATCGCGTTCTTTCGTCGCGCGAGTTGATTGGCAGCGTGCCGGGGACGTTGCGCCCCGGCACGCGCGGAGCCGATGTCGTTAGATTCCAAGTCTTAACGGAGAATGTCATGAACAAGCAGGTCCAGGCGCATGAGGAAGGTGGCAACTCTGCCGCCGAACGCATCGAGGAGCGCGCCGAGCGCATCAAGCAGGCCACTTCCAGCGCCGTGACGAACACCAAGGAAGCGGTGGATCGCGCCGCCGATCACGTCGAGGAAAGCCTGCACCGCGCCACCGACAAGGCCGCCGATGCCGCCACGCGCGCAAGCGACAAGGCGGACGAATACCGCCAGCGCGGTCGCGAGGTCTACGACGACGCGGTCGACCGCGCCGACGAATGGCTTGATCGCGCACGCGAATACGTACGCGACAAGCCGGTGCAGTCCGTGGCCATTGCGCTTGGCGCTGGCTGGCTGCTTGGCCGCATACTTCGTCGCTGATGGCGGCGAGGGCGAGGGATGAGTCAGACCGATAGCGGTAGTGCACCTGCGGCACCCGACGACATGCCGGCGCCGCCACCGCCGCCCGGTCTGCTGGAGGATCTGGGGCGCCTGGGACGCGCGTTCCACAAACTGTTCGGCGCCCAGCTCAGCCTGTTGGCGGCCGAACTGGGGCTGGCGCGCAGCGCGGTGCACTGGCTGTTCGCTGCCGCGCTGGTCGCCACCGTGGCCGCTGTCGGCTTCGGCCTGACCCTGCTGGGACTGGTCGGCTGGTTGCTGGCCCAGTGGTTTGGTTCGTGGACCTGGGCACTGGTTGTCATGGCACTGATGGAGTTGGGCGTGCTGGTTGGCGCCATCGTGCTGTTCCGGCGTTGCATGCACTGGATGACCTTGCCCGCGACGCGGGGCGAGTGGAGTGCGATGATGCAGGACGTCCTGCATCGTCACGAGCCGCAGGGCGACAACCGCCCAGAGGACCTGCCATGAGCCTGATCAAGCAGCTGCATGCAGTGCGCGAAGCGGGCCTACGCGCGAGAGACGCGCGCCACGAACTGGCCGTGCCTGCCCAGGCGCTGCTGGCGCGTGGTCAGCACTATCCGCTGACCACGGTGGGCCTGGCCGCCGGGGCCGGTTTCGTACTCGGCAAGCTCGACGTGCATCCTCTGCGCGTGCCGGGTCTGGGCACGTTGCTCAGCGGCACGGCCGCCGAAGTGGTGGGCCAATCGGTGCGCCTGCTGGCCGAATACGCCCAGGACAGCTTCGACTTCACATGACCGAATCCGAATCTCCATCGTCGCCCGTCACCGAAGGTGACGTGGTGCAAGTCCCGGTACCCGTCGAATCGATGGTGCCCCATCGCGAGCCGCGCGTGGCCATGGTGCGCGTGCAGCGCACGCAAAGCGCGCGCCGGCACCTGCGCGGCATTCGCATCGTGCTCAACATGTTCCTCGCGCTGGCCGTGCTCTATACGGTGACGCTGACCAAGCAGCTGCTGATTCCGCTGGTGCTGGCGTCGTTCATCGGCCTGGCGCTCAATCCCATCGTGGCGCGCGGCGCGCACTGGGGCATTCCGCGCTGGCTGGGCGCGAGCGTGCTGGTCATTGCCCTTATCGCCGGCATCGGCGCAGGCGTGGGCATGCTTACGCAGCCGGCGCTGGGCTGGTTCCATGAGGCGCCTGCGGCGATCCGCGCGTTCGTGCCCAAGCTGCGCTCGATCACGCAGCCGCTGGAGGCCGCCAACCGGGCCACGCAAAGCCTCACGGGACCCGCGCGTGCGCAACAGCCACCGCCGCCCGGGCTGACCATTTCCGCGTGGGACGTGGTGGCCACCACGCCCAAGATCCTCGCCGGCGTGCTGACCGTGGTCCTGCTGGTGTTCTTCTTCCTCGTCTACGGCGATCTCATGCTGCGGCGCCTGGTGGAGGCGTCGCCCAACTTTGGTTACAAGCGACATGCCGTGTCGATCATGCGAGGCATCCAGTACGAGGTATCGCGCTACATCCTCACAGCGGCACTGATCAATTTCGGCCTTGGTGCGATCACCGCCGGGATGCTGTGGCTCTATCACATGCCCGATCCGTTGCTGTGGGGCACGGTGGCGATGATGGCCAACTTCATTCCCTACGTGGGCGCGATCACCACCACCACGGTGCTTGCCTTCGTGGGCCTGCTCAACTTCAACGATGTCGGTTCCGCGTTGTTGCCCGCGCTCACCTTCGCCGGCATCACGGCCTTCGAAGGCAACCTGGTGACACCGCTGATCCAGGGTCATCGCATGCGGCTTAGCCCGATCGCGATCCTGCTATGGCTGCTGATCTGGGGTTGGTTGTGGGGCATTCCCGGCGCACTGCTGGCAGTGCCCATGCTCACCAGCGTCAAGCTGGTGGCCGAACGCGTGCGTGGCTGGCGCTGGTTCGCCTTGATGGTGCAGCGTTGATGACGGCGCTGGTGGTGCGGGACATCGCTGCCGGGGATTTCGAAGCATGGAAGCTACTGTGGGACGGCTACAACGCGTTCTACGGGCGTAGCGGCGACACGGCCTTGCCGCAAGCCATCACGCATTCCACCTGGGCGCGTTTCCTCGATGCCGACGAACCCGTGCACGCGCTGGTGGCCGAACGCGATGGCCGCTTGCTCGGCCTCGCGCATTACCTGTTCCACCGCAGCACCACCAGCATCGGCAACCACTGCTACCTGCAGGATCTGTTCACCACACAAGCCGCGCGGGGGACCGGTGTGGGTCGCGCCTTGATCGAGGCGGTATACGGTCGCGCAAAATTGGCCGGCGCCGCCCGCGTGTATTGGCAGACGCACGAAACCAATACGACCGCGATGCAGCTCTACGACAAGCTCGCCGAAAGATCCGGATTTGTGGTGTACCGAAAGCCGATGTAGCGTCGCCGGGACATCGTTCGATGACAGGTCCTTCCGATGCGAGTCAGGTCATTCCTCTTCATGCCGTTGAAAGCCCGGATCGCAGGCTTCGCGATGCTGTCGCTGCTTCTCATGGGCTGGCTTCACGCATCGCCCGCATTCGCATCGGGAGATGGCAAGTCGAACCTGTGCGCGCCGTCGACGAACACCGGCGAGATTGGAATTCGGCGAACGATCCTGGCCGGCGTACCCGCGATCGTGCGCGTACCCGCGCATGTGAGCCGGCCGAGCCTGTCAAAATGACATCATGTACACGGTTGATCGACATCAGTATTAGGACCTGACAGTGAGTGACGAACTCGTAGTTGATTTCGTAGCGCGTGGCGATTTACCCGGTCACTGGAAGATGGTTCTTGTAGAGGAGGGGCCGTGGGACGCGTCGATTGAAGATCAATTGAGGCGAATTCAAAGGCGACTGTACGGTTGTCTCGACGCGATCCTTGACGGTCAGTTAGCTGAGAAGTTTCCCGATTCGAAAGGTGCGCGAGTGTCTATTCAACTGGAGTGCTTCAATGTACCGAGGCCCGAAGTTGAAGATTTCTTCGACCGCTTCTCCTCACAAGTCCTTCTCGTAGACGATTATCGAAGAGACCTCGCAAGTAACGCCTATACCTCCGGAATCGATTTCAAGATAGCCTTCCAGAATATTCACTGATACCGAATGTTTCAGCGGTTCTAGAAGGCGCATTCGCTGCTCAGTTCCATGTCGCGCAGGTCGCGCTCCCGCACGCTGGTGCGACAGACGGATGCCTTTGGGCATGTACTGAAGATCGCCGGCAGCAGATCGCATCCGTACCACTGGCCGGCAGCTTCGGCCCGCCCATTGCGATCAGTGCTCGATGCCGTGCTCTTTAAGCACATCGCTGATGTCGAACAGCCAGAGATTGCGTGAACCGTTGAGCGGACCTTCCAGTCGTTGCTGCAACGAGGACAGCACGTCCTTCGGTTTGGGAAAGTGCGTGTCGTCTTCGCGGTTGCTGGAAACGTAGAGTTCGCCGAAGCGTCGACCGATCGATGGCGCGTTCTCCAGCGAGGCGCTGTTCACCTCGCCCGGCAGGTGGATGGGCTTTCCCCAACGTCCATCGCTCTGGCGGAAGGCGATGTAGATGTCCGCGCTGCCCAGCGAGTCGCCTTCGTTGCCGGCGTAGACGAGATAGCGCTGCTCGGGGTCCACGCTCGGGTCCATGCGGTTGTGATCGGTGTCGCCAAGATCCACCCGCTGCGGGGCCGCGTAACCCGCTGTTGTCCGGCGCGCTACGTAGATCTGATACAGCTTGCCGGAATCCTCGCGATGCGCAGAGAAGTAGATGTCGCCATTGGCCGCCACCGAGGGGTTGTAGATCATCGCGCCGTCGTTGTGCGAGCCATCCACATGCACGGGCCGGCCCCAGCAGCCATCAGCCTGTTGTTCCACATACCAAAGGTGGCTTCCCGGGAAGTGCTGGCCGCCCATCTCGGCGGTTACCGGCGCCTCACCCGGATGCGCGGGCCGGTTGGAGACGAAGTACAGGCGCTTGCCGTCGGGCGCCATCGCCGGCTCTGAGTCATGCCACTCGCCGGAGAAAGCCACGACCTCGGGAGTCGACCAGCGGCCCTCGCGTCGATGCGAGACGAGAATGGTGTCGTCCTTTTCGGCGAAATCCGAACGCATGAAATACAGCGTATTGCCATCGGGACTCACAGCGGCCGACGTCTCCTGCAGGCCCGTCGAGATGACACCCGGGCCGACCAGCTCGCCAGCGTTGGCGTCGCTCACCGAGAAGACTACCGATACCGCCAGGGCCAGTGCGAATGGATTGAATTGCATGAACGGCGCTCCTTACCCCTGCGGGGATGACATGGAGGAGCATGGCGTCGTGGTGGCGTGCGCCGCAGCTGATTTGTGATCGACGGTTGCGCGTCGGTGACAAGCGGTCGTCGTGCGCGCGCGAGCGGGCGAACGGTCAGGCCATGCCCAGTGTGCGACGCGCGTGCACGCGGAAGCGGCGGCTCAGGCTGAGCCGCGTGCCATCCTGCAGCACCACTTCGGCGCTGCCCTGGAACAGCGGATGCACTTCGCGGATGCGCTCCACATTGACCACGATGCCGCGATGGATGCGCAGGAAGCGCGCAGGATCGAGCGTATCGAGCAGGCGGCGCAGCGATTCGCGGTGAAGATAGGACGCGGTGCCCACACGGATGTGCACGTAATTGCCATCCGCGCGAATCCAGTCGATGTCGCTCACCGGAATCACGCGGATGTGTTCGCCCTGTTGCACGCTGAGGCGCTGCAGATACGGGCTTGCCGCGGGCGCTGGAGCATCCGCGCGTGGCGACGCATGCAGGCCCTGCCAATGCCGGCGTACGCGCGCCATGGCCTGGTCGAAACGCTCCTGGTCGATCGGCTTGAGCACGTAGTCCAGCGCGTTGGCATCGAACGCGCGCAACGCGTGCTGGCCGAACGCGGTGGCGAACACCACCATCGGCAGGGTGTCGGGTTTGAGGTTGTGCAGCAGCTTGAAGCCGTCCATGCCAGGCATGCGGATGTCGAGGAACAGCAGGTCCGGTTCCAGCGCGCGCACGGCTTGCTGCGCCTCCAGCGCATTGCCGCACTCGCCCACGATCTCCACGTCCGCATGCGAAGCCAACGCCTGCCGGATGGCCAGGCGGGCCAGTATTTCATCGTCGACAAGCAGCGTGCGAATGGCGCGTGCGCTCATGCCGCGCATTCCCGGAACGGAAAACGCATTTCCACCCGCGTGCCACCTTCGGACTTGCGCTGCAATTCCAGCGTGGCCTCCGCGCCGAACAGCATTTCCAGTCGCGTGCGCGTATTGCCCAGGCCGAGTCCGTCGCGCGGACCCTCGGGCGGCAGGCCGATGCCATCATCATCGACACGGAGCATCAGTACATCGCCGTCGCGACGCGTGACGATATGCAGCGTGCCGCTGCCCGTCTTGTCGAGCAGGCCGTGTCGCAGTGCGTTTTCCACCAGTGGCTGCAGGATCATGTTGGGCACCAGCGCGTGCACCGTCTCGGTAGCCACATCCATGTGCGTGGTCAGGCGATCCTGGAAGCGCACCTGCTGGATGCCGAGGTAGCACTGCAGGAACTCCATCTCGCGCAGCAGCGGCACCTGCTGCGCATGGCGTTCCTCCAGCGTCAGCCGCAAGAAGTCGCTGAGGCGGGCGATCATCTGGCGTGCCTGCACCGGATCGGCCAGCGCCAGCGCGGAAATGGCGTTGAGCGTGTTGAACAGGAAATGCGGCTGCAGCTGCACGCGCAAGGTCTGCAGCTGCGACTGCACCAGCTGCGTTTCCAGTTGTGAGGTGCGCAGGCGTTCGTCGCGCAGGTGGCGCTGTGAGTCGATGGCGCGTAGCGCCACCAGGATTACGCCATACGTCAACATGCTGAGGTGGAAGTTGTAGACGAACTGCATGCGAGCGAAATCGCCGAAGGTGAGATTCGGCCGCGACGGCGAAGGACCGCAGAAGAACCAGTACAGCGCGATGAGGACCGCCACCTGCGCCGCTGCCAGCAGCGCGCCGCACGGCAGGTGCACGGCAAGCATGCGGCGCCAGTTCAAGGCTTCCGTGCGGCGGCCCAGCCAGCCGATCGCCGGTGACAGCAGCATCCACAGGTAGAAATTCGTGAAGCTCCACACCAGCGGCCGATACCAGCTCTCTGCTTCGCCTTCGACACGCGCGGAAATCACCGCGCTGGCCGCATAGGAAAGTGCCAGCAGGGTCCAGAATGCCAGGGCCAGGCCCCAGGTTTTCCAGGGGATAGCAGGGATGCGATGGTGCACGTGATCCTCGTTGACGCGTTGGGCGACGACGCTGACGGTGGCCGAGTGTGGAACGCCGTGGCGCGACAGGACAGTGCCTTAAGGCACCATCTCGCCCGCGGCATCAACCGCGGGCGCAGCCGGCAGCCGCGGGCGGCACTTCACTGCCATGCGCGTCGAGCCACGGCGCGAGTGACACGCGCCAGATATTGTCTCCACCGTTGTTCCATCCGGCGCGCGCGGCGGCGTCGTGGCGATCGCTGTAGAAATACAGCGAGCGATGATCACAACCCAGCTGCGCGCCCATGGCGTGCGTGCCGGCGTTGACGGCGTCGCCAAGGTCCTGCGGGGCGTTCCATCCATCGGACGTATGGAAGGCGATCGCCAGGCGGTAGGGCTGTTGCAGCGCATGCTTGATGCTGAAGACCATGAAGGAGCGGTCAGGCGCCACAGCCGGATCGCGGATCTGTGCGCCGGCATCGCCGAGCGCCACCTTGTGCGGTGCCTGGTAACGACCTTGCTGCCATTCGGCCCGCATCAGTTGCAGGCTGCTGCCATCGGGTGCGCAGCCGATGTAATACACGCTGCCGTCGGCGGCGACGCTGGGTGCGAACGTCATCGGGCAGGTGTTGATGTTGTCAGGCAGGCGCGCGGGCACACCCCAGCCGTCGCCTTGCCGCGCCACGCGCCAAAGATTCATGCCCTGGCCGGGGCGCCGCTTGCCGCCGAACGTGGCATCCAGTGGCGTTCCACCGGCAGCGGTCGGCCGGTTGGACACGAACAGCAGGAACGATCCATCCGGTGCCATGGCCGGATCGATGTCGCGCCACTGGCCCGAGAAGGGTGCAGCGACCGGCGTTGACCACGCCTCACCGCTGCGTCGCGACACCATCAGCACCGAGCCGTCGTCGGTGCCCCGCATGAACACCACGGTGCGGCCGTCGGGGGAAAAGGCTGGCGAGGCGTCATCGTCCGGCCCGGAGATGACGCCGGGCGCGAAGACGACGGGCAGTTCGGTGGCCGGATCGATCGCCGCTGCCTTGAGCAGCGACACGATCGACAGCAGCACCACGGGAAACGAAGGCCACATGGCAGCACCTTTGCGCCAGGGCGCGTGACGGGATCGCCTATCACGCTACGCCACGGCCTGCGTGCTGTCGCCGCCTGTGTGACAACCGGTAGGCCGGCTGCCACGAACGGCGTTGCCCGGGCGATGAACGGCACGTCGCACCGACTCAGGTGTCCGCGAGCCGCACCACCAGCTTGCCGAAGTTGCGTCCCTCGAGCAGCCCGATGAAAGCAGCCGGCGCATTCTCCAGGCCTTCCACCACGTGCTCGCGCACCTTCACCCGCCCGTCGGCAATCCACGCTTCCATGACCCGGCGAAAGGCTTCGAAGCGGTCCGCGTAATGATCAAGGATGATGAAACCCTGCATGCGGATGCGCTTCTGCAGCAGCACGGCGGTAAGCGCAGGCAGGCGATCCGGACCCGTGGACGTCGCCTCATCGTTGTAGTGCGCGATGAAGCCGCAGACCGGCACGCGTGCATGCAGGTTCAGCAACGGCACCACCGCATCGAATACCTCGCCGCCCACGTTTTCGAAGTAGACGTCTATACCGTTGGAACAGGCTTCGGCGAGACGTGAGGCGAGTTGTGGATCGTGCCGGTCGAGGCAGGCATCGAAGCCCAGCGTGTCGACCGCGTAGCGGCACTTGTCCGAGCCACCGGCAATGCCGACCACGCGCGCGCCCTTGATCCGGGCGATCTGTCCGACGACCGCACCGACCGCGCCGGTCGCCGCAGCGACGACCACGGTTTCGCCGGGTTTGGGCTGCCCGATATCGAGCAGGCCCACGTAGGCCGTGAACGCCGTCATGCCCAGGGCGCCCAGGGCAAGCGACGGTTGGGGCATCTCGCCCAGCGGGGAAAGCTCGTCGCCATGGGACAGTCCGTAGTCCTGCCAGCCGGCGTTGCCCAGCACGAGATCGCCTGCGCGGAACTGCGGATGCCGCGAGTCGACCACGCGGCCCACGGTACCGCCGACGATGGGTTGGCCAATGGCGATCGCCGACGCGTAACTGGTGCCGGCCTCGTCCATCAGGTTACGCATGTAGGGATCGAGCGAGAGATAGAGCGTGCGTGTCAGCACCTCGCCATCGCCAGGCGTGGGTACGTCGGTCTCATCCTGGCGGAAGTCCTGCAGCGTGGGCTGTCCCTGCGGACGCGCGGCGAGGACGATGCGGCGATTGAGGGTGTCGCGAGATGCCATGAATCACTCCTTGAAACAGGGAAACAACTACCAATCGATGCGCGTGCGGTCGCGGAAGAAGCCGCCGGTAATGGTGGGGCGCGCAGGCAGCATCGCGGCCCACGCAATGCCCGCAGCGCCCTCGGCGACGGGGCGTCCACCATGGCCGCCCATGTCGGTGGCCACCCAGCCGGGGCACACGGCGTTCACGCAAATGCCGCTGCCGGCCAGTTCGGCGGCGAGCATGCGCGTGTGGCTGTTGAGCGCGGCCTTGGAGACGCGATAGGCCGGACACGCGCTGCCTTCACTGTCGATGGCGCCGCAACCGCTGGAGACATTGACGATGCGGCCGTAACCGTGGCGCTGCATCAGCGGCAGCATGGCTTCGGTGAGCTGCCAGGCACCAAGCAGGTTGGTTTCCAATGCCTGGCGCACGAGGTCCAGGTTCACGGAGGAGGGGTCGTCGTCGATGTCGAAGTAAGCGCCGGCATTGTTGATCAGGATATCTAGCCGGCCGTACTCGCCGTCGATGCGTGCGGCGAGCTCGCGTACATCCTGCGCCGACGTCACGTCGAGCTTCACCGGCATCACCGTACCGCCTTCGCGGCGCAATTGCCGCGCGGCCTTTTCGCCGAGCAGCGGCTTGCGCGCGCCCAGCAGCACGGTGACGCCCTGCGCCGCAAGCTGGCGCGACACCTCATAGCCCAGGCCGCGATTGGCGCCGCTCACCAGCGCTACGCGCTGCGAGGGTTCCGGCTCGGTCGCTGCCGCGCGACGGCGCGACCTTCCCGGAAAGGCCACCGCGTTCATGGCGTGGCGGCCAATGAGTCGCAGCGCTCGCTGCCGCAGGCCTGCCAGCCGCCGCCCAGTGCCTTGTACACCGACACGGCGCGCAGGTTGATCGCCGCTTGTGCATCGGCCTGCGCGTCTTCCGCGGCGAGCTGGGTGCGCTCGGCATCGAGCAACTGCAGGAAGTCGGCAGCGCCTTCGTTGTAGCGGATGCGTGCAAGGTCGGCGGCGCGGCGGCTCTGCGTCACCTGCTCGTCCAGCTTCAGCACGCGCTCGCGTTGCAGGTTGTAGCCAACGATGGCGTTGTCCACGTCTTCCAAGGCCTGCAAGACGGTGCGCTGGTAGTTGGCCAGCGCTGCATCGTTGCGCGCCTCGCTGGCTTTCACGTTGGAACGCACACGCTCCACGTTGAGGCCGGACCAGCTGATGCTGGGCGCGATCGACCACGCGCGCGACGCCGCGCCGCCGAAGTCGTTGCTGCGACCCGACAGGAAACCGAGGAAACCACCCAGCGAGATATGCGGGTAGTAGTCGGCCTTGGCCACGCCGATGCGCGCGTTGCTGGCCGCCAGCTCGCGCTCGGCCACGCGCACATCGGGGCGGCGCTGCAACACGTCACCCGCGTTGCCGATGGACAGCGCAACGTCGATGGGCTTGAGCGTCTGCGGTGACAGGTCGACATCGAGTTCGCCCGGACGTTCGCCCAGCAGCACGGCAAGGCGCGACGTATCGTTCTGCGACAGCGTCTGCAGCGAAGGCAGTTGCGCCTCCACCGCATTGAGGCGCGCGGTGGCGCTGGCCACGTCCTGTTCAGAGCCGGTGCCGGCGTCGAGTCGGGCGCGGATCAGCTTCAGCGACTGGCGCTGGTTCTCGATGTCCCGGTCGGCCACGTCGATGCGCAGCTGCACGCCACGCAAGTCGAAGTAGTAACGCGCCACTTCGGCGAACAGCGTCACCTGTGCATCCTGCAACGACGCTTCGCTGGCACCCGCATCCGCACGCGCGGCTTCCACCGAGCGGCGCACGCCACCGAACAGGTCGATCTCCCAGCTCGCATCGAAACCGGCCTGGTAGCTGGTGACGGTGGTGCGCTGGTCGGTGAAGCCCGGCTGTTGTCCGCGGCTGCGCGAATAGTTGGCGACGGTTTCGACGTCCGGTATCTGCTGCGATTTGGCCACGCCAAGCAAGGCACGCGATTCGCGCAGATGCGCGTAGGCAATTTTCAGATCCGGCGCGTTGGCGGCGGCGCGCTGGATCAGCGCGTCGAGCGTGGGATCGTTGAACTGTTTCCACCAGTCGGCCTGGAAATTCGCGGTGGATTCGTGTGCGGCATCGACGCCTTGCACGATGGCCGGCTTTTCCTGCGGCGCGTGGTAGTCCGGCCCAACACTGACGCAGCCGGAGAGCATGATGGCGGCGGCGATCGCGGTGGCTTTCCTGGCCACGCCACGGTGTGAACGTGGCGCGCAGGCAGCGCAAGATTCATTCGTCGCAGCGGCGTCCATGTAACCGGCGCCCGATGAAAGCGTGGTGCGAGGTTGGCCCTTTGCCACCTTCAGGTGGTTAACCTCGGCCCTCTCCCCGGAGGGGAGAGGGAGAAGTGTGGTGGCGAGGTTCTTGAAGAAGGACATATCAGTGCTCCTCGATAAGGTTGCCGGCCTGCGCGAGACGCGCGGCCTTGCGGGCGCGGCGGCGTTCGCTCATGCGTTCGCCCCAGCCGCGCACCAGCACGTAGAACAGCGGTGTGAAGATCAGGCCGAAGAAGGT
>Ga0335083_10001344_pt1 | contig 33959 bp, 27 predicted proteins | sample Lox_Sample_42_FD_206716 | JGI IMG/M metagenome (GOLD analysis project Ga0335083, IMG submission 206716) | Soil microbial communities from Loxahatchee National Wildlife Refuge, Florida, United States - Lox_Sample_4.2 | ecosystem: Environmental > Terrestrial > Soil > Wetlands | place: USA...
GTCGCGCCTCGGCCACCGCTCCGTCGAGCTTCTCCCACGCCGTGATCGCCGCGTCCAGATCCTCGACGCGCTCGGAGACCAGCCGGGTGGTCTCACAGTCGTCGGAAACCGACACCGCGTCGCGCATCCGCGCCAGCAGAGTCTCGTGCGCCCGGGTCTGCTCGATGCCGCGCCGCACGTCCAGACACAGGATGTTGTCCGGGCCCTCCCAGATGGTGTTGACCTGCGCATCACGCAAAAGCCTTGCCACCGGCCAGGTTTCGATGTAGCCGTTGCCGCCGTGGATTTCGATCGCATCCGATGCCGCGGTGATCCCCAGCCGGCCGACCTTGAGCTTGGTGACCGGCACCGCGATGCGCTGCCGCATCCCACGCGGCTGGCGGTGGTTGGTTGCGCCGGTGCCGTCGAACACCAGCGCCTGCGCGGCTTCGACGTCGACGATCAGCTCGGCCAGCTTGCGCCGCATCAACGGCTTGTCGATCAGCGCGCCGCCGAACGCCCGGCGCTGCCGGGCGTAGCACAACGACTCGACCAACGCCCGGCGCCCATTGGCCAACGCGAACAACGCGATGCCCAGCCGCGCCGCGTTGGTCAGCTCCATCATGCGGCCCAACCCCTTACCGTCGGACGGGCCCGCGTCCGCGGACGGCTCCCCGGACAACAGGAACGCCTCGGCGTCCACGAACTCGACCTCGCCGGAGGCCACCGAGCGGGTGCCGAGCTTGTCCTTCAGCCTGCGGACCCTAACCCCGTTGCGCGAGCCGTCACGTCGGGTGCGCAGCACCAGGAAGTTGGCGACTCCGCGGGTCGAGTCCGGAGCGCCCTCGGGTTTGGCCAGTACGACGAACGCCTCGCCGGCGCAGTTGGAGGCAAACCACTTGAAGCCGTTCAGCAGCCAGGAGTCACCTGACCGTCGCGCTGTCGTCTCCAGCGCGCCCAGGTCCGAGCCACCGGTACGTTCGGTCAGCAGTTGCGCGGTCTCGCCTGCCCAGTCACCGGAGTCGAACTTGGCCAGCACGTGATCGCGCACGTCGGGCGGCGCGTAGGCGCTGACCAGCGACTGCACCATGCCGCCGCCGGTTCCCAGCGCACAGCCCATCCCGATGTCGGCCTGGTTGAGCAGGTAGTTGGACGCGAACATCGGCAGCGACGAGCTGAAGCCCGCGGCGCGTGCCCGCGCACGCAACGTCGCCTGAGAGTCCAGCACCGCGCGCTTGGATGCTGTGAACGAGGCGGGCATGACGACCCGGCTGACGTCATGTCCCCATCGGTCGTACCGTTCGAGCCGCGGCGGGTTGCGGTCGGTTTCCTCGGCCCACCGCGCCACCGGACCACCCATCAGCTCACCGGTGCCGATCAGCTCAGGCTCGACGACCGCCAGCTCGTCGGGCCGCAGGTAGTACGACATGACGAACTGAAGGCTGGGATCGGTGAGATACCAATTAAGGCCCACCGCTCCGCGATAGCTGTCCGTTTGGTAGCGCTGCGCCTTTTCGGGAGTCGAGAAGGGCAGCCGGTCAACGGCCTCTACGTCGTACTCGCTCATTCCGCGACGGTATTACATGCCGCGGCGTTTAAAGCCCTCAGGCAGGCACCACAAATTCGGTGGTGTAATACTCCGCCGGATCTTGGGCATGCGGATTCGGCCGTTCGATCATCACCCACACGCCCGTCGTACCGGGCCGCAAGTTGTCCTTAACGGTCACCGTTCCGGTGCCCGCCGCGTCGGTGACCATGCTGGTGTAGGACGTGCCCGGAGCCCCGGGGCCGCAGTTGGCCGACGACGGCCGCGGTTCTTCGATGATGCCGACGGTGAACTGGGTGCCCGGGTCAGGGGAGTCCGACAGGAACACTTCTGCGACCGCCGTCGACCCGGTGGTGTGGATGCGGACCTGGCCGGTGCCCAAAGCCGGCACCTGCTCCAGCGGTGGATTGCGCACCGTGGTGAAATCGCAATCTCGGAGAGTCGCATCTAAAGCGACAGTTGTGGTGCCGACTGCCCCCGGGTTGGCAGAAGCGGCGCCGATGCCTGCTGCCAACGCCGAAGAAGTGATCAGAGTGATTGTCGCAGCGGATTTCGCCATTGTTGTACACGCGCGCATTTGCCCCACCATGTTTGCCCGTTTGGATAGTTCCCCGACCCTCACGCCACGTATTGACCGTATTCGCGAACCTAAAACCTGGTCCGCGGAAAATTCTTTGAATTCAATTTCGTTAGTTAGCTGAAGAAATTCAGTGCCGGATAAAACCGGCGAGCGCCTTTCCGACCGAAGCGGCGCCAAAAGCGGTGGGGTGCAACGGAATAGCGGGCCCGGTCGCTATGTAGCCCTCGATGTACCGATCGCCGGGCGGGGCGCACATATCGTGCCCCTGCGACAACGGCCTGGTGTCGAAGTAGTCGATCCCCTTCTCCGCCGCGAGTTGACGCTGCCGGTCGTCGAGCTCATTGAGCTTGGACTGCAAGTAGTCGGAGTCCCCCGGCAGCACCGGTTGCCCGGGAAAGCAACCACCGGCCCGCACGAAGACGCCGTAGCCCACCAAAATGATTCGCGCATTCGGTGCTTTGCCCCGGACGCCGTCAATCAGCGCGCTCCACACAGGTACCTGCGCGTTGATCACGTCCGAAATGCGGTCGACCTCGCCGACGACGAATTGATTGGCACACGGCTGCGGATTAGCCGATTTGACGATGCAGTCCTCCACATCGCCCTGCAGGCCGACGTCATTGGCGCCAATAGTGATGGTGATCAGGTTGGTGGACGCGTCGATCGCGTCGATCTGGGGCGCGATCGCTCCGCTCTTGGTCTGCTGCGCTCGATGCGTGATGTCCTCGGTGGTCGCTCCGCTACAGGTGACGTCGACGAACTTGGCGATCGTCAGCTGGCGCGCCAGCACCGACGGATAGTTGTTGGTCGACTTGCGGCAGCCGGGCGGCGGCGCGGGGTCCGGCACCCCGGGCGCGGCGGCGATCGAATCGCCCAGGGCGACATAGTTGAGCCGCTGGGCCGGCTCATGGCTGGCCGTCGGTGCGCCGGCGCAGGCGACCGCCACTGCGCCCACCAGCGCTGCGATACTGAGTCGCGCCGAACCCATGCGTCAAGTTTTTCACCACCGGTCACACCGACGGTTGTCCGTGGACAAGGACTTTGAGCTCATAGCACAGATCACAGGCCAAGCGGTCGAGCACCTTCGGCTCTAAGGTATTTTGCTACTAGATAGCTACCTTAGTAGCATTGAAGTATGAAGCTTAGCGTCAGTCTGTCGGACGACGACGTGGCCGTGTTGGATGCCTACGTCAAGAGAACAGGGCTGACGTCGCGGTCGGCGGGGTTGCAGCGCGCGGTGCAGATGCTGCGCTATCCAACACTTGAGGAGGACTACGCCGACGCGTGGGCGCAGTGGTCCGCCGGCGGGGATGCCGAGACCTGGGACAGCACCACTGGGGATGGCATCGGCGATGCTGCGCGGTGAGATCTGGCAGGTTGACCTGGATCCAGTGCGCGGCAGCGAGGCAAATAAGCAGCGCCCGGCCGTGATCGTCAGCAACGACCGGGCCAACGCTACGGCGACACATTTGGGCTACGGGATAGTCACGGTCGTCCCGGTGACGAGTAACACCGACAAGGTGTATCCGTTTCAGGTGTTGTTGTCGACAGCCAGTGGATTGCCGGTTGAATCGAAAGCACAAGCTGAGCAAGTTAGATCGATCGCGACACAACGCCTCTTGCGGCGCATCGGTCGCGTTTCAAGCGGCGAACTGGCCGAGCTTGACAACGCGCTGAGACTCCATCTAGCGGTATAGCTGGAGCGCCTAACTCGAGAAGGGGTGCCTAGGTGCGCACAACTCCGCCGTTACGACCGGCAGCCGCAGATCGCTACAAAACGACGACCCAGATAGCGATGTAGTGGCAGATCGCCGCGGCCGCGGTGAACGCATGGAAGAACTCGTGATAGCCGAAGGTCTGTGGCCACGGGTTGGGCCAGCAAAGGCCATAAAGGATAGCGCCGATGTTGTACAGCACACCTTCGGCGACGAGTAGCGCGACGACGGCGACACCCGCGCTGTCCAAGAGTGTTCCGGTGAACCAAATCGCTGCCCAGCCGAGCAGTAGGTACAGGGGCACGCCGAGCCACCGAGGCGCCGAGGGCCACAGCATCTTGAGGGCAACACCTGCGGCCGCGCCGGTGCACACCACGGTCAGGACCTGTGTCCCGGTGCGCGGCGGCATCGCCAATAGCGCGATGGGAGTGTAGCTGCCGGCGATGAAGATGAAAATCAGCGAGTGGTCGGCACGCTTCATCCACATTTGGGCGGTGGGGGATCGCCAGTGCACTCGGTGGTAGGTAGCGCTGACGCTGAACATGGCGACGATGGCGGCGGTGTAAATCAGAGTGGCCCAGCCGGCCTTCGGTGATGCGGCAATCCAGGCCACCGACACTAGCGCCGCCCCGGCCACGATGGCGGTGACCGCCGAGCAGAGGTGAATCCAACCGCGTGCACGGGGCTTGCCCAGGAACCTGGTGACGGTGTCGGCCAGGACTTCGGGCAGGTCATCATCAGCGCTCCTGGCTGCGCGACTGCTCGCGACAGGCGGCACCTTTGGGTTGGCTTGTCCGATGATCACGTTGGACCCGATTTGAGGTTCAGCACGTCTCCTGTGTCGATGGCGAGCTGTTGCGGACATGGCAGAGTATCGCGGCAGTGGTTGGGTGTCCGTTATTGGGAGCCGGCATGAGCTTCATGCCTAGTAGGGGAACGGAGTCGTGCAGGACGTAACTAGACGGTGCTGCGCCCGACGAATATGGTGACCTGCTTCCACTTCCCGTTGACCACTTTCGCCGCGTCCGAAGCTACCTTGCACCTTGGGCATTCGCGACTTGGGAGGAGGGCGACGGTGATACTTGGCCACCGCCGAGGGACCTAATCTCTGGGGAAGATGGGGAGGGATCATGGTCCTGCCCACCAATCCCGGGCCGGCTACCACGCTTCACGCGGCAAACTTGCGAACGACCGTTGCAGCCACCCGGCTGTCCCGCTGTTCTGCTTTTGGGCGAAGCCAGAACTGCCGCAGCAGCCGCCGATACGCGGCGAACGTCAGCGTGATCACTCTGACTAGTCGTACTTACTATGCTGGCAGCGTCCGATGAAAGTGAACCCACAATGAGATCAGTCTCCAGTACTGAAACCTGTACCTCGCCGACTCTGGCCACGGCCGGCTGGTGAAGCTGGCGGCTGGCGCCACGTCCCAGACTGTGTTGCCGTTCACCGGCCTCAACTACCCCCGTGGGGTGACGGTTGGTGACGCCGCCAACCTGTACGTCAGCGACACCGGTAACAACCGGGTGCTGAAGTTGGCGGCCGGAGCCACGATCCGTGCTGCCGTTCACCGGCCTTGACCGCCCCGCAGGGGGGCGGTGGAACGTCACCGATTACGGCAACAACCGGGTGTTGAAGCCGCCCGCGGGCTGGCCCGCAGTTGGCACCATCGACAGCTACGGCTTGATCCGGATCGGGCCCGGCGACCACAACCCGCTGCGGGTCGCGGTGCCCAGGTCGAGTTGCGCTGGACTGGCGTCGGCGATCGTGTCGAACTTACGCAGTGAGCCCCAATCTCGGCCCCAGTCGCGGGACAGGTACGTCGACATGACGTGCGCCCGCAGCAGCAGGTCGGTGATGCCCAACAGGCCGCCGTTGACGCCGTCCTGCCAGGTGTCGGTGTCCTGCTTCTTGGCGTTGTAGTCCGGCGTGATGCGGAACTTCGGGATCTCGGTGACGCCGTTGGCGTGCAGCATCGGATGCTGGCACGGGAACGCGAGCCCAACCGCCCAGTCCAACAGCACCGGCTGCGTCGAGCCCACGTACTCCTGCAGCGAACGCAGCTCCGGCACCCGCGGCGGGGTCACCGCGATCCAGTCGTCCGGCGTCAGGGACAGGTCTTCGGCCACCAGTCGGACCGCAACCGCGTCCGCGGGCATCTTGTCTCGGGCGAACCGTAGATTGCGCCACGCCCTCGGCTGTTCCCCGTTCAGGTCGTAGGGCACCAACCGCCCGGCCGGTATTACGTCACCGCCGGGGCCGGGCCGGCCGTATTCCAGCACCACGGTCTGCCCGTCGGTGTGCCCGTGCAGCACGCTGTTGCCGGCGATCTTGCCCGCGGCGGTCACCACCAGCAGGGGATGCGCGTCATCCGGTTTGGGCAACTGGTACCACGCCGAGGTGAGTCGGCTCTGCTGCTGGGCGCCGGTGGTGTAGCTGCCGGCCAGCGGAACCTTGTCTGGGTCAAGGCCGTAGGGCAACGGCACCAACGATCCGTTGATACCCGGCGCCTTCAGCTTGGTCGGTGCGCGCCAGTCGTACGCGTACCAGTCGTAGTCGGTGCCGGGTTGCGGCACCGACGTCTCCTGGACCGCCTCGGCCACGGTGTGGTCCGGTACGCCGTTGGGGTTGAACCCGACCGGGTTGACGCCGCCGAGCGCACCCAACGGGCCGTCACCGCCGGGTAGCGGCGTCATGAAACCGACGTTGCTGTCCGGCTCGACGAGCACGTCGTCGGCCAGCGCGCAGCCGCCGGCGAATTCGCGCAAGTTGGCCCAGCCATTGGAGTAGGTGGGGTACTGACGCACGATTCCGGCGACCATCGATGCGACGAACACCAGCGTCATGAACCCGGCCGCCACCGGCACCGGCGCCGCCGTCACCACCCGTGCCAGCCGGCCCTCGCCGTGATCCCGTGAGGCGAAGTGCAACCAGGTCGCCCACAGTGCCGCGATGGTGAACAAGACGAAAAAGATTGTGCTGATCGTGATTCCGGCGAGCTTGGGCATGGCGCTGTTGAACGGGACGCCGTAACTGGAGACATACCACCAGCCGTTGGTGGTGGCGAAACAGAGCGCCAACACGAACAACACCGCGGCCACGAACGCCATGCGGTTGCGTGACCAGCGCAGCACCTCATGCGACACCAGCACCGTGGTCAACGCGGCCATCGCCGCGCCCACCGCGGCGAACAGCCCGAAGTGGTGCACCCACTTCGTCGGCGTGAACATCAGGAAGAACATGGTCCCGAAGATGACACCCATCAGCCGCCACGCCGGCCCCCGGGCCACACCGGGGATTCGCTTGCGCCGCAACATGATGAACAGGGCGGTGAACAGGCACAGCGCGGTGATCAGGAACCCGAACCGGCGCGACTCGGAACCGTCGACAGTCGGCAGGATGAGGTAGTAGTAGCGCAGGTTCTCGGTGTACCACGCCTGGCTGGGCCCGATCGCGGTGCGAATCCTGGTGGCTTCCAACACCGTTGACAGGGTCTGGTCGGCGAACACCACGGTGAGGATGACGAAACCGGCGGCCAGCATCGGGGCCACCAGCGGCCAGGTGCCCACCACGCGATGTCGGCGGACCAGAATTCGCAGGATCGGACGGCCACCGGCAACCAACGCGGCCACCGCGATCAGCCCGGTGGGTTGCACGCCCAGGGTGAATGCGGCGGTCACCACCGCCAGGGCCGCCGGCGTCAGCCGCGAGGCGCACATCGAGCGCTCGATCAGTACGTAGGTGATCAGTGAGCCCGCCGCGATGATCGGCTCGGGACGCAGCCCGTTGTTGAACGGCATCCACGCGGTGAGCAGGACCAGGCCGGCCGCCCAGTTAGCCGCCATGCTGGAGGTCACCGCCGGCCCGAGCCGGGGCAGCACCTCACGCGACAGCAGCAGCCAGCAGACCAGCCCGGCGACCAGGTCGGGCAGTCGCATCCACAGGCTGCCGTCGCTGACGTGGGTCATCAGTGCCAGCAGGTTGTAGTACCAGCCGAACGGGTCCTCCGGGCTGCCGAACCAGCGGAAGTAGTTGGACATGTAGCCGGCATGGTCGGCGACCCGGGCCATGCCCAGGATGTAGCCGTCGTCGGAGGAATTCGCGCCGATCAGATGCCACAGCAGGAAGCCGAATATCACCGTGGCGTCGACCAGCGTGAACTTTCGCCAGCGGGTCGGAATCAACCGGTGCATGCGGCGCCCGTCCAACTGGTCCAGGCGCCACAGTGCGATCAGCGCGACGATCGTCGACACGATCGCCAGCACCATCGCGGCCAGCTTCAGCGTCGTCGGCGTGGTGGAGAAGCGGGTGTCGATGGTCGCCGAGAACTGCAGTCCAGGCGGCGCGGGGCCGGTCAGATCCGTGAACACACCTACGATCTGGGGGCGCAGGTTGGGATCGGCGAACCCGCCGCGCACGGGCTTCCCCGCCTGATCGGTCAGTCCGACGAAGGTGGCGAAGGTGCCCGCCAGCGTGGAGGTGATCTCGATCTGCTGGCATTGCGGGGACTCCGCCTGCTCCCGGGGCACGCTGGCGATCACCACGTTGCGATCGGTGACGTCGACGCGCTTGCTGCTGGCCACGACGAACAGCGCGTTGAGCGCGGCGTCCTTGCCCTTCTTGGGCGCCGTGCTCAGCACCACCCCGCCGTCGGGTGGCAGCGCGCGCACCACCGAGCACGGCACGGTTGCCTTCACGTCGACCGGCGTCAGCGAAATCAGCGGCGCGGTAACGCTGTTCAATTGACCGTTTTGCGGCCAGTTCAGCGCCGCGGTGGTCTGCACGACGGGCAGCAGCGGCGTCGCGACCGACAGGACGAAACCGAGCAGCCCGGCGACGATGGCCACCCAACGCGTCACCTGCACGTCTTGACCGGGGGCGGCTGCCTTGTCTTCGCGGTTCGCGACGGTCGTCACGCTCATGGGAGGGCCCGAATCGGTCCTTGCCGGCTCCAGCCGGGCACTGTCATCACACCCTGTTGGATGGTGGCGTTCGGCGCTTGATCGGCCGGCACCAGCCGGAAGTACTGCTCGACGGATCCCCAGTCGCGATACCAGTCGCCACGCAGGTACGTCGAGATCGTCGAGGTGCGCAGCAGCGCCTGGGTGAACAGGAACGGACCGCCGGTGTCGGCGGCCTGCCATCCGTTCGACGACGCGGCCGTCTGTTTGTGATCGGGCAGGATGCGGTACTGCGGAAGTTCGGCAACGCCGAGGTGTTCGGAGAACGGCCGCTGGCACGGGAAGTTTGCCGCGGTCGCGATGTCCATCAGCACCGGTGTGCGCGATCCGATCAATTGCTGCAGGGTCTGTAGCACCGGGACCCGCGGCGGCGTGAACGCGAACCACTGCTCGGAACTCAGATTCGGGTCGTAGGCGACGATGCGTGCCACGTTAGCCTCCGGCGGCGCCCAGGCCAGCGGGAACCGCAGGTTGCGCCACGCCGGCCACGGTCCGATGTCAATCGGCTGCACCTCCCCGAGCGGTTGGGTGGTGCCGTCGGGCCGAGTGACGCCCCACTGCAGTTTCAGCGATTGCCCATAGGTGAAGGTGCCGTCCTCGTTGTACGACCAGATGGCACCGGTGGCGGAGACGACCACCAGCGGCCGGTCCGGGGCGCGAGGCGGCATCTGGTACCAGGCCGAGGTTGCGGTGGCGGCCAGCGAGTTCTCGCCGTAGCTGCCCATCACCGGGGTGTTGGCAGGGTTGAGGCCGAACGGTAGTGCCGCGTGCGACCCGTTCACCCCGACCGGGCCTGTCCCGCCGGCCGTGCCTGCCGAGTCACTCATGGTGGCGTTGGGCTTGTTGGGAGACGCATCGGAATTCACCACCCCCGGTTTGGTGACCACCGGGTTGGATCTCAGGTCAGGGCCTACCCCGTCGGGTTTGAAGCCGACGGGGTTGATTCCGCCGAGCGGGCCCGCCGGGCCGAACTCCTGCCCGCCGACCGGCTGCAGCAGACCCGCATTGGGGTCCGGCTCGGTCAGCACGTCGTCGCCCAACGCGCAACTGGTCCCTGCGGAAAGCACGGTGGCCACGTTGGCCTTGCCGGTGGTGTAGAGCGGGTAGCGGAACACCGCAGCCTTGGCCAGCGAACCGACTTCGCCCAGCACCATGATGACCGCGACCACCAGCAGCGGCGTGGACGCCAGGACGCGGTTGCGCCGGTTGTCCTTGACCTCGGTGTGGCCGGCGTAATCCATCCGGAAGTGGTACCAGGCGGCCAGCAGCCCGGTGACGATCGACAACGTCAGGAACATCGACGTCACCGGATGGCTGGCGACGACGGGCGGGATATCGAACCAGGGCACCCCATAGCTGTTCACGTAGAACCAGCCGTTGACCCCCGAGGTGGCCCACGCCAGCACGAACAACAGCGCGGTGATGTATACCGTCAGGTTGCGGCGGCTGTGCAGGCCTATCCGGGCGAAGGCGAACGCCATGACCGCGCCCAGGGCGCCGGCCAACCCCGCGAACACACCGAACTGGATCGCCCACTTGGTGGGGGTGAACGTCAACAACAGCAGCCCGATCGCGGTGGTTCCGATCAGCCGCCAGGTCGGCCCGCTGGCCAAGCCCTGCACCCGGCCGCGCCGCAACAGCGCCATCAGCACCCCGAACAGGCACAGCAGCAGGACCAGCACGGCGAAGCGCCGCGTCATGGACCCGTCGGCGTTGCTCTCGACCGTGAGGAAGTAGTAGCGCAGGAAGTCCTGGTACCAGGCGATCGTCGGCCCGACCTTGTACTTGATGCGCGCCGACTCGATCACCGTGGCCAGCGTCTGCGACCTGAACACCACGACGAAGATCAACAACAACGACGCGGTCAGCACCGCCAGCGGTGCGAGCAACCCGTCGGTGGCGCGGCGCCGCCGGATTGTCGCGGCGATCGCCCGCGCCCCGGTCAGCAGTGCGGCCAGCGCGATCAGCCCTTGCGGTGCCAGCGCCGCGGTCAGCGTCGCGACGATGATCGCCACCGCAGCCGACGCCAGTCGTCCCAGCGCGATCGAGCGTTCCACCAGGATCCAGGTGACCACCACGCCCAGGGCGATCAGCGGCTCGGGCCGCAGCCCGTTGTTGAACGGCAGCCAGGCGGCGACGAACACCGCACCCGCGGTCCACACCGCTACCCGGTTGGACGCCATCCCGCCCTTGCCCGGTCCCAGCCGGCGCAGCACGCAACGGCTGATGACGAGCCAGCAGGCGATACCGGCCAGCGTGGCGGGCAGGCGCATCCATACGCCGGTGGTGCTCACCGACGCCATGTGGGCCAGCACGGAGTCGTACCAGTCGAACGGTGCCTCGGTGGCGCCGAAGTAGCGGTAGTAGTTGGGCACGTAGCCGGCGTCGGGCGCGACGCGAGCGATCGTCAGGTTGTAGCCGTCGTCTGACGAGGTGGCGCCGATGATGTGCCAGAGCAGCAGCGTCCCGATCACTCCCACGTCGGCGATCCAGGTGCTGAGGCCGGCACGCCACCAGTGACCGCGTGGCGCGCGCGGGCGGTACCGGGACAGCCAGGCGATCGGCGAGCGCCAGTTGATCAGCGTGGTGCCTCGGCTATGGCGGTCTAGCGTGGCCAGCGCCAGGATGGCGACCAGGACCGCCAGCGTGCCCAGGATGATCGCGATCTTCTTCGTCAGCGTGGGCGTCAGAATGAACCTGGTGTCGACGTCGATACGGGCCGACAAGCCCTGCGGTGCGACCTTCAGGTCGGTGAAGATGCCGCCGACCTGCGGCTTCTTCTCGGGAGCCAGGATCCCTCTGGCCCCGGGTGCGGGGATACCGACGAAATCGGCGCCCGCGGCGCCCGCGTCGGCCCAGATATGTAGCACGCTGCAGCCGCCGCCGGCGACCGCCGAACGCGGTGCCACCGCGGCTACCGAGTCGCGGAACGCGACGACGACGTCGTCTTTGGTGGCGCGGACGAACAGCCCGTGCTTGCCGGCGTCCATGCCGCCGGCCGGGAGCGTGGACAAGACCAGGCCGCCGTCGGCGGGCAAGGTAGCCATTGCCGCGCAGGGGATGGAGACGTCCAGCGCACGCGGCGCCCCGGAAACCAATGGAGCGGTGATCTGGGTGATGTGGCCGTCCGCGGTGGTGCCCTGCGGCCACCGAATTGTCGACGTGGTCTGCCTTACCGGCAGCAACGGAACCATGGCGCACAACAGCAGACCCACGATGCCGGCGACGACGGCGATCAACCGCGGGATCCGCTGCGATCGCTCGGGGGGCACGAGGGTCGATGGTAAGCGACGCTGCTTTGTCCGGTGAGGATGCAGGGCCGCGCAGCGGGCCCACAGGTGGGCTGTTTCTATTTCGAATCGGTAACGCCCCGGGTGCCGTTATTTATCAACAGTCGAATGAAGGTGGATACTCGAAACCGCAAAAGATGAAGTCAAAGGCGCCGAACGCACGAGCGGCCGACCGCGACCTTAGGCCTCCAACCAGGTTGGATGCAACTGAATTCCGTAACAATTCTTGGTTTAGCACCGACACCGTAAGGGAAAGCCTCAATCGCTGTGCATATAGCGAAACCCTAGGGAGAGGAGCGCTGTGAACGCACCTACCAAGAAACGGCTCGACCCTGACGTCATAAAACCTTACGACCGACCGAATTCCAGGATGGTGACCAGCGACATCGCCGTTGAGCGAATGGTAAGCCTGCTTAGCGAGGTTGTCGCAAAGGGCGCGTTACCCGCGCTGTAATCAGCACGCATTCGCAGCCATTGAGCTCGAACCGGAGCCAGGCCGTAGAAGAGCACTGAATACGACACCCCGACGCGGGGACACGGACTGGTCAAAACAATCGAATGTCATGGCCTGACACCCAGCGAAGCGCTACCGTTTAACCGTCCCCTCAACCACCTCAACGACTATTGCAGCGACTCCCCTTGACTCCCTTCATGTACGCGTTGCAAGCGTGTGAGAGCTCCCGCCGGGTTTCCGGCTGCCCGCGGTCCGGCTGGACGGGCCGTCGCGGCGTAGATCAGGCGATTACGGCCACTATGCCGTCACAATGGGGATCTAAGGCTGAGGACCCGTGGTCGGGACTCTGAGGCCTCCGATCACCGTGGAGGTTGGCGGCGCAATGAAGAACTCGGGACTCGGGTTCGGCGTTCTTGGGCCGTTGCTCATGACCGCGCACGGCGTCCGGCTGTCGTTGGGCGCGCCTAAACAGCGGGCCGTGCTGGCCATGCTGGTGATCAACCGCAACCGTCCGGTGTCAGTCGACGCGTTGATCGACGGGGTCTGGGACGAGGACCCGGTACCGGCGGCACGGACCAGCATCCAGTCTCACGTGTCCAACCTGCGCCGACTGTTGCGCACCGCCGGGGTCGATCCGCTCCAGGTGCTGGCCAGCGCACCGCCCGGGTATCAACTGAGCATCGCCGACACCGACTGCGACGTCGGGCGGTTCAGGATCGAAAAGAACGCCGGTGTCGCGGCCGCCGCCACGGGCGAATTCGAGGACGCCAGCAGGCACTTTTCGGTCGCGCTGGGCGAATGGCGCGGGCCGGTTCTCGACGACCTACGCGGCTTTGCCTTTGTCGACGCCTTCGCCGCCGCGCTGTTGGAGGAAAAGGTGGCGGCGCACACTGCGCGCGCCGAGGCTGAGATCGCGTGCGGCCGCGCCGGCGCGGTGATCGGTGAGCTCGAGGCGCTCACCGCCGAGCATCCCTACCGTGAACCGCTGTGGGCGCAGCTGATCACCGCCTACTACGTGACCGAGCGCCAGTCAGACGCCTTGGGCGCCTACCGCCGACTGAAGACGGCGCTGGCCGACGGGCTCGGGATCGACCCCGGCCCCACGGTGAGCGCGTTGCACGAGCGCATCCTGCGCCAGCAGCCGTTGGTCCCCAAGAAGAAATCCACTCTGACCACCCACAAGCTGAGCGCCCATCAGGAGACGACCGCCCCGATGAGCGCCCTGTCCGTCGACGCCTGGCTGCGCGACAAGGTCGGCCGGCGGTACCGGCTGACCGGCGCGACCACCCGGATCGGGCGTCTCGACGACAACGACATCGTCCTCGCCGACGACGAAGACGTCAGCCGGCACCACGCCGTAATCATCGACACCGGAGCGGGTTTCGTGATTTACGACTCGCGGTCGACCAATGGTGTCGAGGTACAGAATCAGCGCATCCGGGGCAGCGCCAACCTGGCTGACGGCCACCGCATCCGCATTGGGAACCACGAGTTCTTCATCGAGATGCGCGGCGGCTGAGCTGATCGACTACTCGTTCGGCTGACCACCCAGCCGGGCGGCCAGCGTCGCCTGGCCCGGGCCGGTGAGATCTGCCAGCGCCGCGGGGCGCCCGGACATCGCCATCAGCAGCGCTTCGCCGGAACCCGACACTTCGGGTCCGTGGCCGTGCTCCCAGTCGACGTCGTTGGCGCGCAAATGCAATCCCCTGATCCGGCGTCCCGCCCCGAGTCGGGGGTTGCCCGGCACCAACCCGAGGACACGGTCGAGCCGATCGGTGGGGATGGTGCGGGGCCGGCTGAGCGCGCGCCGGATGTCCTGGTGGTGGATGGTGCCGTCGACCAGCGCGATCATTCCGCCGAAACCCGCGGTGAGCCCCTGCGGGGTGAGGTGGTCGCGGAGAAATTCGAGCAATTGCTGCGGGGTCAGCGGCGCGAACTCGTCGACGCCAACCTCGTTGGCACGCACAATCCAGCCCTTTACGAAGCGCGTGAGCAGTCCGAGCGTGCCCAGTTCCTCGTAGCTGATCACGTGCGCGACAACGTCTTTGACGCTCCATTTGGTACAGAGGCTGGGCGCGTCCCACTGCTCAGGCGTCAGGGTGGCCAGGAACTCGGCGAGGTCGGTCCGCTCGGCTCGGGCCATCTCCATCAGGCTGGCCGTCATGGCCGTGCCGCCAGGTTGAGGAGGTTGTGCTGGCGCGGTTTGAAGCCGCCGAATCGCTCGACGAAAACGGCGAACGCGCGCTCGATCGGGGCGTTGACGACGACGTGGCGACGGACATTAGGAGTTTGCGGCTGTGTCATATGGCTTCCCCCTCGCTTGAGGCTTCGAAGCTTTGCGCGTGGACAACCAGGGCTTGCGTCCAAAACCGGTCGAGGTCGGCGCGCAACGCCTCCAGGCCGCGTGGGTCGAGTTGGTAGACCCGCCGGGTTCCGGCGGCGCGGTCACGCACCAATCCGGCGAACTTGAGCACCTTGAGGTGTTGCGAAACAGCCGGCCTGCTGACGGGTAGATCGCGGGCAAGTTCACCGACTGCCAACGGGCCGTGCACAAGTCGTTCCACAATGGCCCGTCGCGTCCCGTCGGCCAGCGCCACCCAGGCGGCCCCGACTTGGTAAGTGGCCACGAACCGTAAGTATAGACTTACCAATTGGAGGCGCAAGCACTCCGCAAGAACCTCGGGCAGGGCTCGCAGCAAACCGATCTAGCACGCAAGACAATCTATGAGCTGGATAGTCGTAGACCATGAAGTTAGTTAGCGAACGCAAGAATTTCGCAAGAATTTCGCAAGAATATCGCCAAGATTCTTTAAGTGAGGTTCGCGAACCTGATCTTGTCGGCCAGTAGGACCGGCCCCAGGGGGAGGGGCTCACTTACAGCAGGTTGAGTCACCTGGGGAAATCGGCAGAGATGAGGAACAACCATGAACGCCAAAATCACGGAATCAGAATCCCCAGAGCAGAAGAAGAAAGTGTCCAAGCTGCGCATGTTCGCCGGTGTCGTGTTGGGAGCGGTCGGCCTGTCACTCATGGCGTCGCTAGTGCCCGTCACCGCGTCGGCAGATCCGTGGGATCCCGCTAGCGGTCCCCTGCACCCGCTGCGGCACTACGCCGGCGACGTCCTGCACCCGGGTTGGGCCCTGCGGCACCCCGTCCGCGCCGCCATTCCATGAGTCGTCCCAGCGCTGCCTTCTGCCCCGTCCCCGTTTCGGGCCGGGGCAGAAGTGTGTTAAGAGTCAAATGTTTGCCGCCCAACCGATTTCGCGCGCCCGGTGGCGTCGAGACTGAACTGGTGGCGCCGAGACTGAGTACAGGTCGCGGTTGAGGCCAAAACCGCGCCCTCACTTCAGTCTCGGTGAGCGGGCCACGCGGGCCACCCGACGAGAGCCAACTCCCACCTAGTGCCGCAGCGGGGCCGGGTTCCACAGCCCGCTGCGCGTGACCGTCCCCAGCTCGAGGCGGGCGGGCTGGGCGTTGGAGTAATACGGCGTCAGGCGTTGCAGCGAGCCCCAGTCCCGCGACCAGTCGTCCTTCAGATAGGTGGCGATGGTGGTCGCCTTGACCAGCAACTCGGTGATGCCCAGCGGGCCGCCGCCGTTGTTGTCCATCACCGGCGAGTTGGCCTCCGCGCCGAATCGGTCCGGCAGGATGCGCCACTTGGGCGTCTCGTCGACGCCGTTTTGATGGCCGAACGGTCGCTGACAGGGGAACGCCAGGCCCACCAGCCAGTCCAGGAACACCGGGTCCTGGGAGCCCACCACGTCCTGCAGCGTGCGCAACTGCGGGATGCGCGGCGGCGTCACCGCGATCCAGTGCTGGGGCGCCAGGTCCTCGTCGTTGGCGATGAGGCGGACCTGGGTCGCGGTGCTGGGTATCTGGGCCAGCGGCAACCGCAGGTTGCGCCAGGCCGGTGACGCCCCGATGTCGGCGAACTTGAATGACCCGCCGGGGTGTCCGCTGGCCGCGCCGTCGTCGGTGGCCCACTGTAGCTGCACCTCGCGCGGGTCGAACCGGCCGGCCGCGCTGACCACCAGCAGCGGCCCCGCCTTGTCCCGTGGCGGCAGTCGGTACCAGCCCGAACGCAGCAGGGCGGTCACCTGGGTGCCGGATCGCCAGCTGCCCAGCACCGGTGTGTGGGCCGGCTCCAGGTTGTACGGCAGCTGGGCCCGGGAGCCGTTGATTCCCGGCGCCGAGTTCATGCCGCCCTCGGTGCCGGCTTCGCCGCCGGTGGTCTTCGAGTCGTCGTTGATGAAACTGCGGTCACCGGGACGTTCCATCACCGGGTCGGCGGAGACATCGGCCGGAATACCGTTGGGCGTGAAGGCCTCGGACAGGCCGGCTCCCAGGGCATCGGCAACCGGGGCCGACACCGGTGCCAGCATGCCGGCGTTGGGATCCTGCTCCACCAGCACGTCCTCAGCCAGACCGCAGGTCTTGCCGGTCAGCGCCTGCAGGTTGGACCGGCCCACCGACCACGCCGGGTACAGGGTCACCATCGCGACGGTCAGCGACGCCACCTCGAAGATCACCAGCACCCAGGCCGCAATTGCCAACGGGGACCGGATGATTCCGGCCACCCGTGCCCCGCGCCGGGTTCTGGGCTGCGCGTCACCGGTGGCGACGAAGTGGAACCACGCGGCCAGCAGCAGCACCAGCACGGTCAGCCCCAACAGCGCGGTGGCAAAGGCGTACTTCCATGCCGGGAACGAATTCGACCACGGCACACCGAAATTGGACACGTACCACCAGCCGTTCACACTGGCGAACGACAACGCGACCAGGAACAACACCGCGGCCGCGAATACCGTGCGGTCGCGTCGGGAACGCGTCGACTGAGCCATCACCGCCACCGCGGCCAGCGCACCCAGTGATCCGGCCAGCCCGGCGAACACCCCGAAGTGGTGGGTCCACTTGGTGGGAGTGAACATCATCGCCAGGAACGAAATGATCGTGATACCGACGATGCGGCGGCTCGGTCCGGCGGCGGTGCCCGGAATTCGCCCCTTGCGCAACGACATTACCACCGTGATGGCCAGCGCGAGAACCAGTGCCAGGATCGCGAAACGGCGGGCGACGGACCCGTCGGGGCTGGGCGACAACAGCCGCTCGTAGCGGAGGTGTTCGTCGAACCAGCTCAGGCTGGGCCCGACGGCGCGTTTGAGCATGGTGGCCTGCGTCTCGCCGGCCAGGGTCTGGTCGCGGAAGATCAGGATCGCGGTGACGGTGACCGAAGCCAGGATGGGCGCCAGCAGTGGTAGCACGCCGAACTGTTTGGACCTGCGGTGCAGGATGGTCCGCAGCGGCCCGATCGCCACCAGCAGCGCGCCGATCGAGGCAATGCCGGTGGGTCCGGAGAACAGCGTCAGTGCGCCGATGATGCAGGCGGCCGCCACCGGAAGCAGCCGGCTGGTGGCCACCGCACGCTCCACCGAGCACCAGGTCAACAGGATGCCCAGGGCGATGATCGGCTCGGGCCGCAGGCCGTTGTCCAGTGGCAACCAGACCGCCAGGAACATGCCGGCGGCGGTCCACGCCGCGGCCTGGCTGCGCTTCACCGCGGAACCCAGCCGGGGCATGACTTCGCGGCTGATCACCCACCAGCAGGTCAACGCCATCGCCAGGGTCGGCAGCCGCATCCAGATGCTGGCGGTGGTGACGTGCGCCCACAACGCGAGCAGGTCGTAATACCAGCCGAACGGCGCCTCGGGCGTACCGAGCCAGCGATAGTAGTTCGCCATATACCCGGCGTGCTCGGACACCCGGGCCATGGTCAGGATGTAGCCGTCGTCGGAGGTGTTGGCGCCGACGAAATGCCACCACACCAGTACGGCGATCACCAGCGCGTCCAGACCGCCGATCGACCACCAGCGAGCGGGCAGGAAGCGGCGGTGCCTGGTGCCGTCGGCGGTGTCGAGCATGTGCAGCGCGATGAGGGCGACGGCGGTCAGCACGACGCCGAGGATCATCGCGGCCATCTTCAGCGTGGTGGGGCTGCTGCTGTAGCGGGTGTCGACGGTCGCCGAGAAGCTCAGGCCCGGCGGCGCCGGCCCGGACAGGTCGGTGAACACGCCGACGATCTGCGGCCGGAAGTCGTAGCCGCTGCGCTCGCCACGCAGCGGCTCGCCGGGATGCTCGGCGTTGGGTCCCTGCTTCAGGCCGACGAATTCGGCGGTGACCCGGTCCGCGTGGGCGGTGAAGGTCAGGCGCTGACAGGCGCTGCCTAGCACCTCGCTCAACGGAGCGGAGACCACCGGAACGTTGCGGACCACGAGCACCAGCTCGTCGTTGGAGCGCTGGATGAGCAGCCCGCGGTCGACGGCCTTCGGGGCCTGCTTGGGAACGGTCGACAACAGCACCGTCTTGCCCGGGTCCTGCGGTCCGGCCAGTCCGCGGGCAGCCTCGCAGGGCACGGTGACTTTGAGTTCGGTGGCGACATACCCGACCAGCGGTGCCTCGACGCTGTCGAACACTGCGTTCTGCGGCCAGTTCAGTTGGGCAGTGGTTTGGTTGACCGGCAGTACCGGGGTGAGGATCGCCAGCACGGCCGCGAGCAGACCGGCGATGACGGCAACGCGCCGAGCGAACCGCTGATTTACGCCCGCGCCGCTCACGGAGGTAGATGGTAGTTCTTCGACCGCGTCAGGTGAGGTTTCGGTGGCCATCAGCTGCTCGTCACGGCTTGCGGACGGCCAGCACGAACGGGCCGATGGTTTGGACGGCGAAACGCGGGTCGGCGAACAGCGCGGCCGGCAGGTCGACGATGTACCGACGGACGTTTGGCTGGTTGGGGTAGACGTCCTCGGCCAGCCGCAACGTATAGGTGTTGCCCGCACCGCGGCGCATCAGGAATACCGTCGGCGGCGGCCAGGGCAGCGTGTCCAGTGCGTGGATGAACTCGTCGGCGGTGTCGAGCTTGGCCCAGTGTTTGATCTGCGCGGCCCGCTGGTCGAACTGCGCCAGCGGGTTGGCGTAGTGCGACGTCAATCCCTGAAAACCCCAGTACGGGTAGTAGGACAGGAAGCTGTAATCGGCGGTCAGTACCACCGTCTGGTCGCGCGGTTTGCCGGTGATGGTCCGGATTCTTTCGTCGACGGTGGAGTAGTACTTCTCCGAACTCGGCGGCCGCCGGTCGCCGCGCTGGCCGTAGCCGTCGGTGTCGGTGTAGGCGATGGTCAGGTCGGGGCGCAGCACGTCGGGGATGTCCTGGCTGAACGCGATCGCGCCGGCCAGCCCAATGGCCGCGGCCACCGGAAGCACCGCGCGGCCGCGGGAAGCGAGCGCCTGCACCAACTCGACGAAGCCGAACACCCCGGCGGCGACCAGCAGCACCGACAGCGACGGCTGCAGGCGGAACGACAGCAGCGTGGTGCGGGCCAGCGTGGTCAGCATCGACAGCAGCGACCACAGGTAGACCGACAGCACCCCGATCGCCAGGGCGCCGGCGCGCACCGACGAGCTTGCTCGCACCACCAGCCACAGGGCGCCCAGCATGCAGATGGCGCCCAACAGGGAGAACTGCAGCATCGGGAAGGTCAGCTCGGCGCCGTCGGCGGGCAGGTAGTGCTGCGCGCTGCCGGTGTCGCTGATCGGGTCGCGGGACGCCCGCAACAAGAACGGCAGCCAGGTGATAGCCGCGATCGGCACCGCGATGACGACGATGACGGCCAGCCTGCGCAGTGGGTCCAGCGCGGCCTGCAAACGGGCCCCGGGTCCGGCCTGCCGCCAGCGCCAACCGGCCAGCAGCAGCGCCATCAGCGTGACCGTGAACCCGCTGTAACCCAGCAGCAGCGTGTACCAGGTGGCCGCGAAGCCGAGGAAGATGCCGGCGCCGATGATCGCGGCCCAGCCCCCGCCCCGCTTCTTCCCGCCGAGCGTGCGGCCAGCTTGACGTTCGGCGTCTAGTGTGCGGCCAGCTTCACGCTCGGCGAGAAGGGGGCCCCCGCCCCGCTCGCCGGCACGCAGACCCGACCACGTCAGGACGAATACCGCCGGCAGCAACACCGTGATCATCGCGGAGTACGGCTCCGGCGAGCCGTAGGCCAGTGTCACCGCGGCGGTCGCGGCGGTGACGATCAGCGCGTATTCGAACCGGATCATCCGCCACCACAGCACCAGCGCGACCGCGACCGCGATGGCGATCGAGGTGATCGCCCACGGCTTGAACATCTCCCAGGCCGGTGTTCCGGTGAGCGCCGCGACGCGCCCGCCGATCCAGAACCAGCCCGGCGGGTAGAACGGCGGCAGGCCTCGGTAGGTCATGTCCTGCAGCGCGTGGCTGTCGGTGAGCCGGGTCAAATATTCGGTGCGGAACTGCTGGTCGACGGAAATACCGAACAGGTACAGCTTGGTGGCGCCCAACGGCATGCCCAGGGTCACGACGGTGAACGCGGACACGAACACCAGTCCGCTCAGCTGAGCCAGCCGCCGGAAGCGGCCCGAGCGGTATGCCCATCCGGTGGCGATCAGGCCGGCCAGGCAACCGACCTGGCCGACGGTGGTCAGCGCATGCAGCTGGTTCGACGACGGGAAGGCCGGCCACTGGACGCGGGAGATGGCGGTCAGCGATACCACCGAAACAGCCACGGCAACCACCGTCGCCAGCACCATCTGGCCGAGAACGGCCAGCGCGTTGCGCATGGTCAGATTGGCAACTTGCGGAAGATGTTCCGCGGGATGTGTCGCAACACCATCATCACGTAACGGAATGCTGCTGGCGCCCAAACGAGTTCCTTACCTTTTGCCGACGCCGTCACCGCGAGGTTCGCGACGTACTCCTTGTCGACGGTCAGCGGGGCTTCCTTGATATGCGCGCTCATTCGGGTACGCACCTGGCCCGGCCGGATCACCAGGACGTGAACACCGTACTGGCGCAGAGCCTCCGACAATCCCAGATAGAAGCCGTCCAAACCCGCTTTGGTGGAGCCGTAGACGAAGTTGGACCGCCGCACCCGCTCACCGGCCACCGTGCTCATCGCGATGATCTGGCCGAAGCCCTGGGCGCGCATCTTCTCGCCCAGTAGCACGCCGACGGAAACGGCTGCGGTGTAGTTGATTTCGGCGATCTGCACGGCCTTGCGCTGATTCTGCCAGAGTTCTTCGGCATCACCGAGCAGACCGAACGCCACGATGGCCACGTCGACATCGCCGTTGGCGAAACACTGGTCGATCATCTTGGGGTGACTGTCGGGGTCGGTGGCCTCGAAGTCGATCAGCTCGACCGAGCGCGCGCCGGCCGCCTTCATCTCTGCGACGGCGTCGTCACGGCCGGGGTCGTCGGGCATGGCGGCCAACAGGATCCGCGCGGGGGCGTTCTGCAGGTACCGCTCGCAGATCGCCAGGCCGATCTCGGAGGTGCCGCCCAGCAGCAGCACGGTTTGCGGATTTCCTACGGCATCGAGGACCATCTACAGCAGCTCCAAACGTCGGGCCATGTCGGAAGCGAACACCCGCAAAGGATCGACCTTGCGGCGCACCGCGATCCACTCGTCGATCCGCGGATACATGGCGTGAAAGGTTTCGGCGGTGGTGCGCGAGTCCTTGGCGGTATACAGTCGGCCGCCGAATTCCAGTACCCGGCGGTCGAGTTCGGTGACGAACTCGTTGAGCCCGGTCTTGATCGGGAAGTCGACGCAGATGTTCCAGCCCGGGATCGGGAAGCTCAGCGGCGCCTGGTTGCCGGGGCCGAACAACTTGAACACGTTGAGAAATGAGTAGTGGCCGCTGGCCTGGATGTCGCCGATGATCCTCTTGAACTCATCCACCGCCTCGGTGGGGATGACGAACTGGTACTGCAGGAAGCCCGCCGGCCCGTAGGCGCGGTTCCATTCGCCGAACATGTCCAGTGGGTGGTAGAACTGCGTCAGGTTCTGGATCTTGCCGCGATAGGTGCCCGACTTGCGGTACCACAACTCGCCGATCGGCCCAAAGGTGTATTTGTTGGCCAGTCCGTTGGGAAACACGTCGGGCAGCGTAAGTAGTTGTGGCGCATCGAATTTCAACGGGTTGCCGCGCAGCTTCTCCGGTAGCTGGTCCAGCCTCGCCAGCGAGCCGCGCGATACCGCCGCGCGGCCCAGCTTCGGGGGAGCGCTGATCGCGTCGAACCAGGCGCTGGAATACGTGTAGCCGGCTTCGCTGCCGTCGCTGTGCAGTGCGATGGTTTCGTCGAGGCTGGCCGTGACGTCGCCGTCGGCGATGAAATACGCCGTCTCCGTAGGTGTCATCTCGATGGTGGCACGAAGCACGATGCCGGTCAGGCCGTTGCCGCCGACGGTGGCCCAGAACAGTTCGGAGTCAGCGGTATCCGGGCCGTTGGGGGTGAGGTGTCGGATCTCGCCACTCGCGGTCAGCAGGTCCATGCTGCGGACGTGGTTGCCGAAGCTGCCCGCGCTGTGATGGTTCTTGCCGTGGATGTCGCAGGCGATCGCGCCGCCGATGGTGACTTGGCGGGTGCCCGGCAGCACCGGAACCCACAACCCGAACGGCAGGGCCGCCTTCATCAGCTGGTCGAGATTCACCCCGGCGTCGACGTCGGCCAGCTTGGTGTCGGCGCTGATCGAGTGGATGCTGTCCAGCGCGGTCATGTCGATCACCAGGCCGCCGCCGTTTTGCGCGTTGTCCCCGTAGGACCGGCCCAGCCCGCGGGCGATAACCCCGCGCTTGCCGGAGTCGGCCACCCGGGCCACCGCCTTGGCGATTACCTCGGGGTCGGGGCTGCGGAGCACGTCGGCCACCGACGGTGCCGTGCGTCCCCACCCGGTCAGCCGGGTAGGCGTCGTCAAAGCCTCGTTGCTCAACATCGTCAAAGAGGGTACAGGCTAGCGGCCCGGCTCAGCGGATCCGGAATATCACGGCTCGCTGCACAATGAAGTTGATCACCGTGGCGGTGCCCTGCGCGATCACGAACGCGACCGGTATTGCCCAGCCCTGGTAGTGCATGAGCGCCAGGCCCAAATGGTTGAGTCCGACCTGGACGGCGAAGGTGACGAAGTACAGCGCCATGACCGCCAGAAACCGCGCGGTGCTCGGTGCGGCCTGGAACGTCCAGCGGCGGTTGATCAGGTAGGCGGTGATGGTGCCGGCCAACCAGCCGAGGGCTTTTGCCGGGTCGTACGGCAAACCCGCCACTTTGACCAGGGTGAAGTAAAGACCGAAGTCGACCACCGCCGACATCGCGCCGGTGACGACGAAGCGCCATGCCTGTTTGGTCAGGCTCAGCTGTGGCGGCGCAGCTTCAGAAGCGGCAGGGTCATCGGGGCGAACCATTCGGCGGCTGGTCAGGCGGGCCGCTTCAGGGCGATCAACTCGACCTGGCTTTGTCCTCCCGGGGTCGAATAGGTGATCGTGTCGCCGGGTTGATGCCCGGCCAGGGCCTTCCCCAACGGGCTGCGAGCCGTCAAGGTCTCCGCCTCGCGGCCGGCCGGAGTCTCCTCGACGATGGAGATCACATGCATGGTGACCACTTCACCGTCGGGGAACCGCAGCGTCACCTCGGTGCCGCCGGGCAGTGCCTCGGATTCCTCGGCAGGTGACGGTCCGGTTCGCAACCGCCGGTCGAGTTCGTTGATCCGATCGGCAAGCACGACGAGTTCGTCGGCGCGTTGTATCGCTTCGGCCGCGTCGCCGTGATCGCCGATCATGCCGCGGTCGTTCTTGACCTCGATCTCGAGACGGTCACGCCGCTGACGCAGCCGGGCCAGCTCCGCGGCGAGGTTGTCCCGCGCCGCATCCGCCAGTCCCGATGATTGGACTTCCTCACTCACGTCCGTCGACCTTCCGCGCCAGATTGCCGTATTGCCCAGGGGTACCCCGTGGCGCTTCAGTTTGACACCAATAGACGCAGCCGTCACTAATTTCCGACAACGATTTTCGATGGTTCAGCTGTGCGCACAATCAAGCGGCCGGCCTCGCCAGTGGCGCCGGCATGGGGTTTTGCCGTTCACCGCACGAGTCACATTGTCACAGAGTGACTTTCGTCACGTCAGCGGCTTGCGGGCGGCGCTGCGTCCTCATCTTCGTAGTCGTAGTCGATGACGCCGCCGCGCAGCGCGTCGAAGATCGCTTTGCCTTGCGAGACGAGCCCGGTGGCCATCTGGCTGAGTCCTTCGGCGCCGTTGAGCACGGTGACATTTGCGCCGGCGAGACCACCGGCTGCCTTCTCCACGATTTGGGGCAACTGGTCGATCAGCATCCGGTCCAGTGCAACCCGGTTGTGCGAGGCGGCCGCCTCGGCCTGGATCTTCATTTTTTCCGCGTCGGCGAGAGCCAGGATCCGGACCCGTTCGGCTTCGGCTTCCGCGGGCTTGACCACCTCGGCGACCAGCTCCTGCTGGCGCAGTTCGGCAGCACGCTGGGCTAATTCGGTGCGCATCGCGAGCACCTCGCGCTGGGCTTCGGCTTCCGCCAGCGGGCCCGACTGCGCAGCCTCCGCCTGAGCCTTGTCCACCTCGGCCTTGTACTGCGCCTTGACGATGGCGGTCTGACGGGCGAATTCGGCCTGCTTGCGCTGCGACTCCTGTTCGGCCTCGGCGGCCTTCTGGTTCGCCTGGGCCTGAGCGATCTGTGCCTGCTGCTGGATCGCGGCATTGTGCGGCGCCGACATCGCGTTGATGTAACCGAGCCCGTCGTCGTCGATGGATTGGATCTGCAGGGCGTCGACGTTCAGGCCGATGCGGGCCATCTCCTCCTTGGAACCGTCGAGCACCTCGGTGGCCAGTTTCTGGCGTTCCTGGATGATCTGCTCGACGGTCATCGACCCGATGATCGAGCGCAGGTGCCCGGCGAAGATCCGGCCGGTGAGTATCGACATCTGGTCTTGGTCGGACAGGAAGCGCTGCGCTGCGGAGATGATGCTTTCGGTGTCATTGCCGACCTTGAAGGCGATCACCGCCCGGACGTTGAGCGTGATGCCCTGCTGAGTCACGCATTTTTCGGCGACCTCTGATTCACACATGGCCAGCGTGAGGAACCGGGCCTTGCGAAAGAACGGCAAGATGAAGGCGCCGTGACCGGTCACCACGCGGAAGGGGGCATTGGCCTTGACTCGGCCGCCGGAGATCAGCATCGCCTCGTCCGGATCGGGGACCTTGTAACCGAGCATGTTGGACTCCTTTTGGGTTGCGCTGTTGTGTTGCAGGGAATTTCGTTGTTTCAATCCATATGTATGTGGTCGCTCCAAGGCTCGACGATCACTGTCCTCGCGCCCCGAACATCGATGACCAGCACCTTGGTGCCCTTTTGTAGTGGTTCGTCAGACCAGGCGAGAAATGCCTCCTTGGACCCTCGTACGGTAAGCAGGACCTCGCCGGCGCCACCACCGCCGCGGGTCGCGACGACCAGCTTTCCCACACAGCCGATTACCGAGACGTCGCTCACCATCGCATAATCCCCCAGGGACGGTCCCGCGTCGAGTGTCATGCGGTTGGGTGATGTCCGGCTTCAGTTCGGGACGACCCCGGATCCCGCGGTCAGTGTGACGACGTTGTTGTGGCTCTCCCGTCCCTTGACCCGCGACACCCAGACCCGGCCTCGAGTTGCCTGCGCCAGCACACTTTCGACGGTGTGGAACACCCAGGCCGCCGAGCCTTCCATCCCGGTGCTGTCCATGAGCCGCAGGTCGATGACACCCCGCTCGGCCAGCATTTCGAACAGGGCGCGTTGCGGGTCGTTCACCGCGATCAGCGTGGTGTGGTCGAACTGGTTTCGCAGCGCTGCCCAGACCTGCGTGAGGGTCTTCGCGTCCAGCACCGCGCCGGTGCCGGGCTCAGTTTCCGCGCAAGCGAACTCGATTTCGAACGCCCGCTCGTAGCCGTGCAGGAAGACCCGCTTTCCGTGGTTGGCCCAGGAGCGGCGGCAGCAGGGAAGGTTGTCGAACAACTTGCGAATATGGAACCGCGCCGTCCGGCCCAGGGGGGCGTCGTCGCGGTGCAGCGTTGCGATGTGCACCACGTCGGCGAGGGCGGTGTCACTCATGTGCGTAACTACCTTCCTGAGTTGAGGTGTGCTCTTGGCTTGCCAGCGTGAGGAATTCGACTTGCGCGTCCGCGTTGTCACGCAGGGATCCGTAGAAGGACGTGGTCATGGTCTGGGCGCCGTTCGCTGAGACGACGGTGGGGGGCATGCAGATGTGCACCGCCTGCACCAGGACGCCCACCCCGCGTGCCGCCAGCTGGTGGTGCAGCCACAGACCTATCCGGTTGGTCATCTGGTGCTGGACCTGAATGCCGCGCGAGCATGCCTCGACGATCCGCCTCAACTCGGGTGTGCCCAGCCGTGTTTCGTTCGGGATGTATCCGACGTGCGCGACGCCGTAGAACGGCAGCAGATGCTGCTCGCACAGGGACTGAAACGGAATAGAGCCGGCCAGTACCAGTTCGGAGTCGTGGTCCGAAGCCGGAGCCGGCCCGCCGGCGAGCAGGGGCAAATCGGCATGACGCAGCATGTCGATCCTCTCATGGATGGTTTCCCGAGATCGCCTCTGACCTAGGTTGTTTCATGCTTGCGGCTCAGCGTCCGGGCGACGCCTTGACGGAATCTAAAAGGATCCTTGGAGGATTCTTGGAGTGGGTCGACACCTCATCGGCGGCCGCGGTGACTATAAGCGCTTGCTTCCGCCGCGAGGGTGCGGAGATGTACAGCGACACGCCGGTCCGGCTGGCATTTTGCGCGCGCTCGCCGACGGGTTTCGACGACGCGACCGTAGTCTACCCATCGGCCGATATCAGCTGCGGCCAATCCACCGTCGTATCGAATTCACACCCACCGCGTATCGAGTTCACACCCAGTACGGCACCCGGGCGCGGTATTGCCGCATCGCGAAGGCCGCCAGTATCCAGCCGACCACGGTCAGCGCCACCACCACCGCCCAGTGCCGCAGCTCCTGGTGGGCACCCAAAAGCGGCGCCCGGACCATGTCGAGGTAGTGCAGCAGTGGGTTGAGCTCGACGATCTTCGACCAGCGCCCGGCGCCCTGCTGGCGCAGCGTGTCGTCGTTCCAGATGATCGGCGTCATGAAGAACAGCAACTGCACGACCGAGAACAGCAGCGGACCGATGTCGCGGTAACGGGTCGCCAGAATGCCGAAGCACAGTGACACCCAGATGCTGTTGAGGAAGATCAGCGCCAGCGCCGGAAGGACCGAGAGGTCCGCCCATGACCAGGGCTTGGGGAAGATGACCGCGATGACGAGATAGATCACGATGTTGTGCGCGAACAAGATCATCTGCCGCCACACCAGCCGGTAGACGTGCACGGACAGCGGCGTGGGCAATTGCTTGATCAATCCCTCGTTGGCGACGAAGACTTCGGCGCCTTCCAGGATGGCGGCGTTGATCAGGTTCCAGACGATCAGCCCGAGGGTGACGTAGGGCAGGTGCACCGACAGTTCCAGGTGAAACAGCTTGGAGTACAGGCCGCCCATCGCCACGGCGGTGGTGCCGGTGGCAATGGTGATCCAGAACGGTCCCAGCACCGAGCGGCGGTAGCGCTGCTTGATGTCCTGCCAGCCCAGGTGCAGCCACAGTTCGTGACGGCGGAAGCCGTCGATCAGATCGCCGCGGGCGCGGGCAAACGTCTTCGACTGAGCCGCCGCGTCGATGAATGTCATGCTGAACCTCCAGGCCGTCCGAACTTCTCGCGACGCCCCAAGCGGCGCAACCGAATCCACTCCAGCAGGCCCTTGGGGTCGCGGCGGCTCACCACGAAGAACCAGCCGAAGCGCACCCACTCCTGGGGCAGCAGCTTGCGCAGACCGGGCTGCGACAGCAGGTAGCCGCGGTTGCGGTAGGTGAAGAATCGCTTGGTCGGGTTGTCGGGGTATTGGGTGTGCATCCGGCCGCCCAGGATCGGCTTGAACTCCTCGGTTCCGCAGGGGTGCAGGTAGATCGTGTCCAGGCAGGTGCCGAACGGCAGGCCGGACCGCACCAGCCGGCGATGTATCTCCACCTCGTCACCGCGGATGAACAGCCGCAGGTCCGGAACGCCGATCGATTCCAGGGTCGACGCCCGGAACAGGGCGCCGTTGAACAGCGACGCGATGCCGCGCAACAGATCCTGGTCCGTTTCGGTACGCAATTCGCTTACTCGCCGGCGCCATACCAGGCCACGGCGCAACGGAAACGCCAGCCGCTCCGGGTCGTCCATGTCGCACACCATCGGCGACACCTCGGCCAGCCCGTACCTCTGCGCGCAAGCCAGCAGGGTGGCCAGCACCTCGGTGTCCTGCGGGCGCCCGTCGTCGTCGGCCAACCACACCCAATCGGCGCCCTGGGCCAGCGCGTGCAGCATCCCGAGCGCGAAACCGCCTGCGCCGCCTAGGTTTCGGCGCGACCCCAGGTAGGTGGTGGAAATCGGTTGGGCGGCAACCAGTTCGCGGACCCGACCATCGCCGGAAAAGTCGTTGTCGACGACGATCAGGTGATCGGGCAACCGGGTCTGGCTGCTCAACACATCCAGCGACTTGGCCAGCTCGTCCGGGCGCCGGTGGGTGACCACGACGGCGAAGACCGAGTCACTCATCCCCGGTCTCGTCCAGCACTTCGCGTACGTGCCGGGCGGCGTCCTCACCCTCGTAGGCGCGCACGACGTCCTCGATGCCGCCGGTGAGCTTGATGACACCGTGGTCGATCCACATCGCGGTCTTGCACAGCCGGGCCAAGAACTCGTTGGAATGGCTGGCGAAAACCAGGATTCCGGAACGCTTGACCAGTCGCTGCAGCCGGGACTGGGCCTTTTTCAGGAAATCGGCGTCCACGGCGCCGATGCCTTCGTCGAGCAACAGGATCTCTGGGTCGATGCTGGTGACGACGCCCATCGCCAACCGCACACGCATGCCGGTGGAATAGGTGCGCAGCGGCATCGACAGGTAGTCGCCCAGCTCGGTGAACTCGGCGATCTCGTCGACCTTGGTCAGCATCTGCTTTCGGGTCTGCCCCAGAAACAGCCCGCGGATGATGATGTTTTCGTAGCCGGAGATCTCCGGGTCCATGCCGACGCCGAGATCGAAGACCGGCGCCACCCGGCCGGTCACCATCGCCGAGCCCCGGGTGGGTTCGTAGATGCCCGAAAGTAGGCGCAGCAGAGTCGATTTCCCGGCCCCGTTGTGGCCCACCAGACCTACCCGGTCGCCCAGGTTCAGCGACATGCTGATGTCCCGCAGCGCCTCGATGACGACCACGTTGGAGTTGTTGCGTCCGATCGTGCCGCCCGCCTTGCCCAGGACGGCCTTCTTCAGCGAACGCGACTTGGCGTCGAAGATGGGAAACTCCACCCACGCATTGCGGGTTTCGATGTAGGGGCCGGTCGCCACGGAGTTTGAAAAGGTCAGAGGTATTGGCCGGTGCCGTGAGCGCCCGGCTGTCCGGCTTGGCCTGGTTTCCCCATACCCGGTGGCAGCGCACCCTGGCGCATCTGCTCCAGCTGTGCGCGGGCGGACATCTGCTGGGCGAAAAGCGCGGTCTGGATGCCGTGGAACAGCCCTTCCAGCCAGCCGACCAGCTGCGCTTGGGCGATGCGCAATTCCGCGTCCGACGGCGCAGTGTTTTCGTTGAACGGCAGGGTGAGGCGGTCGAGTTCCTCACGCAGTTCCGGCGCCAGCCCGTCTTCGAGCTCCCGGATGCTGGTGGCGTGGATATCACGCAGCCGGTTTCGGCTGGCTTCGTCGAGTGGCGCGGCGCGCACTTCCTCGAGCAGTTGCTTGATCATGGTCCCGATGCGCATCACCTTGGCGGGCTGCTCGACCAGGTCGGCCAGTGAGCGTTCGTCGTCGCCGTCATCGTCGGATGCCACGTCGCGCAACGCCATGATCCGGGGATCAACGCCGCCGATGACCTCGATGCCGTCGTCATCGTTGCCGGTACTCAATGCAGTCACCGTCCTCTTTCGTGCCTGGCCAGGAGCGTCATTCTAGGAATGTGGCGCTGCGGGACTTCCGCGCCATTCCCAGATTTGAGCTCCGCCGTTGTCGTAGATCTTCGCCCAGGCGGGCGATTTCTCCAGTGACCTTATCCCTTCGGGCTCGCTGAACCCGCGAACCGTCGGCTCGCTGGTCAGGATGTAGCGGATATTGAGCACCCGGACCGCTTCGGCGACCCTCGGATTGCCGGTGTTGGCCCGGGACCAGAAGATGTAGCGAAAGTAGCCGGGGCCGGTCTGCTGCGGGAAGTCGTAGTGGGTCCACAGCGGGTGCAGGTCGGCGACGGCGTACATCCACGCGGTGCCGTCGACGTTGGAGTTGCCGATGAGGGTCTGTCTGGCGCCGGGCAGTTTGGCCAGATACGCCATGGCGTCGAGGTCGTGCTGGTCGATCATCACCGAGTCGTACTTGTCGCCGAACAGGACCAGGTGCCGATACAGGTAGTGCCGCCCGGTGAGCACGGTGGCCAGCACCAGCACCACCGCGGTGGCCGAGACCCACACCTGCGCGGGCAGGTGCCCGTCGGGCCGGACCCGATCGGCGAGCCGCTTCGCGCCGGCCATCAGCACCATGACCAGTGCGAACAGCGCGATGCCCGCCATCGGCGCCAACAGCATCGTCACCACCGACGTGAGCCGTCGGGGATCGTTGTAGAAGAACTGACTGAACTGTTCGATGAAGTCCCCGGCGTGGTTGCGAAACGGCGCCCCCGAGTAGATGGTCGCCACCGTAAGCACCAGCCAGACTGCGGGCGGCCACCAGATTTTCTGGTACAGGAAGATCGCCATGCCGATGCCGGACAGCACGACGAGGCCGTATTGGGTCGGGAAGTCGTTGAGGTGGCGGGTGTGCAGCAGGAGCGCGTCGATGACGTACTGCTTGACGCTCTTGAAGCTGGGGAATGCGTGCCCGGCGATGATGTCGGCCTGCTTGAGCACCCCGAGGAACTGCGGCGCCAGAATCAGCCCCGTCGGCACGGCCACTGCGACCAGGGTCAGCGCGTCGGTGAGCCGGCCGCGCACCGGATGCCACAAGGCGTCCAGCAGCCACCAGCCCAACAGAAACAGGATGACGACGAACCCGCCGGTCAGGTGGACCGAGAAGACGCCGACGAGCGCCAGCACGGCTATCGGGATGCGGTCGCGGTGTCGCAGCGTCGAGGCGATCAACACAAAAGTCGGGATAGCGACGCCGTAGGCAGCCAGATTGGGCATCGCGGCGACGCCGAATTCGATGTAGGGCACCGAGGTGAACGACGCCGACAGCGCGGCGGCGGTGGCGGTGGCCCCCGCGGCGCGCCATTCGCTCATGACCGGACGCACCAGGAACCAGGTGAGGACGGCGGCGCTGGACGGAAACAGCCAGATCGACGCCGCCACGGACGTCACCGTATAGCCGGTGGTGGGTGCGGCACCCGTCAGCTGACAGAACACCGCCGTCAGGGCGTGGAACACCGACGGGTAGTACAGCGGCTGGTGTGTCTCGACGTTGCGAAGCTCACCCATGTGGGTGGACGATGCCTGGCCGGTGTCGAGGATGAAGCGCACGGTGTTGGCGTGCCAGACGGCGTCCCAGGTACTCGGGACGGATTGCCAGTGCACGAGGCCGCGATAGGCCGCCCAACTGACCAGCAGCGTTCCCAGCAGCACTCCGGCCGCCACGATGAGTGCGGGGCGGCCGCCGAGCGCGCGGGCCTCAGCCTCGGTGTCGCGGTAGCGGGCGAGCATCACCTGCAAACCAGTCATGACTGCGCACACCACGGCCAGCGCGGCCAGCGCTGTCCAGCCGTTCCAGGGAATTCCGACCGCGCCGAACGGGATGATGGCAAGCGCCACGACGCCGTAGGTCAGTGCCGGGCCAACTGCGATGGCTATCGGCCAAGTTTGCTGGGCGATGCGTGCGACGATGGCTCCCGGGGCGATCAGCACGATCAACGCGATCAGCGTTCCGAAGGCCAGCCCCACTCGACTAGTATGGCTGGCCGGGTGACCTTGCTTTCGAGGCCTCCGACCGGCTGGGCCGGCGGGACCCTCTCTGGGGCGCCCGCAACCGTCACAATTTCGCGGAATTGCGGAAGCTCTAAGGTGGCTGTCATGGCATACGACGTCGCCCGGGTGCGTGGATTGCATCCGTCATTGGGTGACGGATGGGTGCACTTGAACGCGCCGACCGGGATGCTGATTCCCGATTCCGTTGCGACCACCGTGTCTACCGCCTTCCGCAGATCCAGCGCGAGCACGTTGGGCGCTCACCCGTCAGCACAGCGCAGCGCGGCCGTGCTGGAAGCCGCGCGTGCGGCGGTCGCCGATCTGTTCAACGCCGACCCGGCGGGCGTCGTGCTGGGCGCTGATCGCGCCATCCTGCTGTCGTCGTTGGCCGAGGCGTCGTCGTCGCGGGCCGGTCTGGGGTACGAGTTGATCGTCAGCCGCCTGGACGACGAGGCGAACATCGCCCCGTGGCTGCGCGCGGCACACCGCTATGGCGCCAAGGTGCAGTGGGCCGAGGTCGATATCGAGACCGGTGAGTTGCCGACGTGGCAGTGGGAGAGCCTGATCGGAAAGGCGACCCGGCTGGTGGCCGTGACCTCCGCGTCGGGAACGCTGGGCACGGTCACCGATTTGCGGGCGATGACCAAGCTGGTGCACGAGGTCGGCGGGTTGGCGGTGGTGGACCATTCGGCGGCGGCGCCCTACCGGTTGCTCGACGTCAAGGAAACCGAAGTCGATGTGGTGGCGGTGAACGCGCATGCGTGGGGCGGTCCGCCGATCGGGGCGTTGGTGTTTCGTGATCCGGCTCTGCTGGACTCCTTCAGTTCGGTCTCGGCGAACCCGTATGCCACCGGCCCGGCGCGGCTGGAGGTCGGCGCGCACCAGTTCGGTCTGTTGGCCGGGGTGGTGGCCAGCATCGAATACCTCGCGGCACTTGACGAGTCAGCTCGCGGCAGCAGACGCGAACGCCTCTCTGTGTCAATGCAATCCGCCGCGTCGTATCTGAACCGGATCTTCGAGTACCTGATGGTGTCGTTGCGGTCGTTGCCGTTGGTGATGTTGATCGGCCGGCCCGAGACGCGGATACCGGTGGTCAGTTTCGCTCTGCACGGGGTGCCGGCCGAGCGGGTGGTACAGCGCTTGGCGGACAACGGAATTCTGGCGATCGCCGACGAGAGTTCACGCGTGCTGGACGTGCTGGGCGTCAACGACGTCGGCGGCGCGGTGACCGTCGGGCTGGCGCACTACTCGACGACGGCCGAGGTCGACCAGCTGGTGCGCGCCTTGGCCTCGCTCGGCTAGGCTAGGGCGGCCATTTCAGCACCCGGTTGTGCCCGTAGTCGGTGACATACACGTTGCTGGCACCGTCTACCGCTACACCGCTCGGGTTGCTCAGGCCGCTGAACGGCAGCACCGTCTGGGTCGTGGCGCCGGCCGCGAGCTTGAGTACCCGATCGTTGTACCAGTCGGTGACATACACGTTGCCGGCAGCGTCCACCGCGACCCCCTTGGGCTCTCTGAGACCGGTGAAAGCCAGCGTG